>LNFM01003815.1_pt1 | contig 42816 bp, 45 predicted proteins | sample 596031 | NCBI WGS metagenome assembly LNFM01 (sample SAMN04254537, study PRJNA301005) | activated carbon metagenome | isolation source: dual media filters at the Ann Arbor, Michigan drinking water treatment plant | place: USA: Ann Arbor
ATGCCGCGGGCGAGGGTTCGTTCGTCGGCGACGTGCTGGCGCGGCTGGGCATGGGCAACATCGTGCCGGCATCGATGGGCGTGTTCCCGCGCCTGAACCCCGAATACGTCGTGCGTGCGCAACCGCAGGTGATCCTGGGCAGCGACGCCGGCTTGCGCGACATGCCGAAGCGCCCCGGCTGGCCGGGGCTGGCCGCACTGCGCGACCGGCGCACGTGTGCGTTCCCGCCCGCGGCCTACGACATCCTGGTGCGCGCCGGCCCGCGCCTGGGTGAAGCCGCCGACCTGCTGGCGGACTGCTTCTCCACGCTCGCGAAGGACGGACGATGAACGACGCCGTCGGCAGCAGCGTCGCGGCATCCGCCCTCGACCCGCGCAGGCCGCGCGGATGGACCGCGCTCGCGCTGCTGCTCGCAGGGGCGAGCGGCCTGCTGCTGCTGGCGGGCCTGGCGGCCGGCAGCGACGGCTGGTCGCTGGCCTGGGCCGACGAATGGACGCTGCTGCGCGACATCCGCGCGCCGCGCTCGATCGGTGCCTGGCTCGCAGGCGCGCTGCTCGGCTTCGCCGGCGCGGTGGCACAGGGCCTGTTCCGCAATCCGCTGGCCGACCCCTACCTGCTCGGATCGGCAGCGGGCGCCGGGCTGGGCGTGGTGCTGGTGCTTGCCGCGGGCAGCGCCGCCGGTGCCTCGATCGGCCTCGCCAGCGCGGGCGCCCTGCTGCAGCTCGGGCTGGTCGGCGCGGCGTTCATCGGTGCGCTGGTCGGCGTCATGCTCACGCTGCTGCTGGCCGGCGGCGCCCGCCGACCGCTGTCGCTCCTGCTGTGCGGCGTGGTGGTCGGCGTACTGCTGGCGGCACTGTCCGACCTCGTGATGCAGGTCTCGCCCGAGGCGATGCGCGGCAAGCAGGTCTTCCTGCTCGGCACCACCGGCTTCCTCGGCTGGAACAGCGCAGGGTTGCTCGCCTGCGTGCTGGCCGTGGTGCTGCCGATGGCGGTGCTGGTGTCACGGGCGCTCGATGCACTGGTGCTCGGCGAAGCCAGCGCGGCGAGCCTGGGCGTGCCGCTGCAGCGGGTGCGCCTGCTGCTGGTCGGCCTGATGGCGCTGGCCACCGGCACCGCGGTGGCCCAGGCCGGGATGATCGCCTTCGTCGGGCTGGTCGCGCCGCACCTGGTCCGCCGCTGCGTGACCGTCGCCCACGGACCGCTGCTGGCGCTGTCGGCGCTGGCCGGCGGCGTGCTGCTGCTCGCCGGCGATATCGCCGCGCGCACGCTGATCGCACCGCAGGAACTGCCGGTGGGCGTACTCACCGCGGTGCTCGGCGGCATCTACCTGCTGGTGCTGCTGCGCAGGCGGCGCGCATGAACGCGATCGACGTGCGGCTGGAAGCCCGTGGCATCGGCGTCACGCTGGGCGGCCAGCGCGTGCTCGACGAGGTCTCGATCCAGCTGCCGGCCGGACAGTGGACCGCGATCGTCGGGCCCAACGGCGCCGGCAAGAGCACGCTGCTGTCGGTGCTGGCCGGGCTGCGCCGTGCCGATCGCGGCGAGGTGCATGTCGGTGGCGAGCGCATCGAGGCGCTTTCCACGCGCGAGCGCGCCCGCCGCATCGGCTGGCTGGCGCAACAGGGCGAAGCCGATGGAGACCTCGCGGTGCGCGACATCGCGCAGCTCGGCCGGCTGCCGCACCTGGGACTGTTCGGCACGCCGGGCGCAGAGGATCGTCTTGCGGTCGAGCTCGCAATGGAAGCCACCGGTGCGACCGCCTTCGCCGACCGCCGGCTGGGTGAACTGTCCGGCGGCGAGCGCCAGCGTGCATTGCTGGCACGCGTGCTGGCGGTGCAGGCACCGGTGGTGCTGCTCGATGAACCGACGACCCATCTCGATGCGCCCCACCAGCGGGCGGTGCTCTGCTGCATCACCGGGCTGGTCCGGCAACGCACGGCGGTGGCCGTGGTGCTGCATGACCTCACGCTGGCGCTGGCCGCCGACCGGGTCGTCGTGATGCATCGCGGACGCATGCACGCGGCCGGCAGCCCCGGCGATCCGGCACTGCATTCGGCGATCGCCGACGTGTTCGAGCAGGCGATCAGCATCGAGCGCATCGAAGGACGCGACGGTCCCCGCTGGGTCGCCGTTCCCTCGCCATGACCGCGCGCGCGATCATGGTACTGGGCTGCACCAGCGGTGCCGGCAAGAGCTGGCTGGCCACGGCGCTGTGCCGCTGGTATCGACGCCGCGGCCACGATGTCGCGCCGTTCAAGGCGCAGAACATGAGCAACCATGCGCGCGTGGTCGCGCTGGCGGGCGGCGGTACCGGCGAAATCGGCAGTGCGCAGTACTTCCAGGCACTGGCCGCCGGCATCGAACCGGCCGTCGAGATGAACCCGGTCCTGATCAAGCCGGAGGCGGGCGGCCGCTCACAGGTGGTGGCGCTCGGACAGGTCGACGCCGCGCTGGGTGCCCTGCCCTGGCGCGCGCGCGGCGAGCGACTGTGGCCGATCGCACGCCAGGCGCTCGATGCGCTCGGCGCACGCCATGACCTGCTGGTGATCGAAGGCGCCGGGTCGCCGGCGGAGATCAACCTCGCGGCGGACGACTACGTGAACACGCGCACCGCGCTGCATTCGGCGGCCGGCTGCCTACTGCTCGCCGACATCGACCGCGGGGGTGCCTTCGCCCACCTCTACGGCACCCATGCGCTGATGGATGCCGGGGTCCGCTCGCAGCTGCGCGGCTTCGTGATGAACCGGTTCCGCGGCGATCCTGCCTGGCTGGCACCCGGTCCGGCGCAGCTGGAGGAACTGACCGGCGTGCCGGTGATCGGCGTCGTGCCGCACCTGTACGGACACGGCCTGCCGGAAGAAGATGCCGTGCCGCAGTCGGCGCAGCAGCAGCGTCCGCAGGTGGTGGTCATCGCCTGTCCGCATGCGAGCAACCTCGACGAGTTCGAGTCGTTGCGCCGGGCCGGCGTGCGCGTGGCGTTCGCCACCGACCGCGCCACGGTGGCGGATGCGCAGTGGCTGGTCCTGCCCGGCAGCAAGCACACCCTTGCAGACCTCGCATGGCTGCGCAGCACCGGCCTCGATGAAGCGGTGCGCGCCCATGCACGCAACGGCCTGCCGCTGCTCGGCATCTGTGGCGGCCTGCAGCTTCTGGGCGAGCGCATCGAAGATCCGCAGGGCCTGGAGGGCGGCCAGCCCGCCAACGAGCCCGGCCTGTCGCTGCTGCCGCTGCGCACCCGCTTCGAGGCCGACAAGCTGCTGGTGAAGACGCAGGCCCGGTTCGGCACGCTGCACGGCGCATGGGCCGCGCTCTCCGGCATCGAGGCGCAGGGCTACGAGATCCGCCTCGGTCGCAGCGCCCGTGCACGCGGCGATACCGAGGGCCATGACAGCGAAGCCGGCGACATCGACAGCGCGCTGCGGCGTGCCGGCGATGCCGCGGCGATCGGCTGGCAGCAGCAGTCGGTGCTCGGCGTGTATCTGCACGGGCTGTTCGAGAACCCGGCGGTGGTCGCCGCGCTGTTCGGCGTCACGCCGCAACCGATCGACACGGTGTTCGACCAGCTGGCCGACACGCTCGACGAGGCCTTCGCCCCGGGCGTGCTCGACGCGCTGGCCGATCCGGCGCGCTGATCCGGCGCGCTGACCCGGCGTGCTGACCCGGCTCAGTCGACGGCCACCTTGAGCACGGTGGAGCGACCGCCGTCGGCCGCGAGGGTGGTGCCGTTGACCATGCGCGACTCGTCCGAGCCGAGGAACACCGCGATCGCCGCGACATGTTCGGGTTCGCCGACCGAGAACGGATACAGCTTCTGCATGGCGATGCGCGCCTTCGCGGCCGGCGACGGGTTGTCGGAGAGCAGCCAGTCCTTGTTCTCCCAGCGCGCGATCGAACGTTCGGTGCGCACGATCGCCGGGGCGATCGCATTGGCGCGGATGTTGTAGCCGACGTACTGCGCCGCCAGCGTCTGGGTGAACGACATGATGCCGCCCTTCGCGGCCGCGTAGGCCGGCTTCTCGGAGCCCTTCAAGCCCAGGTGGGACGAGAAGTTGATGATCGATCCACCCCCGGCGGCGATCATGTGCGGGATGGCATGGCGGCAGCACAGGAACGGATGCAGCAGGTTGAGCGCCATCGTCCGGTGCCAGGTGTCGAGGTCCATCTGGTGCACCGGGCGGTCGTCCTGCAATGAACCGCCGGCGCAGTTCATGATCACGTCCAGCCGCCCGAACGCCTCGAGGGTTCGATCGACCGCGTGCTTCACCTGCGCGTCCTGGGTGACGTCGGTGCGGATGAACAGCGCCTCGCCACCCTCGTCACGGATCTGCGCCTCGGCCGAGCGGCCCGCCGCCTCGTCCAGCTCGAAAAGCGCGACCTTCGCGCCTTCGCGCGCGAAGGCCCGCGCGGTGGCACGCGCGATGCCGGCCCCCGCGCCGGTGAGGAAGGCAACCTTGCCGGACATCCTGCCCATCGTCGGCCCCTGTGATCGGTGATGAAGAAGCCGCGGATTCTACGCGCGGCCCTGCCCGGTCCGGATGCTAGACTTTTCACCATGACCGCACGCCATGTCCGACCCGCAGCCCGCATCGCCACCGCGCTCTGCCTGCTGTCGCTGGCCGGCTGCGCGACCGTCGAGCACAAGGCGCCAGGGCCACGCGCAGAGCCCGCGCCCGGCAGCCGCGTCATTCAGGTGCAGGGGCAGCGCCAGCGCCTGGTCACGATTGCGCTGCAGGAGTGGACCCTCTGGGGCTCCCCCCGGATCGACCTTTCGGGCCGACTCGTGCCCGCTTCGCGCAGCGAGTTCGATCCCGACTTCACCAGCCGTGTGCTGATGTACTGGTTCGTCATTCGCGGCAGCGAGTTCCCGACCGACAAGATGCGGCTCGGCGACGGTTCGCTGCTGCCGTGGTCGGCCGTGTTCGTGTCCTACCTGATGCATGCCGCCGGCGTGCCGCGCGAGGTGTTCATGCCCAGCCCCAGGCACTGGGACTACATCAAGCGCATCCATGACTTCCCGAATCCCGCGGGCTTCGAAGCGCTGGATGCCCGGCTCGCGGCGCCGCGGGTGGGTGACATCATCTGCGCGACGCGCTCATGGACCTCGGGCCAGGTCACCTCGTTCGCGCAGCTCGCGAGCAACGACAGCCGGGGCACCTACCACTGCGACCTGGTGGTGCGCGTGTCGCCGGGGCTGCTCGGGGCGATCGGCGGCAACGTGCGCGATGCGGTCACCTGGACCGACGTGCGGCTGGATGCGAACGGATTGCTTCAGCCGACGCCGGGCCGGCCGTGGCTGGTGGTGCTGCGGAACAACCTGCCGTAGACAAAGGCGCACGAAGACGCACCGCACCCGCACCGGCGTTACCAGACGACGCCCGCCACCGCGATCACCGCCACGATCGCCAGCGCCCAGCCCATTCGCACCGAGCGAACCCGGTTGGCCTCGACACGCTGGACCAGCAGCGTGTTCTGGTCTGCGAGCTGCTTGATCAGCTCGGCCGAGGAGAGCAGCTGGTCGTGCAGCTCGGTCACCGTCGACTCCAGCGAATCGACGCGCGACTGCAGCCCTTCACGCGAACTGTCGCCGCGCGACTGCGCCATCGCGCCACCGCCGACCGCCGACTGTGCCGGCCTGCCGGCGACCGAGCTCCAGAGCTTCTTCGCGCCGTCGGCCACCTTCGGCGCGTTGCGGATGACCTCGGTCCACGGGACCGCCTGCAGTACGGTCAACCAGCTGATTGCCATGGTGATGGCCCTTTTAGATTGCGTGCGAGACTGATTAGACCAGCATGCAGGGCATCGGTTCTCGGCGCAACCGGTGCCCAACCCGACGCCCGACCCGACGCCGACCCGGACGGGCGCCGGCCTGCGCCGCCATCGATGGACCCGGTTTGACTTGCCCTCCACCCGTCCCCATACTTTTCGGCTGAATCAGGAGAAACCATGGCATCGATGAAAGGCCGGTTCTGCGTCGTCACCGGCGCGTCCACCCCGCACGGCATCGGCAACACGATCGCCAAACGCTTCGCCGAAGCCGGTGCATCGGTGTTCCTCGTCGCGGAGGGCACCCGCGAGCAGCTCGAGACGGCACAGGCCGAATGCCGGGCCTTCCCGGACGCCGGCACCATCGAGCACGGCATCTACGATCTCTCGGTCGCCGGCAATGCCGAAGCGATGATCGCCGACGCGCACAAGCGCTTCGGGCGCATCGACGTGCTGGTCAACAATGCCGGCATCCGGGCGCCGATCGACTTCGGCGACTACACCCGCGCGCAGTTCGATGCGGTGGTCGGCGTGAACATCGCGACGCCGTTCTTCGCCAGCCAGGCCGTGGTGCCGATCATGCGCGCGCAGGGCGGCGGCCGCATCATCCACATCGCCAGCCAGCTCGGCCATGTGACCTACGCGAAGCGCGCCCTGTATGGCCTGACCAAGGCGGCGCTGCTGCACCTGACCAAGTCGATGGCCTACGAGCTGGGCAAGGACAACATCCAGGTGAACTCGGTCAGCCCGGGCCCGATCAAGACCCAGCCGCTGATCGACCGGCTGCGTACCGAGCCCGAAGAGATGGCACGGCGCATCAGCCAGTACGTGCCGCTCGGCCGGCTGGGCGAGCCGGGCGAGATCGCCGACGTCGCGTTCTTCCTCGCCACCGACGCACCCGCCTTCCTGCAGGGCGAGGACATCTGCGTCGACGGCGGGTACATCAACCACTGATGGCCGACCCGGGAGACGGTACCGGCGCTGCCGGCGTCGACGAGCGCCTGCTGGCGCTCGAGGTCAAGGCGAGCTTCACCGACGACCTGGTCGATGAACTGAACCGCACGATCGCGCGCCAGCAGCAGCAGCTCGAGGCCCTTGCACGCGAACTGGTGCGGCTGCGGCGGCAGGTCGAAGACATGGGCGACCCGGACGACGGCGCAGCGACGGGGGCGCGGCAGGAAGTGCCGCCGCATTATTGACGGTGTCTGAGTGCTTAGGACAACCCGGCGCGGGTTGAACCGGCCCCTGCGTCGCGTTAGCATATTGGTGTTTTAACACCAAAGTTCATGATCATGAGCCGACTGACCATTACGCTTTCCGAGTCCCGATATCGCGCGCTCAAGGAGGCCTCTGCACAGCGCGACAAGACCATCGGTCAACTGATAGACGAAAGCCTTGATTTCTACGGAATCAAGTCGAGAGAGGACGCGCGCGAGCTGGTCAAGCGGGCCCGGGCGCGAGCAGGCCTGTCGGAAAGCGACGCGCTGGTAGTAGCCCAAGCCGCCGTGAAGTCTGTTCGCCGGAAAACGTGAGCCGCGCACCCCTCGTTGTTGTCGATACGAATGTCGTGGTCGCGGGGTTGGTGACGAAGAACGAGGCATCCCCGGTGGCCAGGATCCTTGATGGAATGCTCTCGGCCGCGTTTACCTTCGTCCTGTCTGAACAGGTTCTTGGAGAGTATCGCGCGGTACTCACGCGGCCGAATCTGCAAAAACTGCACGGGATGGCTGTCACGGAGACGGATATCCTGCTGACAGACATAGCACTGCATGCAATCGTCCTGGAACCGGTGAAGGACGCACCAGCCGCGCCAGAACGCGGCGATCAACTGCTCTGGAACTTGCTCGCCGCCAGACGCGATCTTCATCTCGTCACCGGGGACAAGCTGCTCCTTCGCGCGCCGGACATGAAGGGTAGGATCATGACCCCCGCAGAGTTTGCAGCGACGATCTGACGATCACGCTTCCACGCAACGAGCGAAGGTAGACTAGCGGCAGTCCCTCCCATTGAAGGAAGCCGTCAGTGCCCTACCTGACCGTACGCGGAAGCCGCCTCCACTACCTTGAAGCTGGTACCGGTCGCCCGATCGTCTGCTTCCATTCGACGCCGGCGAGCGCACGCTTCTACCAGCCCCAGCTCGACCGGTTCTCGTCCGGCTATCGCGTCATCGCGTTCGACCTGCGCGGCCATGGCGATTCCGAAAAGCCCGAGGGCAGTTACGCGATGGCGGACTTCCTGAGCGACTATGTCGAGATCTTCGAGGCGCTAGACCTGCGCGACTTCGTTCTGGTGGGTTGTTCGGTTGGCGGCATCGTCGCGCAACTCTACGCGCTCGAACATGGCGCCAACCTAAAGGGACTGGTGCTGATCGGGTCGCCCTGCTCGCGACGCGGCCGCGACGTCGCCGGGTTCCACCGGGCCGTGCGCGAACGCGGCTGGGAGGCCGTTGCGCACGGACTGGTCGACAAGCAGCTGCACGCAGGCACGCCGCCGGCGGTCAAGGCGTGGGCCGTCGCGGAGTATCTGAAGACGCCGCTGCATGTCCGGGCCGCGGAAGAGGAAGCCCTCCTCGCGGAAATCCACCATACCGACCGTGTGGGCGACATCCGTGTGCCGACGCTGCTCGTCGCCGGCGTATCCGAAGAGCGCGAGATCTTCGAGCAGATGGAACTGATGTCGACGCACATTCCCGACTCGGAGTGGCACGTGATCGAACACGCAGCCCACATGCCGAACTTCGAACAGCCAGACGTTTTCGACCCCATCCTGGATAGGTTCCTCAAGCGCATCGGCTATGCCGCGCGAAACGTGGAGTGAGCAACCCATGACCTACCCGATGCGCACGATCCTGCCGGCCCTTCTGATGCTGATGACGGGCAGCGCCCTTTCCCAGACCTATCCGTCGCAACCGATCCGCATCGTCGTCCCATTCCCGCCCGGCGGTACCGTGGACGTCACTGCGCGCGCGATCGGTCCTGCGCTCACCGAGATCCTCGGCCAGAACATGGTCATCGAGAATCGTGGCGGGGCGCAGGGACTGATCGGCACGGAGTTCGTCGCGCGTTCGGCTCCCAACGGCTACACGCTATTGCTTGGCTCCAACAGCACGCTGAGTGTTGCACCCAGCCTGCAGAAGAAGAGCCCGTACGATCCAGTGCGCGACTTTGCCCCGATCTCCTTGATCGGAATGACGCCGTTCGCGCTGGTCGTACACCCCTCGGTTCCGGCGACTTCGATGAAGGAATTCATCGCGATTGCAAAGCGCAAGCCGGACACATTCACGATGGGATCCGGCGGCGTTGGACACCTCGTCGGCGAATTGTTCCAGACGATCACAGGGACGAAGTTCATACATGTACCTTTCCAGGGCACAGGCCCGGCGGGCGCAGCATTGATGGGTGGCCATGTAGACCTGCTGTTCGATCAGCTCGCGAACTCGGTCGGGCAGATCAAGGGGGGCAAGTTCCGTCCGATCGCGATCAGCTCTGCCGCCCGCTCGACGGTCCTGCCAGGAATCCCGACGATGGCCGAGTCAGGCGTCAAGGGCTTCGAGGTCACCAGCATCACAGGCATGCTGGCTCCAGTTGCCACCTCCAGAGAAGTAGTCGCGCGCCTGAACGCGGCGGTCCACAAGGCGCTCGCACGCCCCGACGTGCGCGAACGATTCGGGTCAATGGCGCTCGAGACGATCCCCGGCAGCCCGGAACAGTTCGCTGCGTATATCAAGGAAGACCTCGCGCGCTGGACGAAGGTCGTGCGCGATGCTGGCATCCCCCTGAACTGAACATGCACCTCGCATCAGGATTCGCTCGCCGATGAGCGAACGAAGATCGTGACCGCGCACGCGCGCCGCATCGCCCGCTACTACGCCTGGCTCGACCGGTTCGCGCCGCTGCGCGAATACCGCGCGCAGACCGGCAGCGAGACGCAGTCCATCCACCGCGCGCTGCGCGACCCGGACGGCGGACCGGCCAGTGCCACCGTCATCCATCGCCTGATGCTCGACGGCGTGTCGCTGCCCGCCGACCCGCGCGTCCTCGATGCCGGCTGCGGCTATGGCGCCACCGCCTTCGACCTGCAGCCGGAGATCGGCGGGCAATGGCTGGGCATCACGCTGAGCCCGGTGCAGGTCCGGCGCGCCGGCGCGGAGGCAGCGCGGCGAAAGCTCACCGAGCGGCTGCGCTTCGAATGCCGCAGCTATGACGATCCGCTACCCGGTCCGTTCGACCTGGTGATCGCGATCGAATCGCTGATCCACGGCACGGACCCGGTGCGCAGCATCGCCAACCTGGCCGGCCACCTCGACACCGGTGGCCACCTGGTCATCGTCGACGACATGCCGGAGCCGGGATTGTCGCCGCGAGACGCGGCCGACCTCGCGCTGTTCAAGCGGATGTGGCGCTGTCCGGTCGCGCCGCCGGCCGCCACCTGGCGCGACGCGATCGACGCCGCCGGCCTTGAGCGCATCCACGAGCGCGATCTCACCGACCTGATCCTGCTCGGCGACCCGGACGAACTGCTTGCCCTGCGCGCCCGGCTGCAGCGCCGCGCGTTCTGGCTCGGACTCATCGGCCGCAACCTGCGCGAGCAGGCCGACATCGGCGGGCGCACGCTCGAACTGCTCCAGCTTCGCGGCGCCGTGCGCTACCGGCTGATCGTGGCGAGGAAGGGCGCTCACGCAGGCGCGTAGCGGCCGGCGCACCGCTGCTGGCAACCAGCAGCGGTGCGGTCTATGCTTGATGCGGGACAACCAACGGAGGGCAGGCATGGAACGCAGGTCGTGGTCGATGTTCATTGCAACGGCCACGGCCGTGGTCATGGTGCCGGTGCAGGCACAGGCGCAACCCGCCCCCGACTATCCGAAGCGCCCGATCCGGATCCTGGTCGGCTTCTCGGCCGGCAGCACGGCCGACCTGCTGCCGCGCATCGCGGGCCAGCGGATGACGGAAGCGTGGGGCCAGCCGGTGATCGTCGACAACCGGCCGAGCGCCGGGGGCATCGTCGCGGCCGAGATCGTGTCCAAGGCGACGCCGGACGGGCACACGCTGCTGTCGGTATCGGCCGGCCATGCCGTGTCGGCCGCCCTCTACAAGAACCTGCCCTACGACACGGTGAAGGACTTCGCCGGCATCACGCGCTTCGCCAACGTCCCCAGCATCCTGGTCGTCTCGCCCGCCTCGGGCATCAAGTCGATCAAGGACATCATCGCGCTGGCGAAGGCCAAGCCCGGCACCCTCACCTATTCGACGCCGGGCATCGGCAGCGCGAACCACCTCGCGGGCGAGCTGCTGAAGAACCTCGCCGGCATCGACGTCACGCACGTACCGTTCAAGGGCATCCCCGAAGCGATGACCGGCGCGATGACCGGCACCATCACCTTCAACCTGTCGCCGATCCTGAACGTGGTGCCGATGGTCAACAGCGGCAAGCTGCTGGCGATCGCGACCACCACCGGCGCGCGCGCGAGCGCGCTGCCCGACGTGCCGACCATCGGCGAGTCGGGCGTGAAGGGCTACGTCTTCGATCCCTGGTTCGGCATCCTGACCACCGCGCGCACGCCGCGCCCGATCGTCGACCAGCTCAACCAGGAGATCGTGCGTTCGATGGCACTGCCCGAGATCAAGGCCCGGCTCGCTTCGCTGGGCGCCGAACCTGCACCGCTCTCGCCCGAACAGTTCGATGCGCACATCCGCAGCGAGATCGACAAGTTCCGCAAGATCGTCGCGGCCGCGAACATCAAGGTGGAGTGATCGCAGCGCAGCAGCGCGGCCTCGCTGCAAAAAACTGCCTGAAGGTGTCTCCCCCACGACCGTCATGTGTGCGTGACACATGCAATTGTCCACCTTACATGTCAGACTCCGGTTTCGCACGCTGACCGCCTGCGCGTGCTGACCACGGGAGTCTCACCATGAATAGCATGATCGTCTCGTTCCTCGTCTTCGGTGCGCTGTTCGGCCTGGCCACCTACCCGGTCCGCCATCTGTTCAGCGAAGGCACCGTCTCTCGCAGCAGCAACGGCGAACGGGGCCCGATGGACGGCCGCACCATGTGGGTGGCGATCACCATCTTCCTCTGGCCGATCCTGATGTTCACCGGGCTGTACACGATGATCTACAAGCGCGTGCGCGCACAACGGCAGCGCAGCGCGCAACAAGGGTAAGGCGCTGGCGGGATCAGCCGTCCCGCTGCCCCCCGAACTTCGCCACCTGGCCCTTCCACGCATCGGACAGCAGGCAGGGCAGCCACGCCTCGTTCTCCGCCTGCAGTCCGCCCGACAGCATCGTCTCCTGTGATGCGTTGAGCGCGATCTTGGCCTGGATCAGCGACATGCGCGGCTGGCGTGCGATGGAACGCGCCAGTTCCATCGCAGCCGTCATCAGTTCCGCCTGCGGCACCACGCGCAGGACGACGCCCAGGCGTTCGGCCTCGTGGGCATCGAAGCGGCGGCCGGTGAAGATAAGCTCCTTCGCCTTCTGCAGGCCGACCGCACGCGGCAGCCGCTGCGTGCCGCCGGCACCGGGCAGGAAGCCCAGCCCGACTTCCGGCAAGGCGAAGGTCGCGTTGTCGGACGCGATGCGCAGGTCGCATTGCAGGGCCAGCTCGAAGCCGCCGCCGAGGCAGTAGCCGTTGATCGCCGCGATGGTCGGCTTGGCCATCGACGCCACCGAGCTCACCCAGCGGCTCCGGAAGAACCGGCGCTCCTCGTACAGTTCAGCGACGCTTCGCGTGCCGCGCTCCTTCAGGTCGGCGCCGGCACAGAACGCCTTCTCGCCCTCGCCGGTGATCACCACGACGCTGACCGAAGGATCCGAATCGAGCGCATGCGCGAACTCGATGATCTCGGCGCGCAACTGCAGGTTGACCGCGTTCATCACGTGCGGGCGGGTGAGCGTCACCAGCGCCACGCCGTCCTCGATGGTGACGCGTTTCACGTCGGTGGTCAGTGTGCTTTGCGTGGGCATCGCTGCTCCTCGGGTAGAAAACGCAGGCTGCTCGATGGGTGGATGTCTTTGCGATCCGGACGTTAGCAGATCAGGCAGCCACCCATGCCGCCATCGACGCACTCGGCCTCCCTCGCGCGCGGGCGCAGGGCGCGAGAGAATGGCGACATGACAACGCCCCTTCCTCCCTCCCCCTGGGTCACCCGCTGGGGCGCCCAGGTCGCCACCGGCCCGGTGCTCGACCTCGCCTGCGGCAGCGGACGCCACGCCCGCTGGTTCGCCACGCGCGGCCTGCCGGTGGTCGCGGTGGACCGCCAGCGACTCGACGCGGGCGGGCCGGACGACCTCGGTGCACTGGCCGGCGTCGAATTCATTCAGGCCGACCTCGAGGACGGCAGCCCGTGGCCCCTGGGCGAACGCCGCTTCGCCGCGATCGTGGTCGCCAACTACCTGCACCGCCCGCTGTTCCCGCGGATCGCGGCGGCGCTGGACGCGGGCGGGCTGTTGATCTACGAGACGTTCATGGCCGGCAACGAACGCTTCGGCCGGCCGACGAACCCCGAGTTCCTGCTGCAGCCGGGCGAACTGCGCGACGCATTCCCCGGGCTGACGGTGCTGGCGTTCGAAGAGGGAGAAGTCAGCAGCCCGAAGCCATCGATGGTGCAGCGCGTGGCCGCCCGGCGCTGACGTTCCGCGGCCCCTACTCCGCCGGCTTGCGCATCGTGCGGATCGCCTCGCTCACCCGCCGTCCATCCACTTCGAGGAACTTCTGGAAGTCGGGGGCATCCTGGAAGGCCACCGGTGTCAGTACCCGCGACATCGCCGACCGGTAGTCCTCGCCGGTGACCACCTGCCGGACCGCATCGCGCAGCGGGCGCACGATCGACTCCGGCGTGCCGCGCACGGCGAACACGCCCGTCCAGTTGTAGAACTCGGCCTTGTAGCCCAGTTCGATCAGCGTCGGCACATCCGGGTAGAGCGCATTGCGTTCGGCACCCCAGGTGGCATAGACGCGCACCTTGCCCGCCTTCACGTGCGGTGACGACAGCGCCGGCGAAGCGGCCAGCATGGTGGCGTGGCCGCCGAGCACCGCGGCCATCGCAGGCGCACCGCCGACGTACGGAACGTCCTGCAACCGGATGCCGGCCGCGGTGGCGAAGATCTCCATCGCGGTGTGCTGCGGGGCATAGAGGCCCGAGTGCGCATAGAACATCTCGCCCGGCCGCTTGCGGGCAGCGGCGACCAGCTCCTTCACCGATCGCCACTGCGCCGCCGGGTTGGCCACCAGCAGCGGCGGATCGGCCGTCAGGCGGGCGATCGGGATGAACTGCTCTCGAGTGAAGGCCTGCGGCCGCTTGAACAGGGCATCGACCTCGGGCACCGTGCTGAACGAGGAGATCGTCACCAGCAGCGTGTAGCCGTCGGGCTTCGATGCCGCAGCGGCAGCCGTGCCGATCGCACCGGCCGCGCCGGGACGGTTGGTGACGATGACCGGCTGCTTGAACAGGCGCTCGAGCTGGCTGGCCAGCGGCCGCGCCACGATGTCGCCCGCGCCACCCGGCGGGAACGGCACGATCATCGTGATCGGCCGCGAAGGCCAGGCCTCCTGCGCGTGCGCGAGGCCGCCCACCCAGGGCGCGACTGCGAGGATCGACAGGCACAGCGCTGCACTGCGCGCATTCACGGTCATGCTCAGCCCTCCGGGTCTGCTGCGTTCATTCGGCTCCGCTCACTCGCCGGTGACGTTCGCCGCCTTGATCACCTTCGCCCACTTCGCGGTCTCGATCTCCATCAGCTTCGCGAACTCTGCGGTGGTGCGACGCGAGATCATCACGCCCTGCTCGTCGAGCCGGCGCACCATGTCGGGCGTCTCGAGCACCGCGTTGATCGCGCCATGCATCTGCCCGATGATGTTGGCCGGCGTCGCGCGCGGCGCGAACAGGCCGAACCAGATCTGCGACTCGTAGCCCGGCAGGCCGGACTCGTTGATGGTGGGCACGTCGGGAAAGGCCGCATTGCGCTTCGGGCCACCCATCGCGATCAGCCGCAGCCGCCCGCTCTTGATGAACGGCAGCGCGCCGGGCAGCGAGCCGATCTGCAGCTGCGAGTTGCCGGCGACGTTGTCGGCGAGCGCCGGGCCACCGCCCTTGAACGGCACGTGCGTCATGCGCGTCTTCGACAGCAGCATGAACAGCTCGGTGTTCAGGTGCGGGAAGCCGCCGATGCCCGAGGACGCGAAGTTGATCTCGTTCGGGCGCTTGCGCGCGATGGCGATCAGCTCTTTCACGTTGTTCGCCGGAAAGCTCGGATGCACGACGAGTGCGCTGTCGCTGGTGCCGATCATCGCCACCGGTGCGAAGCTGTTGACCAGGTCGACCTTCGCCTTCTGGATGATGAAGCCGTAGCCGGTCGAGGTGAGCATCCAGGTGTAGCCGTCCGGCGCCGCGGCCGAGGCGAACTCGAGGCCGACGATCGAACCGGCACCGGCGCGGTTCTCGATCACCACGTTCTGGCCGAAGCGCTTGGAGAGGTCGGACGCGAGCATGCGCCCGACGATGTCGGTGCTGCCGCCGGGTGCCCAGGGCACGATGATGCGCATCGGCTTCTCGGGCCAGTTCTGGGCGAGTACGGGGGATGCCAGCATGCACGCGGCGGCGGCCGCGGCGAAGGCGCGTGCGGCGGTAGGGACGGTCGGGAGAGTGGTCATGAGGGACAGTGCGTCGAGGGAAAAGGATGGCCGAGTCTAACGGTTGTCAGGAAGCAAGAGCCAGGCCAGTGGATGCCCCGGCATGCCGGACCTCCGCGTTCCTCGCCTCGCCCAGCGTCACGGCCCCGATCTGCCCCAGCGACGCCCGGGTCTCGTCCAGCAGCAGGTCCATCGCATGCAGCGGCCCGCGCGCGCCGATCGCGCCGATGCTCCACAGGAAGCACTTGCCCATCAGCACCGCGTCGGCGCCGAGCGCCACGGCGCGCACGATGTCGGTGCCGCTGCGCACGCCGGAATCCATCAGCACCGTCGCGCGTCCACCGACCGTGCGCACGATCGCCGGCAACATGTCGATCGGCGGCGGCAGCGCATCGACCTGCCGGCCGCCATGGTTGGACACGACGAGACCGTCGCAGCCGATCGCCAGCGCCCGCTCCGCGTCGCCCGGATGCAGGATGCCCTTCACCAGCAGCGGCCCCTTCCAGTGGTCGCGGAACAGCGCCACCTCGTCCCAGCTGAACGCACCGGGCGACTGCCGGCGCACGAACTCGGCCATCTCGGCCAGGCCCGCGTTCGGCGCGTACGGGCGGAAGCTGGCGAAGCGCGGCACGCCATGCCTGCGCATCGCCAGCAGCCATGACGGCGCACCGAGGATGCCGGCCATCATGCGCAGGTCGACACGGAACGGCGTGGTCACGCCGCTGTGCACCTCACGCGGCCGCGTGGTGCGCACGGGCGTGTCCATGGTGAGGATCAGCGCATGCGCGCCAGCCGCCTGCGCACGCCTTGCCATGTCCAGGCCGATCCGGTGGCCATCGAGCGACAGCCGGGGCAACTGGAACCAGAACACGTCCGGCGCGACCGCGGCAGCCTCCTCGATCGTCATGCCTCCAACGGCACTCAGCGTGTACGGCAAGCGCGCCGCCTGCGCGGCGGCGGCGAGCATGCGATCCGCCCCCGGGAAGCAGATCGACGGGCTGCCCATCGGGGCCACGCCGACCGGGCCTACATAGCGACGACCGAACAGTGCGGTTTCCACCGGCGGCAGCGCGGTGCACACGCCATAGCGCGGGACGATCTCGACCGCATCCAGCGCGCGCCAGTTGCGCTCGATGCCGGTGTCGGTGCCGGCGCCGCCATCCAGATATTCGAAGGCGAAGCGGGGCAGGCGCCGGCGGGCCGCGCCGCGCATCATCGGGATGTTGGGAAAGCGGCGGAAGAGATCGTTGTCGCGCATGTGGCTGGAGGCCCGAGGGGTACGCCGGTCCGTCAAGCCCCGCCGATCTTCTTGAAGTACGCCTTGTTCGCAACCTCCGGGATGCTCATCCCCGCCGCGACATCGCGCGCACGTTCGTCTTCGGCCGCCGACAGCGCCTGCGCCCGGGCGAGCACCTCGGAAACGCGCGCACGCGGCACGATGCAAACCCCGTTGTCATCACCGATCACCAGGTCACCCGCGTCCACCGGCACGCCTGCGATCTGCACCGGGCCGTTGATCGCGACCGTCTCCATCCGCCACTTGCCGGTGACCAGGCTCACGCCCCGTGCCCAGACGGGATAGCCCAGCCGGCGCGCCGTTTCGACGTCGCGCGTGGCGCCATCGATGATCGCGCCGGCCTCGCCCTGCCGGTGGCCAAGGGTGCACGAGTTGCCGCCGAGACTGGAAACGTCGACGGCGCCCTCGATCACGATCACGTCGCCGGGCTCGGCCAGGTTGTGCGCCTCGAGGTCGGCCTGCTTCGACTTGCGCTCCATCGCACCAAGGGTCGGCGGCACCGACTGCCTGATGTTGCGCACCGTCACCGCCGGCCCGACCATGCGCGCCCCGGGCAGCATCGGGTTGAGCACCCCCGCGGGAATGGCCGCGTCGATACCCAGTTCGTCCATCGCATCGGACACCGTTCCCGCGAGATCCGTGAGGGCAAGGAAACCTTCGATGACGGCCCGCGGGGGCCGGGGTATGTCACGCATCACGATGCGCTGGGGATCGATCTTGCCGGTGAGTGGCTTGTCCGCCATGGGGTCCTCGGTCGCGCGTAGTCTGACGATTGGCTATGCTACGCTGACTCACGAAAACACTGTGCGAGGTCCCGGATGAGCAACGCCGCGCTCGATGCCGACGGCATACCGATCTGCGATGGCCCTGATGCATCGCCGCGCAAGCCGAAGCTGCAGGCGCCCCCCGGCGCGATCGACTGCCACGCGCACATATTCGGGCCGGTGGCGCGTTATCCGTTCTCGCCCAAGCGCCTGTTCACGCCGCCGGACGTCACCCTCGCGCAGTACCGCGCGTTGCTGGCCACGCTCGGCATCGAGCGCGCCGTGCTTGTCACGCCCAGCGTCTACGGCATGGACAACGAGCGCCAGCTCGATACGCTGGTCGAGATGAAGGGTGCCTGGCGCGGTGTCGCCGTGGTGCCGACCGACGTGCCCGAGCAGGAGCTCGATCGACTGCACAAGGCGGGCTTCCGGGGCGTGCGCGTGAACCTGTTCGCGAAGAGCGGGCTCGTGCTCGAAGACCTCGAAACGATCGCCGCCCGCGTCAGTGCGTTCAAGTGGCATGTGCAACTGCACGTGGACTCGCGCAACCTGCCGGAGATCGCACCACGCCTGCGCAAGCTTCCGGTCGATGTGGTGTTCGACCACATGGGCCATATGCCAGCGGAGGTCGGCATCACGCACCCCGGCTTCGTCGCCCTCCTCGAACTCATGCGCGCGGGCCGGTTCTGGGTGAAGCTCTCTGCGCCGTACCGGTTGTCCGAACTGCCCTATCCGTGGCCCGACGTGGTGCCGTTCGCCAAGGCGCTGATCGCGGCCGCGCCGGAGCGTGCCGTATGGGGCAGCGACTGGCCCCACCCTGCCGTGCCCGGGCACATGCCCGCCAACTTCGTCATGCCCAACGACGGCGACCTGCTCGACGTGCTGTCGCTGTGGACCGACGATCCCGCGCAGCAACGCAGGATCCTGCTCGACAACCCGCGCATGGTCTACGACTTCGACTGATGCTGAGCGACTGATGTAGCACCCCGGCAGCACCCCCGCCCCGAAGACGTCGGCACAGATCGACGCCAGACCAGACAGGAGGAGACAATGAAGGCACTCGCTCGCGGCGCCGTGTGTGCGCTCGCCGCCCTGCCGCTCGCGGCAGCGGCACAGGATTATCCGAACAGGCCCGTCCGCCTGATCGTGCCACTGGCACCGGGTGGTTCAGCCGACGTGCTTGCGCGTTTCCTCGCGCCGGGCCTTGGCGAAAGCCTCGGCCGACCCGTCATCGTCGAGAACCGGTCAGGCGGCGGCGGACACATCGGCGCAGAGCTGGTCGCGAGATCGACGGCCGACGGCCACACCCTGCTCATCGCCGGGTCGCCGCAGGCGGTGGGCATGAGCCTGTACCAGAAGCTGTCCTACGACATGGCGAAAGACCTCGCCGCGGTGACCCAGGGCGCGGTGTTCCCCAGCATCCTCGCGGTGCATCCGTCGCTGCGGGTGAAGTCGGTGAAGGACCTGCTCGCGCTCGGCAGGTCGCGCCCGGGGGAACTCGCCTACGGCGCCAACAGCGGCTCGCCGAACCACCTCGGCATGGAACTGCTCGGCATACAGATGACGTTCGTACCGTACAAGGGTGCAGGCGCGGTCGCCGCCGATCTCGTCGCCGGTCACATCCAGCTCGCTTCGCTGGGCTTCCCGGGCGGGCTGCCACATGTGCAGTCGGGCCGGCTGCGCGCGATCGCGGTCACCGGCGAGAAGCGCTCGCCGCAGCTTCCCGACGTACCCACGGTGTCCGAATCGGGCGTCCCGGGCTACAACGTCACCCTGTGGTTCGGATTGTTCGCGCCGGCAGGTACGCCCGCCACCATCGTCGGCCGACTGAGCAACGAGTCGGCGAAGGTCCTGAGGAATCCCGACATCACCAGCAAGCTCGGCGCGCTCGGGGCCGACGTGGCACCCAGTTCACCCGAGGAGTTCGCCCGCTTCGTGCGTGAAGAGATCGCGCGCTGGGCCAAGGTGGTCAAGGCGATCGGGATCAAGCCCGAGTAGCGACGACCTTGAGATCGACGAACCCGCCACACGCCTGGCGCCCCACCCGCGAGATCGAATTCATCGTCGGCACGCCGCCCGGCGGCGGCCAGGATCGCCCCGCGCGCACCCTGGTGCGCATCCTCGAATCGGCGAAGCTCGTCGACGTGCCAATGAAGCTCACCAACCTTCCGGGCAACGGCGGTGGCCATGCCTGGGAAGCGTTGCGCGCACGCGCGGGCGATCCGCATGTGCTGTCGATCAGCGCGCCGCCGCTGCTCAGCAACCGCATCCTCGGCACCAGCGATTTCGATCACGCGGCGCTGGCGCCGATGGCGAACCTGTTCACCGAGTACCTGGCCTTCATCGTGCCGGCCGACTCACCCATCCGCGACGCGAACGCGCTGCTCGCGAGGCTCGCGGCCGACCCCGGTGCGCTCAGGGTTTCGCTGGCGACCGCCATCGGCAGCACCAGCCATATCGCGATGGGCCAGCTGCTCACGCACGTGGGCGCCGATCCCCGCAGGCTCGACCTGCGCGTGTTCGAGTCCGCGCCCTACGCGGTGGACGACGTGGCAGCGGGAAACGCGCAGCTCGGCGTGATCTCCGCGGTCAGTGCACGCAAGGCGCTCGAGGCCGGCACCGTGCGCACGCTGGTGGTGTCCTCGCCCACCCGCCTGTCGGGCGTGTTCGCGGGCGCGCCGACATGGACCGAGTCGTCCGTGCCGTGCGTCATCGGGCAGTGGCGCGGCGTGCTGGGTGCACCGGGCATCGGCGCCGAGCACCTGGCCTACTGGACGCAGGTGCTGGGCACTGCCGTGGCGAACGCCCGGTGGCAGGACGAACTCGCCGCCCACGACTGGACGGACCACTTCATCACCGGCGCGACGCTGCAGTCGTTCCTGGACGACGAACGCGCCTTCACCCGCGACATGCTGCAGGCACTCGGCCTGGTCAGTCCGCCTTGATGTTGCGCTCCTGGACGATCTTCCGCCAGGCCGCGATCTCCGAGGTCAACAGCGCGTTGAACTGCTCCGGCAGCATCTGCAGTTCCGGCACAGCGCCATTGGCGATGATCACGCTGGTGGCTTCGTCCGAGGCCATGCCCTTGCGCAGCTCGTCGTTGAGCCGATTGACGATGGCCACCGGCGTCTTCGCAGGTGCCAGCACGCCCCACCAGGTCGCCACGTCATAGCCGGGCACGCCGGCTTCCGCGACCGTGGGCAGTTCGGGCATGAACGCCGCACGCTTCGCGGTGGTGACGGCCAGCGCACGCAACCGTTGCGCCTTCACCATCGGACTGACGGCCGGCGTGCTGGAGAACACCACCGGCACCTCGCCCGCGACGGCCGCCGCCACGGCAGGCGCGATTCCCTTGTAGGGCACGTGGACCATCGGCACCTTCGCGTAGCTCACGAACAGCTCCCCCGCGAGATGCGGGATGGTGCCGGCGCCGGCACTGCCGAAGTCGAGCTTTCCCGCCCGGGCACGCCCGAGCGCGATCAGGTCCTTCACCGAACGCACCGGCAACGACGGATGCACCGCCACCAGCAGCGGCCCGCGGCCCAGCATCGCGACGCCGGTGAGATCCGTGTTCGGATCGTAGGGCAGCTTCGGATAGATCGCGGGGTTGATCACATAGCTCACCGTCACCAGCAGCAGCGTGTAGCCATCGGGCTCGCTGCGCGCGACCGCGTGGGTGGCGATGGTCTGTCCCGCGCCGGGGCGATTCTCGACCACCACGGGCTGGCCCAGGCGCTTCTGCAGGTGCTCGGCGGCAAGACGGCCCATGATGTCGGCCGAGCCGCTGGGTGCCGTGGGCACCACCATGCGCAACGGCTTGACCGGGAAGGATTGCGCGGCCGCGTCGGTCAGCGGCAAGGCAACGGAAAGGGCGGCGATCGCGAGATGGCGCATGGTTCTCCTCCGTGTGTCGGCTGCGTCGATGGATCGACGTCTGCGTGCAGTTTACGCTGCGGCTCGAAACAGCGTGGTGATCGGTGCGAGGTCGACTTGCTCGCAGCCCGCCAGGGAGTTGCCAAGCACCCGATTACGCCGGCAGAACTACATCGTCGATTTCTTCCGCAAGGCGCTCGGACCGGGCCGATCTTCGCGGAGCACCTCGCCGATCGTGCTGCACTTCATCGGCGGCAACGATGCCATCCTGCGCGATGCGTACACCTCGCTCGAAGGCGTCTGGGCCAGCCCGTGGTGGTCGAGAATCGCCCCGGCCGGGATGAGCGTCGGCATCCATGCATGCCGCGGCAACCGGCTCGGCTTCTGGCAGGCCGATGCCGGCACCATCGCGCATCTCGCGGCCGAGCTGTTCAGCCACATCGCGAAGGTGGAGATGCTGCACGTGCCCTACAAAGGTGCAGGCGCGGCGACCGTCGACGTCGTCGCCGGGCATGCGAACCTCACGTTCGGGGGCCTGCTGGCCACCGCGCCGCATGTGCGCGCCCGCCGGCACCCCGACGGCGCTCATCGAGCGCCTGCACCGGGAGGTCTCCGCGGTGCAGGAACTCCCCGAGATCCGCAAGCAACTCGACAACGACGGCGCGACGGTGCTGCGGATGACCCCGGCCCAGTTCGGCGCCTACATGGCCGCCGACATGGAGAAGTGGGGCCGGGTGGTGAAGGCCGCCAGCATCAAGGCGAATCGAGCGCCGATCAACCGATCACTTCCACCTTCGCACGCCGCGCCACCGCGGTCCAGGTGGCGATCTGCGACTCGATCACCTTGTTGAACTCCGCACCGGTCACCGGGACCTTCCGCGGCAGGGTCTGCAGGTCGTCCAGCCGCTTCATGATGTCCGGGCGGGCGAGGATCTCGGGCATCAGGGTGGTGAGCCGTTGCGCGATCGGCGCCGGCAGGTTCCTCGGCCCGGACAGGCCCAGCCACTGCGAACCGGTGAGCGAGGGGAAGCCCTGCTCGGCGAAGGTCGGCACGTCGGGCAGGCCGGGCAGCCGCGCGGGCGTGGACACGGCCAGCGCACGCAGCGAACCGCCCTTGAGCTGGTCGACGTTGGTCGTCACCGGGTCGAGCACGCTGTCGATCTGGCCACCCAGGAGCTCGGCCAGCGCCGGCGCACTGCCCTGGTAGGGAACATGGTCGTGCATCGGCGCATTGCCTTCGATCTTCAGCAGTTCACCGAACAGGTGGTTCGCCGAACCGATGCCCGAAGAGCCGTAGCGCACCGGCTTCACCCGGGCCGCGGCGACGTACTCGGCAAGCGTCTTGAACGGCGACTGCGGACGGACCAGCAGCACCATCGGCGCCTCGACCAGCATCGCCATGTGCGTGAAATCGGCGATCGGGTCGAACGGCATCTTGTTGCGCGTGGCCGCTGCGTAGACATGCACCGACGCGTGGCTCACCAGCAGCGAGTAGCCATCCGCCGGCTGGCGCGCGGCGAAATCGGTGCCGACCAGCCCGCCTGCCCCCGGCCGGTTCTCGACCAGCACGGTCTGCGACAGGGCCTGCTGCAGGTGCGGCGCGATCAGCCGCGCCACGGTGTCGACCAGGCCACCGGGGGGAAACTGGGCGATCAGCCGGATCGGGCCGCGCGTGGGCCATGCCTGCGACTGTGCATTGGCCCACGGGGCGATAAGGGATGCCGCGCCGGCGGCCAGCAGATCACGACGCTTCATGGAGTCTCCGGGAGAGTTGCAGTAAGAAAGACCAGCGCCGAAAAGGCGCGATTCAGCCCGGAATTCTCAAGCAGGAGACGTGCCAGATTCTCACCTGGCCCTCACGAATCTGCACGATGTCCACGCGCCAGCAGGCCCTCCAGCGCCTTCCGCAGCTCGGCGGTGCTCGCAGGCAGATGCAACGTGGCCACGGCTGCGCCCCTGGCTGAAAACAGCACCACCGAGCCGTTGACCACGCCGAAGCGTTCGCCGAAGGCGCGGCCGTTCGGGGCGCCCAGAGGTGCCACCAGAAAGGCGATGCGCTCGGCGTACTCGCCACGCAAGTCATCCATCATCGCCATGACCGCCATGCCACCCATGGACTGGGTGTCGTACGCCAGCACCAGCGCCGGTTGTCCCTGCCCGATGCGAGCCAGGTCGGTCGAATACGGGGCGCGCGGCAGCTGGCTCCAGACCAGCGCGATGACGCCGCCGGCGATGGCGAGCGAGATCAGCCATTTGCGCCTGCGCGGGATTGCCTGTTGTTGCACGGGTGCCATGGGGATCGCTTTCAGACGACAGACGGGCCGGCAGCCCTTCAGTCAGCGCTGGCCCGGCGGGCTGACAGATTATCAGGGAGGACCGAAGTGCCGTACGACATCTCGAGCCGTTTCATGTCCGATAGACCCTGCACGCCTCCCCCAGCCGCGTCTGCACCAAGGCCCTCAACTCTGCAGGCCCCACCACCTCGCACCCCTCTCCGTACTTCATCACGTCCATCACCAGCTCCAGCTCGCTCGCATACGGCAGCTCGAGCTCGTAGCGCCCATCCGCCAGGTAGGCCCCCTTCTGCTGCGGATGCCACACCTCGCACGCCACCCAGCGCGCGCGCTCGGCGCTGAAGCGCAGCTTCGCCACCTTCGTCGCCTTCCCGGAGAAGATGCCGTACCCCGAGCCCAGCACTTCATCGAGCGTCGCCTCGGGCACGTCATCGGCCTTCGTCGCCAATGTGGTCGCTTCATGGATCGCGTCGACCGAGAAGCTGCGCAGGTCGCCGCGCAGGTGGCACCAGGCGTCGAGGTACCAGTTGTCGCGGTAGTGGACGAGCCGCTGCGGCGATACCTCTCGCTCGGTGTCTTCGCCCCGCCCGCGGCTGCGGTAGCGGATATTCAGGCGCTTTCGCTGCAGCAGCGCCCCGGCGACGCCCTCGAAGTGTTCCAGCGTCGCGCGCCGCGCGCCCATCGGCAGCACCTTCACCCGCCGTGCGATCTGCCCCGCTGCGTGTCCTGACCCGCCGATCAGCGCCTGCAGCCGGTCGGCCAGCGGCTTGACCTCGCGCGCGAGGAAGCCGGGTTGCAGCTCCCCGACCAGCCGCTGCATCGTGAGCAGCGCCAGCATCTCGCGCTCGTCGAGCCACAGACCGGGCAGCTCGAAGCGCTTGCCGTTCGCGTCGCGCGGCTGCAGCCGGTAGACGCCGTCGTCGCGGTCCCACGCGATCGGTGCGTTGAAGCGGTCGCGCAGGTACTCGAGATCGCGGTTGATGGTGGCGCGGGAGACTTCAAGCACGTCCTGCAGATGCTGCAGTGACGCGCCCTGCGGCCGGCCGACCAGGCGGGTGATGGTTCGGAATCGTTCGGTGCGATCCATCCAGGGCATCCCGAGGGTTCACTGCGTCGGACGTTCGACGGCTTGCCACGATACCGGCTTTCGCGCAGCGTGGGAAAGCGACTTTTCGCACCGCTGCCTCATCCCATGAGCCTGCCAGGCCCCATCCTCTTCTGCCATGCACGAGGAGGTCCGATGTCTGCCAAACGTCCACCCAAGTCCACCCCTGCAACCGCCGCCCCCGCTGCCGGCCCGCAGGTGATCCTCAAGCCGCTCAAGCCCGCGCTGATCGCCGGTCTCGCCCACACCGTCCCGGTGCTGGTGCGGGTGCAGGCACCCGATGCCGATCCGTCCGTCGTGCCGGTGCGCCGTCCGTACCACCTGTCGCTGGTGATCGACCGCTCCGGGTCGATGAGCGGCAACCCGCTGCAGGAAGCGGTGCGCTGTTCGAGCCACATCGTCGACCGGCTGCTGCCGACCGACGTCGCCTCGCTGGTGACGTTCGACCACAAGGCGACGCTGCTCGCGCCGGCGCAACCGGTCGGTGACCGGCGCGCGCTGCACCGCGCACTCGCCGGCATCCAGTGCGGCGGCAACACCGACCTCTACGGAGGCTGGGCCACTGGTGCCGATTCGCTGCTGCGCGATGCGGCATCGGCGTCCATCGCGCGCATCATCCTGCTCACCGACGGCAATGCGAACGCCGGCGAACTCACCGAAGCGCCGCAGATCGCGGAACGCTGCACGCACGCGGCCGCGCGCGGCATCACCACCTCCACCTACGGCCTGGGGCGCGACTTCAACGAGACGCTGATGATCGCGATGGCGCGCGCCGGCGGCGGCAACCACTACTACGGCGACACCGCCGCCGACCTGTTCGAGCCGTTCGCCGAAGAGTTCGACCTGATCTCCAACCTGTATGCGCGCCACGTGCGGCTGTCGATCGCGACCTGCCCCGGCGTGGGCATGAAGGTGCTCAACGACTATCCGGTGGACGCTCGTGCCGGCGTGCCGGCGATCAGCCTGCCGGACATCCCCTGGGGCGCCGAAGCCTGGGTGCTGGTCGAGCTGTCGATCCCGGCCGGGTTCGTGCCGACGCCCGGCATGCCGCTGCTGCAGGCCGGCGTCACCGGCACGAGCCTGGAGCGCGCACCGATCGCCTTCCCCGAGGCCTTGCTCGCGATGGACACGGTGTCACCGCAGGTGTGGGACGCGCTGACCGCCGACAGCCTGGTGCATTCGCGCCATGCCGAGGTCGAGGCGAGCCGCCTGCTGGAGCAGGCGCGCACCGCCGCCGACGCCGGCGACTGGGACCGGGTGCAGGCGCTGATCGACGCGGCCGGCCGCCGCTTCGGCGACCAGCCCTGGGTGCAGGAAGTGCTGGCCTCGCTCGAGCAGATCGCCCGGCAGCGAGACCAGGCGCGGTTCGGCAAGGAATCGCTCTACACGGCGATGAAGATGCGGTCGCGGGTGGCGGCGAAGGACGAGGGGTTGTTCGACATCGCGCGCGAGGCGGAGGTGCCGAGGTTCCTGCGCAGGGATGGGTCGCAGGGCACGAAGGGGATGGGGAGGCCGCGGACGTAAGGGCGTCAGGCCCCCCAACAGCCGCCGCGCCAGCACTGCCTGCAACACCGCCCGCGCTTCACCGTTATGCGTGATGACCAAGGGCTTGCGCTCCTCGGCGAGGCGGGCAAGCACCTCTGCCGCGTTGGCCTTGAGGTAGCTGATGGGCTTCACCTGGGTCGAGTAGCGCATGGTCGTGCTCCGGCGGACGGATCGAACTGAATATGGACCGCATTCAGTCTCTTCGGAACGCTCAGGGTTCCTGATCGCCCAGAACCAGCTGTCCCTGCGGATCGACCGGCGGCCAGCTACCTGCGCTCGTCCGCTGCTCGAACCAGCGGTGCATCGCTGCGTCATCGACCGAATACTCTCCACGAGCGGACTTCCAGACCAGCGCTGGCGTACGCGCACGCAGCGACTCCAGCGCGCGCTGGACCATCTGCGGCGTCACGCGGCCTGTCGTCCGGTCAACGTAGAAGCGCAGCGCTTCACTGTCGTAGGCCCGGAAGCGCGGTCCCTGTTCGAGCAGTCGCCACAACACCGCCTGCTCCAGCGGACGCAGGGCCAGATACTCGGACTCCATCAGCGCCTCGTCGGCCTGCTGGCGCTGTCGCGCAGCCTGAAGCACCGCCTGCTCGAAGCGAGTTCCTTCCAGTCCGGACAACGGACTCAACGCGTTGCTGAGCGCGTCCATGAAGAACTGCGGCCGCTGGCCGAAGCCCTCGAAGGCGTGCATGAGCGCAGCGCGATCGATCGGCTCTAGTTGCGGCCGTTGCTGCGCGATCAGCCTGGCCACGTGATCGATGAAATCCTGCCCGAGCGAAGGCATGCGCGAGATCTGCGAACCATAGAACGGGGCGCCATTGGTATTGACCAGGCGCAGCAGCTTGTCCCGATCGGACCCGGACATCACGAGCATCAGGTTCACCTCGCCCGGACGATTGAGCTGGTCGCGCGCGGACTTCAGCGCGGACAGGGTGGCTTCTCCTGCGTCGCTGGTCAGCGCGTGCTGGGCCTCATCCACGATCAATGCAACAGGCGCCCTGGCGGCTTCGTGCAGCGCGCGCAGGGCATCCGGCAGCGTCACGCCATCAGCCTTGCCGATGCGGCCGAGGTCCATCTTCAGCGCACCGGCGATCGTGACGCTCTCGACCCCGGCGGCCCTGGCCGCGCGCTTCACCACACCGAGACGTGGCGCCAGCACACGGGCGATGGCATCCGCGATCAACGATGCCGGATCCCGTCGCTGGTCGGACCAGAGGTCCACGTAGACGACCACGGCACCGGCGACTTCAAGCGCCGGCGCGAGATCCACCTGAAGGAACGTGGATTTACCCGTACGCCGCGGCGCAGCCAGGAACAGGCCGTTTTGCGCATCCCCGAACAGCGCCTGCCCGCGCAGCGCCGCAACGAGGTCGCGAGCCAGCGTTTCGCGCGGGAAGTGGATCACTTTTATCTCTGTTTATTTCTGAAACAATAATTTATCTATTTGCCGATAAAAGTCAATAAATGAACTGTCCTTCGTCGCCGCTCATCCCGACCACGCAGGGGCGGCCATGCCGACTGACGATCACCAGACCCAGCGAAGCTCGTGCCGGTCAGCTCATCCGTCCGACTCCACGAACTTCCCCGCAACCAGCTCCCGCTCCCCATCCCACCGATACGCCACCAGCCGCCCCGACCGCGGCACCGAGTAGTCGCAGCAGGCGACCCTCGACGACTGCGGCAGGCGCGGCCCGTCCATCCAGTAGTGGCCGATGAACACCGGCGCGCCCTCGACCTCGCCGAAACCGTCGCAGTCGGGTACCGGCGTGCGGTCGCACAGCCGCTCGCGGGCTTCGTCCGAGACGAAGGCCGACGCGCGCCAGCTGCTGCCCGTGGGCAGCCACCAGCGCAGCCGTACCTCGCTGCGCTCGACCCCGCTGTGATCGACGAAGGTCAGGCCGTCGGGCAGGGTCGCCTCCAGCCCCTTGGTCACGCCCTCCATCGCCCGCCACTCCGGCGAACCCTTCCGGGCCGCAGCCTGCAGGAACGCGTCGTCCAGCCCGTCGCGAAGGCGCTCGTCCAGCTGCCGGACGAGCGTATCGTTCCACCAGGCATGGGCGACGCGGATGCCGCCGAGGTCCAGCGCGACCGGCAGCGTGCGGAACCAGCGGATCATGTCCGCGTGCAGCGCGGAGCCTTCCGTCACCTGCGCGAGGAACGCGGCGTGGTTACCCAGGTTCCGTGCGGTGTGCTTCTTCAGCCAGGCATCCGGCGCGGATTCCGGGATCGGGTTCCCGTCCGCGTCGAGCCGACGCGTGGCCCAGCCGATGGCGTTGAACTCGTGGTTGCCGAGGACGCAGAGGGCCTGGTCGTCGTCGACCATGGATCGCACGGTCTCGACGACCCGTACCTGCTCCGGGCCGCGGTCGATCAAGTCGCCGACGAAGATGGCCTTGCGGCCATGCGGCGCACGCCAGCTCGTTCCGCGCGGGACGTAGCCCATGCGACGGAGCAGTGACTCGAGCGGGGCAGCGTAGCCGTGGATGTCGCCGATGATGTCGTAGGCGGTCAAGCGATCGCCAGCTTCAACTGCCCGACCGGGTGAGCCGTGGGCCGTACGCGTATCTCGATGTCATAGCCCAGTCGGTTCAGGCAATCCATCAGCTTGCGCTCGGACCATCAAGCCGGACACTTTCGGCTGCGGGATGCCCATGCGGCGGCCCGCTTCTTCCTGCGTGAGCCCGAGGCGACGCACTGCCCGGGTAATCTCGATCACCAGCCCCGATTTGATCTTGAGCTTCTCCGCATCCGGCAGGCCCAGGTCGGCAAAGACGTTGCCCGAACCGGGTTCGACCTCGATGCCATCAATGACGCGCCTTGCCATGTCGCAACTCCTCTGCCAGCTTCTCGGCGATCTTCAGCCGAGCTCGTATGACGTTCAGATCCTGGTTCGGCGTGGCTATTCCGCTCGAGCTCTTCTTCTGGAAGCAGTGCAGGACGAAGACGGCTTCAACGAACCGCACGGTGTAGACCGCTCGATACGTTCCCCCGACATCGTCGTCGATGATCTCCACGACCGCTGCACTGCCGAAGCCCTTCAGCGGCTTCGCCGAGTCATGCTTGCCACCACGTTGCGCGAAGTCCAATGCGTGGCCGAAGAACCTCCGCACACGGAGCGGCAATGCCATCAGGTCCCGTTTGCTGCTGGCGATCCAGAAGAGCGGTCTGGATTCATGATCCTCGAACACAGTCTATACCTCTTCGGGAATAACTGACAACCGGAAGAGAGAAGAACGTAGCCGGTCGTCGATCGCATCGCGCCGTCAGGAAACGTCCCTGAAATTGCGATTCCCTGAAGATTCACTCTTTGATTGAGGCGCTGGACCTACCGTTCGACTCTGCCCGCGTCGTTCACGCCGGGCGAACTGCCGGCGTTCCGCGAGCCCATGCTCGGTCATACGCGCGCCAAGTCGAGCTTCCGGCGACGGCTACTCCTCCGACATGGAACAAAACACCCCCAGGTCGACGACAACCTGCCCAGCCGGGCGAGCGACAAGCTTCAGCTGCTCGCGCCACTCCGGCACTTCCGTGCCATCGCGGCCAATACCGAGACCCTTCTGCCAATTCGACAGGTAGGCCTCACCGCGCTCCGCCGCGTAGAAACTGGCATTGCCAGAGGAGCAGTCGAGCGCGTACTCCCAGTTGTTCTCGCGCATCGACACACCGTGCTCGGGATGCGGCACCTGCCCAAGTCCGGTCAAGTACCTCGCGCTCTTCGCATCGAGCGGACGAAACACCGCGATGCGCAGCCGACCATCATCCCTCGGGGCGACAGCGGCAATCAGGTCGTCGCCGCGCTGCACCGTGACCAGCTTGCCGTCGAGGTCCACCGGCCCGACCTCGACCCACCAATCGTCACTGGCAGCTGAAACGACCTCTCGTCCGTCGTCGGGTGCCAGCAACTCAGCCAACCGGCCCATTGCCGGTTCGAAGTGCTTCCAGTCAGCGCCGCCGTCGCGCGCGCGCACCTGCAGGCAATGCAGCATCACTGCCAGCGGCAGCTCTCCTCCATTGCCCAGCACTGACCGCAGGTCGGCAACGGCAATCGGATACGCGATATCCGGCAACCCGTATCGTGCCAGGACTTCCGGCTTGAGATGGATTTCAGCGAAGTTCGACATGGCGATGATCCTACGGAACGCCAGGCTCACCGGGTGAGCCTGCGGTACCCCAAGCTTCATCCGTCGTACACACCACCCGGGGCGAGTTCATCCGAATTGCAGGCCCCTGCCAACCGGCTCAACCACTGCTAAAGAGGAGTTCAGCATGAACCTCGAGCGTTACGCGCTCTACCCGCACCAGGTCACGGGCGTGGAGTTCCTGGCCCGCCGCGGCCGCGCCATCCTCGGCCGTCGAACCCTAAACAACGGGCAGCACGGTCAGGATCTCGCCAATGCTTTCGACAAATCCCTCCGGACCCGTTCTCGCGTGGACTGCGGGCGTGAAACCCGTGTCGTGGTAATAGGCCCGAAACAGACACCATTCGCCGCCGCCTCGTTCTTCCTGAACCCGAATCCCTGGGCGCCTTGCCACGAACATCCCGGGCAGTAGACTCACCCACGACGGCAGTTCCACCCATCCTGCAGCCGCAGCTTCAAGTTCGCTCCGGTCGGCGAAGCGTTGCTGCACAGTCCTGAGGTCGATCACTGGAACGGCGCGCGCCTCGCCGCCTGCGCTCTTTCCAGGCAGCCTCCTGAGAGGCACTCCATCTAGCGGATCGATTCGATCCACGTCGGCGCGCGAAGCATCAACGCCCATCACTGGCCCGACCGACGTCCGCAGATGCTCCGCGAGCGCTACGTCAGCGCAGTACACGTAACACCCCTTCATGCCTCGCGTCATGAGCGTCCTGTACGTGTTCCTGACGATCAACTCCGCAAACGCGCTTGCGCGCTTGGGATCGGTCCTCGCCAGCTTCTTCAAGCCCTTGACCGACTGGTCCGAAGAAGCCCTCCGCGTGACGTCAACCTGCACCCGGCCGTCGCGGTATACGAGGTCGGGACCGATGATCACGCCCACGTAGTCGAGTTCGAGACCCTGGCAGGTGTGTATGCAGCCCACTTCATCGACGGAGCCCGGCGTGACGATCCACAGGCTTCCGTCCTTGTTCAGGTTCCAGCGTCGGCGATAGCCGAACCCGGGCATCTCTATGTCCCAGGCGGAGGGATCCTTCCTGCTTGGCCATTCCCAGCAATAGCCCGCGACCACCCTTGCCCGATTTCCCCCGTTCCGAAGTTCCACCAGCGCGTGCATGTCGGCCGGGTTCTCGAACACGCGGAAGTCATAGTCAACGCCTTCCAGTTTCTGGTTCGCCGTGGTGCGGATCCCGAGCGTCTGGTCGATCCACGCCAGGTACCCATCCGATCCGTTGCATCGGAACTGGGACGACAGCTCCAGTTCGGTGACCTCTGCGCCCGCTGCGAGCGCATGCTTCCTGAGTGCGTCGGAATGACCGATGTCGTGGAACGTCACCCGTTGATGGTCGTCGACGAAGAATACGGTGCACCGCGCAGCACGGATGAGCTCAGCGACCTGGTTCTCGCCAAGGTTCCGGTACAGACCGCTCTTTTCGTTGAGTCGGTGCGCCTCATCGACGACCAGTACGTCGTATGTGTCCTGTGCGACATCGACGAAAGATCCGGACCCGCCGAAGAGATTGCTTATGCGTGTCTTCTTGAACGTACCCGCCAGCTTGGCCGCATAGACGGCTCGTGGCGCTGCGTTCTTCGACACATAGCGTACGTTCCGGCCACGACCGATCAGCGCCCCCAGCAGGTTGATCGCAAGTACCGACTTGCCGGTACCCGGCCCACCCTGAACGATCAGGACCTGCTTGCGCGAAGGCGATCGAGCATCAGCCGCCAGCACGGACTCCTGGACAAGTTTCTGCTCGTCGATCAGGACGAACTCGGGATTCCCCTGCAGTAGCCCGACGACGCTGTCTGCCAGCATCTTCGACGGCCGGATGCGGCCATTCTCGATGGCGTAGAGCGCACCTTTCCGGTCTCCGTGCCGGACGTGCTGCCGAATGAACGCCTGCAGCTTTGCGCGCTCCTTCATCAGGAACAGCGGCGCCCGCTCCAGGTGCTCCTTGTAGTGTGGATGGTCGATCTCGCCGTCGCGCGGATGGTTGTGCAGGTAGGCGCAGGGGCGCAGCGCAATCGCGTTGTCCTGGACGGCGGCGTTGAAGTCTTCGAGAAGCGCCGCGTAGGTCCACGCCTGATAGGACGGATGCAACCCTTCCGTTTCGCCTGTCGGGCCACCACGGCGCGCCCAGACGATCGCATCCTTGTCACTGCGGCGAGTGGTTGACCATTGCTTCAGCTCGACGATGATGACCCTTGCCCGCGCATCCTCATTCTCGCCCGCGATGATGAAGTCGATCCGCTTGGAGGTACGAGGCACCTGGTACTCGATGCCGATGCCGACGTCGCCCGGTATCTCCTCGTCCTGCAGTACCTTTGACATCTCGTGCAGCGACTCCTTCCATGCGCGGACTTCCGATGGGCTCACGCCGTGGCCGGTGGCAGAGCGGAAATGCCGGCCGACGACTTCCTCGATGTCATCCCGTGTCGCGTGACGGATGAACTGGTCCTTGGTTGCCTGATAGATGATCACGGGCGGAAGCGCTTTTCGTTATGCCATTCGAGCGCAGTCCGTTCGGGACGATGCACCACTTCCTTCGGCACAAGGATCGATTGTCCGTGCAGCGCGTAGTAGTGCTTGCCGTTCTCGAACTCTTCCTTGATCCGCTTACTCACTTCCACCTTTAGATCCGGAGTGACCGTGACGTATCCGCCGTCGAACAGCGCGTGCAGGTCTCGTCGCAGCAGGAGGCCGTTGCTGGGTGCGTGCTCGCCGCCGTCGCTGTAGGGGCGGATGTGCGCTGCTTCGAGCGCGGGCAGTGTCCGCTCCGAGGTCATCGCGCACCGACGCTCGTAGCTGTCGGTGACCATCACCCTGAACGCACCCTGCCCAAGACGTGGCCTTACCAGCACGGGGTTTCCATAGCGCTCTGTTGGTTGATAATCCGCCCTGGGCAGCGCGCCGAGGCGCCTGGCCATGACCTCGTTCCACAGATCGCGCCCTTCCGCCATGTCCGTGTTGTAGGTCTTGAAGGACACGATGTTCGGGGACCAACTCGCGGGGACCGGTATCCACTGCGGTTCGTCGAGGAAGAACGGCTGGGACAGTATCCGGCATCCGATCGTGAACGAAGAACGATCGTCCGGGTCCGCTCGCCGGTACTTCGCGATTCGCCGTCGCATCTCTTCCGCGGACGTGGCCCCGTTAGCCTCCCCGAAGGCTTCCCATGCGAGCGACCACGGCAGGGTGTTCGAGTACGTGTAGATGCCACCACCGACGATGAAGTTGCGCGGCGAGTGCAGCTTGAAGAGAAAAAGCTCGCCGGGAGCGAGGGCGCGGAAGTTGGCGGACGAAGGAGCCCAGAAATTCACCTCCGAAAGCTGCGGACGGCGACGCAGGAACTCGAACCAGTCCCCATCCGTGACCGCCACGACCAGACTTACGCCCATTCATTCGATCCTGTCTGAAGACTCCTAGGCGCTTGACGCTCCGACCAGTCGCCCCACGTTTTCGCTTTCGAACCGATCCATCAGGGACACGATCTCCTGCGCCACTGCCCTGTCCATGATTCCGGCATTGGCCACGAACTTCGACCGCATCGCCTCATCCGTCATCGGATTCGCCGCCGTGCCGCTCGCATGCGGCACATGCACTTCGAATGTCCGCCCCGAGACCCTCATCACCGCGAACGCCTCATCCTTCCCCAGCGCCGCATCCTCGACTGCGCTGACTTTCCCTCGCAGTGATGCGATGACCGGGTCCACCGCCTTCTCATCAGTGTACTGCGGTATCCCCGCATTCCCATCCACATACGCCACCGCCGCCGAATGCTTCCACGAGAACTTCGACTGCAGCCCCGTCGACGGTTCCGACACGCCGGTGATGCTCAGCACCAGCGGATGCACCCTCAGCTCGATCGCCTCGATCTGCGCCGGGTCGACCGGATGGCGCTTCTTCATCTCCACCATCGCATCGATCAGCGGATGCAGCAGCACCCCGCACGCACTCGATCACCCACGGGCCGCCCAGGTCTTCCACCAGCCGATCTGGCTCGCAGGTCTTGCTGTAGATCCGCCCGAAGCCCTTGTTGCCTTCGACGATCTCCTGCGTGCCGTCGAAACCTTTTGATGCCAGCAGCGCGGCCAGCAGTCCGTTCGACGCGGCCTTGCCCGCGTGCAGCGACTTGCACATCGTGCCGCGGTTCTGCTGCATGCCGGCGGCCTGGGTGGCGGCGATCGCAAGGGTGTAGGTCATCTGCTGGCCGGTCAGGCCGAGCAGCTTCGCGCACGCAGCACCCGCGGCGATCGTGCCGAGCGTGCCGGTCAGGTGCCAACCGCCGTCATGGTGGCCGGGGGCGGTGCGTCCGACGCGCACGCCGGCTTCGAAGCCGGTCGCGTAGGCGAGCATGAACTCGCGGCCGCTCACTGGCGTCCTCACCGGGTTGGCCGCGCCGCGCACCTCGTCCAGGTGCTCGGCCAGCGCAAACAGCGCCGCCAGGATCGGCGAGCTCGCATGCAGCACCACGCCGCCCATGTGTGTGTCGTCGTAGTCGAGCAGGTGGCCCATCTGGCCGTTGGCGATCGGGGCTTCGAGCAGGCCGAGCTTCAGGCCGCGTCCGATCACGGTGGCCACCGGGCGGCCGCCGTTCAACTTGAGCGTCTCGAGCGTGATGTCGATCTCGGGGTGCGGGCTGCCGGCCAGTGCGCAGCCGAGCCAGTCGAGGATCCCGCGCTTGCATTCGCGTACCGCAGCCGGGGTCAACGATTCGTACGTGGTCGCGGCGAGGTGGTTGCAGAAGGTCTTGGTCAGCGTGACGGCGCGGGTATCGAGGGACTGTTCCATGTTCTTCAGTGTTCCGGGCTCAGGTTTCGGTGACTGCAATGCCGTCATGCGCGCCGATGAACTCGAGCACATGCCGCGCACACGTGGCGGGATGGATCATGTGCGCCATGTGGTAGCGCGTGGGCAGGTAGGCGATGCGGAAGTCGGCCAGGCGCTCGCGCAGCAGGCGCTCCTGCTCGGCGTCGGTGATCGGGCCGGCGTCGGGGTACAGGCCGAGCACCGGCAGTTTCACGTCGGGCAGGAAGCCCTCGGCGCTCGCCGAGTTCAGGATCTCAACCAGCCGCAGCTGCACTTCGAAGTCGTTGGCGGCGAAGGTCTTCGCGTACCAGGCGAACATGCCCTCCTCGGTCTCGGGCGGGAAGCGGGTCGAGCGGTTGGTGGTGTCGACCCATTTGGCCGCGCCCATCTCGCGCATCGCGTCGGTGCGCGAGCCGCGGCCCAGCGCGTAGCTCTGCTTCATCTTGTCGCTGATGAACACCGGGGTCGCGCAGATGGTGAGGGTGCGCAGCAGGTCGGGATGCTGGGCGGCGAGGCCGAGGCCGAGGATGCCGCCCAGCGACTCGCCGCAGAAGTGGACGCGGTCGGTCGGCACCGTGTCGATCAGGTGCTTCACCAGGTCGGCGAGGTCGTCGATCAGGATCTGCGGATCCATCTGCGTCTTCGGGTCGAAGTTGGTCCCTGACTTGCCAAGGCCGCGCATGTCCGGCCGCACCACCTTGTAGAAGCGCGACAGGTACGGGACGCTGCGATACCAGAACTCGGCGGAGCGGCCGTTGCCATGCTGCAGGATCAGCAGCGGGGCGTGGCGCCAGGGGTCTGTGAAGTCGTCGAGGTGATAGTGCAGGTCGGGCTGGCCGGGGCGTTGGAAGAGGGGCATCGGTATAGGTCCGGTCAGAGCGTCTCGGGCGCGACCTTCGCGCGCTTGATCACCTTCGCCCACTTCTCGCTGTCGGCGCGCAGGTACTTCGCGAACGCGGCCGGGGTGTTGGTCACCGCCACCGCGCCGTCGCCGGCGAGGCGTTCGGCCACGGCGGGGCGGCGCATCGCCTTGGCGACGGCCTCCTGCATCGCGGTGGCGGCCGCGGGCGTGGTGCCGCGCGGGGCGAACATCCCGTACCAGCCGTTCACTTCGAAGCCGGGCAGTGCGGATTCCGCGAGCGTCGGCAGCTCGGGCATCGCGGCGGAGCGCTTCAGGCTGGTCACCGCCAGCGGGCGCAGGCGTCCGGCGCGGATCAGCGAGGCCGAGGCGAGGAAGTTGTTGAGCATCGCCTGCACCTGTCCGCCGAGCAGGTCGGTGGTGGCGGGCGAGGCGCCCTTGTACGGGACGTGGATCATCTCGATGTCGGCCATCGCGGCCAGCAGCTCCATGCCCAGGTGCGGGCCGCTGCCGTTGCCGGACGATGCGTAGGTGACCTCGCCCTTGCGCTTGCGGGCGAGCGCGATGAAGTCCTTCGCGCTCTTCACCGGCAGCGCCGGGTGCACCACCAGCACGAACGGGTACTCGGCGACCAGGGTCACCGGCACGAGGTCGTTGTCGTTGTCGTAGGGCAGCCGGGTGTAGAGCAGCGGGTTGATGGTGTGGCTGGCGATGGTCAGCAGGAAGGTGCTGCCGTCGGGCTTCGAGCGGGCGACCGCGTCGCTGCCGATGATGCCGTTGGCGCCGGGGCGGTTGTCGACGATCACCGGCTGGCCGAGGGTGTCGGCGAGTTCGGGGGCGATCGTGCGGGCGAGTGCGTCGGTGCCGCCGCCGGCGGGATAGGGGACGATCAGGCGGATCGGCTTGCCGGCGGGTTGCTGGGCACGGGCCGGTGTGGACGTTGCGCCAAGACTGCCGGCGAGGCCGGTGGCGAGCGTGGCGCCGGTGGCGGCGACCAGTCGGCGGCGACGGGGGCTCGGCGGGGCCGGGTTCCTGGCGTGGGTCATCGTTTTTCCTCCGTGATGGTCGATCGTATCCGCGTATGGAATCGCCTGCCGTGTTCGGGCATGCTCGCCGCATGGAATCTTCCGAACGCGTCTCCCGCTTGAAGGCCGCGCTGCGTTGCGCGCCGGTCGACCGTCCGCCCTACGGCTTCTGGACCCACCTGCCGGGCACCGACCTCGATCCGCTGCGGCTGGCGGAAGAGACCGCGGCCTTCGCCGACCGCTTCGACGTGGACTTCATCAAGTCGATGCCCAACGGCTTCTACATGGCGCAGGCCTGGGGCTGCCCGGTGGATTTCAGCGAGATTCCGAAGGGGGGCGTGGGGAAGGTGGTGGTGGATCGGGTGCAGGCGGCGGTGGACTGGACGACGCTCGGCACGCCGTCGCTCGCCCAGCCCGACCTCGCGCGCGAGCTCGACCATCTCGAGGCGCTGGTGAAGCGGGTCGGGCCGTCGCGGCCGGTGCTGGCGACGGTGTTCTCGCCGCTGACGTCGGCGTCGAAGCTGTCCGGTACGCGGTCGGTCGCGCATGCGCGCAGCGACGGCGTGGCGCTGCATGCCGGGCTGGACGCGATCACCGAGGTCACCTGCGCGTTCACCCGGGCGGCGATCGAGCGCGGCTGTGCGGGGGTGTTCCTCGCGCTGCAGGATGCGACGAGCGATGCGATGGATGCGGCTTCCTATCGCGAATTCGGCGAGCCGTACGACCTGCGGGTGCTGGCGGCGGCGCGCGCGGCCGGGTCGTGGTTCGACGCGATCCATGCACATGGGGAGAACATCCTGTTCGAGCTGCTCGCCGGGTATCCGGTCGATGCGCTGAACTGGCATATCGGCGAGACGCCGCCGGCGGTGTCGGCCTACCTCGACGGCCAGGCGCTGGGCGGGCGGGTGCCGTCGCCGCGACGCGCGATCCTCGGCGGGCTGCAGCGCACCCACATCACCCGGATGGACCGTCCGAAGATCCAGGCCGACCTCGACCGGGCGATCGCCGAGACCGGCGGGCGCGGATTGCTGGTCGCACCCGCCTGCGTGATCCGGCACCCGGTGGACGACGCGACGCTGCACTGGATCGCCGCGCAGGTCCGGGACATGGGACGGAGGAAATCCGGGTCAGACACCCTTTAGCGGGCACGGCCTGCGCCGTGGCACGAGCGCTCCGCCAAATGGTGTCTGACCCGGATTTCCGGCCCGGATTTCCCCTGCCCGCCGGGCCGCTGCATCGCGCGAGGTAGAATAGGGACTTTGCCGGGAGGTGGTTTTGCTCGAAGTGTCGGCCCTCGCCGCAGCGCGTGGCGATCGGGTGCTGTTCGCCGGCCTGGACTTCTCCGTCCCGGCGGGTGGACTGTTGCAGGTGACCGGCCGCAACGGCACCGGCAAGATGGCGCGGCTGGCGCGCCCTGAGGCGGGCGTGATGCGCTGGAACGGCGCGCCGCTCGATGAACTGGGCGACGAGTACTTCGCCGACCTCTGCTATCTCGGCCATGCGCCGGCGATCAAGGACGACCTGACCGCGCGCGAGAACCTGGCGATATCGGCCGGGATCGCCGGCGTCTCGGTGGACGCCGCCGCGATCGACGCCGCGCTGGCCGAAGTCGGCCTCACCGGCCGCGAGATGCTGCCCGGGCGGGTGCTGTCGCAGGGCCAGCGCCGGCGGGTCGCGCTGGCGCAGCTCTACCTGGGACACCGCAAGCTCTGGCTGCTCGACGAGCCGCTGGCCGCGCTCGACACCGAGGCGGCGGATGCGTTCATCGCACGGCTCGGGCGTCACCTGCATGGCGGCGGCGTCGCGGTGGTGGCGACGCACCATGCCATCGAGCCGGCCGCGCCGGCCACGCTGCACCCGTTGCGGCTGGGAGGCGCCCGATGAAGGACGAACGGGGGGATAAATGGGGTCAGACACCATTTATCGGAGCGGCCGCGCCGGATTCACCCCAGGTGCCCGATAAATGGTGTCTGACCCCATTTATCCGCTCTCGGCCTGGGAGCTGCCGGTGAACCTTGATTGGTGTCTGACCCCAATTACCGTGCTGCGGCGTGACCTGCTGCTGACGCTGCGCCGTCCGGCGGAGCTGATGACGACGCTGTTCTTCTTCATCATCGTGGTCAGCCTGTTCCCGCTGGGCATCGGGCCGCAGCCGGAGCTGCTGCGCGAGATCGCCCCCGGCGTGCTGTGGGTGGCGGCGCTGCTCGCCTCGCTGCTGGCGCTGCCGAGGCTGTTCGCGGCCGACCATGCGGACGGCACGCTGGAGCAGCTGGCGCTCGCGCCGCAGCCGCTGTCGCTGATCGTGTTCGCCAAGCTGGTCGCCCACTGGCTGACCACCGGCCTGCCGCTGACCCTGCTCGCGCCGCTGATCGCGCTGCAGTTCGACCTGCCGTCGTCGACAGTCTGGGTGCTGGTCGCGTCGCTCGCGCTGGGCACGCCGATCCTCGGCGCGATCGGCGCGGTCGGGGCGGCGCTCACGCTCGGGCTGCGGGGCGGAGGCGTATTGACTGCGGTTCTCGTGCTGCCGCTGTATATTCCGGCTCTCATCTTCGGTGCCGGTGCCGTAGAGGCGACACTGGGCGGGCTGGATGCGGGGGGACACCTCTCGCTGCTCGCCGCGCTGACGGTGTTCACCCTGACCTTCGCACCCTGGGCCGCGGCCGCGGCCGTGCGGATATCGCTGGACTGACAGAGCCCACACCTTCCACCCGATGGCCATCCACTGGTTCAAGTACGCCGCCCCGGCGAGCTTCTATGGCCTCGCCGGCCGGATGATCCCGTGGTTCACGGGCGCGGCGGTGGTGACCACGCTGGTCGGCCTGTACATCGGGATGGTCCTGGCACCCACCGACTTCCAGCAGGGGGATTCGTACCGCATCATCTACATCCACGTGCCGGCGGCCTGGATGGGCATGTTCACCTACCTGGTGATGGCGGGCTGGGCAGCGGCCGGGGTCGTGTTCAACACGCGCCTCTCGGGCATGATGGTGCAGGCGCTGGCTCCGACCGGTGCGCTGTTCACCTTCGTCGCGCTGTGGACCGGCGCGTTCTGGGGCCGCCCGACCTGGGGCACCTACTGGGTGTGGGATGCACGGCTCACCTCCACGCTCATCCTGTTCTTCCTCTACATCGGTTACATGGCCCTGCGCGCGTCGATCGACGATCCGCGGCGGGCCGACCGGGCCGGTGCCGTGCTCACGCTGGTCGGCGTGGTCAACATCCCGATCATCTATTTCTCGGTGCAGTGGTGGAACACCCTGCACCAGGGCGCGTCGGTCAGGCCCGGCAGCTCGTCGATGGCGACCGTGATGCTCACCGGCATGCTGGTGATGGCGTTCGCGGCGTGGATGTACACGATCGCCATCTCGCTCGCGCGGGTGCGCTCGATCATCATCGAACGCGAGCAGCACAGCGCCTGGGTGGGCGAACTGCTCGCGGCCGAAGGACATGTGGGGCCGTCAGGAACCTCTCCGGGTGCAATCGGGTCCAAGGGAGAGAACGCACGATGAACTGGTCGAGCTTTTCCGACTTCCTGGCGATGGGGGGCTATGCGTTCTTCGTCTGGATGTCGTACGGCGTGACGGCCGTGCTGGTCGTCGCCGAAGTGATCTGGGTCGTGAAGCAGCGCCGGCAGTCGCTGGCGCGCGCACTGGTCCAGCGCAAGATCCGGGAGTGGAGCAGTACATGAAACCGCGGCAGAAACGGATGGCGATCATCGGCGGGGGCCTGGCTGCGCTCGCGATCGTCACGGCGCTGGTGCTCAACGCATTCGAGGACAACCTGCTGTTCTTCTTCAGCCCGACCCAGGTCCATGCTAAGGAAGCGCCGCTCGATCGTCCGTTCCGCATCGGCGGGCTGGTCGAGGCGGGCAGCGTGAAGCGCGGCCCGGACGGCGTGACGGTGACATTCAAGGTGACCGATACCGCGCAGGTGGTGCCGGTCACCTACAAGGGCATCCTTCCGGACCTGTTCCAGGAAGGCAAGGGCGTGGTCGCGCGCGGCCGGCTCGGCCCGGACGGCGTGTTCCGTGCCGACCAGGTCCTCGCGCGCCATGACGAGAACTACATGCCGCCCGAGGCGGCCTACGCGCTCGAGCAGGCGAAGAAGTCACAGGGCTCGCTGGTCGCGCCCGCAGGAGGTTACGGCAAGTGATTCCAGAACTCGGCCATTTCTGCCTCATCCTCGCGCTGGTGCTCGCACTCGTCCAGTCGATCTTCCCGCTGGTCGGCGCGCAGCGCGGCACCGAATCCTGGATGGCGATGGCGCGCCCGGTCGCGCAGGGCCAGGGCGTGTTCGTCACGCTCGCCTTCATCGCGCTGGTCTACAGCTTCATGAACCAGGACTTCTCCGTCCTGAACGTCGCGCAGAACTCGCACTCCCAGCTGCCGCCGCTCTATCGCTTCACCGCCACCTGGGGTTCGCACGAAGGTTCGCTGCTGCTCTGGGTGTTCATGCTCTCGGGCTGGACGGTCGCGGTCACCGTGTTCAGCAAGCAGCTGCCCGCGCCGCTGGTCGCGCGCGTGCTGGCGGTGATGGGCATGATTAGCGTGGGCTTCCTGTCGTTCATGCTGTTCACGTCCAACCCGTTCGAGCGGCTGATCCCGGCCGCGGCCGATGGCCGCGACCTGAACCCGCTGCTGCAGGACATCGGCATGGTGATGCACCCGCCGCTGCTCTACATGGGCTATGTCGGCTTCGCGGTCGCCTTCGCGTTCGCCATCGCCGCGCTGATCTCCGGCGAGCTCGACTCCACCTGGGCGCGCTGGTCGCGTCCGTGGACGACGGTGGCCTGGCTGTTCCTCACGCTGGGCATCGCGCTCGGCTCGGCCTGGGCCTACTACGAGCTGGGCTGGGGCGGCTGGTGGTTCTGGGATCCGGTCGAGAACGCGTCCTTCGTGCCCTGGCTGGTCGGCACCGCGCTGATCCACTCGCTGGCGGTCACCGAGAAACGCGGCGCGTTCAAGAGCTGGACGGTGCTGCTCGCGATCAGCGCCTTCTCGCTGTCGCTGCTCGGCACCTTCCTCGTGCGCTCCGGCGTGCTGACCTCGGTGCACTCGTTTGCCACCGACCCGGAACGCGGCCTGTACATCCTGGCCTTCCTGGTGGTGTCGATCGGCGCCTCGCTCGCGCTCTATGCCTGGCGCGCGCCGAAGATCGGCCTGGGCGGCTCGTTCGACCTGATGTCGCGCGAGACGGCCCTGCTCGGCAACAACGTGCTGCTGGTGGTTGCTGCCGGCTCGATCCTGCTCGGCACGCTGTACCCGCTGATCATCGATGCGCTCGGCCTGGGCAAGCTGTCGGTCGGCCCGCCCTACTTCGACGCGGTCTACCTGCCGCTGATGTCGCCGCTGATGTTCCTGATGGGCATCGGCCCGGTCGCCAAATGGAAGAAGGCGACCCTGCCCGAGATGGCGATACGCCTGCGCTGGGCGTTCGGCATCAGCGTGGTCACCGCCATCGTGGTACCGCTGGCGATGTCGGCGCAGACCGGCATCGGCACCTTCAGCCCGCTCGCTTCGTTCGGCATCCTGTGCGCGATGTGGATCGCCTCCACCGCGATCACCTCGCTGGTGCAGCGCCTTCGCCAGGCCGACGGCCCGCTGCTGTCGCGCTTCGCACGGCCGACCGCCAGCTTCTACGGCATGCTGCTCGCCCACTTCGGCGTCGCGGTGTTCGTGGTCGGCGTGACCATGGTGCGCGGCTACGAGAGCGAGC
>LNFM01005023.1_pt1 | contig 42810 bp, 39 predicted proteins | sample 596031 | NCBI WGS metagenome assembly LNFM01 (sample SAMN04254537, study PRJNA301005) | activated carbon metagenome | isolation source: dual media filters at the Ann Arbor, Michigan drinking water treatment plant | place: USA: Ann Arbor
CAAAGGCGAGAGCTTCACCGCCGCCACCGCCGATGAGTTCGCCCGTATGCGCGACAGCCTCCTGCCCGGAGCATCCGGAAAACTCGCGCTCTACGTCACACCGGACACGATTTTCAAAGGCAGCAGCGCACTCAAAGACCTTACCCCCGACGCCGACCTATTCATCGCCACACGCGGCAGTGCCTATCGCCTGACGCGCGAACCCGGATCCGGCATCGACACCTATTTCGCCGAACTAAAACCCAACCTCCGCGCCCGCCTCGACAGCGAAGACCTCCTCGACGAAACGCTCTTCCAACTGGCCCAGCCCCTGAAGCCCGCCAGCCTGCGCATCCTCGCGCTTGAGACCGGAAGCGCCGACGCACTCGCCGCCGTCCCGCGTTTCGATTCCCAGACCCGCATGGCCCTCGTCGACAAGATTGACCCCGCCCGCCTCGCCACATCCTTGACGCGCGTGCGCGGACAAACCGTCATTCTCACCGGCCGCATCGAAGACGGCGCGCTCAAATTCATTGACGCTGGTGGCGGCAGCGGAACGCTCCCCCTCGATCAGGTCCGCTCAGCCGCGCGCGCAGCCGACGTCAACCTCGTCATCGTCAAAGCCGCAACGCCCCGCCAGCCCGGCGGCAAAAACTGGCTCTGGCAAACCGCCACAATCCCCGGTCTGGATACAGCCGTAAAACAGCAAACAGTCGGCGATTTTCTCTCCAGCATCGCGCCTCAATCGAGCCCGCTCACCATCACCACCCGCCGCGACGGCTTTGGCCGCGCCGTCCTCGAAGCAACACCGCCGAATGGCGCCGCCGCACCGATCACCGACACCGTCACCGGCTGGCTCGATAGCCTCGCCGGCAAAGCACTCGGCCGCATCGCCATCGCCGGCATCGAAGCCGACGTGCGCGACGAAGACAGCCAGCGCGAACTCAACCGCCGCCTCATCCCCGGCTTCCCCTCCGGCATTCAATGGAGCTACCTGATCGCCCTGTTTCTGAGTTTCTTCGGCCTCGCCACCGCCACCGCTTGGTGGGCGCGCATCTGGCCCCCCGAAGTTCGCGCCGAATACGGCTCCTTCGCTGGCTACGCTCTCGCCCGCGCCGTCCGCATGATCCTCTTTGTGCTCATCTTCCTGCCCGTCGCCGGCTTGCCGCTCTTCGTGCGCTATCTCGCCGTTCAAGCCTGGGCCATTCTCACCGCACCCCTTCGCGCCCTCCGCTGGCTGCGCAATCGGCTTGTGCCTCGCCCGGCTTGAGCCTTAGAGCATTTTCCACCAAAGTGGGCACCGGTTTGGTGCAAGAAAATGCGACAAACAAAGGAATCTAGAGCGCCTGCCTGACCCAAATTGCCGCAACGATGAAAGCAAAAAATGGCAACGCTCAAAGGCAAGACGCTCTTCATCACCGGTGGCAGCCGCGGCATTGGCCTCGCCATTGCTCTCCGCGCCGCCCGCGATGGCGCCAACATCGCCATTGCCGCCAAGACGAGCGACCCCAATCCCAAGCTCCCCGGTACCGTCCACACCTCCGCGGCCGAAATCGAAAAAGCGGGCGGACGCGCCCTGCCCATCGTCTGCGACATCCGCTTTGAAGATCAGGTCATCGCCGCCGTCGCCAAAACGGTGGAAACCTTCGGCGGCATCGATATCTGCATCAACAACGCCTCCGCCCTTTCACCCACAGGCACCGAAGCGACCGACATGAAGCGCTTCGATCTCATGCACGCGATCAATACGCGCGGGACCTTCCTCACCACCAAGACCTGCATCCCGCATTTGCGAAAATCGCAAAACCCGCATGTCCTCGTTCTATCGCCCCCGCTCGACATGCAGCCGAAGTGGTTCAAGAACCATGTCGCCTATTCGATCGCCAAATACGGCATGAGCCTCTGCGTGTTGGGTATGGCCGAGGAGTTCCGCATGGACGGTATCGCCGTCAACGCGCTGTGGCCCCGCACCGCCATTGCGACCGCCGCGATCGAAAATGTGCTCGGCAAAAAGCTCATCGCCATGAGCCGCACCCCCGAAATCATGGCCGACGCCGCCCACCTGATCCTCACCCAACCGTCCCGCGACCTGACCGGCCAGTTCCTGATCGACGACAGCGTTCTTTATGAAAAAGGCGGCGTCACCGACTTCACCCCCTACCGCGTCGATGCCACCAAGCCCTTGGTGCAAGATTTCTTTGTGCCCGACGACCGCCCAGCCCCGCCCGGCGTCACGGTCATCCCGTTAAGCCTTCCCGGCACCTAACAGCCTCGCCTTCCGTACCCCTGGCGCTCGGGCATCGCCCTTGGCTAGGATCATGCCGCTTGCCCCAACGAAAGGACCGGTCCGGGTCATGACAACACTGCTCGTCACACACCCGATCTTCACCGATCACGACACCGGCCCCGGTCATCCCGAGCGGCCCGATCGCATGCGCGCCATCGACAAGGTGCTCGGCCACGAGAGCTACGCCACTTTGAAGCGTATCGATGCGCCGCTCCGCGACGACGTCGAAACTCAGATCCTCCTTGCCCATCCGAAACATCACCTCGACCGGATGCGCCGTGTCGGCGAGCAGTCCATGGGCGAAAACCGCATCGTCCGCATCGACGGCGACACCGTCATGTCCCCCGCCTCTTGGGACGCAGTGCTGCGCGGCGTTGGCGCGGGCTTGCAAGCCGTCGACGAAGTCATGTCCGGCCGCGCAACTAACGCCTTCGCGCAAGTTCGTCCCCCTGGCCACCATGCCGAAAACGACCGCGCCATGGGCTTTTGCTTTTTCTCCAATGCCGCCATCGCCGCGCTCTATGCCCGCTCCAAGCATGGTGCCGAGCGGGTCGCCGTTGTCGATTTCGACGTCCACCACGGCAACGGCACGCAAGACATCTTCTGGTCCGACAAAGATTGCTTTTACGGATCAACCCATCAGATGCCACTTTTCCCCGGCACCGGCGAATTAAGCGAAACCGGCGTCGGCAACATCTTCAACGCCCCTCTCCGCGAGGGCGACGGCGCCGACCACTTTCGCGAAGCATTTTCCGAGCGCATCCTGAAGCCGCTGCACAATTTCGGCCCCGACCTGATTGTGATTTCCGCCGGTTTCGACGCCCACAAGCGCGATCCACTCGGGGGGCTCCAATTGGTCGAAGCCGATTTCATGTGGGCCACCGAGAAGCTCGCAGGCGTCGCCGAGGCCCACGCCAAACGCCGCGTCGTCTCAATGCTGGAAGGCGGCTACGACCTTGAGGGACTGGCTAAATCAGTCGGCGTCCACGTCCGCACCCTCATGGATGTGGGAACCTGAGCCCCGGTTCAACGGTTGCCCAACCAGAGACGAAGCCCCCTCAGGCCTTGTGCCAGCCCGCTTGGCCCTTTAATCCCGCTCAGAAGTCCAGCTCGGCCGATTCCGGCCGGGTCCACGTCCCGCCTCGCGGGATCACCGCCACCGCGGGGAACGAGAAATGAACAAGCCCTTGAACAAACACGCTGATATTAAGGAGATGACCTTCGAGCGCGCATTGAAGGAATTGGAAGGTATCGTCTCACGCCTCGAGCGCGGTGATGTCGAACTCGAAGAGAGCATCGCCATCTATGAGCGCGGCGAAGTCCTCCGCGACCACTGCGATCGGCTTTTGCGGCAGGCCGAAGCCAAAGTCGAAAAGATCACTCTTGGCGCCGATAACGCGCCCAAAGGCACAGCGCCCTTCGACACTGAGTAGAAACACTCTTGCCCCAATGGAATTGCAACCTTAGGCTCTGAACACTGAAAATCAGAGTTTGGAGTGTGTGCGTGGCGCGTTTGATCCCCTTGGCAGCCAAAGTGGTTCTGGTTGCCGTTATGCTCGCGTCATTGCCCCAGACGGCCGCCGTCGCCGCAGGCGACACGAGCGCGGCCCCTGCAGTCAGCCAAGATGCAGCCAAATCAGCTTTCGATAGCGCCAAGGAACTGGGCACCGCCGACGCCTGGAATGCTTTTCTGATCAGCTATCCATCCGGCTTTTATGCCGACTTGGCGCGCGCTTACCTGAAAAAAGTGGGCGAGCCTTCAACGGCACCGGCCGTCACACCTGTTCCAGCACCAACAGCCCCCGAGCCAGCTGCCGCAACGGTCCTCCCTCCGTCATCGGGGCGCGCTGCCGAGCGCTCATGCACGGAACGCAATACGTTCCGGTCCGAGCATTCGCGCGAGCCGACGAAGATCACCTTTGTCAATCAATCCGGCATGTACCGCGCCATTATGTGGATCGATTTCGACGGCACGCTGAAAGATTACGGCGGCCTCAACTCCGGTGAAGAAATAGTACTCGATACCTTTCGCACCCATCCCTGGATGATCGCCACCGGCCCCGGCGATTGCCTCCAGATCTTCCTCCCCGCCGCCGAGCCGGCGACCGTTCGCCTGGAGCGGCTCGCCGCCGACGACGGCCCGGTCCGCCCAGAGCCGGTCGCCACCAAGCAGCCAGAGAAGAAGTCGTCGCCACCAACTCAAAAGCTTAAATGCGGCAAGAACTACAAGCTCAAGAACGGTGAGTGCGTTCTGCTCCAGAACTGCGGGAAAAACGCCTATCGCAGCCCCGAAGGCGATTGCTACTGCAAAAAGGGCTACGAAATGCGCAAAGGCAAATGCCACTGGCCGCAAGACAAGAACGGCTTTGAAGTCGCACCCTGGAAAAAGGGCGGCTGCTCCTCGCTGCAGGCCCAGTGCAACCAAGGCAACGGCGGAGCCTGCATGAAATACGAAGAAAATTGTCAGGTGAACTGACACCTCAAACAGCCTATGCAAGTCTGTGAGAACTGCCCCGCCGACACCCTTCAAACGGTGGCGGTAAAGGGTTATGTGTCTCCCGACCGATCATCCGCCGCGCATCGGGCCGATAAAGGCCGGCGCCGAATGGGAAACGATACCCTCGCCGTGAGCAAGACGCCCCTCCTCGACACCATCAAAACGCCGGACGAACTCCGCCGTCTCCCCGAAAGCGATCTGCGTCAGTTCGCTGACGAGTTGCGCACCGAGATGATCGATGCCGTGTCCGTTACCGGCGGACACCTCGGCGCCGGCCTTGGTGTCGTCGAGCTCACCGTAGCCCTCCATTGGGTCTTCGACACACCCCGCGATCGCATCGTCTGGGACGTCGGCCACCAAACCTACCCGCACAAAATTCTCACCGGCCGTCGCGACCGCATTCGCACGCTTCGCATGGGCGGCGGCCTCGCCGGCTTCACCCGCCGCGCCGAAAGCGAATACGATCCCTTTGGCGCCGGTCACTCCTCCACCTCGATTTCCGCCGCGCTTGGCATGGCCTGCGCGCGCGACCTCGAAGGCAAATCGAACAACGTCGTGGCCGTCATCGGCGACGGCGCCATGAGCGCTGGCATGGCCTATGAAGCAATCAACAACGCGGGCGCGCGCGATGAACGCCTGATCGTCATTCTCAACGACAACGATATGTCGATTGCGCCCCCCGTCGGTGCGCTCTCCCACTATCTCGCCCGCACGACGTCCAGCGGAACCTATCTCTACTGGCGCGATGTTGCAAAGCAGCTCGCCAAGCGTCTGCCCAAGAGCTGGGAACGCCGCGCCGCCCGCATGGAAGAATATACCCGCCATCTGTGGCAAGGCGGCATGTGGTTCGAGGAACTGGGGTTCTATTACGTCGGCCCCATCGACGGCCACGACCTGAACGCGCTGTTGCCGGTATTGAAAAATGTCCGCGACGCCAAGCAAGGCCCGATCCTCGTCCATGTCGTCACCCGCAAGGGTAAGGGCTATGCTCCGGCCGAGGCATCCGACGACAAGTATCACGGCGTCGCTAAGTTCAATGTCGTCACCGGCGCGCAGGTCAAGCCGAAGCCCAACGCCCCATCCTATACGCGCGTGTTCGCAGACAGCCTCGTCGCCGAAGGCCGCAAGGACAAGCGCATCGTCGCCGTCACCGCCGCCATGCCCGATGGCACCGGCCTCGACATCTTCGGCAACGAATTCCCCGATCGCATGTTCGACGTTGGCATCGCCGAGCAACACGCCATTACGTTTGCAGCAGGCCTCGCCACCGAAGGCTATCGCCCCTTCGCCGCGATCTATTCCACGTTTCTCCAGCGTGGCTACGATCAGGTCGTCCACGACGTAGCCGTCCAAAAACTGCCCGTCCGCCTCGCCATCGACCGCGCCGGCCTCGTCGGCGCCGACGGCCCCACCCACGCCGGCTCCTTCGATCTTGCCTACCTCGGCTGCCTGCCGAACTTCATCATCATGGCCGCCGCTGACGAAGCCGAACTCGTCCACATGGTCGCTACCACCGCCGCCATCGACGACGCCCCGTCCGCCGTCCGCTATCCCCGCGGCGAAGGCACCGGCTGCGAATTGCCGGCCGAAGGCAAGCCGCTCGAAATCGGCAAAGGCCGCATCCTGCGCGAAGGGACCACCATCGCGCTTCTCTCGCTGGGCACGCGCCTTACTGAGGCTCTGAAAGCCGCCGACCAACTTGCCGCCATGGGTCTCTCCACCACCGTGGCCGATGCCCGTTTCATGAAGCCGCTCGACACGGATTTAATCGCGCGCCTCGCCCGCGAACACGAAGTCCTCATCACCATCGAAGAAGGCTCAATTGGCGGTTTCGGCAGTCACGTCCTGCAACACCTCGCTTTGAACGGCCTTCTCGACCGTGGCCTCAAGGTCCGCCCCATGGTGCTGCCCGATCGCTTCATCGAACAGGACAATCCAAACAAGATGTACGCCGACGCCGGCCTCGACGCAGCCGCCATCGTCGCCAACGTCTTGGCAGCCCTCGGACGCTCCCACGAAGCCGGCGGCGCTCACCGCGCTTAGTTCAATTCCTGCGTTGAAGGATATCCCATGACCGCCGCTTCAAGCTTCCTCGGCCGCTCCCTCCTTGCGCTGATCTTCATTCTGGCCGGTATCAACAAAATCCAAGGCTATGAGGCCACCACCGGCTACATGCAGCAGTTCGGCGTTCCAGCTCTTCTACTGCCCGGCACGATTGCTCTCGAAATCCTGGGCGGGCTCGCCGTCCTCGCCGGCTTCTACTCACGCCTCGCAGCCGTCGCGCTCGCCGTCTTCTCCATCGCAGCTGCCATCATTTTTCACGGCAATTTCGCCGACGACGTGCAACTCGTATTGTTCCTAAAAAATCTCGCCATCGCCGGCGGCTTCCTGCTGCTCTTCGCCCACGGCCCCGGCGCCTGGGCGGTCAACGACAAATAACCGTGTACACCTCCCCTCGTGAAAAAGCGCCTGGATGAACTCTTGGTCGATCAAGGCCATGTCGCAACCCGATCCCGCGCGCGCGATGCGATCCTGCGCGGTCTCGTGCGCGTCAATGAGGCAATCGTCTCCAAACCCGGCGCATCCGTTCTGGTCACCGCCAAGCTCGCCATCGCCCCCGAAGCGGGAACCAACTACGTCTCTCGCGGCGCCCTAAAACTGATCGCCGCCCTTGATCACTTCGGTTTCGATCCAGCCAGCCGCACGATCCTCGACGCAGGCGCCTCCACCGGCGGCTTCACGCAAGTCCTGCTCGAACGCGGCGCCGCCCGCGTCATCGCCGTCGACGTCGGCCACAGCCAACTCCACCCCAAGATCGCCGCCGACCCGCGCGTCATGTCCCTCGAAGGCCAAGACATCCGCACACTCGATGCCGCACGTTTGGGTCATCCCATCGATGCCGTGGTCGTCGACGTCAGCTTCATCTCTCTAACCAAAGTCCTGCCGCACCTGATGCAACTCACCCAACCGCGCAGCTGGCTCGCAGCTCTCATCAAGCCGCAGTTCGAGGTCGGCCGCGACGCCGTCGGCAAAGGCGGCATCGTCCGCGACGCAGCGGCCCGTGCCCAAGCCATCGAAACTCTGTCACACCTCGTCACATCGACCCCGGGCTGGACGCTGACAGGCGTCATCCCCTCGCCCATCGAAGGCGGCTCCGGCAACATCGAATATCTCATGGGACTAACCCGCGATGGCTGACGCAGCCGAAGTCACGATTGAAAAACTGGGCGGCAAAGGCGATGGCATCGCCCGCACGCCAACAGGCGACCGATTCATCGCCGGCGCGCTGCCTGGCGAGCGCTGGGCGATAGCACCCGATGGCCAACCTAACCGTCTATCAGACAGCCCCGAGCGCGCCGTGCCCCCCTGCCCGCATTACGGCGTCTGCGGCGGGTGCATGTCGCAGCACATGAGCCAACCCCTCTACCTCGACTGGAAACACCAGATCATCCGCGACGCTTTCCTGCATCGCGGCATCAGCGCTGACATCGCGCCAGTCCTGCCCATGCCGCTGCGCTCCCGCCGCCGCGCTTTTCTCGGCGTCGAACGCTCTGGCGGCGATGTTTGGATCGGCTTTCGCGAAGAAGGCCAACACACCCTCGTCGACATCACCGACTGCCTGCTCCTCGACCCTGCCATCATGGCCGCCTTCCCGGACCTGAAAGCCATGACCAAGATCGCCATGCCGGGCAACTCCAGCGGCCGCCTCATCGTCACCAAGCTCGACACCGGTCTCGACGTCGCCTTCGACAACGGCCACAAATTGCTCCAGCCGGACGAGCGCGCCCGCCTCGCTCAACTGGCCGAGACCGCCCGCATCGCCCGCCTCGTCGTCGCCGGTGACGCCATCGTCGTGCGCTCCGAGCCGCGCCTTACACTGGGCAACGCCGAGGTCGACGTGCCCCCGTCGCTCTTCCTGCAAGCCATCCCCGAAGCCGAACGCCGTATGATCGGCCTCGTCGTCGCCGCACTCCCCAAAAAGGCCAAGCGCGTCGCCGACCTGTTCTCCGGTCTCGGCACCTTCACGTTCCCGCTCGCCGCAAAAGTTCACGTCGCAGCCTTTGATAGCGACCGCCGCGCCATCGCCGTTCTCGAATCCGCCGTCCGCCGCGCCACGGGCCTCAAACCCATCGAAGCCCGCGTCCGCGACCTCTTCCGCGAGCCCCTTTCGCCGAAGGAACTGGAAACCTACGACGCCGTCGTGCTCGATCCCCCGCGCGCCGGCGCTGCCGAACAAGCCGAACGTCTCGCCCGTTCCAAAGTCCCGGTCGTGATCGCCGTCTCCTGCGCCCCCGCAACGCTCGCCCGCGATGCCCGCACCCTCATCGATGCCGGTTTTAAAATGGGCCTCGTCACGCCCATCGACCAATTCATCTATTCGCCCCACATCGAGGCGGTCACGGTCTTCAAGCGTTAAGTCAGCGCTGCATCGAGCAACCGCCGCACATAAGCGGGCACCACGTCTGTCGCCGGCCCGTGGATGGCCTCGGCGAAATGCGTACGCCCTTCCGATGGCTCGAGATTGAGCTCCACCGTGTGCGCGCCATACTCCGCCGCCACCTGCACGAAGCCCGCCGCCGGATAAACATTCCCGCTCGTCCCGATGGAGATAAACAGGTCCGCCTGTTCCAGCTCCTTGATGATGCGCTCCATGTGATACGGCTCCTCGCCAAACCACACGACATCCGGCCTCAGCGTTCCCACATCCGCGCAAACGGGGCACGCCGTCTCCAGAAACATGTCACCCAGCCACGGCATTCGCGTGCCGCACCCAAGGCACCACCCCTTCAGCGCCTCGCCGTGCATGTGAATGAGATTTTTCGACCCCGCCTGCTCATGCAGCTGATCGACATTCTGCGTGATCAGCGTCACCGCGCCGGGATGCGTCTTCTCCAGCAACGCCAGCGCAAAGTGCGCAGCGTTCGGTGCCACCGACTGATGCGCCCGCCGCCGCATATTGTAGAATTCGTGCACGAGCTGCGGGTTCTTCTCAAAACCCTCCGGCGTCGCCACGTCGCGATAATCGTACGTCGCCCAGATCCCGCCCTTGTCGCGGAAGGTCGGCACACCCGACTCGGCGCTGATCCCCGCCCCGGTCAGGATGACAATGCGATCGAACTCCGGCATCCCCTGGTCCTGAATTGTTTGCGTTTCTCAGCCGCCAAGCTACGACATTCTGAAGCCCCCTGGCGAGGGATCTGGTGCACCACGAAGGGCCCTAATCCGGCAACGCGAACACCACCACCGCGCCGCCTTGGCGGAAGCCCCAGATTTGGCTGCCGCCCGCCGCCACCGCGATATATTGCTTACCCGCGATCTCATAGGAAATCGGCGGCGCATTCACGCCCGCCCCGCAGTGAAATGTCCACAGCCGCGCACCCGTCTTGGCATCGAACGCCGAGAAATCCCCATTCCCCTCGCCGTTGAACACAAGTCCGCCAGCCGTTGCCAGCGTCCCGCCGATCAGTGGCTGATCCGTCTTTTGCTGCCAGCGGAGTGCGCCGCTCTTCAAATCGATCGCGCTTAATGTTCCCCAGGTTGGCACATTCTTCGCCGGCTCGAACGTGTAGTAGGTCACCGCCGGTTTGCCATCGACAGCCGGCAATTCCGCGCTGTGATACCGCGTCGGCATATGCATCGCCGCAACAAACGCCAAGCCGTTCCCCTGATCGACCGCCGCGGGCGACCAATTCGATCCCCCCGCGACGCCCGGCCAAATCACCACGCCCTCAGCCGTCGGGGCCGTGAACATGTTCTCCTGCGGCACGTACGGGTCCGATTTCAACAGTAGCGTTCCGTCGCGCCGGTCATGCACAAAATACCAGCCGAGCTTCGATGCCTGCCCGATTGCTGGTATGACCCTTCCGTCCTTTTGAAAATCAAACAGCACCGGCGGGCTCGCCACATCGTAGCCCCACATATCGTGCGGCACCTGCTGATAGTGCCAGCGATAGGCGCCCGTCTTCAAATCGATGGCGACCAGCGAACTCGTATAGAGATTGTCCCCCGGCCGGCTTTCCCCCGCCGCCTGCGGCGATGGATTGCCGACTCCAAAATACAAAAGCCCCAGATCGAGATCGACACTCGGCGAATGCCAGATTGAACCGCCACCGAATTTCCACGCATCGGCATAGGTGGCAAACGCCGCCTTTTCCGCCGCGACATCGCGAGGCAGCCGCACACCATAAGCGGTCGTCTGCGCGAACGTGCCTTCCCAGCCTTTCTGTGTCGTATCGAATTGCCAGACGCGCTTGCCGGTCTCGGCATCGAACGCCGCGATAAACCCGGGCCGCCCATACCGCCCCGCCACGCCCACCACAGTTCCGAGCGGCGCCCCCGGCCGGTCGCTGTCGAGATGCAGACCGTAGCCAACACCTGTAATTCCGGCGATCACTTTGCCGTCGATCACCAGCGGTGCTGACGCCGCCCCCACACCCGTCGATCCCGACACCTTGCCCTTCAGCGCCGGATCGGTCGCGTTGAGCGCCGCCTTGTCCTCCGTCGCATCCGCTTCGGTGTCCGCCATCTGGATGTCCCAGATCACCGTGCCCGTTTTTTGATCAAGTGCCACAAGGCGCGCATCGACGGTGGCGACGTAAACCTTCCCGTATCCAAGTGCCACGCCCCGGTTCGCCGGCCCGCAGCAGAGCTTCTTTGCCCGGCTCTTATGGTCGTAGCGCCAAACTTCCCGCCCCGTCGCAGCATCCACCGCCATCACATGTGAGAACGGCGCCGAGACATACATGATGCCGTCAGCGACCAAGGGCGTCGTCTGAAACGTCGCTGCCGTGCCGGTCTGATAGATGAAGGCCGGCCGAAGCCGGCTGACGTTCTCCGTCGAAATTTGCTTAGACGGCGCAAACCGCGTCGCGGCCAGATCGCGCCCGTGCGTGATCCAATTCGCCGCATCGCTCCCCGCAGCCTTCAGCCGCTTATCGTCGATCTCACCCGCGGCTGCACCACATGCCAAAACTCCGCTGGCCAATACCGAAAGCGCAAGGCTACGCGTCAAGTGGCGTCTCCATGACTGGATTTGCAAACGCTCAGCCGCCACCGCATTGCCCGCGATGGCGCAGCATGTGATCGGCGAGCACGCACGCGAGCATCGCCTCGCCCACCGGTACCGCGCGAATACCCACGCACGGATCATGGCGTCCCTTGGTGAAAATCTCTGTCGCCTCGCCCGATACCGTCACGGTCCGGCGCGGGGTCAGGATCGACGACGTTGGTTTGATCGCAAATCGGCAGACAATCGCCTGCCCAGTGGAGATACCGCCGAGAATGCCGCCCGCGTTGTTCGACATGAACCCCGGCCCGTGATGCCGTCCATGCGGAATGGAGTTTGGCCGCATCTCGTCTGCGTTTTCCTCACCCGTCAGTTCGGCGACCGCCATGCCCGCACCGATCTCGACGCCCTTTACCGCGTTGATCGACATCATCGCCGACGCAATATCCTGGTCGAGCTTTCCGTAAAGCGGCGCACCCCATCCCGCCGGCACGCCCTCCGCCACCACTTCCACAATAGCGCCGATGGACGATCCCGCCTTGCGAATACCGTCGAGGTAACCCTCCCACTCTTTCGCCACCACCGGGTCGGGGCAGAAGAACGGATTGTTGTCGACCTCGTCCCAATCCCAGCGGCTGCGATCAATTCTGATCTTGCCCATTTGTATCAGCGCACCGCGCACGATGACGCCCGAACCCAGCACCTGCCGCGCAATGCCCCCCGCCGCAACGCGCGTCGCGGTCTCGCGTGCCGATGAACGCCCGCCGCCGCGATAGTCGCGAATGCTGTACTTCGCCTGATACGTATAGTCCGCATGACCCGGCCGGAATTTCTGCGCGATGTCGCCATAGTCTTTCGACCGTTGATCGACATTGCGGATCATGAGCGAGATCGGCGCGCCCGTCGAAACCTGCCGCCCCTCCGCATCCGTGAACACCCCCGAGAGGATCTCCACGGCATCCGGCTCTTGCCGCTGGGTCACGAACCGCGATTGCCCTGGCCGCCGCTTGTCCAGGAACACCTGGATCGCGTCCGGCGTAATCGGCAACCCCGGTGGGCAACCATCGACCACGCACCCGATGCCGGGCCCGTGGCTCTCGCCCCAGGTGGTGACGCGGAAAAGATGACCGAAGGTGTTGTGTGACATGAAAGCCGCTGAACCGGGTCTGAGGGCCAAGGCGCTTGCGGATTCAAGGAGGTAGCAAATGCAACCCTTGAGGGCCGTTCGCGTCGCTGCAGTGTCTTAGGGGCACCGCGTCAAGGCTGCAAGACGGTGATCTCAGCCTGACACGTGACAGGATTCCGCGACGCAGATAGACCGGAACGAGTGCCGCGTGTCTTGCACCCTCCCATGAAAGGAGGCGACATGAGGTGCGAGAAGGATGGCGCGCGCCTGCGCGGCCATTCGTGTCTGTGGCGTTTTCCTATGCGTTTCAGCGGGTTCCAGGCGGTCTGAGCAACTGCCCCGAGCCGGCCAATACTAAAAAATGGAAAGAGCCGGAGCGGCCGCTTGCTCCGGCTCTTTTTCTATTTTGGGCGCTTCGGCCAGGATCAGCCCGTCGTCAAAATGATTTTTCCGATGTGCGTGCCCTCCTCGATCCGCCGGTGTGCGTCCGCGGCCTGCGCCAGCGGGAACGTGCTGTCGATGAGAACTTTCACCTCACCTGAGGCAAGCAACGGCAGGATTTCCGCTTCGACTTTGCGCGCGATGTGCGCCTTCACATCGGCCGGCCGGATACGCAGGGTGGAGCCCGTAATCGTCAGACGCTTCAACATCACCCGCATGAAGTCGATTTCCGCCTTCGATCCCGACTGAAAGCCGATGTAGACGAGCCGCCCGTCATCGGCCAGCGCGCGGATGTTCTTCTCGATGTAAGACCCGCCGACCATGTCGAGGATCACGTCGACACCGCGTCCGCCGGTTGTGTCTTTCACCGCATCGAGAAAATCTTCCGTCCGATAATTCACCGCACGGTCTGCTCCCAGCTGACGCGCCGCCTCGCACTTTTCGCCCGACCCGGTCGTCGTGATCACCTTCGCCCCGAACGCCTTTGCCAACTGGATCGCCGTCACACCGATGCCCGACGTCCCGCCATGAATAAGGATCCACTCGCCAGCCTTGAGCCCGCCACGCTCGAAGACATTGTGCCAAACGGTGAAGAACGTTTCCGGCAGTCCCGCCGCTTCCGTGATGGAAAGCCCCTCCGGGACGTGCAGCGTGGAGCTCTCATCCGCCAAACAGTACTCCGCGTAACCCCCGCCATTGACGAGCGCCATCACCCGCTGACCAATTTCGAACCGCGTCACGCCGGTACCCGTCGCCGCAACCACACCCGCAATCTCCAGGCCCGGCAAGTCATTGTGTCCCTTCGGTGCGGGATAGAGCCCCATGCGCTGCAACACGTCCGGCCGGTTCACCCCCGCTGCCAGCACCCTGACCAGCACGTGTCCCGGCCCGGGCGTCGGCACCGGCTGCGTCTGAGGCACGAGAACCTCAGGTCCGCCTTTGCCGGCAATCGCGATCACAGTCATAGTTTCGGGCAGGGCGGACATGTCGGGCTCCGTTTGGCATCAACAGGACGGCTAATTGTAGTGTTGAGTATGGCGTGACATCCTCGCCAGCAAGAGAAGACCGACACCGTGCGTCCAAAATGGAGGTCAACATGGACTGGGACGAAGCCAAGGCAAAGCCACTGAGTGGCCACACCGTCGGCGAACCGCTCGACACGTTATCAAAAGCCGACTTGGAAACGCGCCTGCAATCTCTCGAGAGCGAGATCGCCCGCCTCAAAACGGAACTAGACAAGAAAAAAGCCCATGAGGCCGCGGCATCCGAACTTTTCACGGGCAAAAGCTGAACCGTGCCCGCGCTCCAGATCAGGGAGTCGCGGTGAGCGTGACGAACAATGCGTCGCGCCGAGCCTGACGAACGCCGCATCGCGCCAACGCGCGACACGCGCCAACCAATTATTTACCAAACCGGACTATGGTCATCGTCATCCAGATTTCTGGACCCGAGTGGGTCTCCCACTCTGTAACGCCTCCCTGTTTGACCTTAGAGCCGCCCGCAAGGCGGCTCATTTTTTGCTTAATCCACAACTATCACCTGGCGCGACCGGAATGCGTCTCAATCTGCCGCGTTAGGATGCGAGTTGTTAACTCTGGCCAGCTAGCTTGGCCGGGTGTTATGGTATCGAGAGAGTAAGCGTCTGTGTCAAAGCGTTCCATGAAAGACAAACCAAGTTTCGAGTTCCGTGACGTCAACGCCGAAGGCGTGACCGTCTCGTTTGGTGAGCGCTTCCAAGCCTCCACCCAATTCGACCGCGTCTTCAAGGAGGGCATGGCCCTCGTCGAGCGCACCGCAGGCTATCTTGATGGCGACGGCCGCAAGGCGTCCAAGGCCCTCAATGGTCAGGCCACAGTCCTCTACACCACCGAGAGTATGCGCTTGACCACGCGCCTCCTCGATTTGGCCTCCTGGCTGCTGATCCGCCGCGCCGTCAAAGATGGCGAGATCACCGAAGTCGAAGCCCAGATAAAGCGCGCGCGCGTGAAGCTACAAAGCCTCGGCCGCCCGTCGCACATTCGCGGCTTTGGCGACTTGCCCGATGGCCTACAAAAACTCATCGAAGAGAGTTTCGCGCTTCACGACCGCATCGTGCAACTCGACCTCGCGATGGTCCGGCCCGGCGAAGACCTCGCCGCCGTCTTGCCGTCCAATCCCGTTGGCGCCCAGATTTCGCGTCTGCAGCAGGCCTTCGCCAAACTCAATTGAACCGCCGCATCGACCCCCCAACGAAAAAGGCCCGGGCAAGACCCGGGCCTTTTTCGTATCTGAAACCGTCGCGACGTCGCTTAGAAAATCCCTTCGAACTTCTTTTTGAAGCGCGAGACACGGCCGGCGCGGTCCAAAAGCTTCCCATCGCCGCCCGTCCACGCCGGATGCGTCGAGGGATCGATATCCAGATGGAGCTCGTCTCCTTCCTTGCCGTAGGTCGAATAGGTGATGAATTCCGTACCATCCGTCATCTTCACTTTGATCTGATGGTAGTCAGGATGCAGGCCGGGTTCTTTTTTCATCGTAAGGCGCTCTGTGAGATAAATGGCAGCGATGGGAGCAGGGGGTAACCCGCAGCCTCCACCAGCCTTGAATTCGGGAAGCGGCTTCTATAGTCGAGTTGCCCGGCGGGCACAAGCCGACCAGACTGCGGAAAATACCACGCCACGCGCCGATTTCTCCGGCCCCACGTTCCTGCTACGTTCTGACGCGACCCGGATGTGGCCACGATGCGAGCCGGAAGTCTGTGTATGAATGACCTGACCTCGCGTAAAACGAGGCAAATAGGCAAACGACAGCGACCAGGGGATCAATGGCAACGACTGGCACGTCTTCAGAGAGTTTGACCAACGTCGTCAGCCTCACTCAGTCATCATCCAACGGCGCCCCATCCAACGGCGCCCCGTCTGCCGACCAGCCCGATGGCGCCCGCGCTGGCGGCCGGATGCAGTCGCTCCAGCCGCTGATCTCGCTGAAGCCGTACCTGTTGAAGCACAAGGGCATGCTTGTTGCGGGTTTTACAGCCCTCGTGTTCTCCGCCGTCGCAATGCTTTCCGTGCCGCTTGCAGCGCGACGCATGATCGATCACGGCTTCTCGGCGGATAGCGCTGGGTTCATCAACCAGTACTTCGCAATGATGGTTCTGATCGGCGCGATACTCGCCGCCTCCATCGCCGCGCGCTTCTATTGCGTCAGTTGGCTCGGCGAGCGCGTCGTTGCCGATCTCCGGCAAGACGTCTTCGCTCATCTCGCCCGCCTCGGCCCCGCATTTTTTGAAAAGACGCATTCAGGCGAGGTGATGAGCCGCCTCACCGCCGACACCACGCAGATCAAAGCTGTCGCCGGGCACACGATCTCGCAGGCGTTGCGCAATATGATCATGCTCATCGGTGCGTTCGTGATGATGTTCATCACCAGCCCGCACTTGTCCGGCCTGACGCTCATCGCCATCCCTGTCATCGTCTTGCCGCTGATGGCCTACGGCCGGTCCGTGAAAGATCTCTCGCGCAAGGCCCAGGATACGCTGGCCGAAGCCTCCGCCTACGCGGGCGAAAACTTGTCAGCCGTGCGCACGATGCAATCGTTCGCGCATGAGCAGGTCGTATCCGATCGCTTCCAAGACGCCGTGCAACGCTCGTTCGATGCCGCCCGCGACCGTATGAGAGCCCGCGCCGGCCTCACCGCGCTCACCGTGTTTCTCACCGTCGCGAGCATCGTCGCCGTGCTCTGGTACGGCGCCTCCGCCGTGATTTCTGGCGAAATGACGGCCGGTGAATTGAGCCAGTTCATTATCTACGCACTCTTCGTCGCTGGCGCCTTGGGCGAACTCGCCGAAGTCTGGGGTGAAATCAGCCAAGCCTCCGGCGCTGCCGAACGCTTGACGGAACTGCTGGCCGTGGTTCCCGAAATCAGGACCCCCGACAATCCCGTGCCCCTTCCGGTCCCCGCCAAAGGCGCCATCGACTTCGACAACGTCACGTTCAATTATGCGTCCCGGCCGGGTGTTTCTGCATTGGGCGACTTCACCTTGCACGTAAAGCCCGGCGAAACCGTTGCCCTCGTCGGTCCGTCCGGCGCCGGCAAGACAACGATCTTCAATTTGCTGCTGCGGTTCTATGATCCCACCACGGGGCGCGTGCGCGTCGATGGCGTGGATGTGGCCTCGGCCGACCTCGATGACTTGCGCCGCCGCATTTCGCTGGTGCCCCAGGATGTCGCGATCTTCGCCGACACCGTCCTGGAAAACATCCGCTATGGCAGCCCTACAACGAGCGAAGATGAGGTTCGCAAGGCAGCCATCGCAGCCCAGGCCGACACCTTCATTCGCGCCCTTCCGGATGGCTACAACACCCGTCTCGGCGAACGCGGCGTCTCGCTGTCCGGCGGCCAGCGCCAGCGTCTCGCCATTGCGCGTGCCATCCTGAAGAATGCGCCCATCCTGCTCCTCGATGAAGCAACCAGCGCGCTCGACGCCGAAAACGAACGCGCCGTCCAGCAGGCCCTCGAAGTCGTCATGCGCGACCGCACCACACTCGTGATCGCCCACCGCCTTGCGACCGTGCAGAAAGCCGATCGCATTTTGGTGATGGACGAAGGCCGCGTTGTCGAAAGCGGGACCCACGCCGAACTTGTCGCCAAGGGTGGCCTCTATGGACGCCTCGCCGCTCTCCAGTTTGGCAAGGAAGCAGCCGAGTAGCGCCCGCTGCCCTACCGGCTCGTCAGCTTCAATTCGATGCGCCGGTTCTTTTGCAGCGAGGTGTCGTCCGTCCCGCTCTCGATGGGCTGATATTCGCCGTAGCCTGCCGCCACCAGCCGCTCCGCGGGTACGCCGCGGGCGATCATGTGCTTGACCACTGACGACGCGCGCGCCGTCGACAGCTCCCAGTTCGAGGGAAACTGCGCACTGGCAATCGGCCGGATATCCGTATGCCCGTCGATCTGCACGACCCAATCGACTTCCCTAGGGATCTGCCGGCCGAGATCGGCAATCGCCAACGCAATCGGATCAAGCGCCGCAAGTCCTTCAGGCGTCAGCGATGCAGCGCCCGACCCGAACAGAACTTCACTCTCGAATACAAAGCGGTCGCCAACAACGCGAATGTCCTTCCGGTCTTTCAAAAGCTCGTTGAGCCGGCCGAAGAAATCCGACCGGTAACGCTGCAATTCCTGCACCTGCCGCGCCAGCGCAGCATTGAGCCGCTGACCGAGATCCTTAATCGTCTTGTCGCTCACCTCGCCCTTTTTCTCAGACGCATCCAGCGCTTCATTTAACGCTGCAATCTGCCGCCGCAGTTGTGCCAACTGCTGATTGAGAAGATCGACCTTTGCCAGCGCCTCTTCCGAAACGGCCTTCTGCTGATCAAGGTCGCTGGTCAGGGTTCCGATCTGCCCCACCGCCGATTTGGCGCTCTCATCGCCAAGGGCTGCCACACCGCTGAGCTTTTCATTGTCCGACTTCAGCGTGGCCAGCATGGCCTGCAATTCGGCCATCTCGTCCTGCGCCTCCTTCGATTTGCCCTTCTCAAGGGACAACAGGCTCGTCAGTTCCGAGATCTGCCGGTTGAGCCGCTGCAGCACGGTATCTTTGCCGGCCGCCTCCTGCGTCGCGAAGTACTGCGACAGCATGAAAATCGACATCAGGAATGTGACGACGAGCAGGAGCGTCGACAGAACGTCCACGTATCCCGGCCAGAATTCGCCGTACTCCATGCTGCGGCGCCGGCCGCGGCCCATGGCCATCTCAGGTCGTCCTGCGCTGGAAATTGTCCGCGAGCGCCTTCAAGGCCCCCGCCAGTTCCGCCTGATGCGACGCCTGCTCATCGACCCACTCGCGCACGACCTTCTGCTCGCTGCGCATAAGCGTGACCAATTGATTGACCCCACGCGCCAGATCTTTCACCGCTTCGTCAGGCCCGGCCCCCGGCACGCCACCATCGCTGGTTCCGCCATGGGACGCGGCGGAAATATTCAGCGCCCCGAGCTTATCGGAGAGGTCCGCAACAGCCCGCTGCATTTCATAGACCGCCGTCGTCAGCTGCCGGCTCGCCTGATCCGTCGCCGAGGTGGAGCCCGGCGTTAGCTCCGTGATGCCCGACAGCCATTCTTCGAGCTCATTGTAAAAACGGTTGTGCGCGTGGTTCGCCTGCAGCTCAAGAAAGCCCAGCACCAGCGAGCCAGCCAGCCCCAACAGCGACGACGAAAACGCCGTGCCCATTCCCTTGAGCGGCGCGGCAAGCCCCGTCTTCAACTCGTCGAACGCGGCCCCGCCTTCACCCGTGTTACCGAGTGTCGCAATCGTCGCGCCGACCGACGACATGGTCTCCAACAAACCCCAGAATGTACCAAGCAGTCCGAGGAACACGAGTAGACCGACGAGATACTTGCCCGTGTCGCGCGCTTCGTCCAATCGCGATCCGATCGAATCCATGATCGACCGCATCGACACAGTCGCGAGAGAAAACGTACCCGTCCGGTCGCGCAGCATATTGGCCATCGGTGCCAGCAGCACCGGCTGTGTGCCCGTCGCCAATCCCGGATCTGAGATCCGGAACGCATTCACCCATTTGATTTCGCGATAGAGCCGGATGACCTGCCGAAAGGCGTAAATGATGCCTAGAAAGAGCACGCCAACGATCAGCCCATTGAGCCCTGGGTTGGTCATGAAGGCGGTTTGAAGCTGCTGATGCAGGATCGCCGCCAAGAATCCCACGAGCGTCAGGAAGATCATCATACGCAAGAGAAAGACGCCGGGGGGCGTGAGCTTCCGCGTCAGGGCAGTGCCACCTTCGGCACCCCGTTTTCTCAAGATCATTCCGACAACCTCCGGCGGGCACTCTGCAATCGGTACCCTTTCGCGCGCTCGACACTATCCGATGCCTGTGACACCGGAAACCGGCAACATGATGCCATACCCCCCAGGTCGAGTTCTCCTCTTTCCGGTGTTTACGGTTGTTTTCCAGCCGGAATGAAGGCTCTCGCTGACTAACTCAAAAGCCGCTTGATCTCCGCCCTGAGCCCGGGCGCCAGATCGGGCCGCTCGAGCCCATAGGCAAGGTTGGCGGCCAAAAAGCCGATCTTCGACCCACAATCGTAAATAGCGCCGTCAAAGCGCACGGCATGGAACGGCTGCCCGAGGTCGCTCATAAGGCGGATCATGCTGTCAGTCAGCTGGATCTCGCCGCCAGCACCTTTTTCCTGTTTGGCCAGCAGATCAAAGATCTCTGGCTGCAAAATGTAGCGCCCGGTGATGTGTAGGTTCGACGGCGCGGTGCCCTGCGGCGGCTTCTCCACCATCTGGGTGATGCGCGCCACCTTGGCCTTGGCATCGGTGACACCGACGATGCCATACTGGTGGGTCTGGTCGTCGGGAACCGGAGCCACCGCGATCAGATTGCCGCCGGACGCGCCATAGGCCTCGATCATGTCCTTTAGGCATGGCGTCGCGCCGTGATGCAGCATGTCCGGCAACAACAGCGCAAACGGCTCATCGCCAATGATATCGCGCGCGCACCAAACGGCGTGCCCCAAGCCCAGCGGTGACTGCTGCCGCGTAAAGGTCGCCTGTCCGGCAGCTGGCAAGTCCGCTTTCAGCGCATCGAGTTCTTTCGTCTTCTTACGATCCGCGAGCGTTCGCTCCAGTTCATACTGGATGTCGAAATGATCCTCGATCACCGCCTTGTTACGTCCCGTCACGAAGACGAGATGCTCGATGCCTGCCGCCCGCGCTTCATCCACGACGTGCTGGATGACGGGCCGGTCCACCACCGTCAGCATCTCCTTTGGCACCGCCTTGGTGGCGGGCAGAAAGCGGGTGCCGAGACCGGCGACGGGAAACACGGCCTTGCGAATACGCGAGGGCTTCGAGGGCATGCGAGAAGGCTCCAGTGGATGACCAAGGGCAAAGTCTGGGGACAATGACCGAAGGAGGACGGGCTGGATATCAGAATCCGGGCACGGATCTTGAATGGGAGTTTACGCGAATTAGGTACGGATTGTGGCGCGCAGCGGTCAGGGATTCGTAAATTGTCTGGATTAACCAGGGTCCCGAAGCTCTCAAACCACGAAATCCCGCAACGGAAGCGTCAGGGAGGCGCGTTACGGCTATGACAGTCCTCGTTACCGGCGGTGCAGGTTTTATCGGCTCTCACATGGTTCTGGCCCTCCTGGATGCAGGCGAGCGCGTCGTGGTCCTCGACAACCTGTCCACCGGCTTCCGCTGGGCCGTCCCCCCGGCCGCCACTCTTGTCGTCGGCGATGTCGGCGACCAAGACCTCGTCCGCACAGTCATCCGCAAGTACGCCGTTAAGGCCATCGTCCACTTCGCCGGCTCCATTGTTGTCCCGGAATCGGTCGCTGATCCCCTCGGCTACTACAACAACAACACAGTCAAATCCCGCGCCCTAATGGAAGCCGCCGTTGCCACCGGCATCAAGCATTTCATTTTCTCGTCGACCGCTGCCGTGTACGGCAACCCGCTGGAAAATCCTGTCAGCGAGACCGCTACCCCCGCGCCGATGTCGCCCTACGGCTGGTCGAAACTCATGACCGAAGTCATGCTCGCCGACGCCGCCCGCGCGCATGATTTCCGCTACGTAGCATTGCGCTATTTCAACGTCGCCGGCGCCGACCCTAAAGGCCGCTCCGGCCAGTCGACCCCACGCGCCACGCATCTGATCAAAGTCGCCTGCGAAACGGCCCTCGGCCAGCGCCCGCACATGGACGTCTTCGGCACCGACTATCCCACGCACGATGGCACCTGCGTCCGCGATTATATCCACGTCAGCGATCTGATCCGCGCCCACGTCGCCGCCCTTGACTATCTCCGCTCCGGCGGCAAGTCCGACGTGTTCAACTGCGGCTACTCGAAAGGTTTCTCGGTTCTGGAAGTGATCGACGCCGTCAAGCGCGTGTCGGGCGTCAACTTCGAGGTGCGCCTGTCGCCGCGCCGTGCGGGCGATCCTGCCGCTATCGTCGCCAGTTCGCAAAAGATCCGCGTTTCACTCGGCTGGCAGCCGCACAACGACGACCTCGACCAGATCGTCAGCCATGCGCTCGCCTGGGAAGAACATCTAGCGCGCTTCAAGATTGCCTCCTGACGCGCCTGTCTATCGCCCGTTGCCAACGGGCCCGCAAACGTCCACAACCGGCGCCGCATTCCCAGTGGCGCCGGACCCATTTTGAGCCCATGTCGTACGATCCCCAAGCCCGCCGCGACACCGCCCTCGCGCTCAAACTGAAACAACGCATCCGCAGCGACGGCCCCATGTCCGTCGCCGACTACATGCAGGCCTGCCTGCATGACCCCGAGCACGGGTACTACGTCAAGCAGCCCGCCATCGGCCGCGACGGCGACTTCATCACCGCCCCCGAAATCAGCCAGATTTTCGGCGAACTGATCGGCCTCTGGTCCGCCGTCGTCTGGCAGCAGATGGGATCGCCCGCCCGCATCAATCTCGTCGAACTCGGCCCCGGCCGCGGCACCCTCATGCGCGATGCACTCCGCGCAGCTCAAAAAGTGCCGGGCTTCTTGGGTGCGATCGACGTCCACCTTGTCGAGAGCAACCTGACACTCCAACAAGTTCAGATGCAATCTTTGTCTGACAGTGGGCGGCCAATCTCGTTTCACGACAATGCAGGCAAACTCTTGTGGGGAAACCGGCACCTAGGCAGTGCTCCTGCCATAGTGATCGGCAATGAATTTCTCGATACATTCGGGATACATCAGTTTGTTTTCAGCCAAGGCTCTTGGAGAGCCCGGGAGGTCGGGCTCAATGAGGCCGGGCAGCTCGACTTTGTTACCGATTTGACCTGTGGGTATCGTCCGAAGCCGCTTCCAATAACTCTTACCCCGAACGAGGGGGACATCTTCGAAGGCGCAGTCACGACATCCGTTCTGGCAAAATCGACCTTTGCGGCTTGCGCTCAGCAACGTCCATTTGCGGCACTGCTGATCGATTACGGCCATGCAGAAACGAGTTTCGGCGACACTCTTCAGGCCGTGGCATCTCATCAAGCTGTTTCGCCTTTTCTGGCGCCAGGTGAGACGGACCTAACTGTTCATGTCGACTTTGAGCAGTTTGCTCGTGCTTGCGCAAAAGCGGAGGGCGACGCCCTCGCCGTCGACGGCCCCATCACGCAAGGCGAATTCCTCGGCCGCCTCGGCCTCGTCGAACGCGCCTCACACCTCATGGGCGCCAATCCCGCCAAAGCCGGCGAAATCGAATTGGCCGTCGCGCGTCTCATTGCCCCGCAAGGCATGGGCTCCCGCTTCAAAGTCATCGGCCTGCGCTCGCCCAACCTCCCTAATCTCCCCGGCTTCGAGTAGCTTCGCACCATGCTCAAACCCATCCTCAGCCCGACGCTCGACCTGCCCGGTGTTCGCCACGGCTTCTTCACCCGCGACGGCGGCGTTTCCGAAGGCCTCTACGCTGGCCTCAACTGCGGCCTCGGCTCCAAAGACGATCCAGCCCGCGTTCTCGAAAACCGCGCCCGTGTCGCCCGCCACCTTGGCGGTGTGCGGCCCAAGGTCCTCACCGTCTATCAAATCCACTCCGGCACAGCAGTGCGGGCCGAGGGCCCCATCGCGCGGGATGCGCTCCCCAAGGCCGATGCCGTCGTCACCACCGTTCCCGGCCTCGTCATCGGCATCCTCACCGCCGATTGCACCCCGGTACTCTTTGCCGACCCCGAAGCCAAAGTGGTCGGCGCGGCGCACGCCGGTTGGCGCGGCGCCGTGGCGGGCATCGTCGAGGCCACCGTCGCTGAAATGGAAAAGGCCGGCGCCCGCCGCAACCGCATCCGCGCGGCCATCGGCCCCACCATCAGCCAGGCCGCCTACGAAGTCGGCCCCGAGTTTGAAGCCGAAGTCGTGGGCCTAGACCCCGCCAACCGGGATTTTTTCACAACTCCGGCCTCCGGGGAAAAATCCCGCTTCGACCTCCCCGGCTTCGTCGCCCGCCGCCTCGCGGCCCTCGGCCTTGCCGCCATCGACCGGGTCTCCCCCTGCACCTACGCCGACGAATCGAAATTCTTCTCGTTTCGCCGCACAACGCATCGATCGGAGCCGGATTACGGGCGCCAAATCTCTGCCATCGTTGTGACCTAACTGCACAATCCACAAGTTAGGCCCCAATTGGGCCCCCACCATTAGGGACATTCCCATGTTTGCGTCCCGATGTGCTTGTGGGGGGCTGCTGGACCGGGTTAGGCAGAAGCATGTGGGTACCGGTTGCTTAGAGGGAGATAAGGCCGCAAAGTTAGTACGTCGGCCGCCGGAAATCAGCGGGTCAAACAAAGGGGGCGTCGAAGTGGCGACCATTGATCGTGCTGCGGCGAGGGCATTACTATTGATTTCGGCAATTGGCCTCGCGGGTTGCGAGACCGGGTCTAATCTGTTTGCAGGTGGCGGTGCGGATACAGCCGCGCCGCTCGCGTCGGCGGCCCCGCCACCCGTGGCTCAGCGCGCACGAATGGCCGTGGCCCCGATCGTCGGTCCGCCGGACGCGACGTCGCGCGCTTTGCAAACTCAGGTGGCCGCCGCGCTGGAAAGCCAGCGTGTGACGGTCGCCAAGCAACCCGCCGACCCGTCTGACTACACCTTGCGCGGCTACGTTGTTGCCGCGAAGGAAAAGGCGTCGACCAAGATCTCCTACATCTGGGATATCACCGACCCAACCGGCAAACGCGTCAACCGCATCACCGGCGAAGAAGTCGCCGCAGGTGCCGGGGCCTCCGAAACGTGGTCAACAGTCTCCCCCGCGATGATCGGCCAGATCGCCAGCAAGACCGCGACGCAAGTCGCCGGATGGCTACCGTCGCAGGCTCCCCTCGGAGCTGCCCCAGCGGGTGTTCCATCATCAGCTCCGTCCCCCGCCGCAAACGTTCCGATCGCGACCGCGCCCATTCCGCCGGCCGCGCAGGCGATCCCTGTCGCAACCACGGCCGCCGTGCCAGTGGCAGCGCCCGCTACGGCCACCGGCAGCATCGAACGTGGCGCTGTTCTGACCGCCGTCCCTAACGTCACCGGAGCGCCCGGCGACGGCAGCATCGCACTGACCGGTGCCATCCAACGTGAACTTGTCCGCAACGGCATCCCGCTGACCAGCATTGCGGGACCCAACTACCGTGTCGAGGGCAAGGTGACCGTAGGGTCCACCCGGGAAGGCAAGCAGCCCATCACGATCGATTGGCATGTGAAAGACCCGACCGGCAAACAGCTTGGCACCGTCTCCCAAAAGAACGAGGTCCCGCAGGGTTCGCTCGATGGAGCGTGGGGAAAAACGGCCGATGCCGCCGCGGCCGCCGCAGCGCAGGGCATTATCAAGTTGCTGCCCAAGAACAATTAACGGCGCGGCCGGCCGGGAACCAACGCCGGCCGGCCGTTCACTGATCCGCCGTTATCTATCAGAGTGTTGCCCGTCGCGGTTTACACGCCTCCAGCCCCTTGCTAGAGAGCGCGTCATCACACGACAGTCACCGACCAGCCGAACAAGAGGCGCGTCATGCCGTTCGATGCCCGAGACGACAAGGACCGGGGCCATCCGCGCTTAAAGCTTGTCTCCGGCAACTCGAACCGCCCGCTGGCTGAAGCCATTGCCTCGTACGTCAAGGTCCCGCTGACCAAAGGCCAGGTGAAGCGCTTCGCCGACATGGAGATCTTCGTCGAGATCCAGGAAAATGTCCGCGGTCAGGATGCCTTCATCATCCAGTCGACGTCGTTCCCCGCCAACGACAATCTGATGGAACTACTGATTCTGATCGACGCATTGAAACGGTCCTCCGCCCTGCGCATCACGGCCGTCATCCCCTACTACGGCTACGCCCGCCAAGATCGCAAACCCGGCCCGCGCACGCCCATCTCGGCCAAGCTCGTCGCCAACCTGATTGAACGTGCCGGCGCCGACCGCGTGCTCACCCTCGATCTCCACGCCGGACAGATTCAGGGCTTCTTCGACATCCCGACCGACAACCTCTTCGCTGCCCCCATCTTCGCGCGCGATATTCAAGATCAGAACGAGGCCAAAGACGTGGTCGTCGTCTCGCCGGACGTCGGCGGCGTCGTCCGCGCCCGCGCGCTCGCCAAGCGCATTGATGCGCCGATCGCCATTTGCGACAAGCGCCGCGAACGGGCCGGCGAAAGCGAAGTGATGAACGTCATCGGTGACGTCGAAGGCAAGCGCTGCGTTCTGATTGACGACATCGTCGACAGCGGCGGCACGCTCTGCAACGCCGCAGAAGCCCTTCTGAAGTATGGCGCCACCGAGGTCTCCGCGTACATCACCCATGGCGTGCTTTCGGGCGGCGCCGTCAGCCGCATCCAAAACTCCAAGCTGAAATCGCTGGTCATCACGGATAGCATTCTGCCGACCGAGGCCGTCAAAGCCGCCAAGAACATCCGCGTGCTTTCCATTGCGCCGCTGATCGGCGAAGCGATTCTCCGCACCAGCCGCGCCGAGAGCGTCTCAAGCCTTTTCTATTAAGCGCCATTCCATTAAGCGCGATGCTGCGAGGGCCGCGCGAAAATTAGTCAAGCCGGCTACTCAACTGCATCTTTACTCAGCAGAAAAATTTGGGCGTCTCTGCCAGCCTACGATTTTGCCCGCTCCATGCGTGAACCATCAGAGTGAGACTTGCTTTTTGTCTCGCACGGTGGACTTCATTTGAGACTGAAACCAAAGCCGTTGGCGGCCCAAGGGTTGTCAAGGACCTCCGGATCAATCTGGAACTCTCGCATGGTCACGGACACGGACATCGTCGGCTACACCGTCGGTTATGATCAAGAAGAGGTTCATTTCCCGATCTACGCCATGACCGCGCTTGCTGCGGCCATGGTCTTGGCTGGGATCTTCAAGGGCATTCCGATCCTCGCGGCTGTCGGCCTGCTCCCGGCGGCCGTTGCCTACTATAATCTTCCCCTTCTGGAGAGCGGCCGGCCACGCATCGGTTCGGGCCAGTACGGCCTTTTTATCGAAGGTCTCGGCCTCATTTCTTGGCGCGCTGTCGAGAGCATCGAAACACTCGAAATGGTGGAACGCACAGGCAGTTCCCTCGATTTGATCATCGGTCTTAAAAAACCCATCCCCGAAGCGTTGCTTGCGGACTGGCGCGCCCGGCCCCTTTTGCGGCGGCCCATGCGATTGCCGTGGCGGCTCACTTCTAAGACAGAAATTCGCATTCCTCTGAGTGTCCTCGATAAGCCCGCAGCCGAGATCAAGGAAACTTTTCTCCGCATGTGGCGTTTCAATCGCGGCACCTGACACAATCCTCGCGCCGGAAGCACATTCCAATCTCCAACCTGCCGCAATTTGCACCGTATAAGTCGCTGTCTAGCGCGTTTGTGCGCCAGGGGACCGCCATGCACTACGACCCACGCCACCTCGCATCGTTGATGATTGCCGCCGCCGGAATCGTTGCGCCAATGCCCGCATCGGCCGTCAGCGCCGAACCACAGGCGATTGAGCTGGCTCAAGAGAGTCCGCCGCCGCCAGACGCCGCTGCTCCAGTCGAAGCACCCGCGCCGCCTCCGGTCGAACAAAAGAAGCGTCGCGACGAGCAGCCTGCGGTCGAGTCGCCGCCCGTGCGCCAGCGCATAGAGCGAGGCACAGACGACGAGCAGCCGCGCCGTGAACGCCAACCAGAGCGCGCGCGTCAGCAACAGGACCAAGATCAGCAGCGGATCGAGCGGCAGCAGGAAGCAGAACGCGTTCGCGAAGACCGCGCACAGGAAAAGGCCCGTCAGGATCAAGTCCAGAGCGACGAGCGCGCCAAACGCGAAGCTGAGCGCAACGAGCGGCAGCAGGAAGCCGAACGCGTTCGCGAAGAACGTGCTGCGGAGAAGGTGCGTCAGGACCAGCTCCAAAGCAAGGAGAGCGCCCAACGCGAGGCCGAGCGCGCAGCAAAACAGGAAGCCGACCGCGTGGGCGAAGAACGCGCTGCGGAGAAGGCCCGCCAGGATCAGCTCCAGAGCGAGGAGCGTGCCCAACGCGAGGCTGAGCAGGCCAAGAAACAGGAAGCCGACCGCGTGGGCGAAGAACGCGCTGCGGAAAAGGCCCGCCAGGATCAACTCCAAAACCAGGAGGGGGCCAAACGCGATGCCGAGCGCGCCGCCCCACGTGACGACGAGCGCCGCCGGTTGCGCGAACAGGCCCCGGCGGTCGCGACACAACCTGTGCCGGTGCCAGTACCTGCACCAAACGGTGCTGGCGTGCCGCCCGTGGTTCCCGCAAATGACCGGCAGCAGCAGCGCCAGGAAGAACGGCGCAGCCGCGATGCCGAGCGCGCCGCTCCACGTGACGATGAGCGCCGCCGTTGGCGCGAGCGAGCCCCTCCGGTCGCCACACCTCCCGCCGCTACGACCGGCGTCCAGACGCAACAACCGCCAGGCCGAGTTCGGCAGCCCGAAATCGCAGTGTCCCCGATCCCCAACAACATCCGTGAAAACTACCGCCGCGCACCTAAACAGCAACGCTCGTTCGACGACCTGAGGCGCAATCGCCGCGAACGCACCATTTCGCAGGGCAACCTTCGCGTCATTGAGGAGCCGGATCGCCGCGTCATCGTTAAACAAAACAATCGCAGCTTCATTCGCCACGATGAATCGGAACGCTTCCGCCGCATCGCTCCCGATGCCCGCACGATCCGCGGCGCCGACGGCACCTCGACCACCTTCATGACCCGCCGCGGCGGTGTCCGCATTTATGATGTCAGCGACCGCAATGGCCGCCTGCTCCATCGCTATCGCCGCTACCCCAATGGTCGCGAAGTCATCCTAATCGACAATCGCGGCCACTACCGCCGCGACAAGAGCCGCACTCGCGACGTGCTGATCGGTGCGGGCATCGGCCTCGTCGTCGGCAGCGCGATCGCACTTGCCGCGCCAAAGGTCCGCATCCCGCGCGACGAGTATATCGTCGACTATGGCCGCGCCTCCGATGACGACCTTTATGAAGCCCTTACTGCCCCACCTCTCGAGCGCCTTGATCGCGGCTATTCGCTGGATGAAGTTCGCTATTCGAGCAACCTGCGTGATCGCATGCGCCGCATCGATCTCGACACCGTCACCTTCGACTTCGGTTCCTGGGAAGTCGGCCCCGACCAAGGCCGCGCTCTTGATCGTCTGGCAGACGGAATCAATCGTGTGCTGCAGAGGAACCCGGATGAGATCTTCATGATCGAAGGCCACACCGATGCGGTCGGAACCCAAGACGACAACCTCACCCTGTCCGACCGCCGCGCCCAATCTGTCGCCGAAATCCTGACCACCGAATATGGCGTCGCGCCTGAAAACCTCGTCACCCAAGGCTACGGCGAGGAACAGCTAAAAATTCCCACCGACGGTCCCGAGCGCCTCAACCGCCGCATCACCGTGCGCCGCATCGGCCCCCTCCTCTCCGGTCAGTTCGAGGAGGAGCGCTACAGCGGCGCCGCCCCCGCCAATGATCGCATCGATGAGGGCGACCGGGGATACGAAGACCTCGACGACGGCCCACCTGACGATGGCCTCCCCGCCGTAGTACCGCCCGATGACGGCCGCACATACGACTACGACAACGACCGCTATCGCTGAGGTCGGTCCCTCTCCCCCCTGTGGGGAGAGGGTTCATTCACCGCGTGATCCGCTCCCCCTGCCCACACCGCCGGGAACGTGCTAGGTCGCGGACGCATGTCCGCCGCACCCACCAAACCCGCGCCCGCCCCGCCCACCATCGATCTCATCGAGACGGAGGGGTTTGCCGATTATGCGCTGCTCGATAGCGGCGAGGGTAGAAAGCTCGAACGCTTCGGCACGATCGTTGTCGATCGCCCCGAACCGCAGGCCCTGTGGACACCCCGCCTCGTCAAATCCGAATGGATGAAGGCCAACGCCGTCTTCTCAGCCTCTGGCGAGGACGACGAGAAAGGCCGCTGGCGCGTCGACAAGCCCGTCCCCGAAAGCTGGCCCGTGCGCCTAGCGCTCCCTGCTCCCAACGCGCCTTCCGGCCGGCTCCCCGCAGGGGAGTCGGAAGGCGCCAGCATAAGAGTCCTCTGCAAGTTGCAAGGCCTTTGGCACCTCGGCCTCTTTCCCGAACAAGTCCCGCACTGGCAGTGGATGCTCGACCGCATCGCCGCCGTGAAGGATGGTCCACCCCGCGTGCTCAACCTTTTTGGCTACACGGGCGCGGCAACACTCCTCGCAGCAGCCAGCGGCGCCGACGTCACGCACCTCGACGCCTCGAAGAAGGCCGTCGCCTGGGGCCGCGAAAACCAATCCGCCTCCAAACTCGACGCCGCCAAAATCCGCTGGATCGTCGACGACGCGACGAAATACGTCGCCCGCGAAGTCCGCCGCGGCAAAACCTATCACGTCATCCTCGTCGACCCGCCGAAGTTCGGCCGCGGCCCCGAAGGCGAAGTCTGGGACCTATTCACAAACCTCCCATCCTTCCTCGCCGATTGCGTCAAGCTCCTCGACCCCAAGCAATCGTCGATGATCCTCACCGTCTACGCGATCCGCGCCTCCGCGCTCGCCTTCGACCAACTCATGCGCGACACCCTCAAAGACAAGTCCGGCCAATTCCACACCGGCGAACTGGCGATCCGTGCTCACAACGGCAACGCCGTCCCGACCTCCCTCTTCACACGCTGGGTCTCAACGCCATGACCCACTCCATCAAACCCATCACCAGCCTGACGAATGACCGCGTCAAAGCCATCCGCGCCCTCGATATGCGCAAGGAACGCAAGGAAACCGGCCTTTTCCTCGCCGAGGGCGCCTCCATCATCCTGACCGCGCGCGCCGCCGGCTTCCGCCCGGAAACGCTGGTCTACCGCGCCGGAGCACTCGAAACCGACACGCAACGCCGCCTCGTCCAATCCGCGCTCGATGACGGCGCCGAAGTCCTCGAAGTCTCCGCAGCCGTGCTCGAAAAGCTTGCCGCCAAAGACAACCCGCAAACGATGCTCGCGGTCTTTCGCCAGCGCTTCGCCAATCTGCCCGAACCCAAATCCGTCCCGCAGAAATCCCTCTGGCTCGTCCTCGAAGACATCCGCGATCCCGGCAATCTCGGCACCATCATCCGCACCGCCGACGCGGTCGGCGCCGCTGGCATCATCCTCGCCGGTCAATGCACCGATCCCTATTCGCGCGACGCCGTCCGCGCCACCATGGGCTCGATCTTCAACGTCTCACTCGTCGCCGTGGAACGAAATACGTTCCTCGAATGGGCGCCCAGCTGGCCGGGCGATCGCGTCGCCACCACGCTCGCCGCGCGCGAAGACTTCCGCGACGCGAAACTGAAATCCCCTGTCCTCTTGATGATGGGCTCCGAAGGCCCCGGCATGTCCAGCGCGCTCGCCCACATCGCCACGCGTCAGGTCAAAATCCCCATGCGCGCCACCCTCGACAGCCTCAACCTCGCGGTTGCGACCGCCATCCTGCTCTACCAACTCCGCGGCCCGGACTTGAAACTGTAACCGCGCCGCGACGACGGAGGAGATCATGGCGACCCGCCCGATGAGGACCGCCGCCACCGCCGGCCTCGCTTACGTCGCCATCGCCTTCGCCGCCGGCTTCGCTCTGGGTGTGCTGCGCGTCACGTTCATCGCCCCGCGCCTCGGCGAAACCGCAGCCGTCCTCACCGAACTCCCCATCATGCTCGCGGTCTCCTGGCTCGCCTGCCGCTGGATCATCGCGCGTTTCAGCGTCCCCGCCACATTGGCCGCCCGCGCCACCATGAGCGGCCTCGCGCTCACCCTCCTGCTCGCCGCCGAAACCATCCTGGGAACGCTGGGCCTGGGCCGCACGCTCTCCGACCATCTCGCCAGCTATCAGAACCTCCCCGAACGCTTGGGCCTCGCCGCCCAAATCCTCTTCGGCCTGTTTCCGCTGATCATGCGCCCCGGCCGCAGCTAAGCGGCAGAGCACAAAAGCGATCTATACAACAAAATGTGCGGTGGAAGTCCCGGCAACCGGCTGATTTTTCCATCGAACCTTCGCATGACCCACGAAGGGGGCGGGGCGGTGGTCGCGCCGCTGAGGTTTGTAGTATTTTGCGGCCCGAAGACCGCCCCGCGCAGGGTTTGTGGCATACGACCAGCGTTTCAGCGCGTTCTTCGCAGCACTGGGCTTCCACCAGGCGGCCGGTCCGAGCCTCACCGAGACCGGGTGCGTAACCCGCCGTCGGCGACTGCTGCACCCCGCCCCACGTCACAAGACGCCTCTTAAGCAACGCCCCCTTTTGTGAGGGACGGGGATGCGGGCAGTGTAGGGCAACGGGGGGGAGGCGGGGATAACTTAGGAGCGAAAAATTTCGCCGGATCGCTGCTCAAGCGCGCCAAACGCGTGGAGCCGGACATCCCGGGCAAGAGGCAAAGCCCCGAACGATACGCCGCGCTTAGAAGCACAACCACGCGCCGAGGCAGCTCTTCGGCGTACCGCCTGCGCAGGCCATCTGCGAGGAGCGGCACGTCGTCGTGGCCCCTTCATCTTCGCAGGTCGTCTTCACAGGTCCCTGCCCGACGAGGCCTTTCGATGCGATGGTATTTTTGAGGGCCGGTATCGTGGGTCAGCATTTGACCGACGGCAGCGATCCTCTTGCAATCGCCGGCCTGAGCCGCTGCCGACAGCGCGCCCATCAAAACCGCCGCAGCCAAACCGAGTGTCACCGAACGCATGGGTCCCTCCAAAGTGATCAATCCCCATGCCGACGCTAGTGGACAGCCCGCCCGCCGACAACAAAATCGGCCCCTTGAACACCGGTATTCCCCCTATCACGCCCCAACCGTGCCCCATCCGCCACGACGATCTGAGCACAACGCCAGGCGCGCGCGGACGCCGGCCAGTGCTGGGCGCACCGAACATCCCCTCTCCCCGTAGGCGCGCGCGCCCGCCACCCCACAGCTGTCATCCTCCGGCTTGCCTGCCCCGGCGCAGGCCGGGGGCCGAGGTAAACGCGAACGTGGACCGGCAACGCCCTTTTGTCAGTCAAATCCGAACCCAAAGCGCCAGAACAAATTGCGTGTCGATTTCTATGGATTGACCAATGTCAATAGCTACCTTCTTTATCCATGCTTCGTTCCATTACGCTAATTCATATATGAGAGGTTTTGTCTTGACCACTCGGCGGGAGTTTCTCGGAGCATTGCCGGCGGCTGGTGCGGCGTTCGCCGTGGGCGGAACATTTCTGGGGGAAATTTCGTCGGCGCAGTCCGAGACAGCGCAGCCGCTCGCGGGGCATTTTCACCCGAAAGGCAAGGCGCCATCGAAGTTTACACTAGATATACTGAAGCAATCAAAGGCCGAGCTGCCGTTCGACGACGTGCGCGACTTGGAGGAGCAGAAGAAGGGGTTCATCGCCCCAATGAAGGATCTGAAAATCCAAGCCGACGCCGCGCATGTGGCCTGGGATATGAAAAGATTTCAATTTCTGGACGAGAAAGACGAATTTGACAGCATACACCCCTCTTTATTGAGGCAGTCGAAATTAAATAACAATTACGGCCTCTACGAAGTCATTCCCGGCATTTATCAAGTGCGGGGTTTGGACCTGTCCGACATCACGTTTATTCGCGGCAAGACAGGCTGGATCGTCTTCGATCCACTTGTTTCTGCCGAGCCCGTGCAGGCAGCTTGGAAGCTATTCCAAGAGCACGTCGGGGAAGGATTGCCAGTTTCCGCCGTTATATATTCCCATACGCATGGCGATCATTGGGGCGGCGTGCGCGGATTGATCGACGAAGCCGACGTGCGGTCAGGCAAAATCCCAGTTATCGCGCCTGCGGACTTCATGCAGTTTACGATTTCCGAAAACGTCTATGCCGGCAACGCCATGAACCGGCGGCTCTTTTATCAGTACGGCTTGCTGCTTCCCGCCAGCCCGCATGGCTATGTCGGTCAAGGCCTTGGCCAAGCTGTGTCAGCAGGAGCCACAGGCCTAATTGCACCCACACGCTTTGTCACCGACGCAATCGAGGAGTTCGAGGTCGATGGCGTTCGAATGATCTTTCAGAACACGCCCAACACTGAAGCCCCACGAGAAATGAATACCTACATCCCAGAGATGAAGGCGCTTTGGATGGCGGAGAACGTCATCGCCTCACTGCACAATATCTACACCTTGCGCGGTGCGCCGGTTCGCGATCCGTTGAACTGGTCGAAATACATCGCGGAGGCGCTCTACCGCTTCGGGCTAGAAGCCGAAGTGATGTTTGCCTCGCATCACTGGCCTCGGTGGGGTAACGCCCGCATCCAGGAGGTTCTGCGTCAACAGCGAGACCTCTATGCCAATATGAACAACCAAGTTCTCCACTACGCCAATCAAGGCGTCACCATCAATCAGATTCACAACGTCTATCAGGTGCCGGCTGGTCTGCAGAAGGCATGGCATTGCCGCGGCTACCACGGATCGCCCCAACACAATGCACGCGGCGTGATTCAACGATACTTGGGATTCTGGGACTGCAATCCCGCGACGCTCATTCCTCTCTCCCCAGCGGACTCGGCGCCGCTGTATGTCGAGATGATGGGTGGAGCCGAAAAGATCTTGGCCCGGGGCCGAGAGTTGCACGACGAGGGGGCTTATCTCTTAGCCACCGAGATCTTGGACAAACTCGTTCAAGCGCAGCCCGATAATTCCGCAGCCAAGGACCTCCTGGCAGATGTATTTGAACAGCTAGGCTACCAGCAAGAAAACCCAGGTCTTCGGAATTCCTTCCTTGCCGCGGCTTACGAACTTCGCACCGGAATTCCGCAAGGAGAGACGGCTTCTTCCAGTTCCCCCGACATTATCCGAGCCATGTCGACCGACCTTTTTCTGAACTTTCTTGCCATCCGCATGGATAGCCGCAAGGCGGAGGGACTGAAGTTCACAATCAATCTCATAACCCCGGACAATGGTGAGAAGTTCGTCATCGAGATGGACAATGCAACGCTGACAAACATCGCCGGCTTCCAGGCTGACAATGCAGATCTCACGCTCACGATAAACCGCTCCGACCTTGAACAGACCATGATGGGTGCGAAGACGCTAGAAGCGCAAATTGCCGATGGCGCGGCAAAAGTAGAGGGAGAAATTGGAGTTCTAAAGCAACTTGCGGCGACCATGATCGACTTCGATCCGCGCTTTGAGATCATGCCAGGTACGAAAGGGAAAACGACGGCAGTGGCACATGCGGACGCCTACGAAGCTCAGGCAGGTAAGGTGATTGCAGAGTAGCTGCGTTTATTTGAGCCGCCGAAGCCACTATCGCCTCACCGTCCCCAACCCCAACCTAACCCCGCTATCCGCAATCGCCTCCTCCAACACGCCCCCAATCCTCCCGCACCACGCGCTGACCCCTTCCGCACTCGCCACCAAATCATTCCGCACTTCGATCAGCACATGCGCCAACCCGCGCGAGGTGCCGTGCCGGTGCATGCAGTCGTTCTCTAAGTGGCCATGATAGGGCTCGTTGTCGCCGACGATGAGATCGGGCTCGGCGCTGAGCCCGTCCAAAAATAAGCGCGCGAGACGCGCGTCGCGATCCCACAAAATGCCCGCGTGCCAGGGTCGGGGCTCGCCGCGCCAGATCGGCGTGAAGGTGTGAATGGAAATCAGCGCCGGTGCCGTGCCTAAGGCGAGCGCCGCGTCAATCGCCTGCTCGATGGCGCGATGATAGGGATCATGAAAACGCGCGATGCGCTCCGCGATCTCCGCTTCCGTCACGTTACGGTTGCCGGGGATCACCGTACCGTCCGACAGCCGCATCACGAGAGTGGGATCGTCCGTCCCCCGGTTGGGATCGATCAGCAGCCGCGAAAAGCACGACAGAATGGCCGGCGCATTGAACCGCGCGGCCAGCGCCTCGGTGAGCGGGGCGGCCCCCGGGTCCCAAGCAATGTGCCGCTCGAATTCGGATGCCGGCAGCCCGAGCGTCCCGAACTCCGCCGGCAGCGCGTTGGAAGCATGGTCGCACAGGAACAGAAACGGCGACAGGCCGAGCCGGTCCGCGCCGATAATCCTAAGCGGTTCAAAGTGTTCGTGCTGCACGCTGGCAGGCCCTCCGCAGACGCCAAGTCCTTAACACGCTCCTCCCACCCAATCCCATCAAATTGAGCGACGGTTGGCCGCTTGACGCCAGGATAGGCATCCCCCAAACACGACCAAAGTCGAACACCCCTCCAACGAACGGAACCCGTCATGGCCTCGAGCGACCCGGCTGAGCAGCGTCGATTGCTTCGCGCAATGTATGACAAGGCCGTCTCGCTCGCCCACCCGGACGTGTGCGTCCCCCCGTTCCTGCCCGAGGTGCCGCAAGGGGGGCGCATCATCATCGTCGGCGCGGGCAAAGCCGCCGCCGCCATGGCGCGCGCCACCGAGAAATATTACGCTGCCAAAGGCCAGGGCGACAAACTGCTGGGCTTCGTCACCACGCGCCACGGCTACGGTCTCCCCTCCGACATCATCCCGATCATGGAAGCGGGCCACCCGGTCCCCGACGCAAACTCCGTGTCATCGGCGAAATTCGCCGTCCAACTCGCCAAGTCCGGCGGACCCAATGATCTGGTGCTCTGCCTCTTGTCGGGCGGCGCCTCCGCACTCTGGTCCGCCCCCGTCGAAGGCGTATCGTTCGAAGCCAAGCGCGCACTGACGAAGCAGCTGCTAAAATCGGGCGCGCGCATTTCCGAAATGAATACGGTGCGCAAACATCTCTCGCGCATCAAAGGAGGGCGCTTGGCGGCGGCCTCGTATCCAGCCCGCCTCATCACGCTCGCCATCTCCGACGTGCCGGGCGATGATCCCGACGCGATTGGCTCCGGCCCCACCGTGCCCGATGGCACGACGCTGGCTGAAGCCCGCGACGTGATTGCCCGCTACAAGATCGATGCCGCCCCCGAAATCGTGCGCGCGCTCGCCGATCCCGCCAATGAAACGCTCAAACCCGGCGATCCCAAACTGGCCAACGCCACCTATCACCTGGTCGCCGCCCCCAAGGCCTCGCTGCACGGCGCCGCCGAGATCGCCCGCGCGGCGGGCTACAAAATCGAAATGCTGGGCGACAGCCTCGAAGGCGAAGCGCGCGATGTCGGCCGTCAGCACGCCGCCCTGGCATTGGCCGCCAAGGCGCGCGGCGAACGCGTGGCCTTCATTTCCGGTGGCGAATTCACCGTGACGGTGACCGGCAACGGCGCCGGCGGTCCCAACCAGGAGTACATGATGGGGGTGGCCCTCGGCCTGGATGGCGCGGCAGGCATTTCGGCGCTCGCCGGCGACACGGACGGCATCGACGGTGGTGGCGGCAACCCGGACGACCCCGCCGGCGCGATGGCCGATCCGGGGACGCTAGCGCGGGCAAAAGCCAAAAACCTCGATCCAGCCGCAATGCTCGCCAATAACGATTCCACCGCCTTCTTCCGCGCCATCGGCGACCTTTTGGAGTGCGGACCGACCCAGACGAACGTCAACGATTTCCGCGTTCTCCTAGTCGATCCGTAGCCGGCCGAGGCAGCGAGGGGCGCGACCCTTGCTTCCCTGTTGGTTTGACCTTGCGCGTGCTAGGCAATCCAGCCGGTCAGTTGTTCGAGAGAGCCCCAGATCGCAATGCTGATCGCAATGCAGAATTTTCGCCGCGTTCTTTTCACGACCCTGGGATGGGCCGCCATCGGTCTGATGTTTTCCAGCCCGGCGGCCGCCGATTTGAAACTCTGCAATTCGACGGCCAGCCGCGTCGGCGTCGCGATCGGCTACCAGGACAAGGAAGGCTGGGCCACCGAAGGCTGGTGGAACATCGCCTCCCAGACCTGCGAAACGCTGTTGAAGGGTCCGGTCCCGAGCCGGTTCATCTACGTCCACGCGGTAGATTACGACCGCGGCGGCGAATGGGCCGGTAAGAATGACATGTGCACGGGGGAGAAATCGTTCACGATCCGGGGGGTTCAGGATTGCCCCTCGCGCGGCTACAAGAGCACGGGTTTTTTCGAAGTCGACACGGGCGACGCCAAGGAGTGGACGATCCGCCTGACCGACCCCGAGCCCGCCAAGAAATAACGGGGCCGCGTCCGCGGTCACGATCATCGAAGAAGAAGAGACCATGAGACGCAATCGCCGCGTGAAGATCGTTGCCACCCTGGGCCCGGCCTCGTCCTCGCCTGAAATGGTGGAAAAACTCGTCCACGCCGGCGTCGACGTGTTTCGCGTCAACATGAGCCACACCTCCCATGAGGTGGCCAAAACCTACGTCGAGACGATCCGCGCGGTGGCCGAAAAGTGCCGCCATGCCGTCGGCGTGCTGTGCGATCTTCAGGGCCCGAAATTCCGCCTCGGCGAGTTCAACGGCGGCCGCGTGTTCGTCAACGACGGCGCCGAATTCATCTTCGATCAGGACAAGGCACCCGGCGGCGCGGATCGCGTGTTCCTGCCCCATCCGCAGATCTTCGAAGCCGTCGCTCCCGGCCACATCCTGCTGCTCGACGACGGCAAGATCCGCATGCGCGTGAAGGGCGTCGCCAAAGGCCGCATCGCCGCCGAAGTGATCACCGGCGGCGCGCTCGCCTCGCGCAAGGGCATCAGCCTGCCCGACACGCTGCTCCCCGTCAGCGCGCTCACCGAAAAAGACCACGCCGACCTCGATTGCTCGCTCGCCATCGGCGCCGACTGGATCGCGCTGTCGTTCGTGCAGCGCCATGAAGACGTGCTCGAAGCCAAGCGCATTATCGGCGACCGCGCCGCCATCATCGTCAAAATCGAAAAGCCCTCCGCCATCGACGACCTCGACGCTATCATCGCCGCCGGCGACGGCTTCATGGTCGCCCGCGGCGATCTCGGCGTCGAAATGCCCGTCGAACGCGTGCCGGGCCTGCAAAAGCAGATCACGCGCAAAGCCCGCGAAGCCGGCAAGCCGGTCGTGGTCGCGACCCAGATGCTGGAGAGCATGATCTCCTCGCCGATGCCAACGCGCGCCGAAGTCTCCGACGTCGCCGCCGCTGTATTCGATGGCGCCGATGCCGTCATGCTGTCCGCCGAATCCGCCGTTGGCCAATATCCGATCGAAGCCATCCAAATGATGGACCGCGTCGCCTACGAGGTCGAAAGCGATCCCAGCTACGACGCCTTCGTCCACGCCACCGAATTCTCCAAGCGCCCCACCGGCGCCGACGCCATTGCAGCGGCCGCATACGCCATCGCGAGCACGGTGAAAGTTGCTGCCATCCTCTGCTATACGGCCACCGGTTCCACCGCCCTGCGCGTCGCCCGCGAACGGCCCGGCCTACCCGTCATCGGCCTGACGCCGATCGAGAGCACTGCCCGCCGCCTCTCCCTCGTCTGGGGTGTGCAGACCGTGCTCACCGCCGACCCGGAAGATCTGGCCCACATGGTCCGCAAGGCCTCGCAGATCGCGTTTGAGGAAGGCTTCGTCAAAGCCGGCGAAGGTCTCGTCATCACTGCCGGCGTGCCGCTGGGCTCACCGGGCGCCACCAACATGATCCGCTTGGCCTTCATCGACGAGCATGGCCTTCCAGACGGCCACACGCCCGACGAGTTCCCCACAGGCGGCAAGCGCCGCACGCCGGCGGTCACCAAGATCCCGACTTAAATCCCGCGGCCGTCGACGGCTTCTTCTAGCTGCTTCAGGGTTTCCTGCGCGCCGGGCGAGAACGGGTGCGCTTTCACGAGCGTGCGCACGACATCGAGCGCCGCCTTGTCCTGACCCATCGTGCGCAACACCTGCACGAGACCTTCCAGCGCGCGGAAGTTATTGGGATCGAGCGCCAGCACGCGGCGCAAATCGCCAAGCGCGCGGCCATAGTCGAGCTTCACAACGTAAAGATAAGCGCGCCGGTTGAACCCCTCGCTCCAGTCCGGATACAGCTCCGTCACCGTGTCGAGAAACTGCAGCGACAGATCGAAATTCTTCTCGTTCGCGGCCACGAGCGCCCGATTGAGCAACAACATGGCCGTGGGGCTCGCCGTCTGCGACCACACCACTTCGATCTCTTGAACGATGCGCTGAGACGCTGTGGCATCGGGCGCGGCAGCAAGCTGCCCGTAGAGCCGCGTCAGAGCTTCGGCCCGTGTCTCGGGCTTGGGCGCCTCACGCCCACGCGGCTTCGCGCCGGGCGGCGGCGGTGTCGCGACTGAAGGCGGCGCGTCATTGGGAGAGGGAGCCCGCTGCGCGACGACGGCGGCGGGAGTGGCGAAGAGTGCGGCTGAGGCCGCGAGCCAAAGTGCGGAGCGGTGTTGTCTCATGCGCTGACACTACCGCGGCCCCGCCCGCCGCGAAAGCCGCCTCCAACGAGCAACGGCCCCCGGAACGAAAGTCCCGGAGGCCGTGCCAACGAAATCGTCAAACGGAGGCTTAGCCCTGGCGGGCCTTGAAGCGGCGCTGCGTCTTGTTGATGACGTACACGCGGCCCTTACGGCGCACGATGCGGTTGTCGCGGTGGCGCGCACGCAGGGACTTCAGAGAATTACGGACTTTCATGGCGGTTCACTCGATTGGACGGCCCAATGAAACGTGCGGGATGCCAAACCGGAAAGCCGGTCTGGATCGCCCAAGTCATCGAGCGCGGGAAAAGCTGGCCGGAACCTAGTCGCGGGCGCGTGGCCTGTCAACAAACAGCCGTTAATTCCCCCGCCGAATTCGCCAGACGACCGCCGGAGGGATGCGCAACTTGTTCGGATTGCTAAGGAATGGTGGGCGCTAGAGGGATCGAACCTCTGACCCCTTCCATGTCAAGGAAGTGCTCTACCGCTGAGCTAAGCGCCCTGAAAACCGCGCTGGGTCGAACGCGGAGGCCCCGTATATCGGCAATGTCCGGTGGTGGCAAGCGGGCATGAACAGGCGTACCCGGTGCCGTTCTGCCGCGGCAAAAGAGGCCTACTCTTCGAGCAGACGCTCCACTTCCCGCACCAGATCCTTGAGATGGAACGGCTTGGACAGGACACGCGCGTCCTTCGGTCCCTGGTTCTCGCTGTTGAGAACCACGGCGGCAAAGCCCGTGATGAACATGATCTTGAGGTCGGGATCGATCTCGCTGGCCCGCCGGGCGAGTTCAATGCCGTCCATCCGCGGCATGACGATGTCGGTCAAAAGCAACGTGAACGGTTCCCGCTCCAGCTGCTCTAACGCCTCGACACCATTGGCGAAACCAATGACGTCGTAGCCGGCGCGGACCAGCGCCCGCTCCAGAAAGGCCCGCATGCTGTCGTCATCCTCTGCCAGGAGAATGCGATGTACGGGCAAACGTGAAGGACTAATGGTCATGAGACGCTTTGCTACCGGCAAGAACTGACCGCGCAATCTAGCGCGGCGGATCGGTGATACCAGCCGAATCTGACTCCACTTTGGTAAATCTAGAATGAAGGTGTAGGAGTGCCTCACAGAATACACCTGCCACGGCATCGTTATGGGCGCGTCCAGTGCTGCTCGCGGCGCAATCGCAATGGACATCCACGGCTGCTGTTGGCAGAGTGCCATGACCACTTGGTGCATCGCGAAATCCAGCGTAAAGATCGCGGCCCAGTCCCATCAGCCAGGCATCTTTTCGATTACGCCTTTGGCCGGACCCATGGGTGCCTATTTGATTAGCCGAGCGAAGGAAGACGACGTCAATGGCTTCCGCCGAGGAGCACGCAATCCGGGACGAGCTGACGCCGCCATTTGAAGTGCGCGAACCGCTCTCATCGCTGACGCCCTTCGTCTTCTGCTCACCGCACTCAGGCCGCATTTACCCACGTCATTTTTTAGCAAGCTCCCGTCTCGACGCCACCGCCCTGCGCCGGTCCGAAGACTGCTACGTCGATGAATTGTTCATTCGTGGCGCCTCTCGTGGCGCGACCTTGCTCTCGGCCCGCTTCCCCCGCGCCTATATAGATGCCAATCGCGAGCCGTATGAATTGGACCCTGAGCTATTTTCCGAACCGCTCCCCGATTGGGCCAACGCCCGTTCCGTGCGTGTCGCCGGTGGCCTCGGCACCATCGCCCGCATCGTCGCGGATGGCGAAGAGATCTATCAGGAACCTTTGGCGCTACAGGATGCACTCACGCGCATCGAACTGCTTTACAAGCCGTTTCACGCCGCCTTGCGCAGCCTCATCGAACGCGCGCAGCGTAACTTCGGCTACGCCATTCTGATCGATTGCCACTCGATGCCGTCGGCACATATGGCCCATGCCAGCATCCAGCGTCCCGATTTCGTTATTGGCGACCGCTTCGGCACATCGTGCGATCTGCGGCTCACGAAATTCATCCGCTCCGTGCTGACGGATCTGGGCTACGAAGCCCAGCTCAACCGCCCCTACGCGGGCGGCTACATCACCGAGCACTATGGCCGTCCGCTCCGAAACGTCCACGCCATCCAGCTTGAGATCAATCGCGGTCTCTACATGAATGAAAAGACGCTGGAGAAGACCCCGCGCTTCATCGCGCTGGAACGGGATCTGTTGCTGTTCGCCAAACAGCTGTTCGCCGAAGTGCCGGCCCTGCTCGAACGCCGAAGCGCCGCTGAGTAGCGGGTAAGCAGCCCCGCA
>LNFM01004685.1_pt1 | contig 42805 bp, 35 predicted proteins | sample 596031 | NCBI WGS metagenome assembly LNFM01 (sample SAMN04254537, study PRJNA301005) | activated carbon metagenome | isolation source: dual media filters at the Ann Arbor, Michigan drinking water treatment plant | place: USA: Ann Arbor
GACGAGCTCGCACGGTTCCACAAGGGCGTGAAGCGTGTCGGCAGACTGCGCACGCTGGCCTACGAGGGACTGCTGGTCCAGCAGGGCGTCCTGAGGCTCCCCGGGCAGGCATCCAGCGATGTGTCCGGCTCGATCGGCTTTGACGGCGACGGCGACGCGGCGGAGGTCACGAACGGACTCTTCGAGCCAGCCGTAGATGCGCAGGGTGGGTCATGAGACGCCGCAGCACGCGGGGCCCGGAACGCACCGTGACACGGGCTTCCGATCTGGCGCAGATGGGCAGGTGCGAGCGCCTAGTGGTTCTGGAGGCCATGCATGGCACGAAGAGGGACGCTGTCCAGGAGGCGGCACGAAAAAGAGGTATCGCTGCCCACGCACGCTTCGAGACCTTAGGACGACAGGCTGCTTCCATGTCTGGCGGATCTGCGAGGCGCCAGGGCGATCGGTGCTTCATCGCAACGCTGGCGTTCGGGGACGCATGGCAGACCGATGTCCTGCGCGACTTCAGGGACGCGGTCCTGCGCCGGCGGCACTGGGGCCGGCGGCTGGTCGCGTCCTACTACCGCCACGGCCCCCGCATCTGCCGCGTGCTTCGGCGAAGCCCGACGTTGCTGCGAATGACGCGGTGCATCCTGGGCTGTGCAGCGCATGGCTGGCTTCGATGGTCGGCGGGTCGTCGTCGATGAAGTTCGAATCGATGTCGCTATGTATGCCAGGGCTGGCCATCGCGCTGGCCGTGTTGGCGCGGCTCCTATGGCGTCGTCGTGCCCGCCTCGCGGAGGGGCGCCAGCCACCTGCTGCCCTGCGCGATGCTCAGCTGCTCAGAGTGGAGGCGGAGTACCGGTCGAAGGGCGCGCGACCCATCGTGGCCAGGGTGGACAGAGCCTACCGCCTGCCGAGCGGCCAAGTAACGCTGATGGAGCTGAAGACACGGTCGACGGCGGTGGTGCTGCATTCGGATGTGATCCAGTTGTCGGCGCAACGCATCGCGCTGGAGGATGAGTTGGGGCTGCAAGTGTCGGACGAGGCGTTCGTGCTGATCCCCGCCCGCGCCCCCGCGCCACTGGCCGTGCGATCAGTCCAGCTGATGTCTCGCGTCGCGATCGACGCGCTCGTCGAGCGGCGTTGGCGACTGATGGATGGGGTGGAGGTTCCGCGCTGGCCCGAGTGCGAGCATGTCTGTCGCCGTTGTGGGCAAAGTGCGGCTTGCCGTGCCGCCGGCGAGCGATTGGTAGGGGCAGTCGGAAAGCCGCAGAAGTTCTAGCGAGTGCTTCGGCTGTTTTGGGGCCTCCGGCAGGAGGGGCCCTTTCGGTCCATCCTGGGCGCTTCGAAGCTTCGTCCCGGCAGCTAGCGCGCGAGCAATCTCGTGATCGGGCCGTTGACCGCTGCAAACGCGCCGATGACACCATCGAACACGAAGTCAAGCGCTCTCCCGTAGCCTTGGTTCACCGTGGCGGTGTCGAAGCCCAGTGCCTGCAGCGTCGCCAGGGCTCGACCGAACGACTCATGTGCATCGGCGATCCGCAGGTCGTTCGTGAGGAACAGTGGAGCCATGCGATCGTTCCGGTTTGCCCAGGTCTCCGGCTCGGTTGTGCGGACGAACGCTTCAACTGCTTCCTGTTGCGCGTCCAGGTGCTCCACGATGTTGAGAAGGCCCTCAAGCAGCTTGAGGCTGCCCAGATCCTTCACGCTCTGCGCCGGGCAGCCGGCCTTGCGCAACAGCTGGCGCATGAAGCCGTCCGGCACTCGCTGCCAGAGTTCGTGCAGGCCCTTGCATCGCGCAAGGAAGGCCTGCTGTGTCATCTTCAACGGCGCCACCTGCGCAAGCCGGGAAAGCTGTGGGTAGCTGGTCCACCAGTTGGCTTCGACCTCGGCGCGCGAGAACCCGACCAGTTCGGCTGGCTCTCTCGGGATTCCAACGGCTTCGCTGAGCTTGGAGAGGTTGTCGCCGAGATCGAGGATCTGGTCCAGCAGGCGCATCGTCTTGGAAACGACGTGCTCCTCATTGAGGTCCGTACCGGCAATGCGCCCCTCGTCCACGACAAAACGATGGGCATGGACGATTTCTCGATCAGGCTTGGGCTTGTAGAGTTCCCGAATGGGAACTTGGATGAGGTTGCGACCGACGCGTACGCAGTCCGAGAACGCCCACTGACCTCTGTAGGAGGGATTTGTGCCGCCGTGGCGGTTGGGCATGCTCTCGTAAAACGAGCTCTGCTCATACCGCTCAAGGAACCGGTCATCGAGGTAGATCCGGCCGCCATGGAGTTGGGCGTTGGCACGTGCGCGGGTCATCGGGCCGTCGAGGCCCGGCCACTCGAGGCCTTCGGCCGTCTGTTCCGGGCTAAGCTCACAAGACACTGCCGCGACGGTAGCCCAGACCTGAAGGAGCAGACCATGCTCGTACTTTCGGATGTCACCATCGCACCAGTTGGCTTCGCTCTTCAGGTCGATGTGGTCCTGGCCTGCCATCAACGCGAGAAGCTCGGGCGTTTCCGGCATGAGCGCTGAGTAGTAGAACGAACGGACTCCGACTGCGCCCCGCATCCACAGGTACTTGCGGAGGTATTCGTTGGACATCCGCCAGCAGACGTTACGCGAGACCTCCCAGTGGTAGTTGGCCGAGACCTCGCCTTCTGCAACACCGAACTCTGGAAGACCGAGGTCGTCATAGACGAGGCGCTGCTTGTCGTTCCCTAGGCATGTGGCGGTGAGGCCGAGGGCCATCCACACCTTTTCGGCCAGGCTATAGGTATAGAAGGAGCCGTCACCCCAGGAGGCCACGATGTAGTCGTAGCCGGACACGGAAGGTGTGAACTCGGCACAGGCCCCCTTCTCGCGCAGCGAGGGCACCGAGTACGACACGACGCCATTGCTGCCGGCCTCGAGCACGCCGAGGTTGTCAACATCTGCTTCCGGCACCGCGGCCATGACAAGGTGCACGACCTCATCGCGTGTTCCGCTCGCGTCCTTCTCTTCCGACAAGGCGCTAATGTCGACTCGCTCCTGCGGGTCTAGGCCGATCGGGGAGAGCAAGCGGCGCAGCTTTTCCGGCACGAGATGGTGCGGAACAGGAAATGTGGCCATGTAATCGATCGGCATGATCGAGTGTAAGCAGCCCTATGCGGCCGGTTGAGATGCGACCGCAGCGCTGATGCTCACGCTGCCCAGGACCCCGGGCCTCCACCCTGGTGATCGGTCAGGCTGATATCGCGGGACCAGGTCTAGGGCGCGTTGGCGCCGGTCTCAGGGGGAACATCGTTTCCAGCCCGACCTATTCGGTCGGCGGAGATGCCGGTGCCGCGCTGACTGCGGGACCGGCGCGAAGCTGATCCAGGACCGCTTGCAGGCGTGCCAACAGGTCGTCGTAGGTCACGATGTCGACGACGCCCTTGGAGTCGCGACGCAGCACTTCAAACTCGCGCCGCTGAGCATCTGACAGCGCGTTGCTGCGCCCCGTGATCACGATGCCAGTGGGGTTGATGATGCGGATCTTGAAGCCCGCGGGCAGTTGAGGTCCGAGCAATTCGGTGAGATAGGTCTCGCCAGTCGGCCCCCAACGGTTCAGGTGCCTGAGGTAGTGCGTGACCTGGCCCATGGCGCCGATCAGATCGCGCATCGGGAGGTGGTGGTCGCGGTAGCGAGCAGGCAGCATGATGGGTTTGCCCATCGGCTTCTTGATCTCGATGACGTCGACGTTGCCGGACGCATCGACCAGGAGGATGTCGATGCGCCGCCAAGTGGCGGCATCGGCGTCCCAGAGCCTGACCTCGGTAAAGGCCTTGATGTACCTGGGATGCAGCAGCAGGATGATCTCCACGATCTCCAGTTGCCACTGAGCCTCCGATGTCCCTGCCTCGTTGGCCAGCATGGCCTGAAGCCGCTGCAGCGCCGAGGCGTACTTGGCGACATCGAACTGACGAAAGGGTGCTTCGAGGTCGGGAGCGATCGCCGTCGTCCGCTTGTCGACGTACGCATTCAGCAGCGCTTCAGCGTCGACTGCTGGCTCGGTGTACTGGCGAACCACGGTGCCGACCCGCGCCTGGACATAGCGGCGTAGTTCGTGCGGCGTGGGGAACTGGCCAATCAACCGTTCGTACTCCTGGGTCGGGATGGCGTCCGGTTCCGGGCCGCCGATGACGATGCGCTCGAGACCGAGGCTTTCGACCACACCGAGGATGGACACCTTGCGTTCGGCGCTGAACCATTTCCAGTCGGGCCGCGCATCCCGGTGCAGAAGGACCGGCGTCTCGAACCCAAGGACTTCCGGCTTGAACCGGAAGTAATCGCCGTCAGTAGTGGCGATGGCAAACACCATTCGATCGTCGTCGACCCAAGGGATGTCGCCATCGTCGTCCCCGCTGGCCGCCACTTCTGCGGCTTCTTCGACGAGGTCCTGCGGCGTGAGGTGGAAGGTACCTTTCACCACCAGTCCATCGCCGCGCTCGAACCTCTCGCGGACCCAGCGAGTGTCATCGCGCGGTCGGTAGACGAGGTGAAGCTCATTGGCTGAGATCTCGAACTCAACGGCGGGTTTGGTCATGATCGATCCTCGACGGCCGGACCTCCATCGCGGCCGACAGGCTGTTGATCAACCCCGGGTGCGATGAGCGGCGCGTTGCCGGGCGGTTGGTGCGCACGTGGCCGGCTGCTCAAGGCCCGGCAGCCGCATTGGCTCTTGATGCCACTTCTTCGCAGGCCGCCATGAGATCCTCGAAGGGCAGCGCGTCGCCCACCATCACCTGGTCCTCGAGCATGCTGGCGTAGTCCGCCGCCAGCGCTTCGCGCGCGGCTCCCTCGGGCACCAACCGTAGGGAGCCGGCGACGGTAGCAAGGTAGTCAACTGGATGGCCGGCGGCGTCCTTCTCGCTGAAGAAGTGCGACTTGTGTTCGGCCACGGCACGCGCGACTTTGCGGTCCTTGATGGCGGTGTCGAAGTGAGGGCTTCGCATGATGGCCGCGAGGTCATGCCAGTGCCTCGCATACCGCTCGCCGCGGATCCGGCCTTGGGCGCAGTAGACGTGCGCGGCCGTTGCCTTCTCCCAGAAGGTGCGCGGGACGCTCATCACCATGGGCGATGCCACCGGAAACGACACGCCCTCCACCTGGCCCTCGATATCGCACGTCACCGGCGTGATTGAGTGCGGCTCGCCCGTCGCCCGGCCGCCGAACTCCATGGTGACGACGGGTGCGACGTACCCTGTTCCTCGCTTGACTGCCGGGTAGTGCAGCAGCAGCTTGTCCTTGTCTGCGCCGGAGAGTTCCAGTTTGGCACCCAAACTTGCCTGGTCGAGTGCTGCCTGGATGACGGGCTGCACTGTGCCGGCAATCCACTCGGGGAGGCGGTCGCGAACGGCCCTCGTCCACTTGCTGGCTTGGCTGCGGCTTGTCGGCAAGAACTCTTCGCCCCCTGTCAGGTCGGCGATCAGCCTGCGGATGTCGTAGGTCAGGTCGAGGTCTTCCGAGAACCGGTCGATGATCCGATACGCCTTGGAGAGCGACGTTCCGCCCTTGAACGTCAGGTCAGCGCCGACAGGGGATCCGAACAGGGCGCCCAACGTCCACACGACCCAGACGTCTTTCTCCAGCAGATGGGCTGGGCGGCCGGTGCGCTCCCGGCCCAGTTCGAGGACTTCGGCCCGGTCCTCCTCGCTCAGAGAGAAGTAGGGCTCAGCCACGGGTCGCTTCTTCGCCGATCGCCCTGGCCATCCAGGAGGGTAGGCCGGCGCGGCCCGCCGTCAGCGCCTGCCATTCCGTGGATGGCAGTGTTCGCCGCAAGGCGGCCAGCGATTCGCGCACATGCGTCGGCCCCATCCAGGCCAGCGCTCGAACTGCGGCACCGGCCTGGCCGCCGCCCAGCGCCAGCATCCAGCGAGGGGCGTGCTTAACGGTCACCTCGTATCGGCCCAGGCTGAGCTTGCGGCTGCGCCCCGACGTCAGATAGACCTCGCGGATCGGCACCTGCTGTGTGAGGCCGAGCGCATTGGCTGCGTTGGCGCCGTGCGGCGTCACCACCTCGCCACTTTGCACGGCCAGGGACTGGACGACCTTCTCAGGCGCCGGAGCGCGCGTTCCGAATCGGCTCGAAACCGGCGTGACATAGATGCCTCGGCCCACCCGAAGCAACTTGCCTTCCTTGGTGAGCCTAGAGAACGCCTGATCCACCGCGGCTCGGCTCCCGAGGTGCAGGAACTCCTTGGGCGATACCAGCCCGCCCTCGGGCAGGGACTCGGCATGCGAAAGGATGGAGCGGGGGATCGTGCTCATAGCTGCACTGTTGAGGTCAGAATGGTACTTGAGTTTCTGACATTGTGCCTCGGCAACGGCTTGGCAGGGAGAAAAAGGTTGACGAACGGCGGAATTCGCACCAAACTCCGGTTGACGATTTTTCGGATTTGCACAAATGACTCTGCCGCTGCCCGCCGTCTTCAATCCCGCGCTGTCTTCTGACCGACTCCAAGAGGTCGCGACGTGGTTGCTGGACGAGCTCTACGCGACCGAGGATGACCTGTCCCGCTCGACCGACAACGGCTACACGCGGGGCTGCACGACGTTCGGGCGCCAGCGCAGCCGCATCGTGGCCGAGGCTGCGTCCGGCAAGCACCCCTGGCTTGGACTTCCCAATGGCAACAACGACGTCGTCTTCACGATCGGCGGCGTGCCCTGCCGCTTCAGCAATGACGACCCGGCGAACCCGTCCAAGGACGCGGTGCTCACCGCGAACCGCTACCAGACCGAGTTCCTCGAGTTCGCCAGCCCGGGTGAGCCCGGCCGGTTCTGCTTCATCATCGATCGCGGGCAGGACGGCGCATCCGAGCCGCGCGTCGAGTTCCTGGGCTTCACCCCGAGTGGCGAAGTTGCCTGCCGCTGGGTGTCCGATGCGGTGCGCGTGCTGCGGGTAGAAGGCGATCAGCCTCTGGCGCCCACGGTGCCGGTCGGCAAGCCGCAGATCGGGCCGAAGCGCCGGGACGAGGGGGACGCAGCCGCAGAAGCAGTTCGATGAACACCGGGTTCATCGGGAGCAATCTGCGACTGGCCCGCCTGTTCCACGACCTGTCGCTCACCGAGCTGGGCGACAAGGTCGGCGTCTCCAAGCAGTTCCTGAGCCGCATCGAGACCGGTGCGGAGGCCGCCTCGGGGCAACTCCAGGCCGGACTGGCTCAGGAACTGCAGGTCCTGCCGGAGTTCTTCCACCGCGTCGACACCCACCCGATCGCTGACGAGCAGTGCCACTTCCGCCGGCAGCTCACGACCAAGGTCGCGTTGCGCCAGGTCGCCCGTGCCCGTGGGGAGATGATCAAGCGCCTGATCGGCGTGCTCGATGAACATGTCGAACTGCCGTCGTATCAGGTGAAGGAGGCGGACGCGGAGACGACCGAGGCCATCGAGCGTGCTGCCGAGATCTTCCGGTCGCTGTTCGGTCTGGGCATGGGGCCGCTGAGCAGCGTGACCCGGATCGCCGAGAACGCGGGAGCCGTCGTGATGCGCGTGAGCGGACTGGCCCCTGAGATCGATGCGATCTCCTTTGCCACCAAGCGGCCCCTGATCGCCTTGAACGGCGACGGTCGGTCTGCCTGTCGCGAGCGCTTCGGGATCGCCCATGAACTCGGACACTTCTCCCTGCACATTGGCGTCCTCACCGGTGATCGCCTGACCGAGACGCAGGCCAACCGATTCGCGAGTGCGCTGCTGCTCCCGCGCAGCACGTTTGCCACCGAGTGCCGGCTGGCACTTCGAGGCACGCGCCTGAACTGGGCGGGACTGTCGGAGCTGAAGATGCGCTGGGGGGTGTCCAAGGCCGCGATCATCTTTCGGGCCCGCCAGCTTGGCCTGTTTACGGAGGAGCAGGCCCGGGCGGGCTATGTCGGCCTGAACCGGCATGGGGAAGCCCTGCGCGAGACAGAGGATCACCTGATCCCGAGCGAGGAGCCTGAAGTGATCGTTGAGAGCCTTAAGGTCATGAGGGAGCACTTCGGTGTGCCCGAAGCGGCTCTAGCGCGCGAGATGCGGGTGCAGCCCCAACTCCTGCAGACGCTGCTGGGTCGCTCCGATGCAGAGACATCGGCCAATGTCGTCCGGCTCGCGTCTCCCAGGGCGGCGGCCTGAAGGTCCATCGCTGCCAGCGTCGTCGCGGACTCGACAGGGCGTTGCCGATGATCGGCGGTATGGACACAATCAGGCTGTTGATGGTCTCAAGACATCCCGGTCGGGGTAGGGGAACAGGTGGGGAAACGGATCAATTGCTCCCGCCGCGTTTCCCAATGAGATCAACAGCTTAGGTCGCCATTTTGTATCCCATCAGCCACCCCAAGTCACTCCCGGTACAGTCCGTCCAACGGTCCCTCATCGCAAGGTGAGGGACCGTTCTGGTTTGGAGCGCGATGCGGAGCCAATGATCCAGCCCGTCGTCGTTGTCTGCGAGTCGAAACGATGGCATCCTGGTAGGGCTTTCGCCATCAGCCCGCGACCGATTGGGCGTTTAGGCCGTGAACTTCCTCAACTTGAGCACCTCCATTCGCGAGCGGCGCGAGGCACTGGGGGTGTCTCAGTCCCGGCTCGCGCGCTTCAGCGGTCTTTCGCGGCAGACGCTGGTCGGCCTGGATGCGGGCACTCTGAGCGGTCTGGGATTCAACCGGGTAGGCTAGGTGCTGGCGGTGCTGCGCGCGGACTTCGATCCGCCAAGCCAGCAGGCGCGGTCCCGGAAGCGGGGCTCGTGGATGGCAGCGAAGAACGCAAGCGTGAGCCATGTCCAGGAGGTGCGATCCGATAGTCCCGGCCACGCGCTGGTCAGCGGTAGCGCGCCGAAGGGCTACGCAGCCCTCCTGACCCACTGCTCGACGAGGCGCCGGTGTCACTTGTTTCGATGGCCGTGGGGGATGCCGCTGCGAACGAGGGCGTGGCGCCCAAGGCCGTGTGGCGCACCGTCGCAAAGCTCGCCAGGTCACTGGCCGTGCTCCGGCAAGGCCTGCGGACGCAATGAAGACACTGTGCCGCCTGGATCGTCGCTGAGCGACGCCCCGGGCCGGTTGGCAACTCTCATGAGGCATGCTGCCTCTGCCCGTTTCCACTGAGCACGGTGAAACAGACTTTGGCAGCTGGCTGATTCTGGTTGGGTCGGTGTCAGGGCGATAAACTTCGAACGCCCATCTTGGACAAACCAGAAGCCCGCATGCCCGTGGATGATGGAGTTCATGACACAGACCAAAGCACCGCTGAAGTCACCCAGCCTGGCAGGCCGCGTGACTTTTTGGCTACTGCTCGCCGGCATCTTGGTACTGGTCGCGGTCGTGGCGATGGCGGTCGCCGACGGGATCAAGTTGTGGAACTCGAACTCACCGTTTCTGCCCCACTTCCTTGGCACCTTCAAGCTTCTGCTGGGCGGCGTCGTCGTCGCCATCATCGTCGTGGCTCTACCGAAGGCGGTCGACGAATCCGCGCAGCGCTTCGAGCGTTTCCGCGAGTCCCGGCAGAGCTACAGCAGGGCGAAAACGGCGGTGCTGTACTTGCCGGATCAGGTGAAGCACTGCAGCGCTGCAGTAGCGTTCGCCAAGGTGAGCGAAGCGCATCGCGAACTGCACTTGGCCGAGACATTCGAGGACATCATCTCGGCAAAGTATCTCGCTTGGTTCGGTCGCGGCGAGTTGTGGGTCCCTTACAACTACTGGCGGATCGTCGCTGTTGCCCAAGCGCTGCGTTCGTGTGAGGACCTGAATTCGGGCGCTATCGATCAACAGAGGCTCGCCGTAAGTCTTAGTGCTGCGCTCGATGTCGTCGAGCACTACTTTATGCCCCACGGAGCGACTGACGACCTTCATCCATGGACAAGGGACGTCGCGATCCAGGACAGGCGGTCCAAAGAGGCGGAGATCGAGGCGGCCATAAAGAGCAAAGTTGGTCGCGCGGCTCCAGTTGCGATCGACGCAACCCAAGCGCCGATCCCTTCCGCCGGTGCCCTAGAGCGCCCAGCCCGGAACATTGTTATCTGCGCCGACGGTACCGGCAACTCGTTTACCCGCAGAAGGTCGAACGTCGCCCGCGTTGCCCAGATGCTCGACGCCGGTGACTCTGATGTGCAGGTTGTCGCCTATGACCAAGGCATCGGTACCGACGCGCGCCGCTGGAAAGAACTCGAGCGACTCAAGCTCGAGAGGCATTCACTGAAAGACCTAGTCGTGCTGCCGGGCCCGCACGAGTCCGCATTGCCGCCAGTCGAGTGGTGGAACCTCCTGCGAGGACTTGCGTTCGGCGCCGGCTTGCGCGGCAATGTCAAGCAGATGTACCGATTCCTCGCGGAACAGAGTGTGCGGACAAGCGATCGGGTATTCATGTTCGGCTTCAGCCGCGGCGCGTTCACGGTCCGCGTGCTCGCAGGGTTGCTGCATCGATGCGGACTGCCGCCGATCGGATGCAAGAACGTCGACGCAGTGTTCGATCTAGCCTGGCGGTTATACGCACCGATGGTGCCCGACCAAGCCGCGGTCCAACGGTTCTGGGCGGAGCAGCGCCAGCGAAGGTGTGAAGTCCACTTCCTGGGCCTGTGGGACACCGTGAAGTCCTATGGCGGCATCCGCCCCGTGCTGCTGCCGCATCTCCGGCACAACCCCTCTGTCAGGACGGTACGCCACGCCATGGCGCTGGACGAACGCCGGGGCTGGTTCGACGTGACAAGCTGGGGATGGCTCGACATCGACCGTCGACCCGGCGGGGCCGCTTCTCGACTCAGCATGGTCGAAAGTGAGGCGATAGAACGACAGTGCATTCAGGAGGTATGGTTCTCAGGCTGTCACTCCGACGTTGGCGGAGGGAGTGACGGTGACGACACGCCAGCCGGCAACATCGCGTTGACCTGGATACTGACCGAGGCGATCTTGGCTGACATCAGAGTCAATCCGGAAGGCAAATCGTACTTGGAGAAGTTCGGCGGTTTGGCTGAAGCGAAGGTCACGCCGTCGCACACGCGCCTGTGGCGGCTGTTGGAGAAGGTGCCGAGACAGACGCCTGTGAATTCCGGCTTGTGGCCCAAGAGGGTGTGGGCTCGCTCGGGTAGTGCTGTTCGAGAGCCCGCGCTTCTGGCTAGGGACGGAGTGGTTTGGATCCACGAGACGGCTGGGAGTCAGCTACCTCACACGCCGAAAACGCTGGTCAGCTCCCCGCTCGCTGCATCGCTCAGCGCAATAGCCAACGCGACGACGTAACGCAGGCAGCCTACTGTTCAGTTGTTTCGGACGCCTCAATCGGCAGCCGGAGCCGGCGGAGCCTCCCACCCGAAACGACGCCGTGCATCGTGAAACATGGCGGCCGCCTTCAGGCGCGGCACGATAGCCTTGTCCGAGAGCAACTTTTCCCCAACAACGTCGGCACTCGCAAGCATGGTTTCCGCCGTCGTCGCGACGGCGTCGCAGACCACTTCAGCCAATCCACCGGAAAGAGCGTTGGCGATCTTGACGGCGTACCGTCCACGGGACTTCCAAGCTTGCTTCTCCATGATCTTGCGATAGTCAGCATATCGCCTCTGCATGTCGGCTCGCGCTTCTTCGACAGAAAGATGTGCAGCAGATACGTCCTTCCACCAACCATAGAACGAGGCTCGCAGTTCGATGAACTCGGCAGTCTCGGCCAATGCGACCGCCTTGCGCAACAGGTTCAGATCGGTTTCCGGGTCAGTCGCCGCATCTTCCGGTACAAAGAACTCCCAGCCAAAGATGTCGCTGGGTGACCGGGCCGCTGTCGACTCCCCCCTTGACTGGACGAGCGGCACGTCGTGTTCGAAGCGCTCGTAGGAGGGGTATGCCGCCACTGCCTCCACGGTCGCGCCGGGCCTTGCCTTTCGCAGCGCGAGCAGTTTGCCCACAAGCGCGTCATCGACCTTCTTGTTGGCATAGTCAGACAACAGCATGCGAGTGGCGGCGAAGGCCGCATCCTGTTGAACCCAGTTCGCCGCCTCACCCTTTGCGGCGGCCCGCTCGCCAGCGCTTTCAGCGTCGAAACGAGCCTGCCATTGCCGACGTCTGTCCTCAGTCCATGGTATCTGGATCGCAAGATCACCCAGAACTTCCATTACGGCCTTCTGCCGAGAAAGGTCCCATTCGGCGGGCCACGCGCTCGGGTCTGCAACGTCCGGCAGCGTCGGAACAACGACCCTGTCATACAGCAGCACTTCGGCGACGAACGCACGAGGCTCAAGGTGATCGCGTACCGAGAACGTCCCCCACACCTCGACTGACATGATGCTCCTCCTTCTTGGCGCTTACCGGAATCGTTCTTGGCCAAAATGCTTGATGTCCTCAGGGCTATTGGTCACACGTTACGCGCCAGCAGCTCGTGTTGATCAGCGCCTTGAGAAGAACTACGGGTGAAAAGCGACTCCCTCCAATGCAATTGGTTCGGTGCCGAGATTGCTTCCGTCTTCCCCTTTCGCAATTACCTCACCTGCGGGCGTGATAATGATGGCGCCTCCAACGACTTGGAAGAACATTAGACTCGTTGGTCGTAACCCGTCCGGTAGAGTGAAGATGGTCTCTTCGTTCCCTTCCTTGGCGTGCTGAACCATTCCCTCTAGGTAGAGAACCCCGGCGGAGTTTTGATAGTACGAAGCCGGGCCAGTGGTGCCGCCGAACAGATTTCGTGTGGAGTTTGACCAACCTTCGGCGAGCGAGGCTTTGGACCGAGTGACCGCGGCAGTCGTGCTCGTGCAACCTGCAGCCACTTGATACTGGATCTGGGTCGTCGAAAAAAGTACCTTGCGCTTGTCGTTGTCGATCATCTGTTGCGTCAAGGTGGTTGTCCCGTTCAGCGTGATGGTTGCAAGCTGAACCCAGTCCGTGAGCGGGGTGGGAGGCATCGGCGGAAACTTGCCTTCTATGTCATTCTCGATCTCGCACAGACTTGGTGGCGCTGGTGATGCTGTTTCATTCTCCTTCGCGATGGCGCAAATCTCGAATCCGTCGCGTATGCGTGTGAATTCGCAAGCCGACTCGTCGCAGCCACAGCCGATGGGTGGAGTGCGCACCGGGCGAGTTTGGCATTCCCTGTAGCGGATCATCACAGTCAGAGGTCCTGACGTCAGTGCGGCAGCAGATGCGCTGGTGCTGGTGCACGAGGACTGCGCGCGTTGCTGCACTATCGGCGCCAAGTCGTACCCGACAGGGTCGCCCACGTAGATCTCGTCGCCGCACGGCCCCAGCGCGAAGCCGGGGCAGACCGTGATCGCCAGGGGCCCTGCATTCAAGTCGCGTAGAACCTTGAGACCGCACACGACGCCCCAGCCATGCAAGAACCGGTTGTGCCGGCGCTGCTTCTCGCGGAAGTAGTCCTGATCCAGGCGAAGGTCGTCCGCCGTGAGCAGCTGGCGCGGGAAGTAGCGCACGCGCTCCAGTCCCGTCGCGCTCACACAGCCGCATTGCCACTTGTCGATTGAACCCATGGTTGGCCGCTCCTTTGCGGTGTATTCAGTTGCCGGATCGGGGCAGGAAGTAGGCTGCCCTGAGCATGTCCTCGCTTGTCATGTCGGTTACTCTGTCAATCACATCCGATCCAGGTCCATTGATCTTGGGCGTGAGGTAGAACCAACTCTCGAAGCAACCTCCCTGGACGCCGTCGCCGCTCTCGACCTTGTAGCCCTCAGCGGCAAGGGTTCCCGACGCATCGCGAAAACTACCGTCGACAATTTGGCCGCTGTCCGTTCGCAAATGATCGCAATTCAGCCGTATCCGGACCAGTGCCCGCTCCTGCCTCAACTCGCCCATGATGAACCGGAAGAGAGCATAGAAAATGGGCGGCAATACAAATGTCACGGTGCTGATTGTCGGATTGCCCTGGTCGGCTAGCCTGACCTCCTGAGCGCGCACGAACCAGGGGATCGTCCAACCCAGCTGAGGAGCTTGGTACTCGACGCTGACCGCGATCCAACCGGCACCGTCGCTGGGCAACGCTGACGGGACGATTTTCTCGTTGAATGTCAGCATCGGTCCCGACTTGCCCGTCGCCCAAGGCAGCAGATCCTGCAATGCCAGCGTACCGTTATGGGGCCAATTGATATAGCTGATCTTGCCGAGATTCGGGTCTAGGCCCGGGCCGGCCGGGCCCGGCACGCCCTCTACCCCTTGCTCGCCCTTGTCGCCTTTGTCTCCCTTTTCACCCTGCTCGCCGCGCAAGCACAGCAGCAACTGAAACAGCATCTCGTTGCTGCACAGGATGTTTCGGTTCGTGATCGGGTCCAGCTTCACCACCTGGCCATTGGCCGTGAGAAACATTGTCGCGAGCACCACGCCGAGCTGGCCATCGGGTGCGGTGCAAGGCGATGATGCCGATGTAAGGATCTGGCAGATCGCTCGTCGCTTCTCGTCGGCGGTGGTTCCCCCATTCAGCGCCTTGCACAGCGCCTCGCTGGCCAGGTTGGCAGGCGGCGCATCGCCCACGACGGTATAGGCCCGAAATCCTTCGACGATCGTCGACGGCGCGCATGAATCGTCCGTTTCGCAATCGGTCACGAGCACCGGCATCGGGTCGGATCTGCGCTCGCAGTAGCTCAGGACCAGGTAAACCTTGTGCGACACGGTGGGGTCGAGTGCCGTGGTGGCACCGCAGGAGTCGGCCGCGAGCCAGGGATCGATGATGCTGGCACCGGGTACGACAATCTCACGGCCCAAACCATCGACCGCAACACCTGAGTCCAGCCTCAAAGTCTTGTCGTCGGTCGTGACCTGCAGCCCGCACAGTACGCCCCAGCCCAGCGCCAGCCGGTTCAGGGTCCTGCGCTTGCCGTTGACGTACTGCTGCTCCATCGTCAGATGCAACTCGTCCAGCAGCTTGCCGTAGAAGTAGTTGTTGCGCTGCGGCGCGGTCAAGCCCCCGCGGGCGCTGCTTTCGGCGCAGGTCGACATGGTGTCCTCCATCAACTGCACGGAACGTCCCCAGCGTGCCTGGCACGCTGGCCTGCGAGGTACGAGTCGCTGCCCAGTTCGCCAGTCCCCAGGCGTAGCGGCGGTGCCGCGCCGGCCACGATGGCGTCGATTCCGATGCGGGCCTGGATGCCCACCCGCATGCGCGGCTCGACGAGGCAAAGCTGGAAGTCGGTGTGGGCCGGCTTCTCGCGCTCTATCAGATCGCGTAGTGCTTGCCTCTGCGCCGCCAAGGGCACGTGCGCCGCGGCGACTATCACGGTGAACAGGTGCGCGTGGTCATCCGAGAGTGCCGCACCGTAGTCGTCCGGCCCCTGTGGCCGGCCCTCGCCAACGACCGCGTGCCCCACCTCCATCAGGTCGCGTCCGCTCTCGCGTTGCGGCGCCATCTCCGCAGCGTCGGCGAGCACCGAGTAGAGGCAATCCTGCGGGACGATTTCCTGCGGTTGGCTGGCACTGAACCAGTAGAGCTCGATCTGGGCGTTTCCCGCCTTCTCATAGAACTCCAGCGTGATCGGGTACCAGCGTCCCGCCTCAAGACTGACTTGGCCGGAATCGAAACTGGGCGGGTGATCGGTCCAGTTGTCGATGATCTTCCTGCCAGCCACCCATAGCCGCACACCGTCGTCCGAGTGGGTGCGGAAGATGTAGGTTTCGGAGTAGCGGGGGCGCACCTGTCCCGTCCAGCGCACCGAGAAGTAGTTGGCCGGGAACGGCACCGGTGGCATCGCGCCGTCAAGCGGCGACTTGTCGGCCCATCGGAAATCGATCGTGTCGTCATGGCGCGTATGGCGCAGGACTTCAAAGCTCGTGCCTTCGTGGTAGTCGCCACGCAGGCCGAACAGCCGCCGATCGGAATGCGTGAAGCCCGGAACGACCACGCCGCCGGGTGTCCCTGCCGCCAGGGCCGTATCGAGACCCAGGCCCAGCCCTTCGCCCAACTGCCAGATGCGGCGTTCGCGAAAGGCCTCGAAGATGTGGATGGTAGCGCCCAGCTCTCGACGCACCTGCTCGCGCAGCCCCAAGGGCGTGCCGCGCTGCCGGTAAAACGCCGGCGCGTCAGCCAACAGCTGGCGCACTTCCGCCGCCGGCATCCGGGGCGGCAGGACCAACGCCAGCCAGGCGGCCAACTGGCCGAAATCGCCTTCGCCAACCGTGCGAGCATCCAACTCGCGAGGCAGGTTCTCCAGTGCCTGGTCCCAATCGGCAAACTCCGAGCGGAGCAGTGCCAGCCAGCGCTCCAGGAACCCTTTGGGTGCATCGTCGCGGCGATAGATGGCCGGCAGATGGTCCAGGTAGCTCGCCTGCGCCGTGGCGGCCTGCACCTGCCGCAGCGTTGGCGTCGAGCGGCCGTCGTGGCTGCGCAGCGTGACGCGAAGCCAGATGAAACGGGCTGCGTCTCCTGGCAACAGCGTGCGCAGCAACAGGTCGAGCGCTAGGGCGGGCCGCCATTTCAGGTCGGCCTCGGTTGTGTTGCCGTCATCGGCGGTTGCCACTTCGAGCGACACCGAGGTGTCGGCCGGAATGTCGGCATCGACCCAGATGCGCTCCCAGGCATCGCCTTCGCCGGCGTCCAGCGGGCCGGCCAGCAGTGTTCCCGATTCGACCCGCCCGGCGTCGACGTCGAACCGGTAAACCGTCTCGTCCGCCCCAGGCTTGACGTACAGGTTGCCCGACTCGTCGATCGCCAACGCCGAGACCGGGCCGCGGTAGGCCCGAACCGGGCCTAACCACGATCTGGCGAGCGCGTCAAATGCCCAGATGAAGCCGGACTCGGCATCGGCAACGTAGAGCCGCTTGCCGCGGGCGGCCATCGCGCGGGGTTTGAAGGCAGTTGCTGGTGCGCCAACCAGACCAAGCGCCCCAGAATTCGTATCGAACACCCTGAGCGAATCAGCATCGGTGACATACAGCGCATCCTGCCCGTCAATCGCGATGCAGGCGGGACTGGTCAAGCCAATGTTGAGGCTCGCGCCTTGATCACCGCAAGAACTGAATCGATCAAGTCGTTTACTACGGATATCCAATACATAGACGCAGCCGTCCCGGTCTGCGGCAAGACAAGCGGGACTCTGCAGATGCATTCTCCATTCATCCAACTGGCGCAGCGATCGCAAGTCGATCGTCAAGACGCGGTGGTTGTCGGTGTCGGCGATCAGCAACCGATTGCCCGAAATTATCAAACCGCTCGGCGACTTGAATCCCTCGCCTTGCCCGGCTCCGGTCGAGTCGCTACGGGTCACAAGTTCACAGCAGCCGCACTCCTTGATGACGATTCCTCCAGGGTCGGCGGTGCTTGAGCAGAAGACAGCCCCGTTTGCGAGGACCGCGACTCCAGATATCTCCGTATCGAACGCACCGCCCACTTGAACACCCACACCCGAAGTCGACGCTGGCAGTGCCACCAACGCCAACGAACCGTCGATGCGCTGCTCAATACCTGGGAGCGACGCAAAAGCGTCCCAGATTCGCCTGTCGCGCAACTCCGTGTACCGAACCGCATGTTCAGGCATGGCTACTCTATATAAAGGTTGTAAAGGACCTTGCCGCCGTTCGCAATCGTTCTTTGGTCCTTTCTGATGCGTAATTCAAGGCAGTAGGCACCCTCGGAGAAGACCAGCCGGGGCAGAAAATCGAGGCGAATGGCGCCAGTACCTGCGATAGCGAACGGGTGACTCGAAGTCCCGTTCCCGATCTTCTTGTCAGCAGAAGTCACGGCACTCCAATTCGGTTCCGCGTCAAGAATCTGCCTCATAATGTCATCCGTCAGATCAATTAGGTTGTGTTGGCCACCAACAACCTGTCCAATTGAAATTCTTAGGTCATCTACAAACTCCAATGGCTCACAGTAGTTCGTTCGCGCCGGGGATCTGGCGCCGGTTGCGTCTATGGTTGGTTGTTCGCTCGGTGAGCTGTGTTTCAAGGTTAGAGTGAACGCGGTTGATCTGTCCTTTACTGGTGTGTCTGTATATGCTGGCTCGCTTTCACCCACCGGCCCATCCGAAATCAATCTGTGTCTGTGTTCACCTTCGATGATGAATTTGGAGTTGCCGTAATCGACGCGATGCCTCATGAACCCAAGGGCAGCCGGAGGGTTTGTATTCTTAGCTAGCTGAATTCTGTCCTTCCCCGGCCTTCCATCAAAAGGTCCTGCAAACGATGCGCGGATATTGTGGTTGTGCGGAGACCCATTGTTGAACACATCATCCTGCTTCTCGACATCTGTGATTACATTTGACAATTGATGGATGTGCGAAAGCGAGTCACTCAAAATGACATGATCGGGTATGTTCGTCGATCCTGAAGTGGTGTGCGAGTGTTGTCCAATTTCAGAGTAGTACAGTCTTGAAAGTGGTTCTGCCCTTAGGTACAGTGTCACTGAATTCGGCGGACGCCCTCGAATGTGGAAGTAGATCCTGCCGACAACTTCGATGCAATCTATCGGTTTGGGGTCTGGGAATGCGTCTTTCGGCAAGCATGCGACCTCGCGCTCGCCCTCCAATGCATATTGCCTCACCTTGTTCGCCGATGCACCACCGATATAGCGGCGCGTGCCGGAATCGATCTGAAGAACTTCGCTGCAGGTTGAATCGAGTTCTACCCGCGCCAACACAATCTGATTGCTACCCGGCTGCGGAACAAACTGCACCCACGAAAACTTCACCTGGGCCTGAATTCTTGACGGGCCGCCCCAGTGGGTCGTCGACTTCGACGCGCAGGCATCCTTTGTGCGTACCGCGCAGCCTCCGCGCTCGTATGCGATGGCCTCTTCCGCGTATTCGACCACCAGGTAATTGCCGACCACGGTGCTGTCGTCGGTGCCGGGATAGCTGCGTACCTCTACTGGCACTTGCTCCAGCACGATGATCTCGCGCCCCTCGTTGTCCAGCGCCAGGCCGGGGCTCACGGTGACGACGCGGGTACCGGGCACCGGTCTCACTTCCAACCCGCGTGCAATTCCGGCCGAGTAAAGCGACTTGTTCAACCACCGTCGGGTGCGGATGTGGTAGTCCTGTTCGGTCTTGAAGTCCGACGCACTCAGCTGCATGCCGTTGTAATAGTTCAGGCGCTCGAGGGGGTTCTCACTCATGGCATCCGTTCCCTTCCTTGACCGTGATTTCGTGGACGCCTGATGCCACCAGCCCGTGGCGGCAAAGGATGATGTTTCCGCAGTGGCTCGGTTCCCGGCCGTCCACCCGCCAGGTCAGCTCGTCCACATGCCCCACGCCCTCAAGTTCGTCGAGCAGGGCCAGCAGCTCGGCGCGGTAGACCGCTCGGCCTGGTGGCCAGCCCCGGCCATCCGGGCCGCCGTGCAGGGGATGGAAGAAGCGTTCCAGTGCTTCGCGCGCCCGCGGCGCCAGCGCGCGCCGGTCCGCGTCCGGCTTCGCGTGCAGATGCACGCCGATGCTGACAGTCGTGTACTTCGGGGGAACGACGTGGATCTCTCCACTGATGACACGGCGGCGCGCGAGGTAGCGCCGGACAGTGGCACACAGGGCCGCCGTAGGCTCGGGCCGGTGCTCCGGGCACGGCGGCAACACCACCACGGTGATGCTGCCGCTGACTGCGATGCACGAAAGGGCGGGGTGGTAGTCGGGGATGGCGTATGCACGTGCCAACGGCGCGCCCGGCGTGGCCAGCGCCAGCGTCTGGCAGTCTTCCACGGTGGCGGCGCGCGTCGGCGAGGCGTGCTCGCGAACGGCGCGTGCCAGGGCGTCGTCGAGCGTCTCAGCGCGCTCGCCACCACTAGCCGCGAACGGTTGGGTCACCTCCAGCGTCGGCCGGTCGGGCGAGAACTCCTTCAGCGTCTTGGCCGGCAGGTTGCCGGCCAGGCCACTCCCCACCTGGTGGCCCACCGCGATCTCGGCACCGGCAGGCGGAACGCGGCCGACACGCCCATCGCCAAACACCAGCGTGCCGGCCTGCGGGTCGCAGGTACAAGCGCGGTCGTGCGGCCCGGCGCCGTCCCAGTTTGGCAATACCGTCCAAGGCCCGTCGGACAGGCCGTTGAGTGTGACGGTCAGTTCGATGCTGCCCGGCACAGCGGGTTTTCCGGCGAGCTCGAATTGCTGTGCCGCCCGGCCCGTGCTGCGGAAGGGTTGTCGCGGTGCATCCGCAGCGTGTCGCGTGCAAACGGCATTCAGCGCGATGTAGGCCATGCGGGGCGGGCAGTCGTACGCACCACGATCGAGCCGGCAACGAATCAAGTACAAGTGATCGTAGTCGGGCGGTGCAACGCCGCCGGGCACGTGGTTGCGCGGGGCGGCAAAGCAGACCGAACCGCTCAACGACATGGCTCGCGTGTCGTCAACCACCGCTTCGAGCGGCAGCCATTGGCCAGCGCCCGCGTGGTACTCCCAGACCGTACGTACGCCGTAGTGGTGGCGCCAATCCTCCAACTTGGCGGGGATGCCTCTGGGGCAAAGTCGCCTTGCCTCAAATTCACGCGCGCGCTGCTCCGCAACGAGCAGGCTTCTGGTGAGTTGGTCCTCAGGCTCACGGCCGGTCCAGACGCCCAGGCTGACGACGGTGTCTGCCGGCGCCAACACGCGGTCGAAGCCCAGGTACAGCGCAGCCCCGGGCACAGGCGCTGCACCGAAGGGAAGGAAGGTCGCTGCCGTGGGCTTGTTGCGCGCGGTCAGATCGTCGAATGGCACGCTCGCGCCGGACACCACCGCTTCGAGCAGCGCGTCGGAGACAAAGACCGGGCCCGTGGTCTGGAACCCAACGCCGCCACCCTGGGGCTGAACGCGCGACCCTTGCGGAACCAACTGGCCACCCGCTGTGGAACGAAGTGCCAGCATCGTCTCGGAGACCTGGGCCGGCCGCTGCTCGACGCCAGCCAGACGCAGAAAGGCGCGATAGGACGCCTCGGGGATCTGGTCAAGCCTGTACGAAGCACCTTCGGCCAGCCACGCCAGCAATTCCACCAGCGTGATGCCTGGGTCGTGGGCGTTGTAGTCGGTCCAGCCCGGCGCCAGCGCCGGCAGGCTGCTGCGGGCTTCGGCCACCAGCTCTTCATAACGGAGCCGATCCAGCGTGGGCAAGGGCAGTGGCATCAGCGCACCCCCACGGTCAGTTTGAGTTCATGCGCGCCGGAGCACAGCAGCGAGTCGCGCGGCACGGCGATGGACCGGCCCTGCTCGCCGCCATCGACGAAGAGGTGGATGTCGCGCGCATGGTCTACGCCTTCGGTGCCTTCGATGAGCGCGGCGATGTTGGACATGTACACGCCCTCGCCGAAGGCCCAGCCGGCACCTTGCGATCCACCCGTCAGCGGGTGCAGAAAGCGGTCCAGGTTCCCACGCAGACGCGCTTCTACCGCCGCCGCTGCGTCGGGATCGACCGGAACGACTTCGGCAGCGACGTTCAGCGCGATGTACACAGGCTCCAGCACGCGCAGGCGACGCGCCACGGTGGCGGGCACGCGGCTGCGCAGGTAGTCCGCCACCCGTCGCTGCAGTGGCGCCGACGGCCAGGGCCGGGCATCGGCGCTGTGGGGAACCACGATCACCGTGATCCAGCCACGCTGCGCATGACCGGCCGGACCGGTGATGGCCAAGCAACGCGCGCGCGCGACATCGGGCGAGGCATCGCGCGCGATCCACTCGATGTCCGAAGCGCTGATCGCGCGGTCGCGGTGGCGCAGGCGCTGGGGGCCGCGTTCCCGCAGGGCGGCCAGCGATTCGCCATCGGCCCCACCCTGGGCCGCCACCGGGTTGGTGACGCTGGCCACGAAGGGGACCGCGCTTCGCAATTGCGTGATCGCGTCGCGTGCCACGTTGCCGGCATGTCCACCGCCGGTTTGGTAGCTGGCGACGATGCGGCTGCCTGCCGGGGGGACCATGCCTCGAGAACCATCACCAAAGCGCAGCAGACCGGTCGCGCGCTCCAGCACATAGGCGCGGTCGGCTGCCAGCGCATCGAAGAGGTGGGGGCGCTGGCGCCAACGCACCCACGCCGCCGTGATCTTCTGGCTGACGGGGTCGCGCTCGTACCGCAAGTCGGCCTGCGCCACCTGACGCGCGACAAGTTGCCAGCCTTCGCCGTTGCCGGCCCATTCGCGGACCTCTATGCGCTCGCCAGCCAGCACCGGGCTGCGTGCAAGGCGCAAGGCCTGCCTGGACGTGCCGTCCGCCGTGCCGAGCACTTCCTGCTCGACCCGCACGCGGTGGCTGGCCCAGGCGCTGTTTAGCCATATACCGCTGATTGGCAATTCAACACGTTCCGCCCCGTCCTTGAGACGCGCGCGAATTCGATACGCAGAGCCGCCAAGGCCCGGCGACTCGACCGCATCGGGTGGTCCGATGAACTGCAGCATGCCGCTCTGGCGCAAGCCGCAGGTTTCGTCGCGCACGCTCAGTTGCTGCCAGCCGCCGCGCGACCAATACTCCCAGCTGAAGGCAGACGCAGTGCCAGGCTTCAACTCCTCGGCACCCGGCACTTGCACATACAGGCTCACCAGGCCCGCCGGCAGACGTTGGTCAAAGCTGAAGTACAGCGCCGGGCGGTCGTCGGACAGCGGCCAGAAGGGGTCGAAGCTGCGGTCCGGCCACAGCGCGTCATCGGTGCGATCCTGGAACTGAAACTCGTTGCGGGTCAGGCAGTGGTCAAGGGTCTCAGGATCGGTGATGTAGCTGTAGGAGAGCCTCAGGGCAGACACAACGGGTGCAACCGCGTTGGTCATCACTGGTATGGTGCCTTGGCCATCTGGAGTGACCGGCACGTCCACGACCAAGCCGTAACCCCCGCTCTTGATCCGCACCCTCAGCCAGCGGTTCTTGAGGCCATTGACTTCGGTCTCCTGCCAGTCGGGAGGGCAATTGAACGAGATTTGCTTCGGGTCGTTGACGGCATTGCTGAACTTGTAGCCTGCCGGCTCGATGCCCAGGGGCGTCCATCCCACTTGATTGAGGTACTCCCACGCCAACTCAAGGCCGCCCTGAGGCTCCCCTTTGACCGACAGTTTCACGTCGATTTGCACACGCGCGCCGCCGCGCTGGAAAACCTCACTACTTGCCAGATAGAACGTGTTGAAGGTCGCCGGCAATTGTCCGAAGGGAAAGAAATCCTTGCTGACATCGAGCCGCATGCCATCGGCAAAGGCCGCCTCGGGCAGCAGGCCCTCCTTCTTGAACTTGACGCGCAGGCGCAGGTCGTTGACCGTGAGCGGGTTGTGGCGCAAGTTCTCGCCGCGGATCACAGGTGACCGGAGCGTTCCACGGACCCAGAAGCTGGTCCGTCCGTTGAAGGCCTGCTTTTTCGCGTCGGGCCCGCAGCTCAGGCGCAGTGCGATCTGCCCGTCGCGGCTGAGGCCGCGGGTGGTGTCCTCTTCCTCGACCCGTTGCAGCGTGACCCAGCCGACTTCGCTCAGATACTGCCAATGGACATCCAGCGCCTCGGGCGGCGCAGCGCCTAGGCTGCACTGCAACAGCAGCGTGATGTCGTGCCCGCCGAGCTTGAACAAGCGGTCGTGGCCAAGGTAGATGGCATGCTCGGTACGCGTCATGCCACCGAAAGCGATGAACCCGTCGGTGGTGGCGGCAGAGTGGTCGGCATAACTGTCGGTTCCCGGGTCCACGCTGTAGAGAGCGCTCAACCTGGCCCGCGCGAGCGTGACCGTTCGCTCGGTGAAGAACAGCACCGGTGCGGGGTCAGATGAAGCCGACTGTTCCAGCGGCGTGGGTGGGGGCGGCGGCGCCTGGGCCGCCAATTGGCTGTCTGCGGCCACCGACACGTCGACGGGGCTGTTCGGAGCGAGAAGGAACACCACCGGCGCCCGCGCTGCCTGCGCCGGCAACAGGGGCACGGCCAGCGTGTCGAGCAGGGCCAGAAGGTTGCGCTCGGCCAGCCCATGAGCCCCGATGTCAAGCAGCGCCCGATAGCGTGCAAGGACTTCGAGCAACGCGTGGCCCATACCGCCCGGCGCTGGCCTGGCCTCCGGCACATAGCCTGGCAGCCGCTGCAGCAGCGCGTGCACCACCGCCTGCTGCTCGCGCGTGTTGCCGAAAGGCCAGGCGCTCACTCGCGGCCCTCCTGCAGATAGAAGGGATAGACAAGGTTGTAGAAGGTGTTGGTGGCGCGCACCTGGTACGCGATGTCGATGTCGAGGCGATTGCGCTCTGTGCCGCTGGCCGCGACCGCGACTTCGCGAACGTCGATGCGTGGCTCCCACAAGACGAGCGCCTGCTCGACGCGCTGTCTCACCAGTGCGAACGTGGTGTGGTTGATGGGCTCGAATACCATTTCCCGCAAGCCCGACCCGAAGTCGGGACGCATCAAGCGCTCGCCAGGGTGGGTCTCCAGGATGATGCGGATCGCCTGGCGGATGTCCTCCTCGAACTCGGCGAGCTTCACGTCCTGCGTCGCGGGGTCCAGTTTCACCGGGAACGACCATCCGATGCCCAGGAAGGCTCGGGCCAGATCGAGTGCCTCAGCGCGCATCGCAGTCACCCGCCAATCCGCACACCCGGGCAACCGGCGACGATGGCATTGGGTGGCCCCGCCTCGATGATCACGTCGCTCTGCCGCACAGCGGGGAAGCCATTGATTCGAACGGACGCGCTGGCCCTCGTGACTTTTCCCGTGGCATGGGGATTGGGCGAGCTGACCGGGCAGGAGTGAGTGTCGATGAACGCGCGCCACGCGGGCATACCGCCGATGCGAACATTCGCGCTGCCCGGACCCGGCCCGAGCGGTGTGCTGTGGGCGGTCATGTCGCCGACTCTCGCTGCGAGAAGCATGTTGCGGCCTTTCGGGTTCGAGCTAGGGAAGGTCTGCAAAACCTCCCTCCCGTTGAACTGGCAAACGGCGTGAAGTGAGGAGAAGATAGGGGCATGAACCAAATCACGCTGGGTTGACGGTGAGGCGACCCGACGCGTCCAAGGTAAGGGTGGCCGAGTTCTTGTCGTCGGCGCCGATCTCCACCGAGTCGGCCTTGAGGGTCACGTGCGGCCCGGACCCCGTCTTGATCACGAGCGATTTCTCGGTCTGGTCGAATGCGATCTCGTGTCCCCAGGGCGTGCGGATCACCCGTTGGGTCACCGGATCCCGATCTTCCTGCCTGGGCGGCGGGCTGACGTCATTCCACATCCGGCCCAGGACATAGGCCTCGTTGGCATCACCGTTGTGGAACCCCACCAGCACTTCGTCGTTCACCTGGGGAATGAAGTACACACCGGTGTCAGGCACGATCACCCGGGCCCAGATCTCGATGCCGCGCAGTGCGGTCAGGCGTACTTGAACGCGACCGGCCCGTGTGTGGTCGCAATTGCGGATCACCTTGCCGGCCATCAAGCCCAAGCGCTCGTGTGCATCTGCGGCGTCACGAGAACCGGCCTGCGCTTCCAGAAACTCGCCACTCATCATGCAACTCCTGCGCGCAATCTCTGGCCGAAGGCCTCGACCTTGACGGCACCTTGTTCCAGCAGCGGAATCGAGCCGAACCAGATCTCCTTGCGCAGCTCGAAGCTCGTCTGGTAGCCGCCACCATCGATGGTGTGCGTGGCCGAGGTCACCCGATACAAGCCGCCGAATTGTTTGCCGACCCCTTCGACGCGCATCACCGTGCCCGCCTGGATGCGCGGGTCGCCGATGCACCGCCCGCTGGCGGTCAACCGGTTGTTGAGCTTTGCCAGCAGCTTGCTCGCCAGCACGCGTGGTGCGGTCTTGCTGTTGAGCGCTCGGTCCAGGACCATCACCGGCTCCTTGTTTGCGTTCCCGCCGGCTGACAGGTCCGGGATTCCGTAGCCCGGAACGATGTCCAGGGTGAGCGCGCTGCGATCCCAGTCCCAGCCGGCAGCCACTGTGAACTCCATGTCCAGGGATGACACCCAGAAGCTGACAGCTACGCGCGCGACCTGGCCCACATTGCTGATGCGCGGTGTGAACGCGATCAGGGACTGGCCGTAGCGCAGCGTGAGCGGTAACCCCAGCGACGAATCGATCATCGACAGGAAGTGCAGGCGGCGCCCGCCCAAGGGGCCCTGGTGGTCGATCACCATTTCCCAGCCGTTCTCCGCACACAGCCGGCGCAGGAAGTCGTAGTCGCTCTCGCTCTGCTGTCGGCGAATCGCTTTCTGTTGCGCGTCGGGGCCGCCGAACCCGTAGGCCACGGCTGTTTCTGCCCCGCCGATGAGCACCGAGAGCGCCGCTCCCAACGGATCGACTATGGGAAGCAGCGTGTGCTCTGCCGAAACGATCGACGCCACAGCCGCGTCGGGGATCGGAAAGTTTCCCCGGCACTGCGCTGGAATCGCGAACCAGCGGGTGCTGCTGCCGCGCTGCATCTGATGCCGTAAGTCTTGCGCCGACACGTTGAGCATCGGTGAACCGCTGGCCGGGAAGGTGGGCGACAGCGCCACGATCTCGCCGACGAACTGCTGCCGCAAAGTGCCGGGTGCATAGCCCATCGACAGTGCCAGCGTGTTGTCAAGTGCAAGCATCGGGTGATCGAGCCAGCGCAGGTTCTCGTTGGCGATGGCGAGCTCCACGCGATCTGCGCCCTCGAGCCCTGTTTGGTAGCTCGCGCTGGTGATCGATGCGCGCAGCGCGGCGGGCACGGCTTGATCGTTGATGCGCAACTGGAACTCCGGTGCGTAGCGCGTCGCTTCAGCAGGCATGCTCACGCGTAGACCTCGCCGGATTCCATGTGGCGGTAGGGCAGCCGCGGGATGACCAGACGTATGCCGGTCGGCAGCTGATGGGGATCTGCCACGCCATTGGCCAATGCAATGGGCCGCCACAGCATTGGGTTGCCGTACACGCTGCCGGCGATTGCGCTGAGCGTCTCGCCTGCCATCACGGTGTGGGTTTTGGTGTAGTCCGCCGTTTCGCGCTTGACTTCCTTGGCTTCAAGGTCGGCGTTGCGAAACTCGTTGAACGTCACCTGCACGCGCGCACGCACCGGCACGCCGCTGGCTAGGAACATGATGTAGCGCTGGCTGGCGCGGGCCAGCACGCAGGTGAAGGACAGCGTGCCCCAGACGAACATCAACACCGGCGGCGCATGGATCGTCGGATCGATGTTCATCAGATCGGTGACGCTCCGTACCTGCGCGCGCACGTCCTCACCCTTCTCGTAGGTGTCGAGGAACAGTTCCATCTCGAGTGTCTGCATGTTGCCGTGAACGAACTGCAGCAACGGTCCGCTCAGGCCCGGGACGGCGATCTGTGCGTAGTTGATGTCGCGGTTGAGGCTGTACTCCTCGGGGTTGAACAGCACGTTGAACTTCGTCCCGGCGGTCAGGTTGCGAATCAAGGCCTTCTCGAGCGACATGCTCAGTTCCTGCCCATTCGCTCGCGCTGAGCCACGATGCGACGGTCCAGCGCCTGTAGCACCTGATCGGTGATGCGCGCGACATCGATCACCGGCGGTGGCTGCAATGCCGGGGCCTTATCGCGATGCGGCTCAACACCGGCGGACTGCCGCTCAGCTTGCGCGTTTGCCGCAACGGCCGGCGTGTCAGCAACGGGCTTGGGTGAAAGCCGAAGCACACGGGCGACCCGGGATGACCGAACAACCTCATTGGCATTGGGCGGTGCTGCAGCCGCGGTGACGCGGCGACTGGTCTGCGCTACGACAATGTTCGACAGCCGCTCTTCGCGCACAACGCGCCGGGTGATGCGGTTGAGGACGCTGGCTTCGTTGTTGTCCCGAGCGCTTGACAAAGATCCGGCGTCAAGAGCCATGTGACTCGCCGGGACACCGCGCAGGTGTGCCACAGCGACCTGCTTCGACGAACGATCTTGACCGGGGTGCTTGACAACCAGTAGTCGCAACACCACACGCGGGCTCAAGTAGATGGACGGGTGCGTCGAATGGAAGCTTTGCGACATGGTCGTGACGTCGCTGCGATCGGACTGTTGAAGAAGCATGGCCAAGGCTGGCCATCGGCGCTCGATTGCTGAGTACCGAGCAACGATCCTTGCAGTCATGTCGTGCGATCGGTGCGTGCAGCCCAGAGCGCCCGTGGGGCGTGACTCCGCGCGCGAAGACCTTGAGTAGCCCAGCGCGCGATGCAGTACCGCCGAGAATGCGTTGCGTATCTTCATGCCTCGTTGATTCGCGAATTGATGCTGCTGATTTCGCTCACCCACCGCCGCCGCGCGCCGTGCTCCATGGCCATGATCTCGTCATGACCCCAATGGAAGTGGTAAGCGACAAAAGCTACCTCCTCGTGCAGCTGTTCCAAGGGGTAGCCTAGGATCCCCCCAGGGCGGGCCGCTCCACTTCGAAGGTGTGCCGGCATTGCGGGCAGGTCGCCGCTGCATGTCGCCCCTGCTCGACCTGGTTGATCTCGTTGTAGAGGTTCTGCAGGAAAGCCAGGTCCGCCGCGTACAGGCTCTCGATCGTCTTCGGGTTGATTTGCGCCACGCTGCCAAGCCGCGTGACCACCCGCGCGAGCAGGATCACGATCAGGTACGCCGGGTTGGCCTGCACACGCCCGTCGCGCAGCGGCGAGATCTCGTCGGCAGCGGTGGCCAGGCGCATCGTGCCGTCGCGATGAAGGTTGCCTTCTTCGTCCTGAAAGCCGATGGGCAAACTGAAGTCGTGTTCGGTCTGGATCATGGCTAGAGCACTCTCTTGATGCCCTCATGGGCCAGTTCGAGGGTCTCGATGGCGACCTCGTTACCCTTGGCGCTAAGTGCGGGCCCTTCCCACTTTGCGGGCCAGGCATTGGAGAAGTTCCACCGCACCTTCTCTGTGAAACCGTCAACGTCATAGACCACGACACTCCCGTGATATCGCCGGACCTTCCCATCGACCACCGCTTGGTACCAGTCGTAAAGGTCGCGTGAATCGGTGAGCCCCGATTTCAGGACAATGTTTGTGTACTTGGTCTGGCCCGGCAGCTTATGCAGAGTCGCGTTCCGGCCGCCTTCGCGATACTCGATCGGGTCAGTGCTTGCACCAAGGCCACTGCAGTCGGTGAAAGCCGCCTGCTTGATGCCGCCGATCTCGACGACGAAGTTGAAGTTTCGAAAGGGGTCTTGTCGTTCCGCCATGGCGTTCTCCTTTTCATTCCGTCACGTCGCTGCCACCCTGCCAGATGCCGATGCGCACAACGATGAACTCGGCCGGGTACGAAGGCTTGACGCCGATCTCGAGTGTCAGCCGGCCGAGCGCGCGTTGATCAGGCGGATTGAGTGCCTCGTCGATGCGCACATAGAACGCCTCGCGCTCTGTTTTGCCGAACAGTGCGCCGTCGCGCCACTGCTGCGCCAGAAATGCGGTGATCGTGCGCTTGAGTTGCTGCCACAGTTCGAGGTTGTTGGGCTCGTGGACCGCCCAACGAATTCCCTCGTGGATCGATTCCTGGAGGAACAGGAACAGCCGCCGGACACTCACGTACTGCCAGTTCTTGTTGGTGGCGGTGGTGCGCGCCCCCCAGACGACCGCTCGACCTCCGGTCTGGAACACACGAACGACGTTGATCCCGTGGTTCTTGTTCAGGTCACCGTGTTCTTCGTCCGACAGCGGCTTCTCGATCGCCAAGACCCCGTTGAGCGTCGCCTCCATGCCGGCCGGCGCCTTGTGCACGCCACGGCTGCCGTCGATGCGCGAGTAAACGCCAGCAACGTGGCCGGAAGGCGCGACCAGCAGCAGCCGGTTGCCCTCCGCCGCAGGCACTCGCAGCCAAGGGTAGTAGAGCGCGGCAAAACCACCGACGCTGTCCACCCCGCCGCGATGTTCGACCACACTGCCAGGCCCCGAAACACCGACGCCGCGTGGCGAATCCAGCACCGCGAACCGATCCTTCAGCTCCTCGCAATGGACGATCAGCGCCTGCTGAACACTGTGCACGGCGACGCCAGGCGCCGAGACGATGTTGATGTCGTCGATGCGCCTGAGCGCAGACAGGGACCTGCCGTAATCCGACGCACCTATCGTCGAGCGAACTTCCGACTGCCCCCCCACGAGCGCTGTGGCACTGATCTCCTTCGGGCGATTGAAAGGGACGTCCGTCGTGTTCGGCGGCTCCACCGGAAGCACGTACACCGGGCCATTCGGATCGTTGTTGACTTCCGAGACGAAGTACTTGGGGTGGCCGGGACTCATCGAAAGTCCGTCGTAAGCTTTGGGGACCGGCCCGGTGATATCGAGTTTGAATTCCTGTGACTCAACGGTCACAGGTTCAGTAGACGTGGAACGCAGGCCAAGCCCCAGCTTGCGTTGCAGCGCAACCCGCCAGGTCTTCAACGACGCAGTCACCTCGGGCGTCACACTCTTGACCATTGCGTAGAGCGTGACCGGGTTCGAGCTCGAGGGAACGGTCTCGACCAGTTTGATCACACTGCCCGCCGCGAGCTTGAGCATCGTTGTCGAGTCCACGAACCTGAGCTCGGTCGACTCAGCGTTCGGCTCTGCCAGCTGCACGGTCGCAGTTGCAGAGTAGCTCGCCTGCAGCGGCGATGAAAGTCTGATCATGCCGCCATCAACCCGTGTCACCGTCACCAACTCCGAGTTCACTCCGGTCTCTTCGATCACCACTGTGTCGCCCGACCGAAACTTTGCCGCGTCACTTGGGCTGGCAACTTCGAGAACCGAGGTGCCCCTGCCTGCGCCGGACTTGAGCGTGGTGTTTGCGGCGAACAGCGTGGTTTGAACCACTTGGACATGGGTCACGGCCACGTTGATGGTTGTTGGCCTGTGGTCCTTTGCGACCCGAGCCCTGATCTCGATGGTTGGCTGGGCCGCCGGCGCGCCAGTCTGACTTGCGCCGTCGTCAAGCAAGACTTTGCTATCAACCTTGGCGTTGCTGACCCGCGTGACGTAGCACACGCGCCCGCCGTTCTCGAAGAATCCCCGCACGCCGTACCAGAGGTAGTCGTCATCGTCGGGCGGTTCGCTCGTACCGGAAGGGTTGCCAAACTCGCGCAGGAAATCCTCCCATCGGAAGAGCTTCTTGGGCTCGTCCGACGGGCCGTACTTCGTCAGCCCGAGAAAGGCGGCCGTCGAGGTGCCGACACCTTCGATCGGAGCGCCTGGGGCAAACTCCTCAAAGTACACGCCTGGTTGACTGACCGCAATCGCCATGTAAGCTCTCCTCTAGATGCCGCACTACTTGAGTCGGATGTCGTACTCGCCGCTGGGTGAAGGAATCTCGAGCCCGGTCCGCTCGCCCTCGCCAAAGCTCCTTGCCCGAGCCCGTAACGTGAGTCCGCTGCTACGTGGCACGTTCTCGAAGACGAAGCGCCCTGCTGCGTCAGTCACATGGGTTCGGCCGAGCGGTTCCAGTCGCACCCAGGCATCAGGCGCAGCCTTGCCGTCGGGATCGAGAACCGTGCCGCCGATGATGAGGCGCTCTTCGGCGGCTGCAGTCAGAATGTCGAGGTAATTCGACGAGATCGTCGTGACGAGCGGATCGTCGACTTGCCGGTCGAGATCCATGCAGATGGTGACGATAAGATTGAAATATGGGCGGGGTGCTATGCCGAGGGCATGCCAGAACTCACCGGCGCCTTTCGCGCCATCCATTTGCGCGACCATGGTGGGTGGGGCGAAGATCTGCCCGGGTAGTGTCGGGCTCAGCGGCGGCGGATTCGGTGCGACGAATCGTTCCGGGATCACTGGAAATCGTGATAGCCAGTTGAGGGCTGCACCAAGGAGGCTGTGTTCCTCGGCGACTTTGTCGGCGCCAGATTTCTTCGACCATGCCGTTACCATGTATGTGCAATCGATGCGCATGGGCGGGCGACGGCGAACGGTTTGAGCAGTAAGGGCGCGTGTCGCCGGCAGTGCCTCACGCAATGCACGGTTCTCCTTCACCTCATACAAGAAGAGATTGATCGCCGTATCGCCGAGCTTCGAGAGCAGACCCTTTTCGGGCGTCTCGAAGTTGATGTCGGCGCTGCCGAAGCGAACGTCGACAGCGCCGGGCGTTACGGCATCGAGAAGATTTCGTAGTGTTTCGTCCAAATGGTGAAACATGATTTCCGGTGTAAATGTTTGACTGATCGCGGAGCGTCGGGGTCATTTAGTCTGGTTGCTTCGCAAGCCCATCCGGCTGTAAATTCAGCGCGGGCAACGGTACGGAGAAAATCATCTGCGTTCTTGAACTGAATAGCTTTATGTACCAAGCCTCCGATTCCAATTCGGCAGAAGCCTCTGACGTCTGTAGGTCTTCTTTGCTTACGGCTACTGACAGGTCTTGAACCGTTGCGATGGATTCCCTTACATTTCCGTCTGGGGTGAATGATCGCGCACGCCGCAGTACGACAGTTATATTAGCGAATACAGTCGCACCAGGCGAAATTGATTGAAGAGTGCTTATCTCTTGTGCCAGTTGTTCGATCGCCTGTTCAATCTCCGGAGTGCGCTTTGCAATGTCCCTTTGTATCTCTTGTTGCTCGACCTTGGATTTGATATAGCTGGCGACCATACCAGCGAACATCGAAGTCCCTAGGGCCGCACCCGCTCTTAGGCCTGAACCACCTACCGCACGCCATCTAGGAAGGACATTGACGGGAGGCCGAGCAGCAATCCCCCTTCTCACCAACGTCGAATCTGAAATCGCTTCTCCCTTTGTAAGGACCGATTCACTTGCGAGCTCGTTAGGTGGTGGAGTTTTGGCTGTTAACACTCGATTCGAGCCCTTGACTTGCTCAGGTATGCGCCGACTCGGCAGCTGTTCGATCTTGTCTGGCAGCTTTTCCGAAGCACTTGACACGATCTTCGCGCCCGGGACTACTCCGGGCAACTCCTCAGCTTTATTCGACGCTGGCGTAGAAGTAACAATGGACGACGGTGATGGTTTGCCCGCTCCTGCTATTGACGGACTGATAGTCTGTTCAACTGAGTTCTTAGCAATTGACAGGGGCTCCGACCCAGTCGGTAGTGTGGCCACAGTACTAGGAGGCGAAGACGGTGCTTTAGGTTGCGCGGGTAGCGTCTCAGCAGCAGGTACCTTATTCGAGGAGGAAGATTTCGACGGAGGCTCTGTCGGGATAAACCCAGATTTGAGATTGGGTTGAGGAGGAATAGACTCTCCTGCCGCTGGAGACAATTGCGTCGCCGTGGATGGGGCTACGCTGGCGGTTGATGTTGTTGCGATTGGAGCAGTTGTCGGGACGTTACTTGAGTTGCTGCTTACTTGCCCAATCGTCGGTTTAAGTGCCTTCTGCTGCTTCTTCGCCTGTTTGCCTAGGACCGTAGCGGCCTTGGCCGTTCCTTTCCCACCGAGGATCAATCTCGCAGGATCTGTCTCCGTCAGGACTGCAACCTTTCCGTGAATCTTTCCCGACTCTTTCTCGTGTAGCTTTGTCGGCACGGGAGCGACCAATGTGCCGTTGCCGACATGGTGATGCTCCATCTTGTCGCCAACGACACTGTTCGGCCCCTCTGTGGGCCAGCCCATTTTCTTAGCGAACTCAACTGAAATCGTGCCATCTGAGTTCAGTAATTTGTAGTCACCCGGGAATTGTCGAGCAAACTCTGACCAGAATCGACTTTCGTTTCTTTCCCATCCGGCGCTAGACGATTGGCTTGTATACTCCCCCTTACCGTTGTAAATGCGGCCAATCCACGGAGCCTCGAGCATGCGATCTGCTCGAATTTTGATGCCGAGTTGTGCGGAAAGTCTTGTGGCCTCTTCATCGGCAACGCTCTTTAGGCCATCGGAGACGCGGGTGAAGTTTGGAAACTCGTTTTGCTTGGGGGAGAAAGCGATATCGCCTGTAGGTCCAAAGATCACCTGAGGAAGTTTGTCGGAAGCAACAGCGCCCAGAGCAGGTTCTCCGGAAGGACCAAGAATGGTCACCTGCGGGCTTGCCCCAAGCGCTTTTTGGCCTAGTAACGTTTGATTTGCTAAAACGCGCGGCGCGGTGCTGGTCGGCTTGAGTACAGTAATTGGTTTCTTGCTTACCTGCGGCTTCGCAAGGAGCACTTGTTTTGGTGGAGGCATGACGCTGGCTATGCAATAGTGTTCGCACTAGATGGCCCATCGGCCATGCTCGCAAATGTGTTCGCGAGCGAATTCGAGCACCCCAGCTTTTGGTACTCCCGAACGACGGCTCTAGATACATGCTTGATATCAACACCGCCACCCTCCGCGGCGGCCAGAAAAGCCGCCTGGAGGGCAATGTTTCTAATGCTCCCGCCCGCCAACTTCGTGTCAAGCACTAGCAACCTATCCCGCTCGGACATGACGATCGGAACAGTCTGCGGCCATGCGCTTGACCACAGACGCGACCGAGCCGCTTCATCTGGGAACGGGAAGTAGATGGTAGACGCCAGTCGCCGCGTGAAAGCTTGATCCAGGTTCTCGTTCAGATTGGTGGCAAGAATCGCAATGCCTTCGTACTGCTCCATCTTTTGCAGAAGGTAGCTGACTTCCAGATTCGCGTAACGGTCATGCGAGTCTTTGACCTCGGACCGTTTGCCGAACAGAGCATCGGCCTCGTCGAAAAACAGGATAGCGTTGGCATTGGCCGCAGCGTTGAACAGCTTGTCCAGGTTCTTCTCGGTCTCGCCGATGAATTTGCTCACAATCTGCGCAAGGTCGATGCGGTACAGATCAAGCCCCAGCGCGCTAGCGATGACTTCGGCCGCCATCGTCTTGCCGGTCCCCGAGCCGCCGGCGAAGAGCGCAGCAATGCCCAGGCCGTATGACAGTTTGCGCGCGAAGCCCCACTCGTTGAGGACCTTGTCACGGTGGTTGAAGCGGTCGCAGATTTCGTGCAGCTGCGCGATCTGGTCCGTGGGAAGAACAAGGTCCTCCCAGTTCGCGCGCGATTCGACCTTCGTTGTGAGAGCGGCCAGTTCGTGTCCACACTGGGCGCGAGCGGCACTCAAGAGCGGCTGCCCAGGGTCAGCTCCGTCCTCGTCGGAAGTGCAGCCCTTCTTGGCCACCGAAGCGGCCGCACCGGCCGCCGCGGCATCTTCGATCTGCGCGAAGGTCATCCGGTAGCGCTGCGCCAGCGCGGACAACGTGCCGGCCTGCGGTTCCAGTTCGTGCCGGCGCAGGCACTGTTGCCACCACAGCTGGCGTTCTGTAGTGCCCGGGTAGTCGAACAAGAGTGTCGTCACGCCCAACGGATGCTCGGGCGCGGGTGTCCACGCGCTCTGTCCCTCGATGACGCAATGGACCGGCAGCATCTCGAGCGTACGCCACAGGGCGCGTAGCGAGTCCCGTGTCTCGGGCGCGGCGACCGGGTCGATTCCGCGCAGGTGCAACAGCGCTCCGCGGAGCCACGCTTCGCGAACCAGCGTGGGCAGCATGTCGTCCATGGCGGACGCGCCCGCGCTGCCGGAGTGCCGCAGGTCGGCGTTCAGCAGCCGCACGTCACGCGCTTCGGCCAGCAGCCTCGCCGCCTCGGCCTGTCCACAGTGCGCCGGCCCCTGGAAGTACATCCGCAAAGGCGTTGGCCCGCGCGCCAGCGCGGACAAGCGCTCCTGCATCGCGGAAGTTAGCGGCGCGGCCGCGCCCTCCGCCACCGGGGCGGCCATCTCGCAGTGCGCGGCGAGCCGTGAATCCAGGCCGTCGTCGAGCAGCAGCAGCCGCACGAACTGCTCGTCCACTTTGAAGAATTGAGCGAGCAGGGGTGGGCTCTGATGGTGAGGATCGGTGACCAGTTCGATTAGCCGATGTCGCAGCAAGGGAGCGTCGGACGCGAACCGTTCGCGCTGACAGAGCTTCTCGCCGGCCGAGTCGCACAGCAGGTTGAGCGCCAGGTCGACGCTGGGGCGCCTGCGTGTCACGTCGTCGTGCAGGTAGGCGTACAAACGTTCGTAGCGCAGGTCGATCTCTGGTGCCAACCCGACGAGGATCACGTCCCGATCGAAGTCGCTCAGTCCATACACCTGTTGCAGCCAAAGCAGCCGGCGAAGGCTCAACGAATCGGTGGCCTTCGCAATCTCATGAACACTGTCGGAAAGTCGTGGAAACGGCTCGCCAGGCACTCGAGCCAGCGCGGCGGCCACATCGGCAGGAGAGACGGCCAGCCCGCGGTTCAGGTCTCCGGCCGAACGCGCCGCGAACATGCGGTTCGCAGCATCGACAGCGGCCGTCAAACGCACGTCAAGGCGCTTCAGCAACTGCAGCAGCCCGGCGTAGCCGGCTGCATGGACGGTGGAAGGTGCGGCCGAGCCAGGCAGCCCAGCTTCTCCGATTTCCCCGACGGCAGAGAGGGCCAAGCCTTCATCGGCCGTGACCAAGGCGACATTCACGGGGCCGGCTCCGGAAGCATCGCCAGCCGATACAGGCGCGCACTGTCGCCCAGGATGATCTCCTCGACGATGCCCTGCGCGGCCAGATCATTCAGCGCCAGCTGGATTGCAGACTTGGCCGTCTCGTAGCGCTGGTGAGGCAGCCACCACTCGACGATCCCCTCCAGACTGTCGGCGGCGCCAGGGTGCGCGCGGAGGTACGCGACGATCTCGTCACGTGGATCGATGGGCTCACCGAAGCGCTGCTTCGATGCGGCCGAGTTTTCGTCAAGGCTGGGTTGCACGCACTGGGCCACGCAACGTGCATGCCAGCCAAGGCCGCGATCAAGAGTGTTTCAAATCAATGAGTTGCAGAGGTCCTACATGTGCTGTCTGGGTCGAAAGTGCGCAGGCCGAAAGTAGCCGTTTCGCTCAGTCGGCCAGAAAGTGCCGTAGATTCAACGCGCCGAGAGCCCGGGTCGAAGTGGACCCGGAGCGGGCTGGGTTTGACCCGGTCCCTGACTGCCATCGACGCCGTACTTCTTCAGCAACTTGCCCATCGCCCGTCGCTCCTTGCCCGCCACCTGCGCGGCACGGGTGACATTGCCGCCGGTCTGGTCCAAAAGTCCCCCCAGGTATTGACGATGGAACTGCTCGAGCGCCAGTAGCTTGGCGGCGTCGTACGGCATTCCGCGATACGACGCGATGCGTCTGTCGGCGGCGCGCCTTCGTTCTTGAGCAAGCGCTTCCGGCGTGGCCAGCCGCAAGATGGTCTCGTCGCACAGCATCGTCTCGCGATAGACAAGTCCTTCCAGTTCGCGGATGTTCCCAGGCCATCGATAGCGACTGAACCAACTGCAACTCGATTCGTCGAACTCGGCGACCCGGCACTCGTGCTGGCGCTTGCAGATGTCGAAGAACGTGCGAGCGAGCAGCACGGCATCGTCGCCTCGCTCGCGCAGCGGCGGGAGCTTGAGGTTGAGGATGCGCAGCCGGAACAGCAAATCGCTGCGAAACGCACCGGCCTCGGCAAGCCGATCGAGGTCGGCATTGCTGGCTGCGATGATTCGAACGTCTGCGCTGCGTTCGACGCGGCTCCCGACCGCGCGGAACGACCCGTCCTGAAGAAATCGCAGCATCGCAACCTGCCCTTTGGGCGTCAGCGCGTCGACTTCGTCCAGGAACAGCGTGCCGGCGTGGGCGACCTCGACAAGGCCAGGCTGGTCGTTTCGCGCATCGGTGAACGCGCCCTTGACGTGCCCGAACAACTCGCTCTCGAACAGGCTGTCGGGAAACGCGCCGCAGTTGACCGGCACGAACGCTGAATTGCGCCGCCTTCCACCGTAATGGATCGCGCGCGCGGCCACGTCCTTCCCTGTTCCGGTTTCTCCCTCGATCAGCACAGGTGCCGACAACTTGGCCAGTTTCTCGATCATCCGCAGCGCGCAGGCAAAGGCGGCCGAACTTCCGAGCAGTGGGGCGCTGGTCATCGGCTGCATATGCCTTCTCCCTCATATAGCCTACTGAGGAACGCTTGGTTGGTGGGATCGGCGAATCACCCTCATGCAATCGCCAGGGACGGTACTCGGCGAACAGACCAACCGCATCTCTAAGGTCGATGACGCCCGTCCGGTGGGAGCTGAGGTGCCTTTACTTCTCGGCGTCTCCGCCACGACATGATGGGGCAGGCGGATCGTGCTTCCGGACAAGACGCTCGTCAACGTCACCTTATAGCTTCGTGTCAGATCAGCTTTGCTCCCTACAGGGTGCCGTTCGGCTCAAGCTCATCAGTCCGTCGTTGCAAGTGCTTAGCGAGACCGCCAGAATGTCGTTGCTGACGGTCTCAAGACGTCCCGTGCTGTCAAGGGGAACAGACGGGGGAACAAGTCAGTTTCTCTCCGCAGTTTTCTCAATGAGATCAACAGCTTAGGTCGCCGTTTCGGTTCCCATCAGCCACCCCAGGTAACACCGGGCGCAGCCCTTTCAGCGGCCCCTCATCGCAAGGTGAGGGGCCGTTGTCTTTGGTGGCTCGACGATCAGGATCTTCGCTGTCATCGATGGCGTCAGCTGGTCGAAACGGAGGCTCTCGATCGGGGCTTTCGCCATCAGCCCGAGACTCTCGGAGACTCGAGGCCTGGCTCCACCCCGGTAGTGCGGCTTGATGTCAGCCGCATCGCGCGGAACGGCAGCTGCGCGCGCAGCGTTCGAGGTCCGATCCTCTCAAGGGATCAGCTTCGGATCAACTTCACCGTCGCGCAGGCCGCGCCGGTAGCACCACAGGCCGAACGCGGCCGTGGTCATCAGGACCAGACCGATCGTGACGTTGGCGTAAATCGGCACCCCCAGCACCACCGGAGTGGCGGCCTTCACGTGCTCGGGCCACTGCGCGATGTTGCCGGCGTTCAGGGGCACGAACCGCCCCGAGGCGTCGCGCACCGTGGCCGTGAGCAGGCTCGCTTGCGGGAAGAGGGTGGTGATGTAGAAGAAGCCGGACCAGAACCCGACGGGAAAGAGCGCAGCGGCCAGCATGCCCACCTGCGGCTCGCGGCTCCGGCGCAGCAGCAACCAGAGGAAGATGCACATCATGGCGAGCAGCGTGCAAAACATCGCGGCGTCATGGAAGAGCGCATGGGGTGGCCACTGTGGGTTGCCCATGTGGCCGTCTTCGCCCGGCAGCACATCGACGATCGTCGACACCACTGCCGTCAGAACGACCGAAAGCGTCACCGCTGCGCGGCCGGCCTGGACCTTCATGTTCTTCATGTCAACTGCCTCGATGGGCGAACGATCGGCGACGCCGCGGCGGGTGATGCGCCCAGAGGGCCGATGGCCCAGGCGTGCGACACCGACAGCAGCGACTTGGCCCACTCCAGTTCGTGCCCGACTCGCGGTGCGAAGACGAAGACGGCTTCTTCATGGGCTCAGCCGCGTGCGGCGAATGGATGGCGTAAGGCCCACCGCTTGCACAACGCCAGTTCGCGCGCCACCTGGGTGGGGCGTTCGACCACCATGGGCAGCGAGAACGCATGCTCGGCGACGCGCTTGATCAACCGCCAGTCCGGCGGAAGCTGATCCAGCTGTTCCTGCGGATTTGCAGGCGTCATGCGCGGGAAGGGGCCATGGCGCGGCGGCAGTGCACCCAGTTGGTCGATCAGCGCGCGCACGTTTCATTCGGGCCGGCGCAAGGCCAGCAGGGCGCAGACCGCGAAAAACAGCTCAGCCGCCAGCACGCCCAGATACAGCGGCACGGGCATGCCGTCGGCAACGACGCTGACGACACGCCCGAGCGCGAAGCCGCCGAAGATCAGGACCACGGCAGCCAGGGCCGCGCGGGCATCGATGCGCCTCAGGGCGCCGGCCAGGAACAGCGCCGCGATGCCGAGGTAGGCGCCGCCGTAAGCCGCGCGCACGACGTGGAAGTGGTTGGTCGAGCTGAGCACGATGCCGGGCTCGCGCATCATCATCTGCGGGTTGAGCAGGTGCAGCCCGCCGACGACAAGCATCATCAAGCCGGCGCCGAACAGCGTGAATCGGATCAAGGGGGTCTCCTGGTGTGTTGCGCGCTGGGGTGTTCAGGGGTGCAAGCGTAGGGCTGGCATGCCGTGGCCGGAGCACCGTTCGTGGCATGCACAATGCTGTTCATGGATCAATCGCGCAGCACGCTGGCCGACGTGGCCCTGTTCGTCGAGGTGGCACGCACTGCCAGCTTCCGCCTGGCGGCTGCGAGGCTCGAGATCCCGCCTTCCACGCTGTCGCGGCGCATCGCCGCGCTGGAGGCCCGGCTGGGCGTCGCACTGTTCGCGCGCACGACGCGCAGCGTGGCTCTCACCTCCGCGGCCAAGCCCTACTTCGAACGATGCCTGGAGGTGCTGGCGGCCGCCGAACGGGCTCAGGCGGCTCTGGACGGCGGCCAGCAGCGGCAGGCGCGCATGCGCATCGCCATGCCGGTGGATCTGGGCGTGGAGATCCTCGGTCCGTTGATCGCCGCCTTCGCCGACCAGCATCCCGGTCTCAGTGTGGAGTTCGATCTGTCGTCGCGCGCGGTTGACCTGCTGCGGGATCCGGTGGACCTGGCCTGGCGCATCGGCAAACCGATGGATGATCGCGTGGTGGCGCGCAAGGTCGCCGAGATCGCCAGTGGCCTGTATGCCGCGCCAGGCCTGCTACGGCGCCTGCCCCCGATCACTGCGGCGCAGCAGCTCACCGATCTACCTTGCCTGGACCTGCGAACCGCCCAAGGCTCGATGCCCTGGCAGGTAGCCGCTGCACACTGGGACGCCGCACCGGGGCGCTGCGTGCTGGCTGCCAACAGCGTGGCGCTGCTGTGCCGGCTGGCCGAGGAGGGCCGGGGCATCGCCTTGCTGCCCCAACATCTGGCAGCACGCGGCGTGCAGGCGCGTCGGTTGGTGCCGGTACTCGCGGGCGAGTCCACGCCCACGTGGCCGCTGTATGCCGTCACGGCCAGCCGACACGTGCCCACTCTCGTGAGGTTGCTCATCGCGCAGATCAAGGGCGCCCTGACGCCTGGGACTGGGCTGCCGCTCGAAACCGTGTCTTCACGTTGAGTGGCCGAGGAGATCGACTTCGTGGCCGATCCGAACTTGACCGACATGGCCTGGGTGCGGTGGGAGATCCAGGGTCGGCAAGTGCGCGTCGAGACGGCCGAGGAGGTGATCGCCAAGACGATGTACCACCGCGGGGACCGTGCGACGGCGCGCGATCTGTTCGACCTCGCCATGGTGGTCGAGCGGGAGCCGGACGCACTGGCGGCAGCCGCGGGTTCCTGGGGAAGACAAGGCAACCTGGGGCAGGATGCGGGGCGACTTTCGAGGCGATCGCCGCGACCGGGCATCGGCCGAGCCTGGCGCACTGCATTGCCGTGGCCACCGCCTACCTGTCTGCAGTGAAGGTCCGATGAGCCGCGTGACGTTGCGGGCGACGATCAGGACCGCCAGAATGTCGTTGCTGATGGTCTCAAGAAGTCCCATGTGGACGAGGGGAACAGACGGGGGAACAGTTGGATATCTCTCGGCAGTTTTCTCAATGAGATCAACAGCTTGGTTCGCCGTTTCGTATCCCATCAGCCACCCCATCCCACCGCTTCGTCCCACGCGACAAGCCTGCTGCCACACTGCAACGGTGTCGGTCGCAAGACACAAACGACGCACCGCGCCGGCCCGGTTCAGCGGCTGATGTCCGCAGCGGCTGCCAACACCGTCATCACGCCACCACAGGCACGGTTGCGGCCGGTTTCCTTGGCGAGATAGAGCTGCTCGTCTGCGGCGCGCAGCAGAGCCTCTGCACTGCCAGGCTCTGTGCCGCGTGCGCAGCACACGCCCACGCTCACCGTCACCACCGGGCTCACCGACGACGCCGCATGCGCCAGTCCCAGGGACTCGACATGGCGCCTTCCAGGGAAGTGCCCGGCAACAGACAGGCAAACTCCTCGCCGCCGTATCGCGCCACCAGATCGCCGGGCCGCTTCACGGCCTGGCGCAAGAAGGTGGCCACGCTGCGCAGGCAGGCGTCTCCCGCCTGGTGGCCGTAGTGGTCGTTGTAGCGCTTGAAGAAGTCCACATCGAGCATCAGCACGCTCAAGGCGCTGCCTTCGCGCACGGCGCGGCCCCACTCGCGGGCCAGCTGTTCGTCGAAGCCTCGGCGGTTGCGAACGCCCGTCAGTCCGTCCACGTAGACCCACTGGCGCAGCAGGTCGGTCTGTGCCTTCAGCGTCAGATGGGTCTTCACGCGCGCGCGCACAATGGCCGGGTTGATCGGCTTGCTGATGAAGTCCACGGCGCCGAGCGCCAGGCCCTGGGTTTCGGCCGCCTCGTCGCTGTGGCCGGTGACGAAGATCACCGGGATGTTGCACGTCGCGGGGTCGGCCTTCAGGCGCCGGCAGACTTCGTGGCCGTCCATGCCCGGCATCACCACGTCCAGCAGGATGAGGTCGGGCTGCTTGGTGGCGGCCAGCTTCAGCGCCTGTTCGCCGCCGGTGGCCATCAGCACCTGGTGGTCGGCACTGAAGGCCTGGTAGACGGCCTGGATGTTGGCGGGCTGGTCGTCCACCACCAGCAGCCGCGGCAGGCGCTGCTCGATGTCCAGCGTGGGCAGGTCGTTGGGCTTCATGCAGCGGTCTCCTGCAGCAGTTGCCGGCACAGCGATGCGGCGCCTTCGAAATCCAGCGCACCGACGGCGCTGTCGAGTTGATCCCAGAGGGGGGAGAGCCGGCCGCTGGCCTGCGGGCGCAGCGTGGGGGTGAGTTCGGTGGCGCGCATGTCCGATTGCTCCAGCAGCGCGGCCAGTTCGGTCAGTCGCTGGTGCAGCGCGGCAGGGTCGTAGGGCCGGTCCGGCATGAGGTCGGCGGCACAAGTTGCGGCATCGCTTGGGCGCTCGCCATCGCGCAGCCGCTCGGTCAGGTCGGCCAGTGCCGGCAATGCGGCCGCCAGTGCCGCCCCGACCAGCGCACAGGCCGGCATCGCCTGCGCGGCGGGCGGGCCCGCCGCCAGCGTCTTCTCGGCCTCTGCCGCGGTCTGTGCCAGCGCCGTGATGCCCAAGGTCGCCGCCAGGCCTTTCAGCGTGTGCAGGGAGCGCGCGGCCTCGGCCACGCCGGCATCGGCCAGTGGTTGCTGCAGCGCCTGTGCCAGGGTGGCGAATTCCGGCAGGGTGGTGTGCAGCATGCGCGCATACACCGCCTGCTTGCCACCCATGCGCTGCAGCGCGGCTGCCAGCTCGACGCCTGCGGCAGCAGCGGCCGCCT
>LNFM01002101.1_pt1 | contig 42797 bp, 39 predicted proteins | sample 596031 | NCBI WGS metagenome assembly LNFM01 (sample SAMN04254537, study PRJNA301005) | activated carbon metagenome | isolation source: dual media filters at the Ann Arbor, Michigan drinking water treatment plant | place: USA: Ann Arbor
GCTGCGTCACCATGACCTCGATCGGCACCACGCCGAGCCGGCCGGCGCCGTCGATGTTCGGTTGGCCGCGATCGAGCACCGAGCGGTCGTCGACGTGAACGATGTCGAGGTTCAGCCGCGTCCGGTCGGTCGGCAGCCAGGTAAGCGTCGGCGCGACCATCCACGCCTTCTGGAAGAACTGGTTGCGGAATGACTCGGAGTCCTCGAGCGCAGCGTTCATCCGGTACAGCACGCGGTCATCGCCGGCGATGGGGCCGGTCAGGTCGACCGTCCCGTACTTCTCGTCGTAGCTGCCCAGCCGCAGTTCCGCCTCGCCGCGCGCGGTGCGCAATGGCTTCTTGGTAACCAGGTTGATCGTGCCGCCCGGACTGGCGTCACCAAACATCGCGGAAGCCGGCCCCTTGATGATCTCGATCCGCTCCAGGTGCGCGATGAACGGTTGCTTCCAGAAGTTGTTGTACGTGCGCATGCCGTTGACGCGGCGGTCATCGGAGTTGCGGAAGCCGCGGATGGTGAGGTCGTCATAGACCGAGAACTCGTTGACGCCGGCCACGTACGGCGCGATGTCGTTGAGCCGCAGCAGCCCTTGCTCGCGGATGACCTCCTTGGTCACCGCGCTGACTGACTGCGGGATGTCGAGGATGTCGGTCTGCGTCCCGGTCACCGAGAACGTCGACTCCGCGAACGGGTTGCGCTCGACACGCCCGATCACTTCGACCGTGTCGAGTCTCGTCTCGCTGACGATCCGCACCGCGGCACCGGGCTCGCTGCGCGCGCTGAGCGCGGTACCGGCAAGCAGCGCAGCAAAGGCCGCGTCGGGCGTTCCTCGCAACTTCAGCGCGGGCGCCTGCAGGCCGGTCAGTTGCGTCGGTTCCGCGATCAAGGACAGCCCAGCGCGCTGCGCAATCGACCGTAGCGATTGCTCCAGCGGTTGCGCCGGCAGATTGAAGTCGAAAGCGCCGCCCGCTTCGACTGCTGCCGCCTGCGCGATCACTGCAGGCGTTGCGGAGACGGTGACTTCAGGCAGCGCCCTGGCAGGTTGCGCCAGCGCGGAGAAATGACAGCCGATCATTGCCAGAATGGCGACGATCACGTTTCGATGACCCGGTGAATCGATGGTGTGCATTGCAGCCTCGGCCAAAGGGAAGATCCTCTGGCTGGCACGCCCCGCTCAAGGCTGGTGGGCGCAAAGGGCTGGCTGAGGTCGTTCAGAGTGCGATCGATCGATCGCCTGAAAGGTGAACTTGGTGCCCGCAGGGAGTGGGCGTCATCTCCTTCGTATTGCTCAACAACAGGGACTGACGATTGGCTGGCTGCCCGATCGGCACGCGACACGTGCGCAGGCTGGCTACTTCGTCAGGATCAGCTTGCCCAGCCGCGTCAGCCGCAGCGTGTACTGCTCGCCGTGATGGACGATGCGCACCTCGCGGCAACTGCCTAACAGCTCGCTACTGGACACCGTCTTGTGGACGGGCGGCGGCGGGTTGGCGTCGGTGACCGGCGCGTGAGTGGACTTGGTTTGCATCACAAATGTCGGAACAGCGTCGTCGCGGTGGCAGCCGGCATTGAGAGGGGGGGGTCAACCCCGCTGCCACCGCGACGACAAACTGAACTCACCGATAGCCGACTCGATCGAGGATGCGCTGAGCCGCGATCTGGCCCTTGCCCACCGACGAAATCGGCAGCGGGTCCTGCTTGAACGAGCCGAGCGAGGCCAGTTCCGGGTTGTTGAGCTTGGCGCCGGTGGCGAGCGGCCACTCGTTGTTGCCGTTCGCGAAGTAGGCTTGCGCGTCAGGACCGGCCAGGTACTCCATGAACTTGATCGCGTTGTCGCGGTTGGGCGCATGGCGCGCCACCGCACCGCCGGAGATGTTCATATGGGTCCCCACGCCCGCCTGGTTGGGCCACACCATCTTGACCTTGCTAACGACATCCTTGTCCTTGGGGTCGCTGGAGCGCATGAGGCGCACCCAGTAGTACGTGTTCGACACGGCGACTGCGCACTCGCCGGCGGCGACGGCACGGATCTGGTCGGTGTCGCCGCCGCGCGGCGGACGCGCGAGATTGGTCACGACACCGCTCGCCCAAGTCTCCGCCTTTGCTTCCCCATGGTGCTCGACAATGGCGCCGATCATCGAAAGCATGTAGGGGTGCGAGCCCGAGCGTGTGCAGACCTTCCCCTTGTTCTTGGGGTCGGCCAGCTCTTCATAGGTATCGACGTCCTCGGCCTTGACCTTGGTCGGATCGAAGAAAATGGTGCGGGCGCGCGCCGAGAAGCCGAACCAGGTGTTGTCGTTCGACCGCCATTGCGCCGGAATGCGCGATTCCAGCGTCTTGGACTGGAGCGGCTGGAACAGGCCGTCGATCTGTGCCCGCCACAGGCGGGCGGCATCCACCATCAGCACCACGTCGGCCGGGCTGTTGGCCCCTTCGGCGCGCAGGCGCTGCAGCAGCGGCTCGTCGCCGAGTTCGATGCGGTTGATCTTGATGCCGGTCTGCTTGGTGAAGTTGGCGTACAGCGCCTCGTCCGTCTGGTAGTGCCGCGCCGAGTACAGGTTCAGGACCTGGGGCGATTGGGCGTGGCTCTCTTGCCAGACGGTGACGCCACCGCCGACCATTGCGGCGGCGATCACGGTGCGCAGGCCGCGTTCGAGCCAGCGCTCGCCGCAGGTATGGGTTCTGTGCTTGTGCATGTTTCCTCGGTTTGACGTTGTTGCCGTGAGGCGGGGCGGGGGATAAATCAATCGGCAGGCGCCGCGTTGGCGAGACTCTATCGCGACTCATTCCTATTTGCAAATAGTTCTCATTACTATCCATTTGATCCATGTCATGAGGATGGTCGGAAGCACAGCCGCACGGCTGCAAGCACGCCGGCCCCGCACAGACGACTACCATCCGCGGCTGTTCGCCCATGGCCCGACCCGATGAATCCGCTCCGCCGCCAGCTTGTCGTCGCCCTGTCTGCCACCGCGCTGGCGGGCTGTCAGAGCACGGCGCCGGTCGCGCCGCCAGCATCGCCACCCGTCCCGCCGCCTCCACCACCGTCCGTCCCGCCACGGCCAGTGCGGATCGGCCTGGCGTTGGGCGGCGGCGCGGCGCGCGGCTTTGCCCATATCGGCGTGATCAAGACGCTGGAGGCGCAGGGCATCGTGCCCGACCTGATCGCCGGTACCAGTGCCGGCAGCGTGGTCGGCGCGCTGTACGCAGCGGGATTCAACGGCTTCGATCTGCAGCGTCTGGCATTGCAGATGGACGAGACCGCGATCGCCGACTGGTCGCTGCCTTCGCGCGGCGTGCTGCGCGGCGAGGCGCTGCAGAACTTCATCAACAAGGCGGTGGACAACCGGCCGATCGAGAAACTGCCGCGCCGGCTGGCGATCACGGCCACCGACCTGCAAAGCGGGGAACTGATCGTGTTCGAGCGCGGCAACGTCGGCATGGCCGTGCGGGCGTCGAGCAGCGTGCCGGCGATCTTCCAGCCGGTGACCATCAACGGCCGCGAGTATGTGGACGGTGGCCTGGTCAGTCCGGTGCCGGCGCGGGCAGCGCGGAACATGGGGGCGGATGTCGTCATTGCAGTCGACATTTCCAGCCGCCCAGCCGCGCAGTCGCTGGGTGGGTCGGTTGACCTGCTGCTGCAGACGTTTGCCATCATGGGCCAGTCGATCGCGGCGCACGAGTTGCAGAACGCCGACGTGGTGATCCGGCCCTCGCTCGGCGCCACCAAGGGCACCGACTTCCAGTCACGCCACCTGTCGATCCTCGAAGGCGAGACCGCCGCCAGCGCGCAGCTGAAGCTGATTCAGGAGGTGCTGGCGCAGGCCCGCGCGCGACTGGCTGCCAGACCGGGGGGAACGGCGCCGTCAGGCGCCGCCGGCGGGGTCGCCATAGGCGGGCGTTGAGGGCGACGGCGGCTCCGGCACCACGTCCGTCAGCCCGGCAGCGGGCGCCTCGATCGTGGCAGTCGGCGCGGTCGGCAGCAGCCGCCGCGCACCATTGAAGCGGCGCTCCCAGTAACTCGCGCCGACAGCTTCGACGCGCACCTTGCCCCGCTGCGTGGGCGCGTGCACGAACTGTCCGTCTCCCACATAGATCCCGACATGCGAGTAGCGCCGACCACGCGTGTTGAAAAAGACCAGATCGCCAACCTGCAGCGCATCGCGCTTGACCGCTTCGCCGACGCGGGCCATGGCCTCGGCGGTGCGCGGCAGATCCAGTCCGAGGACCGACTGCGCGACGTGCCGCACCAGGCCACTGCAATCGAGGCCGCGCGCCGGGTCTTGTCCGCCGTAGCGATAGGGCACGCCGAGCAGCATCAAGGCTTCAACGGCGATCTGCGCGCCGGGCAAGGCACCCTGCCCGCCGGCGCCCGCGTCCTGCGCCGATGCCGCACCGACACCCGCGAAGCACGCCGCGGCCACGCACATCAGGCGGAGCGCGCGCCGCCGTAGCCTCAAACACGTGATGCGTATCGTCATGTCGGCCTTCAGTTCATCGCGAAGTTAGCCGAAATCAGAAGTGGGCGTCGACCGCAGTTCGCGGGAGGCCGGGCGGATGCGCTCCCCCCGAGACGATTCCGGTACATTTCCCGGCCAGCTTGCGGGGCGTGTTGCGCCCGCAGCGTCCCGAGGATGACGCGGCCCACGCCACCGGAACCACCCCGTTCAAACCGCCCTTATCGGTCGTTACGTTGCGCGCCGGGGCACGGACACTACAACCTTGTTCCGGTCCATCTGACACTGCCTCTGCTGCCGGCCACCGCGTGCCTCCCGAACCCTCCGCCGCCCTGACGCCCGTGACTGCACTAGCAGCCGGCGCTCGTCCGCGCGTGTTGATTGCCGACGACTCGCGCATCGTGCGGGCTTCGATCACGCAGCACATCCGCGACCGCTTCGACATCCGCGAGGTCATCGACGGCGAAGCGGCCTGGCAGGCCATCTTGCTGGACGCGTCGATCCGTATCGTATTGACCGACCTGACAATGCCGAAGGTCGACGGCTTCGAACTCCTTGCCCGGGTGCGCAGTTCCAAGGTGCAACGCATCCGCGAGATGCCGATGATCGTGATCTCCGGCGCCGACGAGGGCGCCGAGCGCGATCGCGCCGCACAGCTGGGCGCCACCGACTTCGTGCAGAAAGGCGCTGAGGCCGCCGAGCTGATCTCCCGGCTCGAGGTGCTGGTCAAGCTCGCCACCACGCGCGAGGCGCTGGTCGAAAGCCAGGCCACGCTCGAATCGGCGCGCACCATCGACCCGGACACCGAACTGCTCAACCTGCAGTTCTTCGACAAGCAGCTCGACAAGCTGATCTCGTACGCACGCCGCAACCTGTCGGACGTGGCGATCATCTGCATCCGCGTCGAGCTGTCGATGCCGCAGGCGCAGGGCTGGGAGGGCGAGACCGAGCAGCGCGCCAAGCTGGTCGGACGCGCACTGGCGGCGTCGGTCCGGCTGGAAGACTTTGCGACCCGCACCGGCAAGCTTGAGTTTTGTGTCGGAACGCAAGGTACCGGCCTGTCGGGTGTGCTCAGATTTGCGGCCCGCTTGCGCAAGGTGCTCGAGAACGTGGAAGCCGCCGGTCCCGGCGTCGAGGTCTGGACCTGCATCGGCCTGGCCACGCTGTCGGAAGAATTGCGCCGGGGGGCGGAGGAACTGCGCGGGGTGGCCCAGCGGCGCGCCGTGCAGGCACAGCAAAGTCGCACCCGCCGGATCATCCTGGGCGCGGCCGAAGGCATGGCGCCGGGCGCGATGGATGGCCAGACCGCCGAAGGCGGCATGGACGTGAACCTGGCGCTGGCGCTGATCCGCGCCGGCCGGGCGACCGAGGTGGTGGCGCACTTGCCGGCGCTTATTGAACAGATCAACCCGCTGCTGCGCCTGGTGCGTCAGCAGCGTGAATTGCAGGCACCCGCGCAGGCGCCCGCGCCTGCACCCGTTTTACCCCGCAGTACACATGAAGGGCCGAGCCTGACCGGCATCGCGCCACAGAACAAGACAACCTACCCGGCGGAGGGAAGACACGATGACGACCTACAAGGAGTTTCACGCCCGCTCGATCGCTGATCGCGATGCGTTCTGGGCCGAGCAGGCCCGGCTGATCGACTGGCAGACGCCGCCCACGGCGACGCTCGATTACAGCCGGCCGCCGTTTGCAAAGTGGTTCGTCGGTGGCACCACCAACCTGTGCCACAACGCGATCGACCGTCACCTGGCAACGCGCGGCGACCAGGCTGCGCTGATCTACATCTCGACCGAAACTGGCGAGGAAAAGACCTACACGTTCAGCCAGCTGTATCGCGAGGTCAATCGGTTCGCCGGCATCTTGAAGGGCCAGGGCGTGGGACGCGGCGATCGCGTGCTCATCTACATGCCGATGATCCCGGAGGCGACCTTCGCGATGCTCGCTTGCGCGCGCATCGGCGCCATCCATTCAGTGGTATTCGGTGGCTTTGCCTCGGTCAGCCTGGCCACGCGCATCGACGATGCGCAACCCAAGCTGATCGTCAGCGCCGATGCCGGCTCGCGCGCCGGCAAGCCGGTCCCGTACAAGCACCTGCTCGACGAGGCGATCAAGCTCGCCCAGCATCCGCCGCAGAAGGTGTTGATGGTCAACCGCGGCATGGCCGAGATGCCACTCGTCGCCGGCCGCGACCTCGACTACGGCCGCCTGCGCGGCGAGCACATGAACGACGAGGTGCCGTGCGAATGGCTCGAGTCGTCCGAGCCCAGCTACATCCTGTACACGTCCGGTACTACCGGCAAGCCCAAGGGCGTGCAGCGCGACACCGGCGGCTACGCGGTGGCGCTAGCGACATCGATGCCGCAGATCTTCTGCTGCCATCCGGGCGAGACGTTCTTCTGCACCAGCGATATCGGCTGGGTCGTGGGCCACTCGTACATCGTCTACGGCCCGCTGCTGGCCGGCTGCGCCACCATCCTGTACGAAGGCACGCCGCTGCGGCCGGACGCCGGCATCTGGTGGAGCATCGTCGAGAAGTACAAGCCGACCTCGATGTTCTCCTCGCCCACCGCGGTACGGGTGCTGAAGAAGCACGATCCGGCGCTGCTCAAGAAGTACGACCTGTCGAGCCTGCGGCTGCTGTTTCTCGCCGGCGAGCCGCTCGATGAACCGACCGCGCGCTGGATCAGCGACGGGCTCGGCAAGCCGATCATCGACAACTACTGGCAGACCGAGACCGGCTGGCCGATCCTGGCGATCCCGCGCGGCATCGAGGCGCTGGAATCCAGGTTCGGCTCGCCCGGCGTGCCGTCCGCCGGCTACGACGTGCGCATCTTCTCCGAAGTCGACGGCAGAGAGGTCGGCAACAACCAGAAAGGCGTGGTGGCGATCGAGGGTCCGCTGCCGCCGGGCTGCATGACCACTGTCTGGGGCGATGACGAGCGCTTCGTCAAGACCTACTGGAACAGCGTGCCCAACCGCATGGTCTACTCGACCTTCGACTGGGGCATCCGCGACGACGACGGCTACTTCTTCATCCTCGGCCGCACCGACGACGTGATCAACGTTGCCGGCCATCGCTTGGGCACGCGCGAGATCGAGGAGTCCATCAGCTCGCACGCCAACATCGCCGAGGTGGCGGTGGTCGGCGTGGCTGATCAGCTCAAGGGCCAGGTGGCGATCGCCTTCGCGGTGGTCAAGGACCCGGCCAGGATCGCCACGCCCGAACTGCGGCGCGCCCATGAAGGCGACGTGATGAAGACAGTCGACAGCCAGCTCGGCGCAGTGGCACGCCCGGCGCGCGTGCACTTCGTCACGGTGCTGCCGAAGACGCGCTCCGGCAAGCTGCTGCGTCGCTCGCTGCAGGCGCTGGCCGAGGGCCGCGATCCGGGTGATCTCACCACCATCGAGGATCCAACCGCGCTCGATCAGATCCGCGCGGCGCTGAGCCTTTGACGCCGGATGCCGGTGGCAGGCGCTAAGCTGCGCGCCCGCCTGTCACCCCGGTTGCGCTCACGGGCCGCCTGACTGCAGTCGCAGGCTGGCGGCCCGGTTGTTTCGATGAACGAATACCTCAGTCTCACCTACCTCGTCGGCGCCGTGCTGGTGCCGCCTGCCTCGCTCATCCTGCTGGCGCTGTTTGGCCTGCTGCTGCTCAAGCGGCGGCGCCGCACCGCGCTGGCGTTGACTGGCGGCAGCCTGCTCGCCCTGCTCACCCTCAGCCTGCCGGTGGTCGCGTTCTCGCTGATGGATCGTCTCGAAGGTCCCGCGCTGCCGAACAGCCGCGCGGTGGGCAACGCCCAGGCGATCGTGATCCTCGCCGGCGGGGTGGCGCGCGGCGCCATCGACTGGGGCGGCGATACGGTCAGCCTGTACACGCTGCAGCGGGTGCGCTACGGCGCCTGGCTGGCAAAGGAAACGCGGCTGCCGGTGCTGGTCACCGGGGCCGCGCCGCGCGGCGGCCGCCCCGGCGAAGCGCGGATGATGCGCGACATCCTGCAGAACGAGTACGGCGTGCCAGTGCGTTGGTTGGAAGAGCGCTCACGCCACACCGGGGACAACGCGACACTGTCGGCGGCCATGTTGCGCGCCGACGGCGTCGAGCGCATTGCACTCGTCACCAGTGCGTTTCACATGCCGCGCTCGCAGCGCGTCTTTGCCGGCACCGGCCTCAAGGTGGTGCCAGCGTCAACTGGCTACTTCGGCTATGCCGGCGGCAGCTTCGAGTGGCAGCACCTGGTGCCCAACGGCGACGCGCTGCGCCTGTCGTACATCGCCCTGCGCGAGCTTGTTGCCAACCTGATGTACCTCGTGATCAATCGCGGCTGAGCCTTGCGCTGCCGCCCATGGAGACCGTTATGCAGACCAAGAAGATCCTGACCGCCGACGACGTGAAGAAGATTTCTGCCGCCGCCGAGGCCGAGGCACTCAAGAACAACTGGGCCGTGACCATTGCCATCGTCGATGACGGCGGCCACCTGCTGGCACTGCAGCGACTGGACGGCGCCGCCCCGATCTCCTCCTACATCGGCCCCGAGAAAGCGCGCAGCGCCGCCCTGGGCCGGCGCGAAACCAAGATCTACGAAGACATGATCAACCAGGGACGCACGTCGTTCCTGTCGGCGCCGATGCTGCAGGGCATGCTCGAAGGCGGCGTGCCGATCGTGGTCGACGGCCAGGTCGTCGGCGCGGTGGGCGTCTCCGGCGTCAAGTCGAGCGAGGATGCGCAGATCGCCAAGGCGGGCATCGCCGCACTGGGCATCTGAGGTTGGCTAGAAGCCCTCGACCGCCAGCAGCGTCTTGACCTGCGGATAGGCGTAGATCGGTCCGTCCTTGCAGATGAAGGTGGGGCCGAACTGGCAGTGGCCGCAGTGCCCGACAGCGCATTGCATGTTGCGCTCCATCGACATGTAGATCGACGCTTCCGGCACGCCGCGCGCGGCCAGGTGCGTGGCCGCCGTGCCCATGAAGCCGCCCGGCCCGCACAGCATGGCGATGGTGCGTTCGCTGTGCACCACCACCTCGTCGAGCACCTGCAGCCGGCCGCTGACCTGCCAGCGCCAGTTGGCCGACCCTTCGGTCGACGCCACCAGCACCTTGGTATCGGGCACCTTCTGCCAGCGCTCGTAGCGCTCGGGCCAGATGAACTCGTCGACCCGCTTGACCTTCTGCACGATCGTGAAGTGGCCAAAGCGCTCGCGACGCCGGATCATGTGGTTGATCACCGAGACCACCGGCGCGCAGCCCAGGCCGCCGGAGACGATCACCACGTCGCGCCCCTCGGCCTCGCGCAGCGGCCAGCCGCGTCCGAACGGCCCGCGAATACCGAGGCGCTGGCCTTCGCGCAGTTGCTCCAGCCCGCGCGTGACGCGGCCCACGCGGTTGATCGTGTGCACCAGCAGGTCCTCGTGCTCGGGGTCGGAGACGATCGAGATCGCCACCTCCCCTACACCGTGCAGGTACAGCATGTTGAACTGACCGGGATCGTAGGTGTAGCTCGCATGCGCCACCGGATCGGTGAAACGCAGGTACAGCGTGAAAATGGTCGACGATTCCTGTACGCGGCGCACGATCTCCACCTCGCGCGGCACGTAGGCGTTGGGCTGGCTCCGGGTAAAGCTATGGCCGCGCATGGTCTTGCGGCGTGCCGACGATGGCCGCCGCCTCCTCGGTGATGTCGATGCCGACCGGGCACCAGCTGATGCAGCGGCCGCAGCCGGTGCACCCGCTGCGTCCGTACTGATCGTGCCAGCTGCCGAGCTTGTGCGTGAGCCACTGGCGGTAGCGCAGATCGGTGCTGCCGCGCACCACCCAGCCGTGGATGTAGCTGTGGCCGGCGGCAAAGCACGAGTCCCACTGGCGCACGTGCTCGGCGCTGGCGCCATCCGGCGCCGTGACGCTGCTCTCGCTGTGGCAGAAGCAGGTCGGGCAGACCGCGGTGCAGTTGCCGCAAGCCAGGCAACGATCACCAACATCTTTCCAGCGCGGATGCTCCAGTTGGGCGAACAGCGCCGCGTTCAGGTCGCGCCCGGGCAGCGCGCGCGTCTGTGCGTCGATGGCAGCCTGGTGCTCGGCCGCTGCTCGGCCACGCTGCTCTTCAGTCACCGGCGCCAGCGGCAGCGCGTCGGCCAGCGTGCGACCGGCGTCGCTGCGCGCGGTGACGATGAAGCCTTCGTCGAGCTCAGTGAGGGCGACATCGAATCCGCTGGTGGCCGCCGGACCATCACCGGTGCTTGCGCAGAAGCAGGTGGCGGCCGGGTGCGCACAGTCCACCGCGACGATGAACAGGGCGCGCCGACGTTGGTTGAAATAGGCGTCGGCGTACTCGCCGTAGGCGAAGTGCTGGTCCTGCAGGTGCAGTGCGGCCAGATCGCAGGCACGCACGCCGATCACTGCGGTCGGCTTCACCGGCGGCACCACTTCGGTGAACTTCAGTTCGCCGCGTTGGTTTCTCTCGGTTCGCCACAGGCTTTCGCGCGGCGCGAAGGTGAGCGGCTTCAAGCCCTGCGCGCCCACCGCGAAAGCGAAGCAGCGCGGCGATGCGGTCTGGGTCAGCCGATAGCGGCCAGGCGCCTGCTCGTCGCGCCAACCCGTGGGCAGTTGGGATGCACGTTCGATCGCGTCGTACACCAACGCACCATCGCGCACGATCGGACCGATCACGTTCCGGTGCGTCGCCTTCAGCGCATCGATCAGACGCTGCAGGTCGGCGCGGGCGAGAAAGCCGTCGACAGTCATGCGGTCACCTCGTCGGTCGCCGCCGCCAATACCGCGTCGATCAATGCCGGCAGCGCCGCGCGCACCGGTGGCGACAACTCGGCGGCGTGCGGATCGTGCTGCGGGTCGATCGTCACCCCGAGCATCGTCAGCGTCGGCGGCAGCCCACCCAGTACCCCGGCCAGCGTCAGCATGCTGGCCACCGACACGCCGTGGCTGCTGGCGGCATCGGTGCGGGTCAATTCACCTGCCATGCATGGGCGCACGCGACCCGCCCCGCCGCCGTCGACGACGGCATCGATCAGGATGACGTGCTGCACCCCCGTCAGCAAGGGCAGCAGGTCGGCCGCCGGATTGCCGCACAGGTGCAGCGTGCACAGCGGCGGCAGCGCGTGACCGCCGAGCGCCTCGATGGCGCGGAAACCCACCCGGTCATCGCCGAAGTCGGAACCCAATCCGATGATGCGGGTGCTCATCGCTCGCCTTCGCTGCGCCGGATGTTCAGTTGCAGGAAATGCGTGGCGCACGAGATGCACGGGTCGTAGTTGCGGATCACCATTTCGCACCGCGCACGCAGGGTGTCGGCGGGTGCATCGAGACCGGTGGCAAGCACCGCCTGCCGCAGATCGTCTTCGATGCGCGACTGGTTCTGGCTGGTGGGCGGCACGATCTTGGAACTCAGCACCAGGCCGTTGTCGTCGGTGCTCCAGCGCTGCCACAGCAGGCCGCGCGGCGCCTCGGTGGCGCCGCACCCGGTGCCGGCGCGCGGCACCACCGCGACCGCGGCGGCGTCGGGCAGCCGGTAGTCGTCGAGGATGCGCAAGGCTTCGAGGATCGCGTAGTGGACCTCGACCGCGCGGGCCACGATGCCGTGGAACGGATTGGCGCTGGGGAACGGCACCCCGGTGCGTTCCAGCGTGCGTCGCACGCTGAGCGGCAACTGATCGCGGTTCAGGTTTAGCCGTGCGAGCGGGCCGACCAGGTACGGGCCGCCGTGGTACGCGGAGAACAGCGCGGTCGAATGAGCGACGTGGCGCTCCTCGAAGTGCTGCTCGTAGTCCTCGATCGCGATGTCGAGGCCATCGGAAGACACGATGCGGCCTTCGTTGAGCGCGTACTCGTCGGCATGGCGCAGGGCCACCGAGACGAACTCCTGGTGCGAGAACGGCAGCGCCAGCGAGGCGGTCCAGCCGACCAGATCCTCCGCCAGCGACACCGCGTCGTGCAGTCGCGCCCGCAACGCCGACACGTCGGCAGTCGACGGCGCCTGCCAGAACCCGCCGAGGCGCGTGCCCACCGGGTGCACTGAGCGGCCGCCGAGCATCCGCATGATGTCGTTGCCGAGCGCCTGCAGGCGCATGCCGCGCCGCACTTCGTCCGGGTACTCCTGCGCCAGCGCCGCCGCGTTGGAGAAGCCGAGAAAGTCAGGCGCGGCGAGCAGGTGGATGTGCAGGCAGTGACTCTGGATCCACTCGCCGCAGTAAAGCAGGCGACGCATCTCGCGCACCCACGGTCCGGGCTGCGCGCCGAAGATCGCCTCGATCGCGTGCACTGCGCTCATCTGATAGGCGACCGGGCATATGCCGCAAATGCGCGCCACCATGTCGGGCACCTCGTCGACGCGGCGGCCTTCGACCAGCTTCTCGAAGAAGCGCGGCGGCTCGAAGATGCGCAGGTGCACCGAGCGCAATTCACCCGCCTCGATATCCAGATCGAGCGCGCCCTCGCCTTCGACACGTGCCAGCAAGGGCACGCGCAGTTCCAGCGTGCGACCTTCAGACATTTCGCAATCCCTGTGCCAGCGGCGCAAACGCCTCCGCCTCGCTGTTGATGGAGCCGAAGCGGCGTGCGACGTCGGTCGCATTCAGACCGAGCGCGCCGAACTGCGCGGCCAGCGCTGCGCCGTTGGCGCGCTCGGCCGGGCCGAAGCAGCCATAACAATCACGCCCAAGTTTGGGACACAGCACGCCGCAGCCGGTGCGCGTGACCGGGCCCATGCACGGCATGCCCTTGGCGACCACCACGCACGTCAACCCGACCCGCTTGCACTCCATGCACAACTTGTCGTCGCTCACGTTGGGCGCCACGCCGGACAGCAGGTCACGCAGCACCGCCTGCAACTGGCGCGCATTGACCGGGCAGCCCCACAGTTCGAAATCGATCCGAACCTGCGCCGACAGCGGACTGGCACGATCCAGCGTATGGATGTGCTCGGGGCTGGCGTAGACGCTGCGCGTCCAGGCGGGAGCATCGTGCAGGTTGCGCAGCGCCTGGATGCCGCCGCTGGTGGCGCAGGCACCGAGGGCGATCAGGTAGCGGCTGCGCGCCCGGATCGCGGCGATGCGCTCGACCTCGTGCGGCGTGGACACACTGCCTTCGACGATCGCGATGTCAGCCTCGGCGTCTTCGTCGACGACACCGAACTCGGCAAAGTGCACGAACTCGAACTGGCGCGCCAGATCGAGCAGACCTTCACCGAGGTTGAGCAGCGCGAGCTGGCAGCCGTCGCAAGAACTGAACTTGTGGATCGCAACGCGCGGACGGCGACGATCGAAGTGAGGGGCGGGAGTCACAGGCGATTTCCAGAGAAGTCGCGCTCATCATCGTCCGGCCGCATCGCCATGCCTTGAGGCATCGCAACCTGCAGGCCCGCCAATCCACACTCGTTTCAACGGTTACTCGCGCCAACGCCTGTCAAGGTCGCTGCGTGTCACCGGCCAGTCACCTCGTTGGTGCATCGACCGTGCCGACGACCCTGCGATGGTGCATCTACGCTGCGTCATCGACCAGCGCGGCCGCCCGCCCGCGCGCGACATCGACCTTCGCGAGCACGAGCAACCCAGCAACGAAATACAGCCCGGTGATCATCATTGCCAGGCGGTGATCGTTGTCGGTCAGCCAGGTGACGAGGCCATAGGTCACCGGACCGAGGATCGCGGACAGCCAGACCGAGGCGTTCCACAGCCCGTAGAACTCAGCCAGCCGGCGCGGCGGCGCGAACAGGCCGACGATGGCGCGACCGGCGCTCTGGCTCGACCCCATGCACAGACCAGCAAGGTTCGCTGCCACCCAGAAGCCGGCGCTGCCCTGGCTGGCAGCGGCCACCGCGATCATTGCAATCCAGCCGACGATGGTCAGTGCCAGCGCGCGCTTGTGGCCGATCGCGTCCTGCACATAGCCGAAGCCAAAGGCCCCGATGGCCGCCGTGATGTTCACCAGCAGCACCAGCGTCATCGTCTGCGCGGTGGTAAATCCCATCACCTCCTGCGCGTAGATCGCCGCCAGCGCGATGACCACCGACAGGCCGGCCTGATACAGCAGTCCGCAGGCCATCAGCCAGCCAAAATCGCGATACAGGTGAATGCGGCTGAGGGTTCGCCATAGGCGCGCGGTCGACTTACGCATCAGTGCGCCGACGGTCGCGTGCGACTGCGGCAACGCGCGTTCCTTGAGCACGAGGAACGCCGGCAGCGAACTCACGGCATACAGTGCCGCGGTGATCAGCATTGTCACCGGGACGTAGCTCGTGGCCGGTTCGTTGCGCTCCTGCGCCGCCAGCACGTATGCAAGGCACACGCCGAGGGATAACAGTCCGCCCAGGTAGCCGATGCTCCAGCCCCAGCCCGACACCTTGCCCAGCGCTTCAGGTGTCGACAACTCCGGCAGGAAGGCGCTGTTGAAGCTCACCCCGGCGGCGAAGCAGAGGTTCGAGATGACGATCAGCGGCGCCGCCAGCCACAGGTCACCGGCGCCCACGAATGCCAGCAGAGCCGTGCTGATCACGCAACCGATCGTCGCCAGCGCCAAAAGCAACTTCTTGCGCGCGTGCACGTCGGCATAGGCGCCCAGTGCCGGCATCACCAGCATGCCGATCACATACGACACGGACAGAAGCAGCGTCCACATCAGCGTGGCCCAGGGCGCACCCTGCGCCACCACGCCGACGAAGTAGGCGTTGAAGACGGCGGTCAGCACCACCGTCGTGTAGCCGGAGTTGGCGAAGTCGTACATCGCCCAGGCGAACACCTCCTTGCGCGGCACGCCGGGATTCAAGGCCTTCGGGTCAAACAACGGCATCGCGCCTCCTGAGGACGCGCGATGCTAGCCGCAAGCCGCCGAGGCTTGCGGATCACACCCGGAAAAGCCGCGCAGCCGTTGTGCCGGGCCGCCTGCACCCTAGAATCAGCCGTCATGAAGCCACTTGACCGCATCGACCGCCAGATCCTGCAGATCCTGCAGCGCGACGGTCGCATCACCAATCAGGCGCTCTCGGAGCAGGTCTCCCTCAGTCCGCGGGCCTGCCTCGACCGCCTGCGCTCGCTGGAGAAGTCCGGCCACGTGACGGGCTACATGGCGCTGCTCGATCCGCGCAAGCTCGGCAACCTGCTGACCATCGTGGTCGAGGTGTCGCTGCGCGACCAGAGCCAGTCGTCCCACGCGCGATTCGAGCAGCACATGCTCGGTTGCGACGAGGTGATCGAGTGCTTCATGGTCAGTGGCAGCTGCGACTACGTGCTGCGGCTGGCGTGCCGCAGCCTCGATCACTACCGCGAGCTGACCAACGCGTGGATCGCCGACAGCGAGCTGGGCGTGGAGCGGATCGCCTCGAAGCCCGAACTGCAAACGGTGAAGCCGTTTCGCGGCTATCCGCTCGGCTGACGCGGCTGCCGCGTATCAGGACGGTGCGGTCGCTGAAGAACGTGCAGCTGCGATCGACTGGCGCAGGTTCTCACGCGTCACGTCTTCATAGCGCAAGCGAAACACGGGCAGGCAGAAGATCTCCGGCCGCTCCAATAGCCGTTCGAAGAAGCTGACCCGGCGCCGCTGGAAGAACGCCCAGGCCAGGTCGTCGTCAGCGATCGTGATGAGCGGGCGCTGCTCGGCGAACACGGCGCGCGAGTAGCGTTCGAACTCGCTGTCGCTGACCGACAGTCGCATCAGATCCAGGTCCAGCACCAGGCGCGACTCCGGCGAGCGCGGCAGGTGGTCGGCCGTGTCGATCACGATGCGGTAGGCGAGTTCGAGCGTTTCTGCCGGCACACCGGCGGCGTAGACGCGCAGCAGTTGGGCGGACATCGCCTCGTTGACGCCGCGTGCGGCGCCCGGCACGTAGATCGCGTCATGGAAGACCACCGCCAGCGACTGCGCGGGCGCCAGCGCACAGTCCATGCGCACTGCGGTGTCGAGCATCTCGCGCACGTGTACACGATCGTGATAGCGGCGATGCGGCTCGTCATAGAACGCCAACACCTGATCGAGTCGATCCGCGGCAAAGCCCGCCCGGATGAGCGACTGCAGCGCAGGATGACGATGGTCCAGCACGGGACCGGCGGAGGGAGCCGCATTCATGGCAGCGATCCTATGGCGACGCCAACGCCGCGCAACGCGAATATTCAGGGTGGTTTCGGAGGTCCTGCAGCCGCCCCTGTGCGCAACGCCGATTCGGCGGCTTGCGGATCGAACGACCGCAGGGTCGGAACGTTGGTCGCCGCCTTTACGCCGCCTTGGGGAGCGACGCCTTCATACACTGACCGCCAGGTCATCACCGCGGAATCATCCATGTCGCGTCCTCAACGATCACACGTCACCTCGCCTGCCACCGCGCGCCAGATCGCACGCGAACGAGCGGTGACGGCCGCCAACTACCACCCACTTCCGGTGGTTCTGGCCGCGGGCGCAGGCGAATGGCTGACCGACATCGAGGGCCGCCGCTACCTGGACCTGATGAGCGCCTACTCGGCGGTCAGCCACGGCCACGCTCATCCGCGACTGGTGCGCGCCCTGACCGATCAGGCGAGCCGGCTGGCCACCGCCTCGCGTGCCTTTCACGCACAGGCACTGGCGCCGTTCCTGGAGAAGCTGGTCGGCCTGGCGGGCCTCGGGGAGGGCAGCAAGGCGTTGCCCGCCAATGGCGGCGCCGAATCGGTCGAGACCGCGATCAAGGCCGCGCGCCGCTGGGGCTATCGGGTCAAGGGCATCGCCGCCGGGCACGCCGAGATCGTCGTCGCCCGCCACAACTTCCACGGCCGCACGACCACCATCGTGGGTTTTTCCTCCGACGACGACTATCGCGCGGACTTTGGTCCGTTCACGCCGGGCTTTCGCCACTTCGACTTCGGTGACATCAACTCGCTCGCGGCCGCCATCACCGACCGCACCTGCGCCGTGCTGATCGAGCCGATCCAGGGCGAAGCCGGGATCATCGTGCCCCCCGCTGGCTTTCTCGCCGCCGCCCGGCGCCTGTGCGACGAGCGCAACGTGTTGCTGATCCTGGACGAAATCCAGAGCGGCCTCGGGCGTACGGGCCGCATGTTCGCCTTCGAGCACGAAGGCATTCGGCCGGACGGCCTGATCCTCGGCAAGGCGCTCGGCGGCGGACTGCTGCCCGTCAGCTGCTTCATCGCGCGGCGCGAGGTGATCGACCAGTTCGACGCCGGCAGCCACGGTTCGACCTTTGGTGGCAATCCGCTCGCCGCCGCGGTCGGGCTGGCCGCGCTTCAGGTGATCGAGGATGAAGGCCTGATCGCGCGCAGCGCCACGCTCGGCGCGCACCTGCTCGCCCGCCTGCGCAGTATCGAGTCCCCGCTGATCCGCGATGTCCGCGGGCGCGGACTTTGGGTCGGGGTCGAACTCGACACCACGCGCGTGCGCGCCGGCACGGTGGTCGAGCACCTGCTTGTGCAAGGCGTGCTGACCAAGGACACGCGCGACCGCGTGATCCGCTTCGCGCCGCCCCTGGTCATCGAGCGCGCCGCGCTCGACTGGGGCATCGACACCTTCGCCCAGGTGCTGGCTCGATTGCAGTCGCAAAACCAACCGGGCCCCGTGCTGCGTCGCGCGCCCGCCGAGACGCTTGTCTAGCCAGGCCGCGCCGGCCGCATCGACGCCTGTCGCGGCATCAACGGGCATCGTCGGCTGCGGTCGGTCGTCGCAGGGTGACTTGCACCGCTGGTGCCTGCCCGCACGACTCGCTCGATGCACCGGTAGAGACGAGGCATGATGGCTGTCATCAACCCTAGCCCGCCTGATTGATGACCCGCCCCGCCCCCGCTGAAACCCCGCCCTGGTTTGGTCGAACTGCCGGCTTGATCGGCCTGCTCGGCGTCGCCTGGGTCTTGGCACTGACGGCAATCGGCGGCGCCGCCTACCCCGGCTACGACCATATTGCGCAGTACATCAGCGAGCTGGGCGCGCGCGGTGCGCCGCATGCGGCGATCGTCAACCTGGCGGGTTTCCTGCCCGCCGGGGTTCTGACCTGCACCTTTGCCGTGCTGGCGTGGCGGGCACTGCCGCGCAGCACGTCGGCCACGCTGGGCTTTCTCGGCGTCTTCCTGTTCGCGATCGGCTATGTCGGCGCAGGGTTCTTTCCGTGCGACGCCGGGTGCCGGCCGGACGAACCCAGCCTGACGCATCTGCTGCACACGGGTATTGGACTGGCCGGCTACATGCTGGCGCCACTGACGTTGCTGCTGCTGGGCCAGGCGGCGCGGCACTGGCCCGCAGCGGGCACGCTGCGCTTGCTCGGCTTGGCCGGTGCGCCGGTGGCGCTCGTCGGCCTGCTGGCCTTGTCGCCTGATCTGCCCTTCGTCGGCCTGGCGCAGCGCGCCTTGGAAAGCAGCGTGCTGGTCTGGGTTGCAGCCTGCGCCTGGTACTTGCGACGGAGTTAAGGTCAATCTACGGGCAATCCGCGAGATCGCACGAGGCAGCAATCAGCGCCAGGGTCAGCGAAGACGCACGATTGCCCCGTTGTTTCGCCAAGGCACCACGCTTCTGCAACCCGCGCCAAGCAACTGGGCCGCTTGGCCCGATCGGCGAGGTCGGCGAGGTCGGCGAGATCGGACGATAGATCGAGTCGCCAGACGTCCAAGGGCATTAGCCCGTGGCAGATTCGCCACGCGACGGATGCCGCGTTCGAGCGATCCAGCACAACAGCTGAGGCCAGAAGGGGTGAGCCGATTACACCGATCGGCCGATGCGATCCCCCCGACGATTCTCGACACTGCGCGCAGCTCTCCTTCGCCGCTGACCCGTGCCCACCATGCGCATCGCTGCCACCATCGATCCTGCCGCTTCACCCGCCGTTGCGGCCCCGGCTGAGACCCGCTCGTTGCGGCTGGACGTGGGCGCCAGCGTGAACCGACCTGCGCCGGTGGACACCAGTTACGAACGGCGCGACGGCCTGGAACGCGAACTCGACCGCGTACAGGGCGCACTGATGAGCGAGCGCAACGGCTTCGCACAGCAACTGAACTGGCTGATGCTGTCGCAGGCGCTGCTGCTCAACGCGTTCCTGTTCGTGCTGATCCTCGGCTGGTCGACGCCGCTGCCGGGCAAGCGCCTGCTGCTGGTCTGCCTGGCCGTGTTCGCGGTCGCCGTCGCGGTGCTGATCGTGCTCGCCCTGCGCGGCACGCGCGACGCCGTGATGTCGCTCCACCAGCACCGCAAATCGCTGGAAGCCACGCTGCACAAAGACTTCGGCCGCGCCCCGCTGTTCGCGCCGCGCGGGCTGGTGACGCGCGGCCTGGCGAGCTTTGCCCACGGCGTCCTGCCGGCCACCATCGTGGTTGGCTGGGTGGCGCTGGCGCTCTACACGCTGGCAGCCCCCCTGGGTGCGAACGCCGAGCCGGCCGCCGCGGCCACATCAGCCCCGGCACAGCCGCCGCGCAGCAGTCGCGTTGCGCAGCCACGGCAACTCATCAACAACGCAGCGCCCGTCGATGTCGAGACTGCCGAGACTGGCAGCGACACGCGTGCGTCGCCGCGCCGCACCGGCGGATTCAAGTGGTGAAGCGCGGGCAATCCTGCAGGGCGGCCTGACGCCGCCCTCGCCACGCTCGACGCCCTAGACGCCCTCGGCGCGCTCCACGCCACTCAGCGCGGCGGACTCCAAGCGGGCGGCCGCTTGTTCATGAAGGCATCGATGCCTTCCTGCGCGACCTCGTCGATCATGTTGCAGGCCATCGACTGGCCCGCCAGCTGATACGCCGCCTCAATGCCCATGTCCAGCTGCTTGTAGAACATGCCCTTGCCCATCGCGATGGCCACCTGCGGTTTGGCAACGATCGACTGCGCAAGCCGCGCGACCTCGGCATCGAGCTGATCCAGCGGAACCACGCGGTTGACCAGGCCACGCTCCTTCGCCGTGGCGGCGTCGATGAAGTCGCCGGTCACCAGCATCTCGAACGCCTGCTTGCGTGTCACGTTGCGGCTCAGCGCCACGCTCGGCGTGGCGCAGAACAGGCCGACGTTGATGCCGCTGACGGCGAACCTGGCGACATCGGCCGCCACCGCCAGGTCGCACATCGCCACCAGCTGGCAGCCGGCGGCCGTGGCAATGCCGTGCACCCGGGCGATCACCGGCTGCGGCATGCGCTGGATCTGCATCATCACGCGCGCGCAGTCGGCAAACAGCGTGCGGTAGTAGTCCAGCTCGGGCGTTGCCTTCATCTGTTTCAGATCGTGGCCGGCGCAAAAGGCCTTGCCGGCACCGGCAATGACCACCACGCGCACCGCCGGATCCTGGGCCACCGCTGCCAACTGCGCGGCGAGTTCGGCCAGCATCTCCTCCGACAGGGAATTGAACTGGCTGGGCCGGTTAAGCGTGAGGCGCAACACGCCGCCTGCCTGATCCTTGAGCAGCAGTGGCTCGAGTTGCGCCGAGCTGGTGGGTGCGTTCATCGAGTTCTCCCTGATGCTGTGAGCCACGGCCGTCGAGCGCGCGGTCAGATATCGATTGCGCCGGCCGACTTCGCCTGCTGGCGCAGCATGAATTTCTGGATCTTTCCGGTGCTGGTCTTGGGCAGCGGACCGAAAACGATCTCTTTCGGCATCTTGAACCCGGCCAGGTACTTTCGGCAATGCGCCAGCAGGTCGTCCTGGCTGACCGCGGCGCCCTCGCGCAGTTCCACGAAGGCACGGGGCACCTCGCCCCAGCGCGGATCCGGCCGTGCCACGACCGCCACCGCCATCACCGCCGGGTGCCGGTACAGCACGTCCTCCACTTCGATCGACGAGATGTTCTCGCCGCCGGAAATGATGATGTCCTTGGAGCGATCCTTGATCCGCAGATAGCCATCCGGGTGCACCACCGCCAGATCGCCCGAGTGGAACCAGCCGCCCTTGAACGCCTCGCGGGTGGCTGCCTCGTTCTTCAGGTAGCCGCGCATGGTGATGTTGCCGCGGAACATCACCTCGCCGATGGTCTCGCCGTCATGCGGGACCGGCTGCATCGTTTCCGGATCGAGCACGGCGACCGCTTCCTCGAGCGGGTAACGCACGCCCTGCCGGCCGTTCTTCACGGCGCGCTCGCCGACATCCAGGTCGGCCCACGCCGCCTGCTTGGCGCACACGGTGGCGGGCCCGTACACCTCGGTCAATCCATACACATGGGTCAGCTCGAACCCCATCTGATCCATGCCTTCGATCATCGCCGCCGGCGGCGCGGCGGCCGCCACCATCGCCTTGACCCGCTGCGTGATGCCCTGCCGCAGTTGCGGCGCGGCGCTGATCAGCAATGAGTGCACGATCGGGGCGCCGCAGTAGTGCGTAACGCCATGCTCGCGCATCAGGTCGAAGATCAGCGTCGGCTCCACGCGTCGCAGGCACACATGGGTGCCGGCCATGGCGGCGATGGTCCACGGGAAGCACCAGCCATTGCAGTGGAACATCGGCAGGGTCCACAGGTAGACCGGATGATGAGGCAACGCCCAAACCAGAATGTTCGACACCGCATTGGTATAGGCGCCGCGGTGGTGGTAGACGACGCCTTTCGGGTTGCCGGTGGTGCCGGACGTGTAGTTCAGCGCGATCGCGTCCCACTCGTCGCCCGGCGGCGACCAGCGTGCCTGGCGGTCTCCCTGCGCAATCCAGGTCTCGTACTCGATCGCACCAATGCGCGCGCCGGGTCCGTCGTACAGCGGATCGTCGACGTCGACCACCTCGATCGGTCGCGTCACCTGCGCCAGCGCTGCATGTGCCACTGCGGAAAACTCGCGATCGACGATGAACAGCTTGGCTTCGCCGTGGTCGAGCATGAAGGCGACCGCGGCGGCGTCCAACCGGGTGTTGATGGCGTTGAGCACGCAACCGGCCATCGGGATGCCGAAGTGCGCCTCGACCATCTCCGGTGTGTTGGCGAGCATCACCGCCACCGTGTCGCCGCGACCGAGGCCACGCCGACGCAGTACATCGCACAGTTGACGACAGCGCGCATAGACCTGCGCCCAGGTGCGCCGCAGCGCGCGCGCACCCAGGCCGTGCACGACGGCCGCATGGTTCGGGTGGACCGAAGCCGCCCACTCGATGAAACCGAGCGGCGACAGCGCCGCAAAGTTCGCCGCGTTCCTGTCCAACCCCTGCTCGAAGATCGACGATGGCACTGGAGACTCCGCACATTGGAAAAGATGCGGGCAAGGATCGCGCCCTCGTTCATCGCGGCGCCGCCCGCACAGTCGCCCGGCGCAGCCGCCGTGAGAGCGGCGCCGGATCAGATCAAAGTTGCGCCAGCGCTTTCACGTGCGCCGCCACGCTGCGCGCCAAGGCACTGAGGTTGTAGCCGCCCTCGAGCGAACTGACGATGCGGCTCTTGGCATGCCGGTCGGCCACTTCCATCAGGCGTCGGGTGATGAACGCATAGTCGCTTTCGACCAGTCCCATCTGCCCCAGGTCGTCTTCGCGGTGGGCGTCGAAGCCGGCTGAAATGAAGATCATCTCCGGCTCGAACGCGTCGAGCGCAGGCAACCAGACCTCGTCGACCACCTGACGCACCATGTCGCCCCTGGTTCCAGCTGGAAGAGGCACATTGATCATGTTTTTCGCCGGACTCTCCGACCCGGAGTACGGATAGAACGGATGCTGGAAGAAACTCGCCATCAGCACCCGGTCGTCATCGGCCAGGATTTCCTCGGTGCCATTGCCATGATGCACATCGAAGTCGATCACCGCCACCCGCTGCAGCCCGTGCGCCTCGAGCGCATGGCGTGCACCGACAGCCACGTTGTTGAAGAAACAAAAGCCCATCGCATGGGCATGACGGGCATGGTGTCCAGGGGGGCGCACCGCGCAGAAGGCATTTTCCAGTTCACCACGCATCACGTGATCGACCGCCTCGACCACGCCGCCGGCGGCACGCAGCGCCGCATCCCAGGTCGCCGGGTTCATCGCCGTGTCCGGATCGACCGACACATAGCCCTGCTTTGGTATTCTGGATTCGAGGTGATCGATGTATTCGCGATCATGAGCCCGCGCAAGTGCATCGCGCGAGGCGACCGGAGCATCGATCGCCACCAGATGCTGCAGCAGTCCGACCGCGATCAGGTGATCGTGGATCGCCGCCAGCCGCGCCGGGCTCTCGGGATGCCACGATCCCATTTCATGCGCGGCGCAGGCGCTATGGGTGATGAATCCGGTGTGCACAGTCTCCCTTTCCCGAGTCTGGCGTGCTCGTCGACGAATGCGTTCCGCAGCCGGACTGCGGGCGCTTCGTTCTCTAGATCTAAGTGAGTCTAATGATAGAGAAGCTCAGGAACTGCGCCGCCCAGATTGGCGAAGTGATCGTCGGCAAGGAATTGCAGATCCGGCAGAGCATGACCTGCCTGCTGGCGGGCGGCCACCTGCTGATCGAAGACGCGCCCGGTGTGGGCAAGACCACGATGGCGCATGCAATCGCCCTGTCCCTTGGTCTGCCTTTCAGACGCCTGCAGTTCACCAGCGACCTGCTGCCGTCAGACGTAATCGGCGTCTCGGTCTACGACCGCACCGACAGCCGCTTCGTGTTCCATCCCGGTCCGATCTTCACCGAGGTGCTGCTGGCCGACGAGATCAACCGTGCCAGCCCCAAGACGCAGAGTGCGCTGCTAGAGGCCATGGAGGAAGCACAGGTATCGGTCGATGGCCTGGCGCGCCCGCTGCCGCAGCCGTTCTTCGTGATCGCCACCCAGAATCCACTGCACCAGATCGGCACCTTCCCGCTGCCGGAATCACAGCTGGATCGCTTTCTCATGTGCATCAGCCTCGGCTATCCGGACCGAGCGGCCGAGCGGGCGCTGCTTGCCGGTGAGTCGCGCCGCGACATGCTCAAGCAGTTGCAGCCGATGGCGCGCCCATCCGATCTGGTTGCCGCCCAACTGGCAGTGAAGACCGTGTTCGCTTCGGCCGCCCTGCTCGATTACGTGCAGGCGTTGCTGGCGCACACCCGCGCATCGGGCCGATATGCCGAGGGCCTGAGCCCACGCGCGGGTCTGGCGCTGCTGGCGGCCGCGCGCGCCTGGGCCTGGTTCGACGGGCGTGACCACCTGATCCCGGAAGACATCCAGAACGTGCTGCCGGCGGTGGCCGGCCATCGGCTCCATGCGGCCCAACGCGATGGCCAGCGCGTGCTGCACGGGCGCGAACTGGTGACGCAACTGATCCAGGCGGTCGGCGCGCCTTAGTCGGTCGGGCGGCGGCATCGATGAGCATCACCACGCACCCGTTGTCGCTGCGCCTGGGCGACTGGATCGCCGGCCGGCGCGGCGCCGAGCCCGGCGAGGTGCTGCTCGACCGCAAGCGCGTGTACATCCTGCCGACCCGCGCCGGACTGGTGTTCGGCGCGGCGATGATCGTGCTGCTGATCGGCTCGATCAACTACCAGCTGCAGCTCGGGTTCCTGCTCACCTTCCTCGTCACCAGCATGGCGCTGGTCGGCATGTATCACACGCACCGCAACCTCGCCCGCCTGACGCTGCGCGCCCAGCGCGCGCAGAACGTCTTTGCCGGCGATGTCGCCACCTTCGAGACGCTGGTGATCAACCCCACGCCGGAGGCACGCCATGCGCTGCACTTCGCCTTCGCGCTGCGCTTGAAGCGCAAGCCCGAGCGCAAGAAGCATGTGCGCGAACTGCCGGGTGTGTGGCTCGATGTGCCGGCGCGCGGCACCGCGCTGGCCCGACTCGGCCTGCCCACGCGGCGCCGCGGCGAGCTGGCCTGCCCGCGCCTGCGGATCGAGACGCGCTTTCCGTTCGGCCTGTGGCAGGCCTGGTCGTACTACGCGCCGCCCCTGGCCATGGTCGTCTACCCGGCGCCGGAAGTCGATGCGCCGCCGTTGCCGGTAGCGGCAGGCGCCGGGCGCGAAGGGGCCGGACTCGCGTCCAGCGGCGAAGACTTCGCCGGTGTGCGCCCCTATCAGGCGGGCGATCCGCAGAAGATGATCGCCTGGCGCCTGGCAGCCCGCTCCGATGAACTGTCGGTCAAGCTGTTCGAGTCACCCTCGGGCAGCGAGCTGACCTTCGACTACCAGCAGCTGCCGCCCCATCTTGACACCGAGGCCCGGCTGTCGCGACTGACCCGCTGGGTCCTGATGGCCGAGGCAGCGCAACTGCGCTACGCGCTGCGCGTGCCCGGCAAGCACCTGCCCTTGGCCAGCGGCGCCGACCATCGCGACCGCTGCCTGACGGCGCTCGCACTGTTCGGCAGCAGCGGCAGCAGTAGTAGCGCCGCTGATCCAACCACCGCGACCACGCCATGAGTGCCGTCCCCGCCCGTGGGCCCAAGCTGGGCGAGCGGCTGCAGCAGCTCAAGGCGGCGCTGCTGCAGCCGCAGGTCTCCAGCGCAGCGCGCGAGCGGCGCGACGTGCTGGTGCTGCTCGCCGCGCTCGCCTTCGTGGTCATGCCGCACTTCGAGCACCTGCCATGGTGGGCCACCGCACTGCTCGTCGTGCTGTGGTTCTGGCGCAGCTGGCTGGTGGTGGCGCAGCGGCCGCTGCCAGGCCGCTTCGCCATGCTGCCGCTGCTGATCGCCGCCACCGCGGCGGTCTGGCTCGAGCACCGCACCCTGCTCGGCCGCGACGCCGGCGTCACCTTCCTGCTGATGCTGCTCGCGCTCAAGCTGCTCGAGATGCGCGCCAAGCGCGACATCTTCGTGGTCGTCTTTCTCGCGTTCTTCATCCTGCTGACGCAGTTCCTGTTCGGACAAGGCATCGTCATCGCCGTGGCCACGCTGATCGCGGTGCTGTTGCTGTTCTTCGTGCTGGTGAGCGTCAATCTCGCCGAGACCGATCTGCCCGCCCGCCGCAAGTTCGCGCTGGTCGGGCTGGTGCTGCTCAAGGCGGTGCCGCTGACTGCCGCGCTGTTCCTGCTTTTTCCGCGCATCAGCGGCCCGCTGTGGGGCATGCCGGGTGATGCGGTGGCCGGCCGCACCGGGTTGTCGAACTCGATGACGCCGGGCGCGATCGGCAAGCTGCTGGAGTCCGATGAGATCGCCTTTCGCGCGCTCTTCAACGGGCCGGTGCCGCTGAACGATCAGCGCTACTGGCGCGGCCCGGTGCTCTCGCTTTTCTCCGGCCGCACCTGGTCGGTTCGTGCACCCGGCCCCAACACCGTGGCCCTGCAGTTGCAGGCGGACCCTCAACCAGCGTTCGAGTACACCATCACGCAGGAGCCGACCCAGCGCGACTGGCTGTTTGCCCTCGACCTGCCGATCGATACACGCGACGCGGCTGCGCTGGGTGCGCGGATCCAGCCCGATGGCCAACTGATCGCCAACCGCCTGATCACCGAGCGGGTGCGCTACACGCTCAAATCGGCCACCAGCTTCCGCTACGGGCTGAACGAAACCCAGCTCGGCCTGCAGGAGTGGCTGCAGCTGCCGGCGGGCTTCAACCCGCGCACGCTCGAACTGGCGGCGCAGCTACGCAACACCGTTCCCGGCGCACTGGAGTCGCGCGCCGCCGATGCTGCGCTGATCCAGGCCGTGCTGCAGCGGTTTCGCCAGCAGGAGTACAGCTACACGCTGGAGCCGCCGCCGCTCGGTCGTCACTCGGTCGACGAGTTCCTGTTCGATACGCGCGCCGGGTTCTGCGAGCACTACTCGTCCGCTTTCGTGGTGCTGATGCGCGCGCTGGACATTCCGGCGCGCGTGGTCACTGGTTACCAGGGCGGCGAGTTCAATCCAGTGGATGGCTTTCTTACTGTGCGCCAGTCCGATGCGCACGCGTGGGCCGAGGTCTGGCTGGCCGGTCGCGGCTGGGTACGCGTGGACCCGACCGCCGCCGTGGCACCCGAGCGCGTGAACCGCGGCAATCGTGCCGGCGATGCCTTGCAGCTACAGGGTTCACCGCTCTTCGGCGAACGCAGTTTCAGCCTGCTGCGAGCGCTGCGCTACAACTGGGAGGCGCTGGAGAACGGCTGGAACCAGTGGGTGCTTTCGTACACCCCGGAGCGGCAGCGCGACCTGCTCCAACGGCTTGGCCTGGTGCCCGACACACGCACGCTGGCGTTGGTGTTTGCGGTGGTCATCAGCCTCATCCTCGCCGTGCTGGCCGCCGTCTCGCTGCGCCATCGAACCCAGCGCGACCCACTGGGCGAACTGATGGCGCGCATCCGTTCCAAGCTTGTCGACGCCGGCGTTGTGGTGCCGGCGCATCTGGGACCACGCGCGCTGCTGGCCCAACTGCAGGCCAGCGACGCCGCAACGCTGGATGCCGGCAGCCTGGCCGAGACACGTGAACTCGTCGGACAACTGGAACGTTGGCGCTACTCGCGGTCCAGCACCGGATTCACACGGACCGACCTGCGCGCCCTGCGGCGCCGGGTTCGGCGCTATCGTCCTCACATCGAGCGCTGACAGCGTAGGCGCCGAGCCCGCAACTTCGGCACGATAGATGACCCGCCCCACTCATTCACACCGAACCACGCGTCGTTCGCTGCTGCTCGCCGCCGCCGCGGTTGCCGCGCTGGGCGCACCCCGGGTTCGTGCGCAGGCCGTGGAAGAGCCGCTGACGGTCCAGCCATATCACCTGCGCGACGATGTGCAGGCGTTTATCGACGACGTGGTGCGGGTCTACGGCATCGACCGCACCTGGGTCGAGCAGGCCTTTGCGCAAGCGCGCTACTCGGCGCAGGCCGAGCGCCTGACCACGCCGAGCCTGGTGCCGCCGGCAGCGCGCAACTGGATCGACTACCGGGCGCGCAACGTTGACGAGCGCCGCATCCGCGACGGCGCTCAGTTCCTGCGCGACAGTCGCGCCACGCTGACGCGCGCCAGGGCGCAGTTTGGCGTGCCCGAAGAAGTGATCGTCGCGATCATCGGCGTGGAGACCGTGTTCGGCCGCAACACCGGCAGCTTCCGCACCCTGGACGTGCTGCTCACGCTGACCTTCGACTACACCCGCCGCGCCGCACTGTATCGAGAGGAACTCGCGCAGTTTCTCCTGCTGTGCCACGAGCAGGGCGTCGACCCGTTGAGCTTGCGCGGCTCGTTCGCCGGCGCCCTGGGCCTGCCGCAGTTCATGCCGGGCTCGATCCGCCGCTGGGCGGTGGACTTCGATAACGATGGTCGTGTCGACCTGTTGCGCAGCCGGGATGACGCCATCGGCTCAGTGGCCAACTTTCTCACCGCTCACGGCTGGCAACGCGATCTGCCGGTGCAGTTCCGCGCGCAGGCCGACGCGACCATCAGCGACCTGCTCGGCGGCGGCATCACGGCGCTGTATCCGTGGCGCGATCTCGCCGCGCTCGGCGTGACCATCGACGGCCTGCTCGACCCCGACACGCGCGCCCTGCTGCTCGACCTGCCGTACCGGAGCGCGGCGGGCGAACAAGGGATTGAGTTTCGTGTGGGCACCGTCAACATGCAGGCCCTGCTGCACTACAACCGCAGTTACTTCTACGGCGTTGCGGTCAGCGATCTGGCGCGCGCGATCCGCTTACGGGCCACCGCGTAGATCGACCGACCCAGGCCGCGCGTCGCTGCGCGACCACCCTGCGTACACACCCTTCAGTGCAGTGACGCACGCAAGCCCGCACACTGCATCCGCGCGATGACGATCGGACGCTCAACAAGACGGCGTCGAACTTGCTCGCAACGTTCAGGCCTCGCGGCTGAACACACGCTTTTGCGTACGGCTGCGACAAGTTGCCCCACCATTTCGGAGTCTCCACATGTCGCCTTCCGTGAGCATCGGCGTGCCCGTCTTCAATGCCGCCCCGTTCCTGAGCGAAACGCTGGAGTCTGTCCTGGCGCAGTCTCATGGCGACTTCGAGGTGATCATCTCGGACAACGCATCGACCGACGCGACGCAGGATGTGATCCAGGCATATGCGACGCGGGACCGGCGCATTCGCAGTTTCCGTCAGCCGGTAAACATCGGTCTCGGCAACAATTGGTCGTTCGTTGCTCGGCAGGCCCGCTGCACCTGGTTCAAATGGCTGTCAGCCAACGACTATTGCGCGCCGCGCTTGCTGCAAGACAGCCTTGCTCCGCTGCGCGCCGATCCGGCCGTGGTGCTGTGCTACGGCCGCACGCAGTTGATCGACCTCGCAGGCCAGCCGCTCGAGATCTATACCGGCGACTTCGACGCGACCTCCGACGATCCGCTGCAGCGCTATCGCCTGGTGCGCGAACGGTTGCATCTGGGTACGCCGCTGCAGGCCGGCGTGGTCCGGCTCGATGCTTTGCGCCGCTGCGGCTACCTCGGCAATTACCGCGACTGCGACCGGGTTCTGATCGCTGGTCTGGCGTTGATCGGCAAGTTCGTCACGCTGCCGCAGCTTTTGTTTTATCGGCGATGGGACGTCTCGGTCGCCTCCGCGCTGCGCGGGCCGCTGGAGACCGAGCGCCTGTACCACAGCGACGCCCGCCGCCCGCCGCTGTTCATGAACCTGCCGCGCCAGCGCGGCATGCTCGACATCGCACTGCGCGCACCTGTCGGCGTGCGCGCCAAGGGGCGCGCCCTCGCCGCCACATTCCGCTACACAGACTGGAAGCGCAAGCTGCTGGGCACCCGCTCCATGCTGCCAATGCAACCGCCCGCGGCTGACGCCTGATCGGGCGCTTGATTCACAAGCTTGATCCGCGCTTGATCCACGCTTGATCTCCGATTGATCGCCGATTGATCCGGCGCCCGACAGATCGCTGACGCCACAGACGGCCGGCTGCCGTCAGGCGAAGTCCGGCTGCTTCTCCGGCCGTGCGGCCTCGAATGCCGGGAGCTGCATGCAGGCATCGAAGATGCGCATGATGGTCGGCACCTGATCGAGCCGGCAGTCGAACCGCTGGGCGTTGAAGATCTGCGGCACCACCAGCACGTCCGCCAGCGTGACATCGTCGCCGAGCACGAAGCGGCCGCAGCGCTGCTCGCCTACCAGCCAGGCTTCCAGCTGCGCCAGGCCCTGCTCCACCCAGTGGCGATACCAGGTGTTCTTCTGTTCTTCCGTGACGGCCAGGTCGCGCACCAGGTAGCGCAGCACGCGCAGGTTATTGAGCGGATGGATCTCGCAGGCGATCGACAGCGCGGCCGCCCGCACATAGGCGCGCAGCACCGGGTCATGCGGCAGCAACGGCGGCTGCGGATAGCGCTCCTCCAGGAACTCGAGGATCGCCAGCGACTGCGTCATGCGCCGGCCGTCGTGTTCGAGCACCGGCACCAGTTCGGCCGGGTTCATCGCGCGAAACTCGCTGGCGAACTGGTCGCCCTTGACCAGCGACAACGGCACATAGTCGTACCGCACGCCCTTGAGGTTGAGCGCAATGCGCACGCGAAACGAGGCCGACGAGCGGGCCGCTGCGTGAAGCTTGATCGGGGTCATTCGAGTCTCCGTCATCGAACGCGGCGGTGCGCCGTTCATGCGACGAACTGCACCAGCCACAGCGACAGCATCGGGAACGCCAGCAACAGCAGCAGGCGCACGGCATCGGCTGCCAAAAAGATCATGACGCGACGATACGTGGCCGTCATCGGCACGTCGCCTGCGATCCCGTGCACGACGTACACGTTGAGCCCGACCGGCGGCGCGATCAAGCCGATGTTGACGACACACAGCACCAGGATGCCGAACCAGATCGCCTTGGCTTCCGGTGCGAGGCCATACAGGTCGAGGGCCAGCACCGTCGGCAACAGTACCGGCAGGGTCAGCAGCAGCATCGACAACTCGTCCATCACCGCACCGAGCACGATGTACACCAGCAAGATGGCCACCACCACGAGCAACGGCGGCCAGGACATGTCCGCCACGAAGGCCGCCACCTGCGCCGGCATCCCGGTCAGGGCCAGTGCGGTGTTGAGCATGTCGGCGCCGACGAAGATCATGAAGATCATGCCGGTCGTCGCCGCGGTCGAGAGAAAGGCCCGGCGCAGGCCGGCCCAACCCATGGCGCCGCGCCCGATGCCCGCGATCAAGGTGAGCAACGCGCCGACCGCCGCACCCTCCACTGCGGTGAACACGCCACCGTAGATGCCACCGAACACGAGTGCGAAGACGCCGATCACCGGCCACACCGACCACAGCGTGCGCCAACGCGCGGCAGCAAGCTGGCGCGGTTCAGCCGGACCGGCGTGCGGGCGCGCCCGGCAGAACAGCGCAATGGCGACGCAGTAGCCGGCCAGCGCGATCAGCCCGGGCACCAGCGCCGCTGCGAAAAGCTTGGCGATGTTCTGCTCGGCGATGATCGCGTAGATCACCAGCACCACCGACGGCGGAATCAGGATCCCCAACGTACCTCCGGCGGCCACGGTGGCGGTGGCGAGCGCGGGCTCGTATCGATAGCGCTTCATCTCCGGCAGCGCCACCTGGCAGATGGTGGCGGCCGTGGCGACCGATGAACCACACACTGCGCCGAAGGCCGCGCAGGCCAGGATGCTTGCCTGTGCCAAGCCGCCGCGCCAATGACCCACGAACGCCGCGGCGGCACGAAACAGCGCGCGCGACAGGCCGCCCTGGGCGGCGAACTGCCCCATCAGGATGAACAGCGGAATCACCGACAAGTCGTAGATCGAAAAGCGCGCGAACGCCAGGCCCTTGAGGTAGGCCATCCACGCCTCGCCGGACGCCAGCCACACATAGCCGACCGCGCCAGGCACGAACATGGCGACCCAGATGGGCATGCGCAACGCCATCAGCGCCAGCATGGCGGCAAACAGCAGGAGCGCGCTGCCCGGCGCAGCTTCCATCAGAACGCGCCTTCGCTGCGTTCGGGCTGGACATCGGTGATCGCGGCATGCAGCGCAACGGCGGCAGACAGCAGCAATCCGGGCACGAGGGCGAGATACATCAGCCACGCAGGAAAGCCGAGCACCATGGTGGTCTCGCCATGCGCCTTCATCTCGGCCACGCCCACGCCGGCGCGCCACGCGAGCAGCAGCATGATCGCCGCAAGCAGCGCGTGGCCGAGCCGATCGAGTGCGCCGCGCAGGCGCGGGCCGGTGCGCTGGGTGAAGAACTCCACCCGCACGTGGCCGCCGCGCCATTGGCAATACGGAAGAAAGCAGGCGATCGCCACGACGCAGGCGACCTGCATCAACTCCACATCGCCGGTGATCGGTGCGTCGACCAGCCAACGGCCAGCGATCGATACGACTGCCACGGTCGCCACGGCGAGCAGTACCAGCGCACCGAGCACGGCGAGCAACTCGCTCGCGCGCTGGAGGAACCCGGCCATCACTTGCGAGGCGCGGCGGTACTGCCCGTCGGCGCCGCCGCCGGTCGCGCGCTGATCGCGTCAGCGGCAGCGGCGTACTGCGCAATCAGGGCACGTGCTTCGGCCAGCAGGGCGTTGCCATCGAGGCCGCGCCGGTTCATGTCGGCGATCCAGTCGGCGTACAGCGGCCGCGCGGCGCGGTCCCACGCGGCCAGTTCGGTCGCAGGGATCACGTTGATCAGATTGCCGCGGTCCGTCGCCTGCTTGCGCGCAGCCGGGGCAGACGCGTCCCACAGCCGCCCCAGTTCCGCCGCCAGCGGCAGGCCGCTGTTGGCGTCGATCACCTTCTGCAAGTCGGGCGGCAGGCTGTCGTAGGTCTTGCGGTTCATCGCGTAGAGAAACACGGCCGTGTAGAGCGCCGGCATCGCCGGGTCGGTCTCCGAATGAAACCTGACGATCTCGTGCACCTTGATCGACGGCACCACTTCCCACGGCACCACCGCGCCTTCGATCACGCCCTTGCTCAAGGCGTCGGCAAGCTGCGGCACCGGCATCGACACCGGCGTCGCCCCGAGGCGAGACAGCAGCCGATTGGTCTGGCGTGTCGGCGCACGGATCTTCATGCCCTTGAAGTCCGCCAGCGTGTTGATCGGCTTGTCGCGCAGATGCAGGTAGCCGTTGTCGTGCACATGCAATGCGAGCGGCTTCACCGCCTCAAACTCCTTGACCGCGTGGCGCGTATAAAAAGTCCACAGCGCCTGGGATGCCGCCTTGGCGTTCGGCGTCATGAACGGCAGTTCGAACACCTCGGTCACCGGAAAGCGCCCTGCCGTGTAGCCCGGCAGGGTCCAGACGATGTCGGCAATGCCATCGCGCGCCTGGTCGTACAGCTGCGGCGGCGTGCCGCCCAGTTGCATCGACGGAAAGATCTGGCAGCGCAGGCGCCCGTTGCTCTGTGCGCGAATGCGTTCGCACCAGGGCACGATGAACTTGGCATGCGTGGTGGAGCTGGTGGGCAGGAAATGCGCCACCTTGAGCGTGAACTCCTGCGCATGCGCGGCAGAGGCAGCGAGGATGACCAACAGGGCTGCCGCGATCAGCGGCCGCAGAAAGCAGAGCATGGGACGACCCGAGATGAAGCAGCAGGCGGGCTGCAGACCGGACGAGATGCTACCGGCAGCGGTGCTTGCGAGGCGCCACATTGCACTGGCGTCGCTTGGCGCCGGCTGTTTTTCGCGATCTGGGGGTCGTGCGCCGCGACGAGCGCCAGGCCTTGGGAAGCGACTGATGGCCATCGCGCATGACCTGGCCGGCGCAGAACAACGCGTCGTCAAGTGCTGCTATGCGAACGAGCACGCCATGCCGTTCTACGAGAAGCTGGGCATGCGTCAGTCCACGGATGTGATGGACAAGGACCACGTCGCGTGGACGTCCTTCACGGCGGGACGAGGCGCTTGAGGGCAAGCACCGGCACTCGGCGTGCCGATGGAGTTTGCCGAGGCGAACGCGAGATGGTCGGCTCGCCCTCACCCCGGCGTCGCCTACCGCGTGGTCGGATCGAAGTTGCGCTTCAGCCCTTGCCAGCACTGGAAGTACTCGGCCTGCAGCTGCGCTGACTCGAGCGCAAACCGGGTCGGCCGGATCACGCAGCGCGTCTCGAACATGAACGCCATGGTGTCGCGCACGTAATCCGGCTTGCTCGTATCGGCGCTGGACGCCTTGGCAAAGGTGCCGGCGTCCGGACCATGCCCGGTCATGCAGTTGTGCAGGCTCGCGCCGCCAGGCAAGAACCCGGTGGCCTTGGCGTCATACACACCGTGGATCAGGCCCATGAATTCGCTGGCGATGTTGCGATGGAACCAGGGCGGGCGGAAGGTGTTCTCCATCGCCAGGATGCGCGGCGGAAAGATCACGAAGTCGATGCTGTCGACCCCAGGTGTATCGGACTGCGACTGCAGCACGAGGAAGATGGACGGGTCCGGGTGGTCGTAGCTGATCGAGCCGATGGTGTTAAAGCGGCGCAGGTCGTACTTGTAGGGAGAGAAGTTGCCGTGCCAGGCGACCACGTCCAGCGGTGAGCGGTCGGTCTGTGCGCTCCACAGGTTGCCCATGAACTTGGCAACGATCTCGGAGGTTGCGGCACGATCCTCGTAGGCCGCCACCGGGATCATGAAATCGCGCGGGTTGGCCAGGCCATTGGAGCCGATCACGCCCAGGTCGGGCAGCCGCAGCCCAGCACCGAAGTTCTCGCAGATGTAGCCGCGCGCAGCACCGTCGAGCAGCTCGACACGGAAACGCACGCCACGTGGAATCACCACGATTTCGCGCGGCTCGGCCTCGATCACGCCCAGTTCGGTGGCAAGACGCAGCCGACCCTGTTGCAGCACGATGAGCAGCTCGCCGTCGGCGCTGTAGAAGTAGCGATCGACCATCGCGCGGTTGCAGGCGTACAGGTGGATCGCGCAGCCGCTTTGCGCGTACGGGTCGCCATTGCCGGCGAAGGTCACGAGCCCCTCAACGAAGTCTGTCGGCGCTGCCGGGATCGGCAACGGATCCCAACGCAGCTGGTTGGGCGGCGTTTCGGTCGTCAGGAAATCGCTCGACAGTATGCCGTTGTCGATGCGCTTGAACGGCAGGTGCACCGCCGCCGGCCGGATCCGGTAGGTCCAGGTGCGGCGGTTGGCGCCACGCGCAGCGGTGAATGCGGTGCCGGACAACTGCTCGGCATACAAACCATACGGACAGCGCTGCGGCGAGTTGCGGCCGACCGGCAGCGCCCCCGGCAACGCCTCGGTGGCGCACTCGTTGCCAAAGCCGGTCATGTAGTCGGTGGCGATCAGCGTCGCCTGGCCGGTGGCGGCCGGCGCGCCGCCGAGCTTCGTAGCATCTGTGGCGGTCGTCATCGTGTGTCCCCTGATTGTGTGGACGCCCGGCGCGCCTAGCGCTGGATCGTCTCGCCGAGCCCGGCGCTTGCCTGCTCGATCGCCTCGCGAATCACCGACAGGTCGCCCACGTGATTGGCGAGCAGCAGGATCAGCCGAGCGTTCAATCGCGCGCTGTCGTCTGCAGACAGGTCGCGATGGGCGTCGATCAGCAGTTGGTAGAAGTCGTCACCTGGCGTGAAGTCGCGCACCGTGCGCTGGCCCGGCGCATGGAAGTTGGGTTGCGTGTCGAGCGGCATCGCGGTCACGCCGCAGCTTGCGCGGTGGCATGCACAGCAGCGGCGGGCGAGGCCGTCCTGCCGAGCGCGCGCAGCAGCGCCATCTGCACCTGATGCGCGTCGACGTTGCGCCAGCGGGCTGCAACGTGCTGATCGGGCCGCAGCAGCCAGGCACTGCCCGCGCGGGCGTCATAGCGCTGCGCAAAGCGACCGCGCAGGTCGTGCACGCTGCGCACGCCCGGTACGGCGACGGGCGTGCCGGTGATTGCAATGACTTCGATCGCGGGCACACCGCGGTTCTCCAGCAGTTCGAGCGGGCGCCAGTTCGCAGCATCGTCCACGTACACCAGCAACTGGAAGCGGCCGCCGAGCATCGGCAGCAGCCAGCCTTCGCTGCCGTCGCTGGCGACCGGCGAATCGTCGGCGGGCGCGCCGGGCACCATCCAGCCGGCCATCGGCTCCTCGTCCAAGGTATTCAGCGCAGAGTTCATCAGCACGCAGGGCACCGATAACCGGCCCGAGTTCACCAGCTTGCGCGCAAACGGCTGGCTGCGCGCCAGATCCAGCACCGCGTCGCGGAACTGGCGGCTCACGTCGCTCTTGGGCGTGATGAAGTCAGTCGAGCGGGTGGAATTGAGGATGTTCTCGTCGGCCGCAACCCCGCGCTCGTCCGAGTAGGAATCGAGCAGTTCATGCGGCGCCACCCCGGCCTGCACGAGCCGCAGCTTCCAGACCAGGTTGTCGGTGTCCTGGATACCTGAGTTGGCGCCGCGCGCACCGAAGGGCGATACCTGATGGGCAGCATCGCCAACGAACAGCACGCGCCCGTGACGAAAGCGCTGCATTCGCCGGCACTGGAAGGTATAGACGCTGACCCATTCCAGCTCGAACGGGCGATCGTCACCGAGCATGGCGCGGATGCGTGGCAGCACGCGCTCGGGCTTCTTCTCTTCTTCCGGATCCGCGTCCCAGCCCAACTGGAAATCGATGCGCCAGACGTTGTCGGCTTGCTTATGCAGCAGCGCGCTCTGGTTGCGGTGAAACGGCGGATCGAACCAGAACCAGCGCTCGGCAGGAAAGTCGGCCTCCATCACCACGTCGGCAATCAGGAATCGATCCCGGAAGACCTTGCCCTCGACATCAAGGCCAAGCATCTTGCGCAGCGGACTGCGCGCGCCGTCGGCGGCGATCAACCAGTCGGCCAGGAGCTCATACGGGCCGTCAACGGTGTCGACCGCAAGCCGGACACCAGCGCCCTCCTCGGCGATCGCCGTGACCTTGTGACGCCAGCGGATCGGCACGCCAAGCGCATTGCAGCGGCGCACCAGCAACTCTTCAAGGTGATACTGCTGCAGGTTGATCATGCCTGGACGCTGATGATCCGACTCGGGCACCAGCGTGAAGCGAAACACCTCGTCATCGCGGAAGAAGGTGCGTCCAACGTTCCAACTCACTCCGCGGGCACAGGCCGCATCGCCCACCCCGAGGCGATCGAGGATCTCCAGCGTGCGCTTGGCATAGCAGACGCCGCGAGAACCGACCGATACGGTGTCGTCCTCATCGACCACCACCACGGGCAGTCCATGCAGCGCGCAGTCAATGGCAGCGCACAGGCCGACCGGTCCGGCGCCGACCACCACCACCGGCGCATGGTCCGTCACGCCGGGCCGCGGCGCCGCAGCGAATCGCGGCTGCACATACGTGGCCAGCATGGCAAAGCCGCGGCGCTAGGCCTGACTCTCGAGCGACTGCCACAGCTCCTGGTCGCGCTGCGCGGTCCAGATGCGCGGATCGCGATGCAGGGTCGCTTCGTCATAGGCGCGCGACACGTCGAACGGCAGGCAATGGTCGAAGATCACCCAATGTCCGTAGCTCGGCTTGAGCTTGGCGTAGGCCTCGCGATAGACCTCGCCCATCGGCGCGCCGCGCGCCGCCCCCTGCTTGACCGCGGCATACAGCTCGCTCACGAACGCGCGGGTGCAGGCCAGTCCTTCGGCCACCTGCTGCGGCGTGGTGAGCGCCGGCCCTCGTCCGGGCACGAGCTTTTCGGGCTTGAGCGCAGCGATCGCATCCAGCGTTGCCGGCCAGTCGCTGAAGTAGGCATCGCCCGCGTACGGCGTGGCGTTGAACTCGACCAGATCACCGCTGAACATGATCTTCTGCTGCGGCAGCCACACCACGGTGTCTCCCTTGGTGTGGCCCCGACCCAGCTGCATGAGCTTCACTTCGAGCGACCCCATCCACAAGGTCATCTCGCCCTTGAACGTGATCGTTGGCCAGGTCAGTCCGGGCACGCTCTCGACCGCACGGAACAAGCGCGGAAATCGCTCGATCTCGCTTTTCATGTCGGCCGCACCACGCTCGACGATCAGATCGCGCGTGTCCTCGCTGGCAATGATGTTCTGCGCGCCGTAGGCACTGGCGCCTAGCACCCGCACCGCGTGGTAGTGGGTCAGCACGACGGTGCGGATCGGTTTGTCCGTCACCTCGCGGATGCGGCGGATCACGTCCTGCGCCATCACCGGGGTGGCTTGCGTGTCGGCCACCAGCACGCCATCGTCACCGACCACGATGCCGGTGTTCGGATCGCCCTCGGCCGTGTACGCGTAGGCCTGATCGGATAGCTTGTCGAAGCTGACCGTCTTGTCGGTGAGGTCAGCCTGCGATGCGAATGCCTTGGACATGCGGTCTCCTGTTGGGCGGGCTCTGTTCTCTGCGGCCCTATGCGGTCGAGTCGCGTGCGCCGGTGACGCGCACAGCACGAACTGCGCCGCCGACTGATCGGTAAGACATGATTCTGCGCCAGTCCGCGCGCGGGCGACATCGCGCCGGCGCATTTGCGATACGTGTTGGAGTCGCGCGACCCGATCGGCACCGCGGACCCAACTGCGAACGCTGGCCGCTTCGAACTGCCGCTCGCTAACGCACCTGAACCTTGAACGTGCCGACGCGGTCGACGCCACCTTCCATCACATCGCCCGGCTTGACCGCCGCAACCCCTTCAGGCGTACCGGTGAAGATCAGATCACCTGGCTGCAACTCGAAGTACTTGGACAGGTGCTCGATGGTCTCGTCGACGTTCCAGATGAGCTTGCCGATGTCGCTGTCCTGGCGCATCTGACCATTCACCTTGAGCCAGATGCACCCGGAAGTGACGATGCCGCTCTTGGACACCGGGCGGATCGGCGTGAGAGGGGCCGACAGATCGAATCCCTTGGCGGTATCCCAGGGACGACCCTGCTTCTTCGCCTCGGCCTGAAGATCACGCCGCGTCATGTCGAGCCCGGCGGCATACCCCCAGATGTGGCTCGACGCGTCTGCAGCAGCAATGTCGCGGCCGCCCTTGCCGATTGCCACCACCAGTTCCATCTCGTGATGGAAATTGGCGGTCTGCGGCGGGTACGGCATGTCTACCGTCTTGCCCTCGGGCACCGCCAGCACGGCGTCTGCCGGCTTGGCGAAGAAAAACGGCGCCTCGCGTCCGGAGAAGCCCATCTCCTTGGCGTGATCCTCATAGTTGCGTCCCACGCAGTAGATGCGGTGGACCGGGAACAGATCGGTCGACCCGATCACCGGCACCACGGGCTGCCCAGGCGCCGCAAATACATAACCCATGTTGTCTCCCTGATTGCCCCGCTTGTGCCACCGATTGGCTGGCGACCGCAACGATACCGGTCGGCACGCCGCTAGCCGCCAGGTCGACTGGTCCGGCTGATCGCCCGCGACAACATGATCACTGGCACCACGCCCACCATCACCAGCGTGAGCGATGGCAGTGCCGCCTCGCCCAGTCGCTCGTCGGCCGCCATCTGGTAGGCGATCACCGCCAGCGTGTCGAAGTTGAACGGTCGCAGCACGAGTGTGGCCGGCAACTCCTTCATCACATCGACGAAGACGAGCAGTGCTGCGGCGGCCAGAGACGGCGTCAGCAGTGGCAAGTGGACCCGACGGAACACTTCGCCTGGCCCGCTGCCCAGCGAGCGGGCCGATGCGTCCATCGTCGGCGTAATGCGGGCTAGCCCTGCCTCGACGGGCTGATACGCCACCGCGAAGTACCGCACCAGGTACGCATAGAGCAACGCCACCACCGAACCGGTGAACAGCAGCCCGGTGCCTACGCCGATCAACGACTTGAGCGCAGCGTCGAGCGCGTTGTCGAACGCTGCCAGCGGCAGCAGGATGCCCACGGCGATGACCGCTCCGGGAACCGCGTAGCCGAGGTTCATCGCCTTTGCGGCAAACCGCACTGCCTGCGCCCCGCGGCCCGCCGGCAGCAGGCGCCTGGCGTAGGCGATGCCGAGCACCGCAACGAGCGTCAGCACGGCGGCGGCACCCGCAATGAAAAGACTGTTGCCGAGCCAGCCGAGATAGCGACCGTACTGGGCTTCACCGAGCGTCGGCCACAGCAGGTGCAGCAGGATGATCACGGGGATGACGAAGCCCAGGGCAAGCGGCAGGCAGCAGGCGATCATCGCGGCCACCTCGGCGCCACCAGACAGTCCTTGTCGCGGCGCCGGCCGGGCCGAGTTCGGCGGCGAAAAGAACCGTGCCCGTCCGCGCATGCGCACTTCGAGCGCCATCACCACCACGACCACCACCAGCAAGACCGCCGCCAACTGGCTTGCGGCGATGCGATCGCCCAGCGCGTACCAGGCGCGGTAGATCGCCGTGGTGAAAGTCTGCAGGCCGAAGTACGCCGCCGCCCCGTAGTCGGCCAGTGTCTCCATCAGCGCCAGCAGCGCCCCGGCCGCCACCGCGGGGCGTGCCAGCGGCAGGTTGACGCGCAGCCACGTCTGCCAGGGGGTCAGTCCGAGGCTGCGCGCAGCGTCGATCATCGACGCGGTACGCGCCAGGAAGGCCGTACGGGCGAGCAGGTAGACATAGGGATATAGCACGACCGTGAAGACGAACGCCGCCCCCGGCAGCGAACGGATCTCGGGGAACCAGTAGTCCGAGCGCTGCCAGTTGAAGGTGTCGCGCAAGAGGGATTGCAGGGGCCCGGAAAACTGCAGGAAGTCGGTGTAGGCGTACGCCACGATGTAACCAGGCATCGCCAAAGGCAGCAGCAGCGCCCATTCGAAAACGGACCGGCCCGGAAACTCATGCGCCGCCACCAGCCAGGCCGAGGTCGTACCCAAGAGAACGACCCCGACCATCACCATCAAGACAAGCAGGCCGGTCTCGAGCGCAGCACGCGGAATCACGGTCGCCGTGAGGTGGGCGAGCGTGTCGAACGATCCGTCGGCGCTCATGAAGCTGCCGAACACGCCCAGCACCGGCAAGGCCACCAATGCCGCGCACACCAGCGCCACGCCCACGAACGCAGGCTGCCAGTCGCGCCCGTGAACGAGCGTGGGCTGCCACGCGCCACCGGGCGCGCGCTTGTCCATCGACGGACTATCCGCGCCGGACATGGCGCGGGCGGGAGACCGACCTGAAGCTGCCGGGGGATGTCATGAGGCGGGTCCGTTCATCGGCCCGAAGCCTTCTTGATTAAATGCAAATGAGAATTATATTCATCTACGCTATGCTTTGTTTGCCTTGTGTGTCTTACCTTGTATGTCGAGACCACCCAGTCCCGCGCGCTCCTGACAGCATGACCGAATGAAAGACGAACTGCGCATTCCGGTGCTTGCCATTGAAGACCTGACCGTCTCGTATCAAGCGGGCGCGTCGGTCGTCGAGCGGCTTTCGTTGACTCTCGCGCGTGGCGACATCGGTTGCGTGGTGGGCAGTTCCGGCTGCGGCAAGACCACGCTGCTGCGGGCGATCGCCGGCTTCATCGATGTCGACAGCGGCTCCATCAGCATCGATGGTGCGTGCGTCGCCGGCCCGCGCTTTTCTGTCGCGCCCGAGCGGCGAGGCATCGGTCTGGTGTTTCAGGACTATGCGCTGTTCCCCCACCTGCGCGTGCTGGAGAACGTCGCCTTCGGATTGCGCGGACAGACCGCGCAGGCTCGTCTAATCCGCGCCAACGCGATGCTCGAGTTGGTGGGGCTCAGTTCGCAGGCGCAACGCTTCCCGCACGAACTGTCGGGCGGTCAGCAGCAGCGCGTCGCACTCGCGCGCGCGTTGGCACCTGCACCCAAGCTGCTGCTGATGGACGAGCCGTTCTCCAACCTCGATGTGGACCTGCGGGCGCGCCTGGGCGCCGAAGTTCGGCAGATTCTCAAGCGCAGCGGCACCACTGCAATCCTCGTGACGCACGATCAGCAAGAGGCCTTTGCAATTGCCGATCGGATCGGCGTCATGAACGAAGGACGGCTCGAGCAGTGGGATCGCCCCTACGATCTCTACCATCGCCCCGCCACGCGCTATGTGGCCGACTTCATCGGCGAAGGCGTGTTTCTGCCCGCCCGCGTGCTCGACCCGACCCGCGTGTCGATCGAACTGGGAGTCCTCAAGGGTGAGGTGCCCTTGCCATGTCAGAGCGGTTGCGACACGTGCGGCAAGGGGTGCAACGTCGACGTGCTGCTGCGGCCGGATGATGTGATTCATGATGACGCCAGCCCAATGACAGCTGAAGTCGTGCGCAAAGTGTTTCGCGGCGGCGACTTCGTTTACACGCTGAGGCTGGACAGCGGCCGTGAAGTGCTTGCCCTCGTCCCGAGCCATCACGATCACGCCATCGGAGAGCGCATTGGCATCCGTCTCGATGCCGATCATGTGATCACGTTCCCCACGATCGCTTCGGCCGGCACGACGCCGCGCCAAGCGTCCGGTATGGCTCGCAGCCTATAATCTGCGCCCGTTGGCGTTGATGTCGACAGCGGAGAGATGGCCGAGCGGTTGAAGGCGCACGCCTGGAACGCGTGTATAGGTTAATAGCCTATCGTGGGTTCGAATCCCACTCTCTCCGCCAGTCCAAGGCCTTCATCCACAGCATTGATCAGCATCGAGACACGAAGCGCGCTGAGCGCAAGACGTTCGAAGCGCGCGCATTTGGAAACGACAAAGGCCTCCGAGCGGAGGCCTTTGTTTTTGCTGGTTGCGGGGGAAGGATTTGAACCTTCGACCTTCGGGTTATGAGCCCGACGAGCTGCCAGACTGCTCCACCCCGCGGCAACTTGCTG
>LNFM01002102.1_pt1 | contig 42792 bp, 60 predicted proteins | sample 596031 | NCBI WGS metagenome assembly LNFM01 (sample SAMN04254537, study PRJNA301005) | activated carbon metagenome | isolation source: dual media filters at the Ann Arbor, Michigan drinking water treatment plant | place: USA: Ann Arbor
GTATCCCTAGATGGAGAATCCATAGGGAAGCGCAGCGCACCATAGGATGAGCCAGATAGGTTCACCACCCCGGGTATAATCCCGGCAACTAAGCAGAAGCTGTGCTATACTGGCAGCCTCGTAACATCCAAGGAGAGCACAGCATGACAGAAGCGCAGATACATCAGGCACGCAAGGCGCAAAGTTTCGCACACATGGAAGCACGCAGAGAGCAACGAGCGATGAGCAGCACCGAGCAGCACCGAGCATGGTATCAGGCACAGGCGATAAGAAGCAGGCACCGCACCAGCACGCACCGCTTCTGTAGCACCTCGCAAGCCTGCTAGGAGCCACACAGAGGCACCTAGCAGCCTCTCAGAGCCTCGCACAGACTGAGGTGGCACCCCCGCACCCCGCGAAGCCTCGCGCGTCTCACAGAGGCTGTGCTCGATGCGAGTGCACCCCCGGGCACCCCCGGGTCCCGTGCTACGCACGCACCCCGGGCACCCCTATGGGGGAACTCAGCGTGCGCCGGGGTCGGGACACCCTGTCGCATGAGCGAAGCATTTTAGGTTGCGTATGTACTCGCAATCCACGCACGACTCACGCAACTGCACACGCACTGCTGAGCACCACGCTTACTCAGTCCGGATACCGAGCGACTCCGAGAGCTTCTTGCGCTTCGGCTTCACTTCTACGGCTTCCGAGAGTTGCTGCTGCAACTGCTTGTCACGGCCAGCCAAGGCTTCGCCCGCCTTTCGCGCTGTACCTAGGCCCAGCCAACCGAGGGCTTTCTTCTTGTCTGCCATGAGGACTCCTTAGAGAACGGGGAACTGCTGTTCCGAAATTTCCAGAACCTCCACGGGTTTCACAGCTTTCACTGCGCCCGCAGGGGTGACGACAGCCGACCAAGCGGCCTGCTCGACTTCGGAGAGGCCCGCGAACTTTTCGTCCGCGTCCTCAACGAGTCGGCCCAAGATCACGCCGCTGTACGAGGCCCATGCTTGAGCCGGGCTCATTATGTGTTCACCGCAGTGATCGCAGCCGAGACGGCGGTGATCTGGGCGTCGATCTGGGCCTGCGTGAAGCGGCCCGGCTTGTGCGTTGCGCCGCCCAGTGCGGAGCCGTCCTTGTACTGGCGCAGCATGACTTCGAGGCGAGCGGCGGCGTCGTACAGGGTGACGATCTCGGCGGTGGTGCCGGTGTTGGTGACGAGAGACATGGTGGTTCCTTTCAGTTTACCGCGATGGAATGCCAGTACCCGTAGCGGTGTCCGGGGTGGCGAGATCGTTCAAGGCTGCACGGCACTGCTCGCGCTGTACACCAGCCTGCGTGAGCAGGACGATGAGATCAGCGGCGTAAGCGTACAGGTCAGCCAGAGGCGCAGGGATTTCCTGCGCGGGTTCAAGGCAACTCGCTGGCGGCTCGAACTGCGGCGTTGCCGGTTTCGGCGAGGTCGCGCAGCCCAGCAAGCTGAGCAGGAGTGCCAGTAGGGCGAGCTTCTTCATTCAAGTCCAGTTCTGCCCGCTCAGCGCGGACGGTTGCGGTAGCCTTCGCACGGGCCTCAGCCTGAGCGCGACCCACCTGCGTGCGGCGCTTGGCCGCAGCTTCAAGGGTTGCCACAGTGGCCCGGGAAGCCTCCAGATCGGCCTCAGTGGCCTCCAGACGAGTCTGGGCTACCTCGGCCTTACCCGCCTCGTAGAAACCCCATGTGAGGGCTCCTGCGAGGCCGAGCGTCAGGGCGGCGATGATGTATTTCACCATGCGGAACATCCTTGCTCGAACATGCGCCGTTCATCAGCGCGGCGGGTGGTGAGGCCCCGCAGGACCACCACGGTGCCATTCGGCTTCGTGGCCTTGTCCCAGCGCGAGAACTCCCGGGCAGCGCCTAGGCAGTCCCCGGCGTTCAGCTTGCGCACGAGCGTGCTGTTGTGCAGCGCGGAGGTGCCCACGTTGAACGTGAAGCTCACGAGCGCGTCGTACTGGCTCTGCGTGATGGGCCGCTTGACGGAGCGCACGACGCCCCGGTGGGCGACCATGAGGTCTTCCCGCAGGCGCTTGTCGCACTCCTGCGGGTCTGCTCGCTGGCCGATGTACACGTCGCGGGTGCTGCCGTAGCAGATCGTCGGGACCTGCACGGCGTCGTAGTACGCGGCGTACCGCACGTCCTCGTGCTTCTTGATCGCCTCGGTGCCTTTAAGACTGGGGAGCAGGGTGCCCGCCAAAGCGAGCACGCCTGCCCCAGCCACCGCCACCACGCGATTAGTGATCTTTGCCATAGCGCTTCACGAGGATGCGATGCTCCCGTGCCTTGTAGTACCAGTTGATGATGAATGTGCCGAGTGCGGTTGCAATACCGATGAGCACAGCGGCCTTCTCCAAGTTGATCCATCCTGCGAAGGCGGTCAACCCCGCCGTCACGTATGCGGGCAGGCTCCAGTGCTTGTCCATTCTACCTCCGTCTTGAGTGGGATACCCTGCGTTGTACGCGAGAGTCCAAAGTTCGTCGTGTACCTCGTCCCAGTTGGGAGGGCGCTATGCCGTAGCCCATCGGGTCGGCCATGTATTCTGCGTGCGCTGCTTCCTGCCGAGCGGCTGCTGCCTTGTGCTCGTCCTTGTCTAGGACGTGCTTGAACTCGCGAATCGCGCCTGCTGCGGCTTCAATGCGGTCATCACTTACCAGCGACTGCCGGTCGGTCGTGATGTTCGCAATCTGATACCACAGGCTGCGGTGCGTGCGCTGTTCGAGGCTGTGCTGCTTGTTGTACTTCACGTCGCTGTCGAACACCTGCTGGTGCACAACAACCCGGTGCCGCTGCATCGCGCTCACCATCGAGTCGATGATGCGCTTTTCCTTCTGGTTCGTGCTGTACTCACCAGAGATGGCCGTAGCCAGATGCGCGAGGTCCGGGTGCTTCGAGAAGATGGCGCGAAGGGAAATCTCGAACAGGCCGTGGCCCATGTTCGATTCCACCTTGATGCGCAGCACCTTGTTCCGCCGCACGATGTCCACAAGCTCGCGCTCGGTGGCCTCGTTCAAGCCGCCCTTCAAGCCGCCCGCGTCTAGCAGGTGGATGTACGGGCCGAGTGCGCAGGACACGCCGAAGCCGATCTCGTCAGTGCCGCCGCCAGCCGGGTCCACGAACATGAACACGTCTTTAGGCGCGACGAGGTTGCACTGATACGCCGGGGCGTAGTACATCTTCGCCATGGTCACAGGGAACTCAGGGCCGAGCGGTACGGCCAGCGCGTTCGTGGCCTGCCACCCGACGATCTCGGGCAGAAGCTCGCGCCCGAAGTTCGCGACGATCAGGTCAGACAGCCGAAGCTGCTGGCGCAGTGCGTCCACCAACGAGGTGTCGAGCATGTACTGAAGCTGGAAGTCTTCCGGCCCCTTGTCGAGTTCCTTCTCGATCAGGTCCACGTTCGTGTATCGACCCGGGTCGGTTGGCTGGCCGCGAGTGCCGTCGATACCACCGCCAGTGCGCAGCGAGGGGTTAGCCTGCATGCGCTCAACGATCAGGGGCGCGAGGCGACCCGCGTACTTTTCTTCCTCGTCCTCGGTCGGGTAGCGACCCGGCCAGATGCGGATAGTGAAGCCACGGCCCGGCAGGGTGTTGTATATCGAGTCCTTAGACTGGGGCGTGCCCAAGTACAGGATATCGCCGTGCGTACAGATAGACGAGAACTCCTTGGACAGGTGCAGCAGTTGCGCACGCTGCGTGGGATTCAGGCCGTTCTTGTTCGACTCGATGTCATCGGGGATGAGCAAGTCAGCGCGGCGACCGGGCAGGTTCGAGGTGATACCGGCACAGGCGATGCTGGGCGAGCGGTCGAGGCCCTTGATGGACCAGTGCACGTCGAACGCATCCGTCGAGGTGCGGTCGCCAGCGTGGCGGTCAGGGCGCAGGCATTCGAGGATGTCCCAGTTCAGGATCAGTCGAACGATCAGCGTAGCGGTGTCGGACGAGTTGTCCTCACCGGCAGAGATGATGAGCACGCGGGTGCTCGGGCGGTGGATGATACACCAGATCGCGAACAGTGCCGCGAGGGTGGTCTTCGCTTCGCCACGCTGAGCCATAACCATGCGAAGGCGTGGGCCGTGCTGCATGAACTCAGCGATGTCTTCTTGAACGTCCGTCAGCGGGAAGCCGAGGAACGCCATGCCGTCTAGCGCGAAGTCCCGGAAGTCCTCGTACTGCTCGGCGAGTTCCCGTACGGCTGCGAACCGCTGTTCGGGACTCATCCGTTCACCTGCCGCAGATCATGGTCTGCCATGGCGACGACATTGGATGCGCGGTTCTTGCGAGCCAGCGCACGGGCCTCACGTGCAGCGGTCAGGGACTCGCGCAGGTGGTTCAGGTCTTCCTTGTCTGCGGGGTCAGCCGAGACGTTGTTGTCTTTGAGGAACTTGATCGCGGCACCGAGCGTAGCAGCGTCGGTGGGGAGCTTGTCCTCAAGGTCTTGTGTGATGCGCACTTTGAACGACTTGGCGACCAGACTGTGAAGGTCTTGGAGGTCGCCCATTGATGCAGCTTGAGTCATAGGTGGTGGCCTTTACTTCTTGAGTAGCCATTCGGCAAACTCTGGATTATCGTCGAAGACTCCGATGAGTCCTGTCGCGAGTGAGCGGACGTAATCTTCTTCGACCTCACCGCCGTATTCACGGCCCTGTAAGGATCGGATGGCGTGCATGAGTTCGTGCAAGATCGTGTCGCGCTTGATGTCAGCGGCGAGTCGAGTGCGGTAGTCGATGCGGTTCCGAGATTCATGCCAGAGGCCATAGGCCCCCTGCATGCGCTTCTCAGGCAGCGGACGTAGGCGCACTACCCTACCATTCACCCGAAGGCTGGTGGGTAGTGCGGCCATCAGTGCTTCCCGTCTGCCTCGAAGGCGTCGAGGTAAACCTGAACGGCCTTGGCGAGGCGGACCTGCGCGGGTGTCTCACCGTGCAGGCCTTGGGCCGTGCGGCGGATGCGGCGCGAGATTGTGTACTCGCCCTTGAGGGGCCAGCCCAGCGCCCACGCTAGCTCCGTGTAGTTCGCCACGAGGTCGAGGACGAACACGAAGTACGCGGGGACTGCGCACACCCAGCGCCGCCAGCCGCCGCGCTTGAACTGAATGACCAACGGGTACAGCAGCGCGGTGGCTGCTGTGATGATCACAGTCCGGCGAGGACAGCCTTGAGGCCAGCCTCGTCGGTAGCGGCGTCGATGCGGCGTTGCAGTGCGTCGTGCTTGCCGCGCACAGCTCGGCGCTTGGCCTCAGCACCAGCCGCGAGGTGGGGCACGGTGGCCTCAACATCCAGCGGGGCGAACTCGGCTGCACGCTTGGCTCGGCGGGCGTTGTGGCACACATCCTTGGCGCGGGCCACATCGACGCGGGCACCCTTGGAGGGGCACCGGCACCACGCATCGCGGAACACGCGGTCTGCGGGGAGATCGGCGGCGTCAACGACCTTGGGGTCGAGGGCATCCTCGGGGAGGTCTGCACGCAGACGCTCCAGCGGCACACCGGGCGCGGGGACGAGGACGGAGAGACCACCATCAGGGCGGGTGTAGACGATTCGTTTTTCGGTTGACATTAGATTAGCTCCTATGGATTAGCGGAAGATGGCGACGCACTGGTTAGCGTTATCAACACCAGTGCCGGCACTGGCGTTAACTAGCCTGTATCGGTAACTAGAGGGGGAAAACGCCATGCCGCTATCCCACACCAGTGAAGCTGTTCCCTGACTAAGAACCTGCGCCGCATAATTCGCATCAGGCATTGCATTCGTAAAGTTAACCGTGTAGTCACCTTGGCCGTTGTCCGTAATGGAACTCACGTTGAACGAGGCACGAATAGCAACCGTGCCTGTGCCGTTGAAGTTAACCCACGCCTTCGCGCTTCCATCGACCACCGTTGCTACTGGGACCGACTTCGTGCCTGCGGCGTTCGTGAGGGTATCTGTTCTGATTGTGCTCATGGTGGCTCCTTAGCGGAAGATGGCGATATGCCCGTGCGGCACGTCGTAGTTAGCGCCATCGTGACCGCGACCGTCTAGGCGCACAGCCGAGACGGTCGGTGCCGTACTAGTCCGCGTGGTCAGAGTGATTGCGTCCGCCCCCGTACTCACGGCAGCGTAGTTCGCATCAGGCATCGCGGTGGTGAAGTTCACCGTGTAGTCGCCGGGACCGTTGTCGGTGATGCTCGACACGTTGCCGCTGGCCCGGATGGCTACGGTCCCGGTCCCGTTGAAATTCACCCATGCACGGCACTTGTAGTTCTCAGTGTTGTCGGGGTTCAGCCATTGGTTGGCTTTGATTGTGCTCATGGTGTCTCCTTAGCGGCAGAAAATGAGTTGGACGTGTGCACGATCTACTCCAGCACCGGCGGTATCCCCAACCCGAACCCTAAAACCAGCCGTCGTTTTACCGTGGTCGTTCATAGTCGTGGCCTGAGTTGTCACTGTACCCGTACCCGCAGAGCCTGCGACCGCGTAATTCGCATCAGGCATCGCTGTGGCGAAGTTCACTGTGTAGTCACCGGTATTGTGATCCGTAATGGAACTCACGTTGAACGCTGCGCGGATTGCTGGCGTGCCTGTGCCGTTGAAGTTTACCCAAGCCTTGACGGCGTTGCCGCCAGCCGAGTCAAAGTTGTCGCTCCCGCGAATTACTGATGTCATACAATGCTCCAGACTGACCCAGCGGGCACCGTGACGGTGATGCCGGGATTGATTGTGATGGGGCCTGCCGACATGGCGTGCTTACCGGATGTGATCGTGTAGTTCGCCGTCACCGCTTGGTCGTTCTCGTGGAACACTGCGTTCCCGGGGGCACCAGTGGCACCGCCGCCCATGGGGACCCACGCGGTGCCGTTGAACCACTCCATGATGTTCAGCGTGGAGTTAGCACGCTGATCACCGTACACAGGAGCAACAGGGCGTTGCCCGGTCGTGCCAGCAGGCATGGCCGCAGCACCCGTGGCGCTGGTCTTGGTGACGAGCGTCAGGCGCTTCGTGGCGTCGGACGTGTTATCCACGTCACCGAGACCAACAGTGGCCTTCGTGATGTCGAAGAATGCGAGGTTGTAGTCGGTCCCGTCAACCTTGCGCAGCATCTGGCCGGTGCTACCACCAGCGGGGACGCCGGGGCCGGTAGCCCCACGCGGAAGCTGGAAGTTCAGCGACTGCCCACCAGCAGCGCCAACGATCTCAACAGCAGCGGGCGTGCCCGGTGCGCCAGTCGTGACGGTGCCGATCCCAAGGCGCGAGGCGGCAGCCGCGGCGATGACGGACTGCGCAGCAGCAGCGGCAGAGGCCGCAGCGTCGGTCCGGTAGCTGCCGAGTTGGCCGACAGTCGCCGCGTCGGATGGATCAACACCGGCGCCAACCTCGGTGAGGCGGTTCCCGTGCATGTTGATCGGAACGAAGAAGTTACCAGAGAAGTTAGCCTCCGACGCCTCCTGCGCGATGTGTAGAACCTGCTTCAGGTCCTCGTCGAGGGTCCGATAGATGAACGCAGCGCCGAGCGAGAACTCGTGCCGCAGTTTTGAAATGTTAGTGGTGCGCTTGACGAGCACTCGCACTCCACTAGCCACCGCAGGCGAGAACGTGATCTTCTTCTCGGTGTTCCCCACCCACGCCCAGCTTGCGCTGGGTGCGGGGAGGGAATCGAAGAACACGCTGATCTCGTCGCGGGTGATGTAGTCGATACTCAGGTCAAGCAGCACCAGAGTGCCGTTAGATGTGACGCTCTGGGTGCTCAATGCCATGTTTACTCCTTTACCATGTTTGCAACTCCACGCACAAAGGGCATGGCTGATACGACTGGGAACATCGTAAGTGCGGCGTTACCCACCGCTCCCGGGTCCATGTGCAGGCCACCTTGAACCAGCTTCACACCCCGGTCAACGGGGATAAGGGCGGGTGCCCCTACGCTATTCGATTCGCCGGTGGCCCACTTCAGTGGCTCACTGAACAGGCCGAGCCCGCCCATCTGTCCGATGGACTTCTTGACGAGCGCCTCAGCATCCAGCAGGCCTTCGCCTTTGATCACACTCTGTGCCTGAACTGCCGCCATTGCGAGCGGGAACTGATACAGCATGATGAGGCCAACGGCGCTCGAACCTTCGCGGGCCAATTCACCGGAGAGTTTCTTGTTGTGCGCAACCAGCACGAACGTGCGGTACGTGAACACGAACTTACCCACCGGATCAAATGCAGCGAATGCTGGCATGTCGCCGAGCCTGCCCTTGAGGACGGATGAATCCATCATCTTCGACACACCGGGGCGCACCTGCGCCCACACATCATCGGACCACTTATCGACGTTGAAGCCGTGAGCCTTAATCTCTGCGGCCAGCTTGTCCATTACGGGCGACTCTATACCGTACCGTTGCATCGCGGCGCGGGCCTTTGCATCACCCTTCGCGGCCATATCCAGCCGGTCTAGGATCAGGTTGCCCACTAGCTTCGCTTGGTGGTGGTGCACGTACTTCATGCCGTTCGCAAACGGCACTGCGTTGCCCCACGATTGCGCGGATAGATTCAGGGCGCTCGTGCTGTCCATGTCGTAGCCGTCCTCGTAGCGCGACAGGTACGGGCGCAGCCGCAGGGACTGCACGCTCCAGTCAGACAGCACCGTGTTCAGCGAGTTCGCTGTGGGCGCATCCGGCTTCAGAAGCTGCTTGAACCCGGGGAACTCCCGGATCGCAACAGCCAGCGTCTTGCGCAGGCCGTACTTCGCCATGATGTTCGCGTACTCAGTCGCCTGCCACAGGCCTGACCACGGGAGCGAGATCGTGCGACCGTACTGCTGAAGCAGCCGGAAGTTCTCGTTCATCTTCGCCCCGCTCGGTGCGCCTCGGTAGTAGTCCATCGTGTTGTCGAACAAGTCCTTCGCCGCCTCACGCTGCGCGACCGGGGTGTCACGCAGCAGGTCCTCGCGGAGCTTCATGATGTCGGTGCGCTTCGGTAGGCCGCTGCGGGCAAACGCCGCCGATGTGGCGACCTGCTTGTTGTACTGATCCACGATGCTCGACACGTTCGAGTCGATCAGGTCCATGATGCTGATGTTCTCGTCGCCTACGCGCAGGGTTGCTCGGTAGTCCAAGTCCATGCGGCGCTTCAGCAGGCCCTGCTTACCAGCCTCATCCGTCTCGACGCGGAGCACATCCATCGCACGCTCCACATCCTCGGGACTCATGCCGCTGCTCTTGAGCACATCGCGCATCTCGCCCATCGCCTTGTCGCCAGCGCCGTTGAATGCGCCGTCCTCGAAGTACCCCTTGCGGAGCGAGCGGTTCACGATGGCCCCGCCGATCTGGTCGGCTACCTCCGCATCCATCGTCGAGTTCGCACGGCGCAGACTCAAGGCCACGAGGCTAGTCACACGGGCCGTCGCAGCTTCGCGGGTCAGCCCACGCGCCTCTAGGCGGTCGAGCACGTTGTCGATAGCTTGGCTGCTCCACTTGCGGTTCAGGTAGCCTGCACGCTCCAGCAGTTCCTCGGCACCCTCGACACCTGCGGCCTTCATCTCGGCTAGTGCCTTCTTGTGCATGCGGTCCAGCGCGTCGGCCATCTTGGTGATAGGCGTCGGCGGTACGGCTGCGTCAACCGACGTCGCACCGTTGCGGCTGAGTTGGTCACGGCGGAACAGTTCTCGCTGCACCTCGCGCTCGATGCTACGCTGCGTGGCGTGTGCCTCACGGCTCGTCAGCGGATTCGCCATACGCAGCCAGCCTGCACCGCGCTCGGCCATGTGTGCCCGCAGCAGGTCCTCGTACTCGACTTGGCCCTGACGCAGCCCGTGCAGGATCGCTTCGCGGTGCGCCTCCACACTGGTGCGTGAGAGGTCGCTGTTGTTGTCGTACAGCAGGTCGGCCACACGCTTGCCCGCTTCGCCGTAGCTGCCCATGGTCTTGCGCATGTTCCACTGCAAGGTCTCACCCCAGCCGCGTGACTTCGCGTCAGCGTTCAGGGCGGTCTCCACAGCCTCGGCAACCTCGGCGGGTGCGTGCTGGGCGGTGGGGTGCAGCGGCGACTGCGGACGCTCCGTCAGCAGGGTGCGGGTCCCATCCGTGTTCAGCTTGTACCGGGGCTTGATGGAGTCCTCCACAGCCCGCGTGATGTTGTTCAACTGCTCGGCGGGGAATGTCGGATCACGTGGTACCATGGCACCGTTGCGGAAGAACACACCACCGGCTGCGCCAGCCATCAGCATGGACAGGCCGATGGTCTGGTCGCTCGTAGGCCCCTCACCAGCGGCTGTAACACCACCGGCAATACCTGCGGATGTGCCGGCACTTACAGCACGCCCAGCGGGGCCTGCAAGGCCTCCTACGCGGATGGCTGGAGGGATAGCAAGCCACACCGGGTCCCCGAAGGACGCGATGAATGCCCCGACAGGGTGGTCGCCCATCACCTCCACCGCCTGCCGCTGGTCCTTGATGGTCTGGATAGCGTAAGCTGCGGACTTGTCCCCGGTCATCACGCTGTTGGCGAATTCCAGCTCGTCCTCGGTCAAGGCCATCGGCACTTGCGACAGGTACTCGGCCCGTTCAGCCGGGCCGAACTTAATCTCGTCGTCGAAGCTGGGCCGTGCGATACGGTCCACCAACTTCGTCGCAGACCACTGCGACACCGCAGCGCCCATGCTCTCCAGCAAGGAGGCATCGGGGCGTGCGAGTCGCGCATCGCGGGCAGCACGGGCTTCAGCGAAGCCCGGCTGGTCCCGCAGCACAAAGTCGTTGATGGGAACTTCTGGGCCATCGGGGATCACTGCTGCACCGCCCGCCAGCGCGGGCTCGGTGTTGTTGGGCACCGGCACCCGCTCGTAGCCGTAAGGGCCGTCGATGACTGTACGTTCTACCATTGAATTACTCCTTTGTGGTTCGCTCGATCATATCGAGATAAGCCTTCTGGCGTCGTGTGACGACCGAAGGGTTCTTGGGGTCTCGGCTCCAGCGCCATGCAGCGGTACGCTTGAACGCCTCTTGTGCTGCCTGCGAATTACGCGAGGCCAGCGCCAGTGCGAACTTGCGGTACGCTTCGCCGGTGCTGTTCCGTTGCGACAGGAACGCGGTGCCTGACTGATACGCGAGTTCCGACATCAGCATGAAGCCTGACTTGTTGAACACGCCTACGTTGCGGGCCTCACGTGCCCCGGCCTCAGCGGCGTCGTTCGACGCTTCGATGAACGCGCGTTGGATCGCATGGTCCGGTACACGACCATCAGGCCCGACTTCCTTCGGGAAGTGCGGGTTGTGAGACGACACGCCTACACCCACGGTGCGAATGCGGTTCCCATCCTTGTCCAGCTTCCCGGACAGGTCGTCGTACGCAACACCGCGCACACCCTCATGGTTCACGAGGTTCGTGCGGTAGTCGAACATCCAGTCGTACTCCACGCCTGCTGAGTTGCGGCCTGAGTAGTTCAGCGTGACCCCATCGGCCTTCACCGTCCTGCCCTTGCCCATGCGCTCATCGGCCTGCTTCAGGTTGCGCTCTTGCAGGCGCATCACCCCTGCCTTGATCTCGCTCGGGGCCAGCAGCGTCTCGCGGATACGCACGCCGGTCTTGTCCCGCTCGGTAGCCAGCAGGCCTGCACCTTCGCTGTACTTGATCTCCCAGCGGCTCCCGGCCTTACTCTCAGGCAGGATGCTCTCGATGCTCTTACCGACGAGGCTCTGCATCGCGGCAGGCACTCCGAACAGGGCTTGCGTGTCCGTGTTGCGCGGCAAGAACACCGGGCCGTGCTTCGTCTGCACCGTGCGGGCCATGAGGCCCCCCCGGGCCGTGTTCAGCACTTCGCCGGACTTCGCACCCGGGTGCGTCAGCATGACATGGCTTGCCTCGGCGGACAGTTCCTGCTGCACGGCGTTCGTGTAGAAGCGCACGGTAGCGTCATCGTCGTCCCAGTTGCGGCCAAGCGCGTCGAACGATCCCTCGGCCCCGATGTACGTCTTAGGCCGCAGATCGGCCAGCCCGTCGCCGAGTCCCACCAGCGACTTTACACCGTTCCAGAACGTGCCCAGCAGGCCAATCGGCTCGATGGTTGCAATCTGGGTGCTCACTTCGCTGGCCTGCGTGGCGGATGCCGCCGCACGCAGTGCGGGGGTCATCTGGGCTTCCTTCGTCTCAAGGTCCTTCGCACGCAGTGCTGCGTCGTCGAACGACATCGGGCTGCTGCCAGAGGTCATGGCGAAGATGCGCTCGGCGTACATGCGGTCGGCCTCGTTCAAGCCGGACAGCAGGTGCGACCGGGTGTTCGCGTGCCCGTTCGCCTCGGCCTGCCGCAGGGCGGCGTTCACGGCCTTGAAGGTCTCCAAGTGCTGCGGGAGCACCGTACCGTCAGGCTGGCGAATCTGGCGCAGTGCCACACCAAGCTGCTCACCGGCCTTCTTGAAGCCGCCCTCCATGCCCTGCACGCCTGCCGTGAGCCACGTGCTCAGACGCTTCTCTGGGCTGAAGCCGTTCCGTGCCATGGTGGCCTCCAGTGCCTCCACACCTTCAGCGACAGTGCCGCCTGAGCCGAGTATGGCCTGAAGGTCTCCACGTAGGTACGCCTCGGCCAGCCCGCCCTGCTTGGCGCGTTTGTACTGCCCGTCGAGGAACTTGGCGATGAGGCTCTGCCGCTTCTCACCTGTGATGCTCTTGTGCAGCACCATCGGGTCGAGCACGCTTGTGAGGTGCGCGTAGTCCCCTTGGTATGCCCCGTTGTCTATCTGTGTTTCAAGGTCTGCGACTTGTGCGTGCCGGTGCAGGTTCCGCTGGTCCTTCGTGCGGGCCATGGACTCCCGGTACGCATTGGACAGCTTGGTACGCTCCTCACCATCCAAGCGGCTGAGCATCGTGCTCATGCCACCCTTACCGTCAGGGACCTCGTTGTTCGCGATGTAGTCGTACAGCGGCACGATGTCATCCGCGAGTGCACGCTGCGTGGCCTCAACAGTCAGTTGGCGCTTCACGTCCTCAGGCAGGCTCGGGTCAAGCCAGATACTGCCCACCATGGTTCCAACGGTGCCCCGGATGCGCTCGGCCAATGCGTCCGGGGTGATCTCCGAGTTCGGCAGCGAGCTAAGCAGCACCGCAGACTGAAGGCCCCGGATGCTCGTGTCGAATTGCGAGGTGATCGCCTGCGCCTTCTTCTCGATGATGAATTTCGTGTGCTCGCTCGTGTGCATCTTGATCGCCGCACGCTCCTGCAACAGCAACTGCCCGGCGGAAGTGGCACGCGCCTCCCGGCTCATGCTGTTCATCCCGGGGAGGAACTTCGCACGGCGCTTCGCGAGGTAACGCTGCATCTCCTCGGGGGACTTCTCGCGCAGGGACATCATGTCCACCGCGAGGGTCGCCTCCATGTCGGACAGCGCGAGCTTGCCCATGGTGTCCCGGTAGCCTGCGAGCTTCCAGTCGCGGGTCAGCGGGTTGCCCTGCAACTCGTCCTCGGACTCAACCTGCCCAGCGGCAGCTTGCCCTTCTAGGTACAGGTTGCTGTACTCGATGTCGGCCATCTGGTTCAACACCTTCGAGCCCACGCCCGCGATGTCCTCCAGCAGCCGGTCCCGCCACGAGTCGTCGCCAACGGCGATGGGCTTTACGCGGGTGTCGGCCTGAGCCACATCGCGCTGCTCCACCGTGCGGCGGTCTTGCACGTTGAACTCAGGTGCCTGATAATTCCGTGTCACCATAGGTGCTCCTTAAAATTTGGATCGCTGGGTACCGTACCGCAGGCCGAGCCCGGCTGGGCTGGATAGGCTGATGCCGCCACCTGTGCCGCCACCGGCCCGGGGGCCTAGGCCTAGGGACATCTTACGCGAGGCGTACTGCCCCGCGAACTGCGCCCCGGCCCCTAGGATGGCACCGCCCACGATGCTGCCCATGCTTGGGCCGTTGTACGTGTTCGGGTTGACGTTCGGGGTGCTCTCGTTGGTGTTCAACACCATCATCTGCAAGTCCCGGTTGTAGTTCTCGACCGAGTTCTCGTACTGTTCTTCAGTCATGTCGAGCGCGGTCTGGGCCTTCATGTCGATGTCAGCGGACACAGCGTCCACACTGGCACCTACACTGCCACTGGCGGCGGTGTTCGCATCTGCGTCCCCCTTCGCCATCAGCCGGGCTGCGCTGATGTCTGCACCCTGCTGGGTCAACTGCCGCTTCTGCATGGCAAGCTGCATCTGCCCAAGGGCCGTGCTGTACGAGTTACGGATCGTCTGGTTCAGACGCTCCTTCGTGATGGCCTTACCCTCGGCGAGGCTGACTGCGTTAGCGGTACGCTGCCCTGAGCGGGCGGCACTCGCGCTGCTCGCGACGGTCCCTACCGCCGAGATGGCGGCTGCTCCTGCTGCAAACCATGTCATAGTGGCTCCTTAAAATCTGTTGCAATGACCTCGGCCTCTATCTCGGCGAGGCACGTCTTGTCGGTCACATGCACCGTGGTCCACACGGTATCTTCGATGGCGAACACCGCACGCTTCGTCCCCGGTGTGGAGACGAACGTGTACGGAGCCCGCAGTGTGAGAACACCTTCGTTCTCAGTGAACACGACCACACACCCCGCCGATATGACGTTGATGTGCGCGTGCTTGTGAATCTTGCCCACGACGCGGATGCCTTTCGGCAGCAGCATCTCACGGGCGTAGGAGCCCGGGGCGAAGTGGTGCAGCACTGGGCATGATTCCGGGGGCAAGCTGCCCGCCTCGATCATGGCCCCCTCCAGTCCGACGATAGCCTCACGGCGCTCGCTCGGTGTAGTCAGCGCATGCAGCGCACTAAGCTCCAGTTCCATATTACTTCCTCTTGATCTTCGCGTGGTGCTTGCCCACGTATTCCAGAGACGTGATGTTCAACTCGCCGGTGCCGGTCGTGAACACCTCCATTGCCGTGCTCCGCAGTTCGGTCCTGCACGGTACGATGACGCTTGCCTTCTTGCTGAACGGCGCGACCCCTAGCTCAAGCTCAGGGCTTGCCCACGTGATTGTGGGCGCATCCATGTGCTCAGCCATGCTGAAGTCGTCCGACACGGAGACCTTGAACTCAGACGAGTTCCGGGTGCCCAGCAGGTAGCGGAGCAGGGTGGCCTTGCCGCTGTGGATGACCTCGTTCGCGTAGTCCGTCACCACGGGCGGGCCGGGGGTCACGCCGCTGTAATACGGCAGGCCCAGCCCTACGCCCCCAGACGGCCACGAGAGGGCCGTACGCAGCGTTGCGCCACCGGGTTGAGGGGTAGCCCCCACGTACTCGCCTGCGAGGCTCCCAGACAGCACCACGGGCTTCAGCTTGGCAACCATGGCCGGGTCGAACGTCAGCATCCACGCAGGGACCGTGATCACATGGTCCACGATCTCGGCAGTCACGTTCAGGTCGAGGAACGGTCGGCGCTCGGACTGGGCGTTCAGTGCCCCAGCACGCGGGTCTATCGTGCCTAGGACGATCATACCGTTCCGAACGAACGCCAGCACGATCATGTCGCCCGCGAAGTACGCGGACGCCACAGGGTACTCAAACGTCCACTGATGCCACGACTGCTGCACCTTCGTGTCGCCGTCCCAGTGGTACTCGTGCACGATCAGGGAGCGTGTGTCGCCGCTGGGTGCGAACAGTGCCAGCGAGGCCACGCCTGACGACACAGCGAACCGGCAGCGACCGCCCATGTACTTCGGCAGGTGCGGGGTGCTGTCCTGCGACGTGTACTGCGAGTCCGTGTAGTTCGAGGGCAGCATCTCCAGCACGCCGAAGAAGTCCTCCGAGCGGGGGTTGCAGTACATCAGGGTACGCCCGGCTGTGATTGGGCCTGACGTGGTGTCTGTCTCGTGCGAGGATGTTGGGACGACCGCTGCGTTCGTCGGGCTGATGGCGGTGTTCCCTGATGGAATCAGCGCCTGATATGCGCGGCTGAACAGCAGCAGGTCCTTGTTGAACTGCACGGCCCACTCGTACGCCGCAGCACTGTTCATACCGCTCCCGATCTCAATGGTATCGCTAGCCACCACGTTCGTCACTGTGCTACGGTAGAACCTGCGCGGATGCCCTGCCGCCGACAGTGACACCATCGGACCTGACATGAGGACTAACCGGCCTTGGTATGTCGCCATACCTGTGATCCCGTCGCGTATGAATGCATGCGTTGCGTTGGTCTCGTCGTCACCGGCTCGGCGCCCCTCGAACGATTGAAAATTCACGACCCACCGACCAGCTTTGTCGCGCATCACACTTACCGGGCACCGCCCGATTGACACGGGTGATAGGTACGCAGAGTCCTCCAACCACTCGGACGTGTTGTAGTTGAACCTGTAGAACACCGAGGCGGGGCCAGTGCCCACACGCAGCAAGTAGCCATCCGCCGCTGGCGGTAGCTTAGCTGGCAAGTCCCCTGTAGAGCGCAGGTTGCCGCCACGCGAGGCGAGCATGTACTGTGAGCCTACAGACGTGTTCACCGAGATGGCCCCGCTCCGTGATATGAACACGTACGGGCCTTCCCGCTGAATGATCAACACAGGCCCTGCTGGCAGGGTTACGGCACTTGTGAAGTCCGCTACCCCGTACATGGCCGTCTGCACCCCACTGGAGCCCCAGAGATCCGTAACAGACACCGTTGCGCTTCTGGCGATACCCGGGATGAACCCAGATACGGTACTCGCCTCGAACTGCACACTCGTCTGCAACGTGAACTGGCGTGACGTGATCAAGTCCCACACATCCGTGTGCGGCCAGAACGACCGCACCCGTAGGTTGCCGCGTGAGAAGAAGTCAGGCGTGTTCGTGTACGGGAAGGTCACATTGGTCCACACCGGGGCGAACGCGGTGCCCGTGTTCACTTGTAGGGTCGCCGTGTACCCCGCTGGAGGTGTGGCTGGGCGGCCTCCGGCATCGTATAGCTGGAAGTTAAACCCGGTCAGCCGAATCTGGGTCAGTGTGGTGCCGCTCAACTGTGCGGCCAGTTGGGTCGCGATGTACTCAGGCGTAGCCATGGCAGCATCACCGGCCCCAGTGCCACCCGGGGTTGTGTAGCTTGCTGTGAGTTCACCGTCAGCCCACGTGACGGTGGCGGTGTACGCCCGCCCGAATGCGCCAGCGGTGACGTAGAAGAACCCTGAGTTCGCTGGGTCCGCCCCGTTCGTACCGGGCGTTATGGCGGGCTTGATGGCCGTGTTCGCGATGAAGAACTCTGTGCCTACCGCCGCTGCACGAATCGAGCGGTTGTCGGTGGTAGTGAGGTACTCCCCGCCGGCGAGGTTTGCCACCTCTACGAAGTTCTCGTCGAGCATGCGGATGTTGCCGGTGCGGGTATTCAGGAGGATATGCACCCGCGCACCGCCAAGATCGGTGAACCAAGATAGCACGTGCTCCGCGTCCGCGCCTACCCACCCCCACGCCTTGCGCATCACGACACCGGGACGGCGGCGCAGGTTCGTCACGGGGTCAGAGACCATGTTCGTCTGCGAGGTCACTTGACCGGGCAGGCGTTCCTCGGGTAGCTGCTGGGATACCCCTTGCAGCAACGACTTGTACGGGGATTCAAACGTGCTCATGGATCATCCTTGCATTGCGCGGACCAAACGCCGCCAGTTCCCGTTCTTGCGGGTGTTGTGTTTCTTCTGCCGCAGGTGCTCGCCGAGCAGGTCGGACCAAGCACCGGAAGCCTGCTGCTGCCAAAGCTGAAGCTCGGTAGTCACGCCAAGGTCGGTCGCGTACGCCTCCACAAGGGCAGACATGAACACGTACTGCGCAGCGGACTCGGGCAACTCGTCAAAGGGCACCTGCTGACGTACGCGGCCCTTCACAGGGGCCGCGAAGACGTACGACAGTGTGTCGGGGTTGTACAGCTTGTTCCCCCGTAGCACTGCACTCATGCAGGAGTCTGGGACGAAGGAGAGCACATCGCGGCCCATGGCGATCTCGCCGCTGGTGCCGGGGTGTGCCGTGTAGTCGAATTCGTTGAACCACCACCCTTTGTTCAGGGTGCGTTCGAGGTTGGCATTCACGATGGGCAACAGAATGCCGAGGGTCGGATGCTTTGCGGTGAGAGACGTGACCGGGCGCTCGCCCAGCTTCGGCATCACCAGATTGATTGCGTCGAGAAGTTTCATGATGTCCTTTAACGTAAAAAGGGACCACCCTTTCGGAATGGTCCCCTTTGGGTTTGGACTTGATCAGTCCGTGGCAATCACTGCCGATGCGTCACCGCGCTTGAGGCCCACGGTGTACATGCAGTACGAGTCCAGCACGTTCGCGAACTCGGCCTTGTCGTCCCAGACGCGAGCGACCATGCCCTGTGCTTCCACAGTGACGAGGGTCTTGCGCGGGTGGAACAGGACCATGCGGGCCCTGGCTTCGTCGGCTGTCACGTTGAAGTTCGTGCCGAGGAAGTGCGCCGGGATGGCGGCGGTCGGGAAGCGGGGCGTCTCCACCACGCGCAGGCCGTTCAGCACAGCCACGCGACGGTGCGCGAAGCTGTTGTCGCTGGAGCCGCCTTGGAACTCGACGTTCATCAGCTTCTTGTGGTCCAGCAGGATGTTGAACGCATCGGGCTCGATCAGGGTCGAGAACTCGGCCAGCGAACCGCCGAGGTCACGCTTCACGAACACGGCGAGCGCGTTCTTGTGGGCTTGCACCAGCAGGTCGGCAGCGGTCTCGCGACCGGCTTCGGTGTTCAGCGCAACGGCGGCGTTGTAGCCAGCCATCACGGTGCGGATGCCATCGTTGAATGCGCCACTGGCCTTCAGCGAGGCCGGGGCAGCCCACGAGCCTGCCTTGATCAGTTGGATCAGGTGGGCTTGGTCGAACGCCTTGGCGTGCGCGGAGCCGTGCTCTTGGCTGTACTCGGCTTGGAAGTCCGGTGCGGTCCAGTCGTCTTGGTAGTCCACGGGCGTACGGATGTACGAGGTCGTGTCCACAGTGATGAGGACCTTCTCGTTCACGATGCGGGTGCTGTCCAGCGCCTCACCGGCCTTACGGCCCTTCACAACTGCGCCACCGACGCGATCACCGCGCCACGTGTTCGAGCGACCGGCGACGGGTTTGTAGTTCGTCAGGCCGCTGGAGCGGAACAGCGATTCGACTCGGAACGAGCCTTCGATGTCGCCTTCGTAGGCTTCGAGGTGGATGTCTTGGTCGGCGTTCGCACCGGCCCAGTGACTGCGGGACAGGTTGGCATTGTATGCGGTATCAGGCATGTTTCAATTTCCTTTCAGTTTGGATTACAACCCGGAACGCTTGCCGAGGGAACGGCGGGCGAACAGGGACTCTCGGGCTTGCTCATAGCCTTGGGTGTCGGGGCGCAGCTTGGCGAGTTCCGCTTGGAACGCAGCCTTGCTCAACCCTTGACCCGTGACGACGCTGGAAGCACCGTTCAACAGGGGTGCTCCTTGTTGAGGGATCAGGCCAGAGGCCCGGGAGAACTCCGCCACAACTTTGGCGGCTGCACGAATCTGATCCGAGTTCGTCGAATCGAGCATCGTGGCAACAACCACCTTGAGGTGCTGCGGAGCTTGGGCGTTGAACGCAGCCGAAGCGGCGTTCCAATTTGCCTCACCACCCACGAGCGAATGCACTTCGTTCGTGATGGCCGACGACTTCGCATTCACGGCCTGCACGATGCCTGCGGCAATCTCTGCAAGCTGGGGCGCGTTCGCCCCGCCCTTCTCGGCCAGATACGCACGGTCGATCAGCGCAGGGTCGCCGTAGGCGAGTGCGCGTCCCAACACGCGGTCGAGGTCGAGGCCCTTGCCGGTGGTCTGCAAGATGTTCGCCATCGAGCGGATGATCGGATCATCCACGGCGTTCACATCGAACTGAGCCAAGCCGTTCGACGCCCACGCGGGGAGTGCGGTTTCGGTAGGCTGTGCAGCGGGTGCGCCCGGCAGGTTGGGCGGTGCAATGGCTTGTAGCGCAGCCACCAGGGCCGACAAGTCGGTGGCCTGAGCGGGCTGCTGGGCTGGCTGCTGGCCGGGAGTCAGAGCCGGGTTCGGCTGCAAATACCCGGGCTGCTGCCCAGTGTGCACGATGGGCTCACCATTGCCCGGGGTACGGGCAGGTGGCCCAGCCGGGGGCACGTTGAAGCCTCCGCCCTGCGGTTGCGAGGGCGGCACGGCTGGTGCGCCCGGCGCGGGCGGTGCTTGGAAGCCATTGGTGGGTACGTTGGTGGCGGTTGTCAATTAAAGTCCTCCTGTCAGGGTTTGCGAGAGCGCGTCTTGCTGATCCGCAAGTGTCGTGCCTTGTTGCATGTTCGCGGCAGCGGCCTGCTGCGCCGATTCGGCGTCTGCGTTGGCCTTCTGTTCTTCTGGCGTGTACATGATCGTCACGGGGTCGATGCTGCGACCGGCAAGAACCACATCGACGATGCGCTTCGAGTCGATCCGCTTGTCCACTTGTGCGAGTGCAAGGGCTGCGGTAGCCTCTTGCGATGCGAGCAGAATGTTCTGCACGTCGCTGGAGCGGCCCAGTGCGGGGATACCTGCGGTCACGTCCGGGCGAAGGTCGCCGCTGATGATTCCGGCGAGGGCGGTCTCGGATACCTCGGTCATGAGCACATGAGCCATCGGCACCTGAATGCCGCCTGACAGGGTGCTGTACACCCCGCCCAGCGCGTACTCTGCCTCTTGGGCATCGCGCTGCAACTCGTACGCGGTAACGCGCTCTGCGTCCCGTGTGCCACCTTGGTACATGAATGCGCGGGCCAGTCGGGCGAGCACTCGCTCGATCAGCTTCTCGACGACTTCGAGCTTGCCAGCGTCACCGGCCTCGTGGGCCTCGACTGTGTTCGGGTCGCCTCGGACCCATTCACCTGACTCGGCTGCGGCCAGATCGTCCACGTCACCGCCTCCACCAGCACCGACGAGGTGCACGACACGCATGATCTCGACACCGTACAGCGCACCAGCCTCTGATAGGCTGCTGAGCTTAGCGAAGCCACCGGCGTAATCCTCCACCATGCCACGGGCGTAATGTTCCCCGGGAATCAAGTTCCACGTAGGACACATCCACGGACAAAGGTTTGTCGGGTACCACGAGGCTTCGCCCACGGAGATCATATCGACCTCTTGGCTTACCTCATACCCCACAACACCGTTGCGGACATTGCGATGGATACGGGTGTACTTCTCGACGCTTTGTTCGGGTCGGGAGTACTTGTGACGTGCGGCCACTCGGAGGGCTTCTTGCAGAGACTCGGGTAGAGCCTCGACGGTTGTGAACTCCCTGAGCACGCAGTCCAATAGCTCGCCAGTGCCGTCCCGGCGTGTGGCGAAGTTCTGTAGGCCCCATGCTGTGACCTTACCCGCTTTGGAGTCGCGGTGCAGCAGCACTTGGCCGGTGACAATCAAGAACTTCAGTGCGAGGATCAGCGAAGCATAGCCTGAGTTCACGAACAATCGCTTGTTCGCGTTCACCTCAAGCCGGGCAAAGGCTGCGCGAAGTTCTTCTTCACCAAGGCCCTTCCTAGCGGCGTGGTCCTTGAATTCCTTCGATGCGCTCGCCTCGAAGAACGGGAACTGCGTGGGGAACAGCAGCCGCACGAGCTTCGTTGCGAGGTGGTTGGTCAGGAGGGCACCCATCTCCTGAAAGTCCCGCTCGACAATCACGCGACCAGATGAACTGATCTGGGCCGTGTCCGCCATGAGGTAGGGGAGGGTCCAGTGAGCGTACTGCTCACAGCGGCTGATGACGTGCGTGTCGCGGAACTTGTTGAACAGGGCCTTGTGATTCGGCCCGGCCATCACAAATTGATTCCGAGTTGCGAGGACAGGCCCTGTCCGGGGCGGCGCTTCTTGGTGCCACCAGACGCGCTGATGCTCGCAGCCGATCCGCCTGCTACCACTTGGGCGAGGTTCTCGGTCGAGAGGTCTGCGGCGAAGTTCTTGCTGAGGTTGTTCGCGGCGGCTTGCGCTTCGGCAATCGCCTTGTTCGCTGCCTCAACTCCGCTGTTGTCAACTTTCGGGGTTTTCATTCAATCTCCTGTAAATCGTTTCATAGCGCCACGGCCCCTTACGGTGCGTGAACGCCAGCACGGGGACTCCAGCGCCTTTGGCTACGCGGAGGGCTCCTCGCATGCACCGCTGCGCGATGCCTGTGTTTCGGTACTTGGGGAGCACGTACTGTGCAAACACGCTCATGCACGGCCCGACATGGGCATCCCACGGATCGTGGGCGAGTACAAGAGCGCCGAGCGACTTCACGCCGTCATGCACTCCGATCTCCCACCGATCCATGCCCTGCAATGAGAGCAGGGTGCGTCCGAGCCACTCCTGACGCGGAGTGACTTTCAGTTCTGGGAACTCGTCCCATGCTCGGGCGAACAATTCAAGGTCTTGAACTGCCTCACCCCGGTGTCGGAATGTTGTGAACTGCGATACCACGGGTCTTCCTCCGAATTGCTTCCATGACATCTTGTTGCCCAAAGTATTGCCGCATGAGGGCTTCAGAGCTTGAGGGTCCATGTACTACATGAGGGAAGATACCTTCAAGGTACTGTACTTGTTCATGAGTGAAGGTTACTTGACTATTACTTCTCTTAGGTGTATTCATAACTCCTTCTCCTTCTTCATCCATTACGGGATACTCTATCAACTGAACATGAATTCGCTTTGCAGCACGTCCTGTAGGTTCAACTCCCCGCGCTGTGGCGGTTCGCCGATGCCTCCGACTTCCCAAAGGAATTCGGCAAGCAGATTGCTACGTGAGTACAGGCTAACAAATTCCTTGCGGATGATCTCTTGCATCCGGTCCACATCACATGGGTGTGTACCGAACGAGTCGTGGATCGCCACAACGTCCAAGCCTTCGCGGTGCATTTCGTTCGCCACCATGGTTAGGTGACTGGCGTCAAGTGCGTGCACGAAGTTCGGGCTGATTGCATTCGCCATGCTGTGAGCGCGGGTACCCTCGGTCCAGTCGCGTACCCAGATGTGCGTCACGCCGCAGGAGTTCAGCTTGACGCGCACGTCTTTGAACTCTTGGTAATCGTGCTGCACCCAGAATCCGGTGGGAGTGTGCCACGTCATGCGCTTGCCGTTCGGCATCTGGCGGCTGATGTCCTTGAGCCACTGCATCGCTGCTGCGGCTGCGGGGACGGCCACGGCGATACCGGCGAACAGCCTCTTCGCGATGTACATGCAGTGCTCGAAGGACTTCGTGGGCTCAAGCCACGTCTTGCCAGCGGCAGACAGCAGCCCCTTGTTCAGCAGCATCTCGATGTGCTCCGCGCTTCCGCGCAGCGTGGCACCGTACACGTACGTCATCACAGGCTTCTTCGCCATGTCGCGGGGAATGCCCACGTCGAGGCACCACTGGGCCAGCGTGCGAACATCCTCGTCGGTGCTTTCGAGGTCAAGCTGGATCATGCGCAGCGTTGCCGTAGCCACGCGGCTGTAGATGTCCTGCTTGGGGCCGCATTGGTTCGGATCGGTCAGGTTCACGTACAGCCCGCCCACGGGGTCGCGCAGCAGGGCGCTGAAGTGTTGCAGCCCTGAGCACGTGGCGTCCATGTGGATCGGGATGCCGGTGCGGTACGCAGCCGGGTTGCCTGAGCGGTACGCCTCACGGAGTTCCCACGCGGCGCTGAACATGCACCACGGTGCGTCCTTGCCCCAGACCTCGGGGCTGTCCTCGGGGTTGTCCAGCGCGAGTGCAATGCGGTCCCAGTTCTGCTCGGTCCAGCGTGCCCGGTCGTCCATGCGCTCCTTGTCGAAGCCGAACGAGTTCGCAATGTGCACCTTCAGCCAGTACAGGCCGCGCTCTCCCAGCGACTTCTGGCGGTCGAAGTGCAGCACACCCTTCGCCAGATCGGAGCCCTGCGGATTCGGGAGGCCACGGTAGTACCAGCGGCCACGGGAGTCGAAGTACATCGGGAACCAGTACGGGCCGACTGCCTCACGGGTCGAGCGCAGGAACGAGCCGACTTCGCGGACCCGGCCCTTCCACTCGCGTAGCTCCTCGTAGTACGCGGCGACGCTGCGCTTCCACTGATTGAACACGGCAAGCTCGTCCTCGGTCGCGGACTCGCGCACCCACGTCTCGCTCAGCGGGAACTCGGGGCGCACGGGCGGGCGGTTGCTAGGGACGCCCATGACGTTGCCACCGCTGGACCACACCCGCACGGTGCCGTCACGGGTGGGCACGTGCATGCGGAACGGGATGCTTTGCATGTAGTTCCCGGCGTTGAACACCTGCGGCATCTTCTCGGCGGTGAACGCCTCAGCCACAGCGCCTCGTGCATCCTTGCGGAGCTTCCGCACGTTCAGCAGCGGGGCCGCAGCCTTGCGGCGGATGCTGAGGTACCCGCCGTCTGTGAGGTTCGTCCATGGATCGGGCTCGCACAGCATGCGCGTGTCCTCCTTGCTGATGAGGCCGCGCACATCGTCGCGGTCGTATCCCATCAGAAAGTCGGCCACATCGTCGGCCAGCACGTACGCGACAGTCGTGCCGTTCTTGTTCACACCCCGGACCATCTCGATGAGGCCAGCGTCGAAGCATGCGTCGATGCCGAACTTGCCGATCTGCATCATCTCGGCCTTCGTGATGCTCAGGTCCAGTGTGCCCTTGAACACACGGTCCACGGCCACGTTGTACAGGCGGCGCAGGTGCTGCCGGTCGCGGGTGGCGTGGTCCTTCACCTGATCGTGCACCTTCTGCATGTACACGGGGTTCACAGCCTCTGCCTGCCGGATGCGGACCTCTAGCTCCCAGAGCTTGCCCACGTTCGAGGTCAGGTCCTGCACGTGCACATGCGTGTCGGGGCTGCTGCACATGCGGATGCACTCACGAATGCTGATGACCGCAGCCACTTCACTTGGGAGTGCACGCAGCCACGTCTTGTACTTGCCGCCGAGCCCACGGGTCGTCTCACCCGCTACGCGCTCAAGCGACTCCTGCACGGCTGCGCACATGCGACCGATAAGCGCGTGTGCCCGGGGCAGGTCAGCGTCACCCTTCTGGGCCGCTGCAATCAACTCCTTCAGCCGGTGCGCTTGCGCCTCGGTGTCGGTGTCGAGTTCATACCGCAACTGCACATCGCGCAGATCGTTCATGTGGTCTCCTTATCGTGAAAACAGTGTCCGCAGTAGTGCTTCTAGGGCTACGAGCCCAGCGATGAGGCCGACGATTACGCCTGCCCCAAACCAGAGGATGCCGCTCACAGCCGAATACCGTACTCGCGCATGGCGCTGGTGCGTGCGTAGTCGCACGCGGCTGGGAAGCTGTCCTCGTGCTCGGCCAGCACCTCTCGGGCGCGGGCCGGGTTGCCGGTCTCCATGGCTGCGTATACGAGGTCCGTGATGCGCTCGGTGTCGGTCTGTTCGTGGCTCTTGATCTGCATGGGGTCTCCTTAACGGGTGAGGCCACGCCACGCCCGTAGGCGGTTGGCGAGGCGTTGGTTCAGGTGCTTGATCTTCGTGTCGAAGACGCGGCGGATGAAGTACGTGCGGGCCACGCTCACGAACGTCATCCCGAAGCCGATCAGCAGGTTCTGCATCACGGTCACGGGGAGCCCCACGAGGGGTAGGATGATGGCGTTCGCCACGAAGCTGATGCCGAAGCCGATCCACACATTCGTGCACGCTTCGATCAGTGACTCAAGCCTTGTTTGTGCCAGGGTCGCGCTCCGTGTACTGCGGCGGGTTCGATGCCGCGTTGAGGTCTGCAAGGTGGCCCTGTACGGCGGCGAGGGCCGTCATCAGGGTGTCGAGGTCTTGCTTCGGTGGGCGGTCGTCGTTCAGCATCTTGGACACTTCCGCGTCAAGGATGATGCACAGGCAGGCCGCAGCGTTCGCGAGGTGGTGCACCTTGGACACTGGGTCGCGGTCCTCACCGTTCCACCACTTGCTCATGTGGCGGCGGCAGGCCGCGATGTACGTGCTGGCGCGTACGCCTGCAACACGCCAGTTGTACGCACCGTACTTGCTCGCACCCTCGAAGAACGCGGTAGCCACGTGGGCCACTGCGGCATCTGGGACGAGGTGCAAGGCGAGCTTCGCGGAGCCAAGTGCTTCCTTCGGGTTGCTAGCCTTGGTGCCGGTCGGCGTAAGGTTCAGCACCGGGTAATCCACACCAGCGATAGCTGCCCGGAAACGGGACTCCAAGAACGAGTACTCCTCGTCCCTGTCGTTCTTCACGTAGATGGCCGGGTGGCCAAGGTTCGGGCGGGTCACGGTGTAAATGCGCCCCTTGGTGAAGCCGAAGTCCGTCAGTTCCTCGTTGTCGCGGGGAGTCACTTTGTCGCCGGTCTTGAATGCGTGCATGGTCGCTCCTTAGATACAGGTCAGCAGGCTGGCCCGCTTGCCCTTGCTGTTCATGGTGAATCGGGTACGGCTGTGCCCTCCGCAGGCGTCTGCAAGGCAGCGATACGCTTGGTACGTGCCCACCCCGCGATGGATGATCTCGCCGGGTTCCACGTGCTCGGAGCCGCAGCGCGGGCAGCGTTGCTTCTCGTCGTTGAAGTACTGTGCGACGTTCGGGTGCTTGCGTACCCACGGGCGCAGCTTGAGGTACCACTCCTCGGTTGACAGCACGTCCACCTTGTTGTAGTCACGCGCTTCTTTGTACGCGGCTGGGTTCCCGTCGAGGATGCCCAACCACAGCGAGAAGCCGGGGAACTTCAAGTGCTTGGACTTCTGAATGCTCGTCATGCCGGACACGTACTCCAGCTTGTTCGAGGTGAAGCGGGCCACCTCGCGTGACATCAGCAGCGTGTCGGCCACCTGCGGTTCGCGGAAGGGCTTGAGGCCGTGGTACACAGCGCGGGCGCGAATCTTGCCCAAGTCGAACTTCTGCACGTTCTGGCCCACCACGATGTCGGCCTCGTCCAGCGCATCGCAAAGCCACCGTGTGACTTCCTTGTCGTCGTACGGGTCGCCAGTGGATTCGGTGTCCATGATGTGCACCGGCTTCTTGTGCATCCACTTGAAAGCACCCATGAAGATTGCCCAGTCCTTCACCAGCCGGTCGAGTGCCCGGGGCTCGTCGAACAGGCTCCAGTTGTGGGTGGTGATCGGCAGCGTCTCGATGTCCGCTGTCAGAATCTTCGGCCCTTTGGTCATGTGGTTCCTTCTTTTCGTTTGCGGGCTGCGAGTTCTCGCTTCGCCCGGACGGCTGCTGCGGCTTCGCGCTTCGCCTTGTTGCGGGTATCCCGTTTCTCGTCGGGGGTCTTGTGCATCGGGTATATCATGGGCTTCTTCGGCCCCCTCAGATACGCCAGTGTGTTCTCAAGATACGCGATGATGTCGGCGTACGCGGAAGACTTCGCACCCCACCTTGCGGCAGCGTTGCTGATCTTACCCTCGGCTGCGTTGCACGAGCGGTGCAGCAGCCCTCGAATGCGTCCATCATCGTGGTCGTGGTCGATCACACCTTCACCCTTGATGCTCAGGTCGATGAGCTTGCCGCACAGCGGGCACAGGCCACCCTGCTCCTTGTGCAGGCGGTGTGCGTACGAGCGCATCATGCTTCGCGCCAGCTTGACAACCCGCTCAGCCTTCGCGGCCTCGGGCGTCTGCACCGGCACGAGCATGCTCGCGTCGAGTTCAATCGGCGTTGGTATCTCCAACATCAGCGGCCTCCTTTGGAATTACCCAGTCGCGGTGCAGGCAGTCGTCGATGAACTTCGCGTTAGCGTCACTCATGGCCTGCTCCCGGAAGTACGTGAGCACGTTGTCTTTTGGCCACCGCGTCAACCACAGCAGCCAGCCCTCGGCCAGCGGATTCTGGTCGATGGCACGGTACGCGTCGATCACGAGGTTCGCTGCGTGCTCGATGGTCTTGCACTGGCCGATCAGGCCGTACGCACCAGAAGGGCCGCATAGCGCCCCGTTCAACCGCCGCACACCTTGGATGTGGTCGGCGGTGTCGCCGCACAGCATCTGGCCCCAGAAGAACATGGGGCCTTGTCCGGCTAGCTTCGGGGTTCCGCTCGGGGTGTGCTTCAGGTTCACGAAGCCCACAGGCTGGCCCTGCATGATCTGCCCACGGTCAAGCTCCCAGTACGGGTGCGGCGTCATGCGCAAGTCCTTGTCTTCCGACTGGATCACGCCGTTCTCGCCGAACACGTATGCGTCTTGGATCATGCCGTCATCGGCCTCAAGCTCGCGGTGCATGATCACGCTGTACTCATCGAGCCACGTGTTATGGTCCGCGATGGCTTCGCGCAGTGGCTCCAGCAGCGAAGGCTTCGCCTTGTTCGTGCGGTTGCCTTGGTAGGGCTTGGTCGCCTTCACACGGAACCGGCCATGCTTATCGCTGCCGCTTGCCGTGAGGTGGATGCGTGCGGACTGCGCACCGGCTAGGAACATCCGCTTCAGGATTTCCTGTTGGTACCGGTTGACCGCAGTATCCAGACGCTTCGCGGTGGCCGCTGCGACGTACGCAGGACCATCGCCGTCGATGATGAGTGTGCGTCCCAGCACAGCCGAGTTGAACTGATCCGGGACATCATCTAGGTTAACTCCGAGGATCGTACGCATTCAGCATCCTTTGCAGAGTTCGCCGCACCTCGCACAGCGTGAGGTTGCGCAACTTCTCAGCGCCAATTTGTTGCAGGTCAAGGTACCTCATTCGTACCTTGAACTCTGCAACACCTGCTGGCCCTGATACGTACGCGCACGCCCACTCGTCCCCGGTGTCGGGGATGGTGTCGATGCGCGTCTCGATCATGCGGGCAGCACAGGCATGGCCGGGGCGGCCACCACCGGGGCAACAGGGGCCGCCACAGGGGCCACAGGAGCCGCGATCACCGGCTGGACAGGCGCAGCTACCACCGGGGCCGCTACGACGCCCACAGGGCCGCTTGGCAGCGCCAGAGCGGGTGCACCGCCCAGCAGTTGCTGGAGTGGCGAGCCTTGGAAGTCCAGCGCCTTCAGGATGGTCTCCTGAATGCGGTTCTTCGACGCGGCGGGCTTGCCGTCCTTGGCCTCGTACTGGCCTTCGACGTACAGCGAGTCCCAGCCTGCCTTGGTGGGCTTGCCCCACAGGAACATGCGGTACGCGCTGTCTGGCGCTGCCGGGATGTTGTACGGCTGGCGGGTCACGGGGTCCAGCGGCGGCAGGAACGCCTTCTCGTCGATGCGGGAGACGATCTTGGGGTCGGTCTTGGACTTCGGCACGTGCTTGATCTTGATGAGGAACGCCTCACCGATCATCTGCGCGAAGCCCTTGGCAGTGCCGCGCCAGTTCATCGCCTTGAACAGCAGGAACGCACCGGCCTTCTCGTTGCGGGACAGCGCCTTGTTGTACGTGCGGATGATGTACGGGGTGCCGTCATCGTTGTGGTACTTCAGCGTCTGACCCGGGTTCGCTGGGTCGGGCACTTCGCCCCACAGCGCGAAGCCGATGCTGAACTCCAGCGCGGGTTCCTTGGGCTTGCCGTTGAACTCTTGCGGTTGTTGGCCGTACTCAATGTACTCGACGAGGCGACCGAACGCATAGCCCTCGGGGAGCAGGCGACCGCCACCACCGCCGACAACGGCTTCGTTCATGTCGAAGCCTTGCTCGGCTACGGCCTCGTTTGCGAGGGCTTGGAATTGTGCGAGAACTTGACTCATGTGTGTTTCCTTTCAGGTGGTGGGGACAGCGATGACGAGCTTGCCGATTTGCAAGATCACGTCGAGGATCAACAGTACCAGAACGGCCCAGTTGAATTTCTTGTCTTTGACGCTCTGAGCGAGCGCCGCGATCATGTTGAGCATAGACCTCCTTATGCGACTTTGGATTTCTTGAACATGGAAGGACCCGCCTCGACCTCTGCCGGGAAGGGCAGGCCCAAGTCGTAGCCGTACTGCTTGAAGAACTCAGGCAGCGATTCCATGATGTACTTGATTGCAGCAGCAACCTCGGCCAGCACACTGAGGTGGCAGTCGAAGTACAGCGCATCGTGCACTTGGTTGATGATGAACACGCGACCGTTGAAGAAGTCCCGCGACACGAGCCAGCGCATCACCTGACCGGCGATGCCCTGCACGAAGAAGCCGGACTCCCCTTGGATGGGGTAGTTCCGCATCTGCGTCGGCTTGAACTCCATCACTTCGATGCGTTGGCCGTTCACCCACTTGACCTTCGGGAACTCGCGGAACTCGAACGTAGTGCCGCTCGGGCTGGTCCACGTGCCGCGACGGTACACACGCCACACGCCACCGTCGCCCTGCTCACGGTGTGTGGTCGCAGTGCGCTCGACTTCTGCGAAGATTTTGTCCTCGTAGAACGACTCGACGCCGGGGAACAGCGCCTTCTCTTTGTCGATGAAGTCCTGCGCATCCTCGACCGTGCAGCCTGTTGCGAACGCAATACCCATGGCCGTGGCACCGTACTGATAGGCGAACGCACGCGGCTTGATGTCGTTGCGAAGCGTCTTGTACGCCTTGTGGTCCGGGTGGTTCTCGTCCTTGACCTTCGCCAGCACGGACTCGTACGACTCGTTCAGCTTGGCCGACAGTCGCATGCTGTGCATGTCGATGCCATCGAGCAGTGCCTTCATCAGCGCCTCGTCCTTCGAGAACGCCGCGAGCGTCACCACTTCGAGTGCGCTGTAGTCGGCCTCAATGATGGCACCGTTCTCGATGCCTGCGTTGATGTTCGCGAGGCACAGGTCGTACAGGTCCTGCGGGATCATCCCGCAGGCAAGCGCGAACGCCAGCCACAGCGGGTTGTCGAAGCGGGAGGTGAACACCTTCTTCACATCGGACGTGTCGCCACGCGGGATGTTTTGCATGTTCGGTCGGGTCGCGCTCAGCCGTGTCGTCACAGTCGCCGTAGTGTTCAGCACGTGGTACACGATGCCTTCCTCGGTCAGGTACTGCAACATCCCGGACTGCTTGAGCACGTTGCCTTCCTCGTCCAGCTTGTCACGCAGGTAGTACGTGCCCAAGTCCTTGTCGATCTTGGCGTACTTCAGCAGCGATGTCAGCAGGTTCCGCACGCCCTCGTGGAGTTCGAGGCGCTTGGACAGCACCTCGATTGCGTCAGCGCCAGTGCTGTACACCGGGCTGTCATCGGCGAGCTTGCGCTTACCGGCGAACTCCTTCTTGAACTCGCGGGCCACCTCGGTCGGCAGCAGCTTCAGGTCAACTACCGGGCCGAGCGTGATGGTGCGGTCGTACCACTTCTGCTTCGGCGTGGTGCCTGCGATGTCGTGCACCTTCGGCTGGCCCTTGTTCTTGCCTGCCTTGAAGCGATCCGGGGCACCGTACTTCTCGACGCATGCGGCGAAGGCCACGGCGTCCATGGTGGTGCCGGTCAGCGGGTCCACGGTCGGCACGAACACATCGTCACCGAACTTGTAGCACTCGACCTTCTCGAACTTCGGCGTAACGCCATCGTCCTCGAACCACGTGTCACGAATGCGGTACTTCACCGGACCACCGAACAGCCACGCGCTCATGTGGTAGTCCGACGAGTCCTTGAACGTCACGTACTCGGGGATGTGCGTGCGATACCCCACGAAGCCTTCAGCAAGGGTTGCGAGTGCAGCCTCTTGGTCGGCCTTCTGAGTGAACGCGATGTCGCGGTGCACGTGCAGGCCAGCGTCCATACAGAACGTGTTCGCGATCAATCCTTCCATGCGGCACAGCGCCATGTTCCACATGCCACGCTGCTGAAGCAACGCGGCCTGACCGTAGAACACGCGGCGGGTGTTGTCGATGTCGCCACCGGGGCCGATGAGGTACTGATCGTACAGCAAGTCCTTGTCGATCTCGCTGGTCAGCTTGCCCTGCTCCCACAGCAGCTTCACGCCGTCAACCTTGCGGGTGCCGCCGTACTTCGGTGCCGTCTCGTCGAGCGATGGGTACGTCTCCTGCTGGTTCGTCAGCAGGTACTCGGCGTACGCCGTGCAGAAGATGCGCCCGCCTCGCTTGAGGAACGCCATGATCTGAGGCCGCTGCTTGAACAGGAACCAGTCCATTTCAAACGCGGCGTTGTGTGCCACGAGCATCGACACGTCATCCGGGATGGCAAGCCAGTCCGCAGCGTTCGCTTCTTCTTTGCTCGTGAAGTACGTGCCGGTGATCGGACCATCGTCGATGGCCCGGCCCTCGCACACGAGGTAGTTATCGGGGTGACGTGGAGAGGCGAGCGCACCATAATGCTGGTGGTTCTCGACCTCAAGGTCAATAAACATGATCTTGCTCAAGCGAGCACCCACACGATCTGGCCGTCGCGCCGCTGGCCGCTGTCCTTGATCTTCCCGCCCTTGCGAAGCTCGGCGAAGCGCGGGGTCACGCTGTTCAGCATGTTGTTACCACGTCCGCACACCTCGTGCCCCGTGGCACCTACCGGGCCTGCGGCTGTGATGATGTCCAGCACACGCTGGCGCAGGCCGATGCGCTTCGGGGCCGCTGCGCTGTGGCTCGTGTCCGGGTCAGTGTTCCTGACTGCTGAGGTTTCCATGTGCTCTCCTTACAGAAGTGAAACGAGGGTGCGCCAGATCGCCAGCTCAGCCTTACTCAGGGTGAACAGGCATTCGTCGCCGTTGGTCCAATGCCACTCGGCATTGGTGAATTTGCTTTTCCGTCCGATTATCATCGTGCCTCCTGTTGATTGCGCTGCTCGCACCACTGCTGGGCCTGCTGCGCATGCGCCTGCGAGACCCGTGGAGTAGGGCGCGGGAAGCATACCTTGGCCTCGCGGATGCGGTGGAACGTGGGGTGGCGGTACCCGCCCTGCCGGTCGCGCTCCATGTAGAAGAACTCTGCCCACTGGCCGATGTACTTCTGCGGGTTCGCCAGCATGTCGCGGCCCAGTTCGTGCGGGATGCCGTGCGGGGTGGCCTTCGAGCCATCCTCCACAGCGATGTCGATGCTGGTCACACGGTCAAGCGGCTCACCGTGGATGCTCACGCCACGGTGCAGCGCGGTGATGGTGCCGTCGCAATCGTTCTCGGGCTTCATCTTAAGCCAACCGTCGATGCGCTTTCCACGCTGGTACGTGTGCGTCAGGCTCTTGACCATCAGGCCCTCGTGCCCGGCTGCACGGGAGGCCAAGAACGCGGCATATACAGCCGCCTCATTAGCACACACCGTACCACGCGGGGCGTCGATGTTGCGGAAGTTCAGCGCATGCGCCGTGAGAATCACTGCGTGGCGTTCCCTGTCGCGCTGCTCGTACGGGTCGCCGCACTCAGGCAGATCGAACAGCAGGAACTCGCACGGCTTGCCCTCAAGCTCAGGCGGGAAGTTCTTCGTGCTGCGCACCCAGCGGTACGAGTCGTTGAAGTTGCCGTTCGCTAGGAACCCGCAGTCGAACTCCTTCCAGCCGGTCGCCTTGGACAACTGGATGAAGTCCTCCGCCCACTGATCGAGGTTCGCCAGCGGCTTGCCGCTGAACGAGATAAAGGCCACATTGGTTTGCGATGTGGCCGGGCTGTGCTGCACGATCACATGGCAGCGAATCTCGTCGTGCTTGATCTCGGCCACGACCGGGTACACGAGCTTGTGCTTGTGCTCGGACCACACTTTACCTTTCATGAGCGACACTGGAGTTCCTTTCGCGGGGTGTAGTGGCCCCAGAAGAAGTGATACGGACGCGACGGGATCGCCTCGACCAGAAGGACGAGGCCAGAGCCGAAGCGCCACACGGTGAACTGGTTCATCATGTTGCGCCCGCCCCATCGTTGAAGACGCAGCGCGAGCCGTCGAAGTAAAGTTCCGCCTGCACTTGGCTGGGTTTGCCGGGTGCTGCGAACTTGTTCTTCACCGTGCTGATGCCGCGCAGTGACTGCGCCTCGGCCATGTCGAGAGCACCCATCATCAGGATCACATCGGTCGCACCCTGAATGCCGGTCTTGCTGTCCTTCATGGCGCTGTACGGCGGGTACAGCATGTTCCCACCCTCGGCGCTGATCTGCACCGTGGCGATGCCGATGGCCTCGTGACGCACCATGATCTCGCGCCACTCCTGCCACAACTGCTCCACACCGTCCGCTTTGTTCGCGCCGTTCTGCGGGCCGCCGAGTCGGAAGTTCGCCAGCATGTCAGCGACCACAACGGCGGGCCGCTGCTGCTCGATGATCTGCTCGACTTGGGCCATGCTCGCACCGTGCATGTCCTTGATGCGGATCATGTCCCAGCTACCGATGGCGGCAGCGTACGCGGCGTCCAACTCGTTCGCGTTCGACATCGCCATGATCTCATTCAGGTCCTTGCCGAGCGCGGCTTGGTACACACGCGGGATGATGCGCTTGCCGGGGCCTTCGTTGTTCAGCCACAGGATCGGGCGCTCGCCGCCGTACATCTGATGCACCTGCGGTGCGAAGTCCGTGAGGATCGCGGCCACGAGCGATGTCTTGCCCTTGTCAGGCCGTGCAGCAATGGCGAGAGACGCACCCGGTTGCAGGCCTAGAATATGGTCGCGAGTACAGGCCCAACGGCGCAGCTTGAGGCCGCTGTCGTTCGCCACCTCGGCGAGTAATTCGCGGATGTTCGTGCGGATGTAGTCTTCACCAGTGCTGACGGCCTTCTGACGCACAGCAGCCTGCGCGAGCCTGCTGAGTTCGTACGCTAGGTCGATCTCCTCGCCCGCTTGGTAGCGTTCGATGAGTGCTGCCGAGCGCCCGCTAAGGTCAAGCTCGACAAGCTGGCCGAGTATGCCGTTCAGCGCCACATCGTCAGGCTTCTTGCGAAGCTGCTCGGTGAGGTGCATCGTAATCGCCATGGACTCAGGGGATGCGTTGCCAGATCGCAGGCGGATGAGCGACTGCAATTCGTCCACGTCCACACGCTCCCGCTCAGGGAACGCGGCGAAGTACGCAGCATACCACTGAAGCAGGGCGGAGGTATCGGGCGCGAGCATCCCCTGCGGCACCGCATGACGCAGTGAGTTGTGCTTTACCTTGTCGGAAAGCGCATGCAGTAATAGGGCGTCCAATTTATTCCTTCCAGATTCTGTTGTTCGCTATGTCCGAGACAACGGACTGATCGACGCCATAGAGCCCGGCAAGGGCACGCCCGCCGACAAGGCCGTGGCCGATGCATGCGTCCATCAGTCAGCCAGCCCGGCGAGCTGGAGCTCGACCTGGTCGTACGCGGGGCCGCTGATGTCGCGGGCCGTGTACGCTCCACGTGCGGCACGCAGCAGCACATCGCGGATGTTCGCGAGTTGTGGGGCCATGGTCCGCTTCGGGACGGCCCAGTACGTGATGTTCAGTTCGAGCGCGGCCCGCGCCACCACGGGGACCGGAAGGTTCAGGGTGCTGAGCTTGTTCAGGCTCGGGGTGTGCATGAGGTACGCGCCCTCGCCTTGGCGCAGCACGCTGTACGGGTAGGAGCCCTTGTCGTGTTCAAAGTTGCCGTTCATGTTAGTCCTTTCGGGTTGTGGTGATGATGCGCGGCCATCCGCTCTCGGTGGTGATGCTTGCCATCGCGGCTTGCTCGGTCGGGTTGTCGCGCATGAACTGCTCCAACACCTCTTTGATCGGCACAGGTTTGTCGTTCCTCCGGCCGATGGGGATGAGGTACTCGTACACACGCACGACCTCATCGTACTGCCGCCAGATGCCTTGCGCATCGTACCGGGTATGCCCCTCGCAGTGCGCCTCCAGCAGGCGCAGCGTCGGGCGCACGATGCACCCAACGGGAAAGTACAGGCGCAGGATGCGGACATCCTGAACGCTGTGTGTGAACTGATTCATTCCAAAACCTCCTTGATGAGTGCCCGAATTGCCGCGCAGTCCATGTCCTTGGGGTCGCGCCCTTCAGGCGGGCGGGCGCGGTACTGCTTCACGCCGAACGGGCGCATCTTGTGTAGGGCATCGACGTACCCGTCATCCCCAGCCTTGTCGCCATCGTAGGCCCACACAAGCCGGGAGCATTTCATCAGTGCGAGTACAGCGGCCTCGTGCACGCCAGCGCCTAGCGTACAACAAACGGCGATAGGCGTCCCACGCAGTGCAAAGGACACCTTGTACATGCTGAAGAGGTCTTCAGTCAGCACTGTCGTTTCAGCAGGCACGCCTACAAAGCGTGCCCCATCGTAGTTCAGCCACTTGCGGCCGCTGCGCCCCGTGAGGTCTCGGCCATGCCAGCCACCTGCCGGGTCTTGCAGAAGCATGCGCTTGGCACGCACGCTGTACCACAGGTCCGGGAGGTACGGGTACATCATCCCCTTGGACGCAAGGAAAGCACCCACCACGCCCTCGCAGTCTGATCCGAATACCCTCGCTAGGTCGGTGGGCCGTTCGAGGCTTGTAGCCCGTTCTACGGGGCCGCCGAGCAGCACGTGGTCCTTCATGAGTACCCCACCCTCTTTGCAAGCCTGGCAGTAGCACCAGTACCTGTCGCGGGCGTTCTCGATAATCATGTTTGCCCGGCTCTCCCTACGGTGGCGCACACGCATACGCATGCCCACGTGCAGGCGCTTGGCCTGCTCAAGCCACTCGGCGTGTGGGAGCATTGAGTTCCTTTCGACGTGCGAGTACAGCGGCGTTCGCGAGTTCCGCAGTTGCGTGCCGCCCGCAGTTGATGGTCACACCACGCAGCACGAACTGCCCACGATACTGACCGGTCTGCTTGTCGAGATACACGCAGTTAAATCCGCTTGCATTATGCGCAGCCAGACTTGCAGTACCCAGCCGCACATTATCCGCATGCGGGATACACTTCAGGTTCTCCATGCGGTCATCGCCGGGCGTATCGTTTTCATGATCTACCGTGTAGCCTTCCGGGATTGGGCCGTGCTCCTGCACCCACATCCATCGGTGGCGGTACCAGCGCACGCCGTCAACGTCCCCGTGGTAATAGCCATCGGGCCTTCGCGTCCACTTCATAATGTTCTCCTTGTATGCAGAAGCGCCCGCTTCCGAGCAGGCGCTTCAACCTACAGCCGGGCTGTACCCGGCAGCGGCTTACTCGGCCTGCGCCTCAGCGGCGGGCAGGCGAACCTTGCTGGCCTTGACCACGGCGATGTCGGCCTCGAAGCCGGTGCCGTACGTGACCTTGAACGACTTCGAGCCGTCTTCGTCATCACGCACGCCGACAACGGTGGCTTGCACTTCCTTGGCGGCTTCCTTCTTGCCCACCGTGATGAGCACGACGGTGCCCACGCTGATGCTGGCAAGGCTGTCGATGGCGTTGATCTCGGCGACGACTGCGGTCAGTTCGTCACGGATTTCGGCGGCCTTGGCGAACAGCTTGTTGTACTTCGCGAGCAGCTTCTCACGCGGCGACAACGCAACTTCAGGTGCGGGTGCAGCGGCGTCGGCGGTGGGGTTCTGGATGGCTTCGGTCATGGGTTCCTTTCGATTGGTGGGATGTTCTGTGTTCGCCCGGCACGATGGCCGGGCTAGGCCACAGCAGCCTTATTGCGGGTAGAAGTCGGGCAGGTCGTCGAGGTCGGCCTCGGCCTTGGTACGCACGCTGTGTGCGTTCGCGGCGGCGTCACCGTGGGCTCGGATGTAGTCGCCGAGTCGGTTCTGCTCGGCGACGATGACACCGCGCTGGGCCTTGATTCGGTCTTGCGACACGGCCACGGCCTGCTCGGCATGTGCAACCTCGCGGATGATGGCCGCTCGGTACAGTTGCACGAAGAAGATGACGACCTCGCGGAGGATGGTGCGGATGCTCATGATGTTCCCTTTCAGAAGAAGATGCGACGGGGGGTGCTGCGCATGGCAGCGGCGAAGGCACGGGCGCTGCCCGGCAGTGCGTTGACGATGGCCTCGGGGTTCGGTCCAAGGGCCACGGCCTCGGGAGTGCCGGGGGCTGGGCGCAGGCACCCAATCCGCAGCAGCAGGCCCTGTAGCAGGCCGTTCGCGGCGAACTGCGCGGCCTTGTTGTTCACGAACGCATGCGCAGTACTCTGCGGGAAGTTCGAGCGGTCGCCAGCGTGGCGGCTCCAGCGTGTGGCGAAACTCATGTTGTGTTTACGCATGGTGCGGGTTCCTTTCAGCGGGAGTACAGGTGGGCGGGCAGCTTGGAGACCTTCTCCCAGCCTTCGTGCTCGATGGTCACGAGGTTGCCGTGCGGGTATGCTCGGGCCACCTCACCAACGTACCACACGTTCGAGCGGCCCTTGCTCAGGCAGATCGCTGTGGTCTTGTCGGTGAACAGCACGACAGTCGGGTCTTCCTCGTCGCCCCACTGGCGCAGGGCGGGGTACTGCGGCGGCTTGCTCAGCGAGTCCACGATGCGCTGGAACGGGTCGGCAGCAGCGCCTCGGGCCGTGTTCGCCGGCCCAGCGATGGTTGGGGTGTGAAGTCCGAAGTACATGCTCAGCCCTTCACGATGGTTGCGGAGGTCTTGTCGCCCAGCAGGACGATCTCGACGCCGTACGACTCGGCCAGCGGGGCGAGTGCCTTGCGGTACTTCGCCACGTCAGCGCGGTGCAGCGGCACGGCCTGCTTGCCGATGAACAGATCGGAGACCATGGCGAGCAGCGAGAGCGTGGCCTTCGCGAGTTCGACGTGCTCAGTCAGTTGCGAGTGCACGGCCTGCTTGGCTGCTTCCTCAGCTTTGAGGGCAGCGTCCGCCGCCTCGCGGTCCTCGGCGAACTTGCGCAGTTCGTCGGGCGTGTACGCCACGTTCATGTTGAAGACTGGGGTAGATGGGCAGGCGACGGGGTTCATGGTGGCTCCTTCATTGAATGGTTCGTAAAGACAGGGCTTCGAGGACACGGTGTGCCCATCTTCGCCACGTACACGCAGGCGCTGCTCGCCGTCCCAGCGCACAACGTCCCTGACGGTGTACACTTGACCAAGGCGGAAGCGCGGGGCGGGATGAGAGACTCGCACGACTTTATCGCCGGGCTTATACACGTGCCCCATCATTGCTCCTTGATGATGCTGATGAACTCGTCCGGGTGGAACGAGGTCAGCCGCTTGTTGTCGGCGGCCAGCCACTCGACCTTGATCGGGTAGGCTGCGCCGTGGTCGATGCTCAGGACAGTGCCCCGGGCGCTGATGTTGCGGGTGCTGAAGGAAATCGTGTCGCCTTCATGCAGCGTGAGGTCACGCACACGGCCCAGAGGCCCAGCCTTCGCAGCCAGCACAATCGGTTGGCCCTGCATGGCCCGCTGTTCTTGGTAGCTCAGTTGCACGTGCTGCCCTCGGATTGGGTTGCGAGAGCAGCGGCATCCTTCGCGAACGCCTTGTGCGTCTGGCGGATCGCACGCGCAGCCTTGCGGTTGCTCTGCAACGCTTGCCAGCGGTCATGGTTCAGGATCGTACCTGTCTCGGTCCAGCAGCGCAACCACGTGCGGCGGATGCGCTCCTTGAATTCCTCGGACAAGTGCCCGCCAAGCGCCTTTGCTTCGTCCTGATTGCGGAACATCATCGCATGCGGCAGGTAAGCATACGGCCCCTCGACGGCGATGTCCATGATCTCCGTGCGCAACTGCTGCAACGCATTGGACAACGCTGGGTCGCCATGCTTGCGGTAGATGCTTTCTTGGATGTTCGAGATTGCCCAGCAGAACCCACCCACACCGAACGCCCCGGACGTTGTGTAGTACGCATGGATGGCGTTGCTGACTTTGCGGCGCATGCTGCGCTGAACTTTGGTTTTCATGTGTGTGCTCCTTAAAGGCCGAATTGCAGGTGGTGCCGTGCAAGGTGTTTCATCAGCGGGATTTGGCTGCGGTCGAACTCCCGGTTCCAGCCAAGCGGTGCCGAGGCCATAGCCTCGCAGTCTCGCACGCTCAGCCCATCGCCGAATTCTTCAGTCGTGCGGTAACGTCCGTCCTCGCCGAAGCAGTGCGCCCCTTCGCGGACGCCGTGTGAGTCCCACGTCCACGTCTTACCGCCAGAGCGGAAGCGTATCGCGAGGTGATGCCGTCGCAGGCCGTTGCGGTCCCACTCGGACGTGTCCTTCTTGTTCGACACGAGCTTGCAAACCTCTTTACCGGACTTGCCGTTCTCGCCGCCGAACCCGCACACCGTAGGCGTCACGACCTCGACCATCACGTCCATCTTTTGCAGGTGCCTGCCCACAATGGATGCGAGTACAGCGCACCCGCCTCGGTTCACACGGTCGATGTGCTCAGTGATCGAGAAGGCCAGCGCCTCAAGGCGAGCCGTCAGGGTTTCGTGCTTCATGGTGCGCCCCTTACAGACCCAGTGCTGCACGCTTGGCGTACGCAACTTGCAGGTGCTTGCGGCGCAGGTTCCGGGCAGTGCCACGCGGCACGGCCAGATCATCACGCGTCGGTGCCATACCGTCAGCGCCCCATGGACGCTTGTCGGCCTGTCGCTGCATGCGGGCCTTGTGGGTGGTGTTCTCTTTGGACATGGTGTCTCCTTTTCAGGCATACAGTGCAAAAGCGCACTCGAAGGGCCGCCCTCCCTACAGGTAACGGCGGCCTATCGGCTGTGCTCTGTGCTGAGTGGGTTCGCAACTTTAACGCCCGCTGTTCCCGCAGGGCGTGTAAACGAAGGCGACGGAACACCGCCCTAGTGGGTTACGCGGAACACGCCCTTGCGGATCGTACGGCCACGAGTTACCCTTCTTCCAACGATACACGAAGGGCCGCACGCCCGACTCATCAAAGACTACGTGCGGCCTATCGTCTAGCGTCTGCAACTAGCGTGCACACCGCCACATACCGCGACGGCCCGGGTCGGTCTGCGAGTGCAGACCCTCAGATCATCAGCATCACGAGGACGCCGAACGCGCCCGCCACGATGGGCGACAGCAGGTACACAGCGAGCAGCACGAGCAGCACGCGGCGGAAGAACCGCCACGCAGCATCCCCGTGCAGCGTGTGCGCCATCGCCCACACAGTGGCGGCGGCCACGAGGGCCAGTGCTACGGCCTGCATCACTCGACCTCAGTCAGGGCCAGCACGAGGGCCTTCGCCTCGGCCAGTGCCTCGGCCTTGTGCTCAATGGTCAGGCCCTCCTTCGAGGCAGTTTGCAGGCGCTTCATCACCGAGTGCACGGCGGCCTGTGCATCGAACGCGGTCAGGATGCTGGCCTCCTTCTTGAACTCAGTCCAAGGCGTGGCAGTTGCGCCCTCCATATCGGTTTTGCGGGTCTTGTCGTATGCGAACACGTGACCCTCGGCGATGGCGGCATTGTCGGTCGCGCCCTTCTCCAGCTTGCGGATCGCGCCGTACGCCAGCATCCACTCAACAAGCGCCAGCTTGCGTGCGCCCTTTGGCATGGCCGTGACCAGACGTTCGGCCAGTGTGTAGTCGCCATGCTGGGCGATGTGTGCGAGCACAGACAGCCCGGCGTGCTGGATGTCAGCGTCGAGCTTCGCGCCTCGGTTTGCGATGGATGCAATGGCCTTCTGGATGGCGGCAGCGCCCACGATGAGGGCGTCGGTTTTGGTGGCTTTGGTCATGATAAGTCCTTTATGTTGATTGAACAGAATCGGGACTGCGCCCGGTATAGGGCGCAGGGCGCCCTATGGCTGAAGCAGTCAGAACACGCCCGCATAACTGCGGCTTGACGTGCGGTAGAGTTTGGTTTGATAGCGCCCACGCTTGAGCGTCACCGTGGGCATGTACAGGTAGTGCACGAAGCGCCCGTCAACCCATGCGAGAGGCCCGCCGCTCATGCTGACGGCCTCGCATGCTTGGCGATGTGAAAGCCCGTGACATTCAAGCCACCGCGATTGCTCCACGTCTCGGCCATCTTCTTTTTAGCGCGGCGGCCATCTTTCGCAAGATCAGACCCGATGTCAATCAAGCCATTGTAGGCAGCGATGCGGGAAAACTTGTGCTCGGCAGCATAGCGCCGGCGCTGATGGTTCGTTTTGTCGCCCATTGTGGGACTCCATTGTTACCCGATGCAGGATTGCATCTTGATCGGCCCTTGAGGGGCCATCATCATTGCCCATACATTTTACGGACAAGGACCGATCAAGATGCGCACTCATAGAGTGCGCCCTATTGGGTTTGTTAATCGGCTTGCGGTAGGCTGAGCGCGTCTCAGTCATGTACCATCAAGCCGATATGGTTCCGCCCGTCCAAATGCAGGGCACGAGTACCACATCGCTCAGCTATTTTCATGGGCATAGCTTCAGCGCCCATGGTGCACTCAGGTAGCACCCGATTCCTACAGTTCGGCTTCTGGCTCTACCTTATCGGCTTGTGCCATCTACCTCGCCCCGTTTGGCGATGAGCGCATGAGACCCGTAAGCCTTACGGCTTGATCTGCTCATGTCCCGCGAAGTCCGATCACTTCGCTTTCGTTGCCTCAAGTGTAGCACACTTTTCGGCGGGTTGCAAGTTCTTTCGCTTGCCGCATCCGTTTCCGTCTGCGAGTGCAGCGGGTTGATTCGCTGCTGTCTGCATTGTAGCACAGTTCCGGGCTACTCTGTCAAACCTTTTCTAGTGGGTGCTAGGTGCGTTTAAACCATCCCGCTAGGTGCTGCGTTAGTCGATGTCCCGGAGCCAACCGGATGCACATTCGCGCTGCACTAGGTCTGCATCATAACACAGTCTGGGACTGCCTGCAAACTCGATTCTGAAGTGATGTTCAGGTGCCGGGCTGTTCCCGATTCGATGAACGAAGTATACACCAGATTTTCAAGCTGTGCACACTTCGCATGCAAATTCTTTTGTGAGTGCATACAACCCAGTGCAGCACATAAGAGGCACCACAAGAGCAGCACAGCGCGATCGCATACCCAGCATGCACAGCGAGAGTGTCGCATAACGTACCCGGGAAACGTGGATATCCTGTGGATAACCTAGCTACATCGTTGATTCCATTGGAGAATAAGTCTCGATGGAGTGTTTATCCACAAGGTTATCAACAGAGTTATACATGCTGTGGATAAGGTTTGTAAGCTCTTGATTCTAGAGGACATTTGATAGAGTATCCCTAGATGGAGAATCCATAGGGAAGCGCAGCGCACCATAGGATGAGCCAGATAGGTTCACCACCCCGGGTATAATCCCGGCAACTAAGC
>LNFM01002104.1_pt1 | contig 42784 bp, 43 predicted proteins | sample 596031 | NCBI WGS metagenome assembly LNFM01 (sample SAMN04254537, study PRJNA301005) | activated carbon metagenome | isolation source: dual media filters at the Ann Arbor, Michigan drinking water treatment plant | place: USA: Ann Arbor
TGCCGATCTGGTCGCGCAGGAATTCGATGAGTTTCTCGGCGTCAAGCTTCTCGTCGCCGTCCTTCAGCACCACGAACGCCTTGGGCACCTCGCCCAGATAGTCGTCGGGGATGCCGATGACGGTGACCTCCTTGACCGCCGGATGCTTGTGGATCGCCTCTTCCACATAGCGCGGAAACACGTTGAAGCCGCCGACCAGGATCAGGTCCTTCATCCGGTCGATGATGAAGGTGTAGCCGTCCGGGTCCATGTAGCCGACATCGCCCGAGCGCAGCCTGCCGTCGACGATGGCGGCCTTGGTGGCGTCCGGATTGTTCCAGTAGCCCTTCATCACCTGCGGACCGGCGATGCAGATTTCGCCGGTCTCGCCAGCGGGGAGCACTCTGTGCGGATCGTCACGGTCGACCATGACGATGTCGGTCCGCGGCAGCGGCAGGCCGATGGAACCTTCCTTGTTGACGCCGACCTCCGGCCCGCAGGTAGCCGTCGGCGAGCATTCGGTAAGGCCGTAACCCTCCAGTATCTTCACCCCGGTCACGCCCTCGAAGTGGTGGCGGACCCCGTTGGGCAGCGGCGCGCCGCCCGACATGGCCCAGCGCACCGATGCGAACGACCGCTTGTTCACCTTGGGATGATTGGCGAGCGCCGTGAACATGGTCGGTACGCCCGGCAGCGAGCTGGGCTTCTTGGCGATGACGTCGTCGACCACCGCGTCCAGCTCGAACTTGGGGTGCAGCACGATGCGGCAGCCGGTCATGGTGCCCATCACCAGGATGGTGGTCATGGCGAAGGCATGGAAGAACGGCAGCGCGCCGATGGTGGTCTCTTGTCCCGGCATGAAGTCGGGGAACCACGCCCGGTTCTGGCAGCCGTTGATGTAGATGTTGGCGTGGGTGAGCATGGCGCCCTTGGGCACGCCGGTGGTGCCGCCGGTGTACTGGAGGACGGCGACGTCCTCGACCGGATCGATCGGCGCGGGCTCGAAGCCGCCGTCATTGTCGAGCAGGTCCTGCCACGTCATCTGCCGGTCATCCCAGCGGCGCGCGGCGATGGCCTTGCGCTTGAGCAGCCGGAACGCGGCGCCCTTGAGCAATGGCATGGTGTCGGACAGCCGTGACACCACCAGCTTGCGCAGCCGGCTCCTGTCGATCATGTCGCGTGCCTTGGGATAGAGCAGCGACAGGTCGAGCGTCACCATGATGTCGGTGTGTGAATCCTCGATCTGGGCGAGCAGCTCGTTCTCGGAATAGAGCGGGCTGTAGTTGACCACGGTGCCGCCCGCCTTCAGCACGGCGAAATAGCTGATCACCTGTTGCGGGCAGTTTGGCAGGAACAGTCCCACCTTGACGCCCTTGCCGACACCTAGCGTCTGGAAGCCCTTCGCGGCCTGGGCGACCATGGCCAGTGTCTGGCGGTAGCTGAACGTGCGGCCGAAGAAATCGAGATGGACATTGTCCGGCCACTGGGCCGCCGCGGAATCGAGCGCGGCGTAGACCGGGCGCGGCTCGAATTCCTGGTGCCAGTCAACATTGGGCGGATAATGTGCGAGCCACGGCCGGTCCATGCCGGGCTCCTAGACCATCAGCGGCGCGAGGTCGGGGCTGTCGTGGCCCTCCGGATCGGCGCGCGCGGGCAGGCTGGGATCGATGCTGCGGTAACGGTAGCAGCCGTCCTGGTCCAGCGTGCGCTCCAGCCGGCCGCGGCCCATCAGGCAGTGCAAATGGGCGATGCATTCGCCCAGCGCCAGCATGATCTGGAACGAATCCAGCGCGCGCGAGAACATCACCGGCAGCAGGTCGTGGGCGGTCTGCGGCGTGACGCACTTCTCCTCGCACGCCAGCATGCGGTCCTCGTGGTGGTCGATCAGGTAGAGCAGCCGCGCGTGCAGCCCGTAGAACGGCCGGTTGTGCGACGGCAGGACGAACGCGGTGTCCGGCAGCAGCGACAGGAACTTGCGGTGCGAGTCCAGCCAGTAGTGCAGCGGGTCTTCCTCGGGCTCGTTGGCGTTGACGCTGACGTTCGAGGTGATGCGCGGCAGCACCTGGTCGCCCGAGATCAGCACGTCGAGTTCGTCGCAATACAGGCACACATGCTCGGGCGAGTGGCCGCTGCCGGTGACGACGCGCCATTGCCGGCCGCCGATGGTGATCACCTGGTTGTCGATCAGCCGGTGATAGCCGATGGGCATCGGCTCCACATTGTTGCTGAAGCCGCCCCAGCCCCGCGACCGGATCTCGGCCAGGATGGGTTCCGGGATGCCGCCGCGTTCGTAGAACTGAACCGCTTCGGGCGGCAGCACCCGGGCGTTCTCGTTGGAGAAGGTGCGGGCGTAGAAATACTCGGTCCGGCTCATCAGCAGCGGCGCGTTGAAGTGCCGGCACAGCCAGCCGGCCTGGCCCAGATGGTCCGGATGCATGTGGGTGGCGATCACCCGGGTGATCGGCTTGCCGTCCAGCTCGTTGTCGAAGATCTCCAGCCAGAGATCGCGGGTCTTGTCGCCGCGGATGCCCGTGTCCACCAGCACCCAGCCGTCGCCGTCCTCGAGCAGGTAGAGATTGATGTGATCGAGCGCGAAGGGCAGCGGCATCTGCAGCCACTTGATGCCGGGCGCGATCATGCGCGTCGTGCCGGCAGCCGGCAGGTCGTCGAACGGGTAGGTGAGGCTGGGCTTATCCACGTCTTTACCGAGCGGTAATCAGGTTGCGGGCATCGTAGAGAGGAAGCCTGGCGAAACCAACCGCCATTTGGCCCGGCGACAGCAAGCGTTCCGCTTTGCGCCAAACCGCTTTAGATATAGCGCGCATGAACAGACCAGCGCCCAGCGAGCACGCGATCTTCAAGGCCGGCCCGGCGACCACAGCCCGCGCCGTCGCCCTGTTGCGCGCCGGGCAGCCCATCGGCTTGCCGACCGAGACCGTCTACGGCCTCGCCGCCGACGCCTGCGACGACCGGGCCGTGGCGCGCATCTTCGAGATGAAGGGCCGGCCGAGCTTCAACCCGCTGATCATCCATGTGGCCGACATGGCGCAAGCCGAGCAACTGGTCGAGATGACGCCGCTCGCCCGGCGCATCGCCGCCCGGTTCTGGCCCGGGCCGCTCACCCTGGTGCTGCCGCGCCGCGCCGGCTGCACGGTGTCGCTGCTCGCCTCGGCCGGCCTCGACACGCTGGCGGTCCGCATGCCCGCCCATCCGGCGGCGCGCGACATCCTGCGGGCGTTCGGCGGGCCGCTGGCCGCGCCCAGCGCCAACCGGTCCGGCCATGTCAGCCCCACCGCCGCGCATCACGTCATCGAGGAACTGCCCGTGGCGCTGGTGGTCGACGGCGGGCCGTGCGCGGTCGGGCTGGAATCCACCATCATTGGTTTCGACGGCGAGGCGCCCATGCTGCTGCGGCCGGGCGGGATTGCGGTCGAGGACATCGAGGCGCTGGCCGGCGCGCCGCTGGCTCGCCACGCACCAGAGAATGGCGTCAGCGCGCCGGGCCAACTCGCCAGCCACTATGCGCCCGATGCCGTCCTGCGGCTGGGTGCGCGGGAGGTGCGCGACGGCGAGGCGCTGCTGGCGTTCGGGCTGCCGATTCCGGGCGCAAGGATCACGCTCAACCTCAGCCCGGCGGGCGACCCAACGGAGGCGGCGGCCAACCTGTTCGCCATGCTGCGGGCGCTCGACCATCCGGGCGTCTCGGTCATCGCCGTCATGCCGATCCCGGACACGGGCCTGGGCCTGGCCGTCAACGACCGGCTGCGCCGCGCCGCCGCGCCGCGGGAGGGCCGCCCATGAGCCTCGACGCGCTGAAGACCCTGCTCGGCCCCGGCGGCTACATCGACGATCCGACCGACATGGCGCCCTATCTGACCGAGTGGCGCGACCGCTGGCATGGCGACACGCCGCTGGTCGCCCGGCCGCGCGATACGTACCAGGTCGCCGACGTGGTCGCCCACTGCGCCAGGCACGGCCTGAAACTGGTGCCACAAGGCGGACATACCGGTCTGTGTGGCGGCGCCATGCCGCACCCCGGCGCGGGCGAGATCGTCCTGTCGCTGGGCCGGCTGAACCGGGTCCGCGGCGTCGACCCGCAGGGTTTCGTCATGACCATCGAGGCCGGCTGCACGCTGGCGGCGGCGCAGCAGGCGGCCGCCGAGGCGGACCGGCTGTTTCCGCTGAGCCTTGCCTCCGAAGGCTCGGCGCAGATCGGCGGCGTGCTGTCGACCAATGCCGGCGGCAACGCCGTGCTGCGCTACGGCAACGCCCGCGACCTGGTGCTGGGGCTCGAGGTGGTGCTGGCCGACGGGCGCATCTGGAACGGCCTGAAGGCGCTGCGCAAGGACAACACCGGCTATGACCTCAAGCAGCTGTTCCTGGGGTCCGAGGGCACGCTCGGCATCATCACCGCCGCCGTGCTGAAGCTGTTTCCCGCGCCCAGGCAGCAGGAAACCGCGCTGGCCGCCGTGCCCGGCGTCGCCGAGGCGGTGGCGCTTTTGTCGCTGGCCCGGGAAGCCTCCGGCGACCGGGTGAGCGGCTTCGAGTTGATCCCGCGCATCGGCCTCGACTTCGTGGTCGGTCACAGGAAGGGGAACCGGGATCCGCTGCCCGCGCCGTCGCCGTGGTACGTGCTGATCGACCTGACCACGGCCGCCGCCGGCAGCGACCTCCACGACGCCATGGAAACGCTGCTGGAGCGCGCACTGGAAGCCGGTCTCGTGACCGATGCGGCCGTCGCCCGGTCGAAGACCCAGCGCGGCGACCTCTGGAAGCTGCGCGAGGACCTGTCCGAGGCGCAGAAATACGAAGGCGGCAGCATCAAGCACGACATCTCCGTGCCCATCGCCCGCATTCCCGAGTTCATCGCCACCGCCTCGGCGGCGGTTACCGCGCTGGTTCCCGGCTGCCGTCCGGTGCCGTTCGGCCACATGGGCGACGGCAACATCCACTTCAACGTCAGCCAGCCGCCGGGCATGGACAAACAGGTCTTTCTTGACGGTTGGGAGACCATGAGCGAGAAGGTCCACGACATCGCCGCCATGCTGGGCGGCAGCATCAGCGCCGAGCACGGCGTCGGCCAGCTCAAGGTGGATGAGATCGTCCGCTACAAGAGCCCGGTCGAGATGGAGCTGATGCACCGGCTGAAGCGGGCGCTGGACCCGGGGGGCACCCTGAATCCGGGCAAAGTTGTCACACCCGGCGACGAATGATACGCGGTCCGCGCACGTCCTTCGGATACCGCTGGAAAACACCCGGCGCAGGCAGGTACAAGGGGAAATAAGCCTGTAATCGGGAGGACTTCCATGAAGCGTGGCGTCCTGGGCGCCAGTGCCGCCGCCGGCATCGCCGCGGCGATCCTGCTGACGCTGCCCGGACTCATCGGATCCTCGGCCGAGCAATCGCTGCGTGCCACGCTCAAGACCATCTCGCAGCAGGGCGCCTACCGGATCGAGCTGGTCGGCTTCGAGCGCGGCTGGTTCAGCTCCCACGCCACCAGCAGGCTGGTGCTGGAAGGCCAGTACGCCGAGACCCTGGAACGGGCGCTGGGCCTCGTCCCCGGCACGGCGGTGGCGGTACGGTTCGATCACACCATCAGCCACGGCCCGATCCTGCCGCGCGGCGCCTTTCCCTATATCGGCTACGCCCACGCCGAGACCCAGCTGCGCCTGCCGGAGGTGATCGAGACGCTGCTCGCCCGCTATCTGCAGGGCAAGCCCTTCCTGACCTTCCGCACCACCTTCGGGCTGTTCGGCCGCTCCACGACGCTGGTCAGCAACCCGGACTACACCGGCGGCATGGGACCGCAGACGTCGGTGGAATGGGACGGCGCCTCGGGCCGGATCGGCACCGGGCGGCGCGCCTTCGACGTACAGCTCGACATGCCGCTGTTCAAATGGGAGGCCGACGAGCGCCTGCTGCTGGTGCGAGGCATGTCGGTCAGGAGCGACCAGAAGAAGCGTGGCCGGCACGTCTGGCTGGGCAATACGGATGTCCGCGTCGGCGAGATCCGGCTGATGAACCCGGAATCCGGCGAATCCGCCTGGATCGACGGCCTCGACTATGTGGTGAAAACGGTGGCCGACGGATCAGACCGCCTCGACGCCAGCGCCGTCTTCGGGATCGGCCGGGCCGAGTTCGAGGGCGGCACCCTGGGCCCCAGCGCCTGGACGCTGGAGATCAACAATTTGTCGGCCGGCGCGCTCGACGACGCCTACGACCTGTACAACCAGTTCCTCGACTCCGGCGACCGGCCGGAGGCGCAGCGCGCCATCCTCGACCGCTTCCTGAGCCAGTCGCTCACCGGCCTGTTCTCGTCGCCGGTCGAACTGCGCACCGCCGTCGCCATCGCCACCGACGGGCCGTTCGCGGTCTACAAGGGCACGACCGCGCTGGGCATCGACGGCAAGGCCGGCGACGTCAACATCACCATCGACCAGAAGATCGAGGCGCTCGACTATGACGGGATCAGGATGACCGGCAGCACCGGCCGGCTTCGGCTGGCGCGGCTCGACGGCGACATGCTGGGCGCGCTCTACGGCGACTTCGTGCGCATCGTCGCGACCGCCATGCCCGAGCCGCGGCAAGAGGCGGAGATGCAGCTGGTGATGAACCAGAAGGCGCTCGCCATCATCCGGCCGCAGACCCGGCTCTACCTGGAGAACGTGGCGATCACCATGCCGGAGGGCACGGCGACGGCGAGCGGCGAGCTGGGCTTCAGGGGCGAGGAGCCGCTCGACTATGCCTCGGCCGACCAGATCATCAAGCGGCTGGAAGGGGTGCTGAAGGCGCGGGTGTCGGAAGGCGCGCTGATCTGGGCGCTGACCCGCGACAGCGCGCGCAGCCTGCGCGCCCGGCTGCAGGAGCAGGGCCGCGACCTGCCCGAGGAAACCATCGCCAGGCTCGCCGCCAGGGCCGCGAAGGCCGACCTCGCCGATCTGGAGAAACAGGCCGTGCTCCGCAGGGACGGCGACGCCTATGTGCTGGAAGCGCAGTTCCGCGACGGCAAGGTGGTGCTGAACGGCGTCGCCCGCCCCGACCTGGCGCCGAAAGTGCCATGAGCCTCTGGACCCGCGTCAAGCGGCACCTGAAGGTCTTCGGCATCGCCGTCCTGTTCGGGCTAAGTGTCTATGCCGTGCTCATGCTGGTCAGCACGGTTGCCTGGCACTTCGGTTTCCACACCTGATCTTGCTGGAGGCGTTGAATACACTGCCAATGTGGCTCCGCCTCAACTTTTCGACGTGTCGTGCCGTCGCGGCTACTTATCTTTCATGCGTTCTGCGGCAGGCCGTCTGCGATTTCGTAGTAATCGCCCTTATCCGCAACAAAGATGTGCATTTTGACCGACGTCTGTGTCGGGCCATCAAATGCCCCCATCGCCACGCCGATCCAATCACGGTGCACTGGATCCCAGAATAAAGATGAACCGCATCGACTACAAAAACCCCGCCTGACCTTCTCCGAAGATTGAAACCATGTCACAAACTCTTCGCCTGATGTTTTGACAGCCGTCTTGGGAACATCAACCGACGCAAAGCAATGGCCCGACTGCTTTCTGCATTGCGAGCAGTGGCAAATATCCGGTTGAGGCAATTCGCAATCGACTTCAAACTTGACTGCACCACAAAGACATGAACCTGAGTGCATCCGATCACCCCCAACGAACTATTGCAGACTCATAGCATGAGGCCCGTTTGGGGACAATCAATGGAAGCCAACAAACGGCGGCGGGTTTCGCGCGTTTCGGTGACAGTGCACTTAATTGCGCTTCTTCGGCTTCACCTTCGCACCTATCCCGTCGTCGACCACCCGCCTGCCATGGCCCGGAACAGGTCGATGGCGGCCTGGTAGCGGGCGGCCTGGGCGTCGACGAGCGTGTCTTCGGCGCTGAACAGGCTGCGCTGGGCGTCGAGCACGGTGAGGAAATCGTCCGCGCCCTCCTTGTAGCGGAGCTGGGCGATCCGGTAGGTTTCGCGCGCCTGCACCGCCGCCTCGGCCAGATGCCGGTAGCGGACCTCCGTCTTCTCCACGGCGACCAGCGCGTCCTCGACCTCGCCGAAGGCGGTGATCACCGCCTGCCGGTAGGTGGCGACCAGCTCGCGCTGGCGCGCCTTGGCCGACTGCAGATCGCCGGTCAGTGCGCCGCCGCGGAAGATCGGCGCGGCCAGCCCTGACGCCAGCGAGATGAAGGTCGAGGTGGCGTCGGGCGAGATGTTGCCCGACAGGCCGCCATTGGCCGACAGGCTGATGGTCGGGAAGAACGCCGCCCGTGCCGCGCCGATGTCGGCGTTGGCCGCCAGCAGCGACTGTTCGGCGCCGCGCAGGTCGGGCCGGCGCAGCAGCAGTTGCGACGGTTGTTCGACCTCGATCACCGGCAAGGTCAGCGCGTCAACCGCCGCGCCCTTGACCGAGAAGTTTTGCGGCGTCCTGCCGGCCAGGATGGCGAGGGCGTGCTCGCTGGCGGCGACCTGCTGCTCCAGCGCCGGCACCTGCGCCTCGAACGAGGCGACCGCGCCGCGCTGCTGGGTGACGTCGAGGCCGCCGATGGCGCCTTCCCGGTAGCGGAACTCCACCAGGTCGAGCAGCTCGCGCGCCGCCTTCAGATTGCCGCGCGCCAGGTCGAGCCGCTGGCGCAGCGCCATCAGGCCCACATAGGTGGCCGCCACGTCCGACTGGACGACCAGCTCCAGCGCCTTGTGGTCGAATACCGTGCCCTGGAAATCGGCCCGCGCCGCATCGCGGCGCGCCCGGTTCTTGCCCCACAGGTCGAGCTCGTAACTGATCTGCAGAGTGGCCGAATAATCGTTAAAGGAACCCGCTGGGCCGCCTTCGGGGTTCTCGGTGCGGCGCGAGACGCCGGCGCCGCCGTCGAGCGTGGGGAACAGCGCCGCGCCCGCCACCTTCACGGCGCCGCGCGCCTGCTCGATGCGCTCGATGGACGCGGCGAGGTCGTAGTTGCCGGCCAGCGCCGCGCGCATCAGCGCGGTCAGCTCGGGATCGCCGAAGCGCTCCCACCAGGCGACGTTGCCGGCCTCGCCGACAGCGGTGGTCCCGGCCGGCGTCGACCAGGCGGACGGCGTGTCGATGGTCGGCCGCTCATATTTCGGCGACAGGGAACAGCCGGCCAGCAGCGCGGCCAGCGAAACGGCAAGGGCGGCGTGCCGCGCAGTCATCTTCGTTGCCATCGCCCCTACTCCGACGCCAGCGCGACGACGGGATCGAGCCGCGCGGCCTTGCGTGCCGGCAGATAGCCGAACACCAGCCCGGTCACGATGGCGCACGAGAACGCCAGCATGGCCGGCCCCGCCGTGAACTTGATCGCGGCGCCGAACTGGCCGAGCACCAGCGCGACGGCGACGCCGAGCACCACGCCGACCACGCCGCCGATGGCGCACACCACCAGCGCCTCGGTGTTGAACTGCACCAGGATGTCCTTCATCCGCGCGCCGGTCGCCATGCGCAGGCCGATCTCGCGGGTTCGCTCGGTGACGCTGACCAGCATGATGTTCATCACGCCGATGCCGCCGACCAGCAGCGAGATCGCGGCGACCGAGCCCAGCAGCACGGTCAGCGTGCCCTGGGTTTCCTGCACCATCTCGAGCAGCGAGGCGGTGTTGCGGATCTCGAACTCCTTGCCGGGCTTGCGCTGCTGCAGCAGCTCGCCGATGGCGCTCTCCACCTCCTCGATCCTGCCCGCGTCCTCCACCTTGACGCTGATGCTCTGGATGCTCTGGGTGCCGAACAGCCGCATGGAGCCGGTGGTGATCGGCACCAGCGCGATGTCGTCCATGTCCTGGCCGAAGGCGGACGCGCCCTTTTCGGTCATCACGCCGATCACCTGGAACGGCACGTTGCCGATCATGACGTACTGACCGACGGGCTCCTCGCCGTCGGGGAACAGGTTCTTCGCCACGGTGGTCCCCAGCACGGCCACCGGCGCGAAGCTCTGGGTGTCCTCGGCGTTGAAGAAGGTGCCGTCGCCGACGGGCCAGTCGCGCACCAGCGGATAGCTCTCCTGGGTGCCCTGCACCCGCGCCCGGTAGTCGATATTGCCGAACCGCAGCGTTGAGTTGGTGTTGCGCTCGCCCACCGCTGCCTGGACGTTGGGCAGCTCCAGGATCGCCTCCACGTCGGGCAGGCCCAGCGTGACGCTGTCGTCGCTGCGCGCGCCGCGGCCGCCGGTGCGCACGAGCAGCAGGTTGGTGCCCATGTTCTGGATGCCCTGCAACACCTTCTGCTGCGCGCCTTCGCCGATCGCCAGCATGGTGACCACGGCGGCGACGCCGATCACCACGCCCAGCAGGGTCAGCGCGGTGCGGAACAGGTTCACCCGGAGCTGGCGCAGGGCGATCTTCACCGCCTCGCCCATTTCGGCCAGCAGCCGGGCGGCGCCATGCTCGGCGGCGGCGCGGCGCGCCCGGGCCTTCACCGGCTTGTGGCCGGTATGGTTGTCGGCGGTGACGCGGCCGTCCTGCAACTGGATGATGCGCCGCGCATGGGCGGCCACATTGGCGTCGTGGGTGATCAGGATGACGGTGGCGCCCTCGTCGTTGAGCTGGCCCAGCAGCGCCAGCACCTCCTCGCCGCTGCGGCTGTCGAGCGCGCCGGTGGGCTCGTCGGCCAGGATCACGTCGGCGCCGTTGATCAGCGCCCGCGCGATCGACACCCGCTGCTGCTGGCCGCCGGAAAGCTGGCCGGGCCGGTGCCCGGTCCGATCGCCGAGGCCCAGCCGCTCCAGCAGCGCGTGGGCGCGCTCGATGCGCTCGCGCCTGGGCGTGCCGGCATAGATCGCCGGCACCTCCACGTTCTCGGCCGCCGTCGCCCCGGACAGCAGATTGTAGCGCTGGAAGACGAAGCCAAAGGTGTCGCGCCTGAGCGCGGCCAGCTCGTCCAGGGTCAGGCCGGCCACGTCGGTGCCCGCGACCTCGTAGGTGCCCTCGTCGGGCCGGTCGAGGCAGCCCAGGATGTTCATCAGCGTGGACTTGCCCGAGCCGGACTGGCCCATGATGGCGACGAACTCGCCCGGAAAGATGGTCAGCGATACCCGGTCGAGCGCGCGGATCTCCGTCTCGCCGTTCTGGTAGATCCTGGAGACGCCGTCGATCCGGATGACCGCGTCGCGCTGGTCGGCCTCGGCCAGAGAGAAGTTCATAGCCGCGGCCCCGGCGTGAAACGGCGGCTGCCGCGCTCGTCCCGCTCGGGCTTGGCGTCGGACGCGGGCGCCATCGGCAGGATCACCTTCTCGCCTTCCTTCAGGCCCTTCAGCACCTGGGCATCGGTCCGGTTCATCAGCCCGACCAGGATCTGCCGTTCCTCGGGTCCGTCCTCGCCCAGGACGTGGACGGTGTAGGACGCCGGACGCTTGCCGTCGCCCCGCCGGCCTTCGCCGCGCTGCCCGCGAGGCTGGCCGGCTTCGGCGCGGCGGCGCTCGCCGCCGGCACCGTCCCTGCCGCCGCGGTCGCCGCCCTTGCCCTTTTCCAGCGCGGCGACCGGGACGATCAGCGCGCCCTTCGCCTCGCCGAGAACGAAGAACACCTGGGCGGTCATGTTGGTCATCAGCGCGCCGTCGGTGTTGTCGACGTCGAGCAGCACCTTGTAGAGCACCACCTCGTTGGTCACCTCGGGCGTCGGCATGATCTGGCGCACGGTCGCCCTCCAGCGCCGGTTGGGATCGCCCAGCGTGGTGAAATAGGCCTGCATGCCGGGCGTGAGCTTGACCACGTCGGCCTCGGACACCTCGGCCTCGACCGTCATCTGGGTCAGGTCGGCGACGCGGAGCACGATGGGCGCGGTCTGGTTGGCGTTGAGGGTCTGGCCCAGATAGGCGGTCTGCGACACCACCGCGCCGTCGATCGGCGCATAGATCTGGGTGTAGCCGAGCTGCGCCATGTCGCCGTCGAGCGTCGCCTGGGCCGACGCCATCTGCGCCGTCGTCGCCGCCACCCGTGCCTTGGCCACGTCGGCCGCCGTGTCGGTGGTCTGCAGCGCGTCCTGGCTGACCGCGTTGCCCTCGAAGAGCCGCCGGTTGCGCGCCGCCTGCTGCTGCGCCAGCGCCGCCTCGGCGCGCTGCAGCGCGAGCTGGGACTGGAAGTTCTGGATGTTGGCCTTGCCGGTGCGCACTCTCGATTCGAGCACCCGCGCGTCGATCTCGGCAAGCAGCTCGCCCTTCTCGACCTTGTCGCCGACGGTGAAGTGGACTTTCACGAGCTGGCCCGAGACCTGCGCGCCTACGTCGACGTAGTTCTTGGGTTGCAGCGAGCCCAGCGAGTTGACCGTCTTCTCGATGTCGCCGCGTGTGACCTCGGCGGTCTCCGGCTCGGGCTCACGCTCGCCGAACAGCCCCGACAGCAGCAGCACGAGCAGGATCAGCACGGCGGCAGCAGCCAGTCCGATCCAAAGCCACCGGCGCGGTCCCGGCACCGGCCTGCCCGCGCCGGGGCGCGCCGTCGATTGCTCTGCCTGCATTGCCTTCGAGACCCTTCCGTGAACCGTCCGCATTCTACGGCGGCCATGTCTTTAACGCATGACAGTTGGAAATCCTTCGCGCGGCCGGGTCAACCGCCGTTTTCCGACTATCGAATTTGATAGTTGCTAATCACTCGCACTTACATAATAAGCTGGGAGCCGGATCAACAACTCGAAATCGCCGTCCCATGCCCGTGCATCCTGACCTGTCGCTGTGGGCCCTGTTCTGGGACGCCAGCCCCGTCGTCAAGGGGGTTATCGCCCTGCTCATCCTGCTGTCGGTGATGTGCTGGTCGATCATCATCGAGAAGGCCATTCGGCTGGCAGGTTTACGCAAGCAGATCAAGCAGTTGCAGCAAGCCGCCGCGACCGGCGCCGGCGTCGGCGCGACCGGCATCGCCAAGGCCATCCTGGAAGCGGCGCATGCCGAGGCCGCCGACCGGCTGGGCGACGAAACCCGCACCGAACTGCGCGACCGTATCGAGCGCGCCATGCGAATCGCCATGGTGAGCGAGCTGCGCCAGATCGAACCCGGCCTGCCGTTCCTTGCGACCGTCGGGTCCGCCGCGCCGTTCATCGGCTTGTTCGGCACGGTCTGGGGCATCATGCACAGCTTCGCCAGCATCGCGAGCGCCCAGAACGTCAGCCTGGCCGTTGTCGCCCCCGGCATCGCCGAGGCGCTGTTCGCTACCGCCATCGGCCTGGCCGCCGCCATCCCCGCGGTGATCGCCTACAACAAGCTGGCCATCGACCTGGGCCGCCTGGGCCAGGAGATCAACACCCTGATCGTCGCCATCGCCAAGGGCCTGCTCCGCACCGAGGCGCATCCCGCACTGCGCCGGACCGCCTGACATGGCCGGCGGCCTGCTCGATCCCCCGAGCTTCGACGACGGCGGCGGCTACAAGCCACTGGCGGAGATCAACGTCACGCCGCTGGTCGATGTCATGCTGGTGCTGCTGATCATCTTCATGATCACCGCGCCGCTGATGCTGTCGAACGTGCCGCTGGAGCTGCCCAAGCTGACGGCCGGGAACGTGAACCGTCCCGAGGACCCTCTCGTGGTCAGCCTGAACAGGGACGGCGACATCTTCCTGAAGGACGAGAAGCTGACCGCCGACGAGCTGGCGACGCGCCTCCAGGCGCTGGCGGCCGAACGGGGCAGCGACGTGATCTTCGTGCGCGGCGACAAGGGCGTGGACTATGGCTCGGTGATGGAGCTGCTGGGCACGGTTGGCGAGGCAGGCTTCGCCAAGATCTCGCTGATCGCCGAGCGCCCGGGCGGGAAGTAGCGCCATGACGACGGTGCGGCACCTGTCGACGCTGGCCGCGCTGGCGCTCCACGCCGCCGGGATCGGCATCGCCATGAGCATGCCGCCCGGCGCACCGCCGGCCGAGCCCAGGGAAATCCCCATCACCCTGACCATGATGACGCCGCCCGAGCCGCCGGCGCCGAAGGTCGAAGAGTCCAGGCCCGAGCCAAAGCCTGAGCCCGTCGTCCGTGAAACGCCGCCGCCCGTGCCACAGCCTGTGATCGAGCCACCCCCCGAGGTGATCGCCAGCGCCGCGACGTCGGTGGCTGAAACGGTGGCGCCCGTGATGCCGCCGCCTCCCCCTCCTCCTCCGCCGCCCAATCCCGGCGCCGTCAAGGCTCAGGAAGACTATAACAGCCGCATCCTGGCCTGGTTGGAGCGTCACAAACGGACACCGCGAACCACCCGTGGCCAGGCCACCGCCTGGGTGGAATTCGTGTTCGACCGCAGCGGCCGTCTGATGGACTACAAGCTACTCAAGAGCTCCGGTTCGCCGGTACTCGACGAGGCCGCGCTCAAGATGGTCCAGCGATCCTCGCCATTTCCCCCCGTTCCCAAGGAAATCCCAGGCGAAAAGATGAGCGTGCAGGTTCCGGTGGAGTTCACCATCCGTTGAGGCGCTACTGGCCGGGCCGCCGCAGCCGCTTGTACATCAGCGTCAGCAGTTCCGACATCTCGCCCATCACCCGCGACATCCGCGCCTGATCACGGCGGAGCTGATCCAGCTCCTGCGGCGGCGGCGCCTTCGGGCCGGGCAGGCCCAGCTTGACCACGTCCTGCAGGGTCTTGTGCGCCTGCTGCAGCAGGATGTCCTTGCGGCGCATTTCCTCGGCATGCTGCTGGCGCGTGGCGACCAGTTCGGAGCGCAGGAACTCGATCTCGGCATTCATGCTGCGGTGGTGGCGCTCGATGCCCTCGAGCAGCGGCGCGAGCTGGCGGCCCATGCCCTCGGATGGCGCGGCTGGCGCCGGAGCGGCCGCGCGGGCACTGGCGACGTCGGCGCGCAGCTGCTCGTTCTCCCGCCGCAGGCGCTCCAGCGCCTTCTTGCGCACGGCCTGCTTTTCCACGGCCGCGCGCAACCGGTCGGCCGCCGCTTGCTGCACCGCGGAATCCAGGTAGACGAACCAGTTGTTGCCGATCTTGGTGGCCCGCTGCTTGCCCTTTTTGACCTGCCTGAGCAGGTCCACCGGCTGCGTTTCCAGCACGCTAGCAGCGTCCCTGAGCGTGGCCCAGCGGCCCAGAGCGGGGTCGGTGCCGAAGTCTGCCAAGCAAAACTCGCACTTGAGTGACGGTGCCGGCATACTCGCACAACTCCTGGGAGGGAACCAGCCATGTCGAGCACCGCACGCACCGAACGCACCGCCACCTACCGGTCCGCCGACGGCCTGGAGCTGTTCTACCGCGATTTCGGCGACCCCGACTCGAAAGCTGTTCCAGTGGTCTGCCTGCCCGGCCTGACCCGCAATTCCCGCGATTTCGTCACGCTGGCGCGGCGGCTTTCGGCCCAGCGCCGGGTGATCTGCCCCGACCTGCGCGGCCGCGGGTTCTCCGCCTATGACCCGACCTGGGCCAACTACGTGCCGGGCACCTATGTGAAGGACACGCTGACCCTGCTGGGCGAACTGGGCATCAGCCGCTTCGTGTCGATCGGCACCTCGCTGGGCGGCCTGATGACCATGGTGCTGGCCGGCATCAAGTCGGTCACCCTGGCCGGTGCGGTGCTGAACGACGTGGGTCCGGTCCTCGGCCCGGGCATCGCCCGGATCGCGGGCTACACTGGCAAGGCCGCGCCGGTGAAGAACTGGGACCAAGCCGTGGAACAGGCGAAATTCGTCTACGGTCCCGCGCTGCCCGGCCTGTCCGACGCGGAATGGCAGGCATTCGCGCGGCGCGGCTACCGCGAGGACGGCGGCGTCATCCGCCTCGACTACGACCCGAGGATCGGCGACGCCATTCGCGAGCTGCCGCCGCCCGCGCCGGACGCCGATCCGTGGCCGCTGTTCGAGCGCCTGAAAGACGTGCCGACCGTGGTGCTGCGCGGTGCGCTCTCGGACATCCTTGAGCAGGACGTGTTCGAGGAAATGGGCCGCCGCATCCCCGACGCACGGCTGGTGCTGGTGCCGGGCCGCGGCCACGTCCCGCTGCTCGACGAGCCGGAGGTAACCCCGGCCATCGATGCACTTCTGCGGGATGCCGACACCAGGAACCAACCCACCGTGACTTCGCGAGCGTAGCGAAGCGATCCAGCCAAGCCGTTGAAGGCCGTGTGGCCGAAGGGCTGGGTTGCGTCGCTGCGCTCGCAAAATCACAGAGATTTGGTGGTTACCTGTAAGGCCGCTGATCGCCCAGACGCGCGTCGCGGGCCGCGGGGCTTTCCATCTGGATGATGTCGACCTCGCGTGCGTGCAGGTGCGCGCCGATATATTGCTGGAAGGTGAGCGGCACCGGCTGGCGGCCACCGAGCTGGGCATAGACCTCGTCGCACATGGTCTGCACCGGGCGGCCGTTCTCGTCGATGGTGCAGGGAAAGTTCATCTGCGGTTCGCGGGCGGTAATGGTCTGGCAGCGCTGGATCTGGGTCGAGAACCTGGGATCGTAGGGCGTCAGCTTCTGCTTGATCACCGTCGCGAAGGTCATCTGGCTCATGGCCAGCGCCTGGTCCATGCACATTTTCATCTTGGGCGGCAGCATCACCCAGGCTTCCTGGGCGGCACGTTCCTTCTTGCCCTTAGCCTCGACCATGGACGGATCGTTGATGTACTGCGCCATGGCGCTCGATGCGGCAAGCGCCAGCACGATGCCGGTCATGAATGCGATGCTGCGACTGCGGACGTTGCTCATGCTTCTACCCCCTCGATCGTCGTTACGCCCCCACGATAGCAGATGCGCGGCTTCAATCCATCCGCAGGCCGCCGTCGACGTTCAGCGTCTGGCCGGTGACGTAGGACGCATCCGGGCTGCACAGGAACGCCACCGCCGACGCCTGTTCGGACGGCTGGCCCTGGCGGCCCATGGGGATGGCGGCGCGGACGCCCTTCTTCACGTCCATGAACTCGCGCTGGTAGAGCTCGGCCGAGCGCTTGAAGGTGCTGTCCATCATGTCGGTGTCGGTGGAGCCGGGGCAGACGCAGTTGACGCGGATACCCTGCTTGGCCAGCTCGAGCGCCATCTGCTGGGTCAGGCCGATCACCGCGAACTTCGACGCGCAATAGGCGCCGTAGAGCGGCAGGCCGACCCGGCCGGCCATGGAGGAGATGTTGACGATGGCGCCGCCACTGCCGGACTTCAGCATGGCTTTCGCGGCCAGCTTCGACACCAGGTAAACGCCGTTCAAATTGACGTCGACGGTCGAGTACCAGAGCTCATCCGACATCTCGATGATCGGCGCCGCGCCCGCGTCGCTGGGCACGCCGGCGTTGTTCACCACCGCATAGACCGGACCGAGCTGCCTCTCGGTCTCGGCGATCAGGGTCTCGACCTGGTCGCGCATGGTGACGTCGCATAGGATCGCGGCGGCCTTGCGGCCCATGGCGCGGATTTCCCCGGCGACGCTCTCGGCGCCCTTCCAGCCTTCCGCCTTCTCGTGCTCCGGGTAGGTCGACGGGTCGCGCGGGAACGCCGACACCGCCACGTCGAAGCCGTCCCTGGCGAGACGCAGGGCGATGGCGCGCCCGAGGCCGCGCTTGCGGCCCGCGCCGGTGACGATGGCAACCTTGCCGTTGGATTCGCTCATGTTCGTGCTCCTATGCGCGCGAGGCCAGCAGGGCCTTGAAGGTGGTGTCCATGTCGTCGAGGATCGGGCCGCAGATCTGATGCTTGCTCATGTTCCACCAGTAGGCGTCGAGCCTGGGATAGTTGGTCAGCGGCTCGCTGTCGCCGAAATGCGACAGGATATAGTGGACGAAGAACAGGATCGGCGGCACCGCGCAATCGGCCAGGGTCAGCGCGCCGCCGACGGCGTATTCATCGCCTTCCATGAAGCCTTCGAGAATGGAGAGGCCGGTTCGCGTGCCCGCAAGCCCCGTATCCGCCAGCGCCTGGTCGCGGGTCGCCGGATTGAGTTGCGCGAACAGGGTGAACAGGGGCACGACGATGTAGATGTCGCCGACCCGGTTGATCAGCCGCACCTTGCCGCGCGCCGCCAGATCGGCGGGCATCAGCGGCTTTTGCGGATACTTCTCCTCGAGATATTCGCAGATCACCTCGGATTCGGGCAGGGTGACGCCGCCATCGACCATGGTCGGCACCTTGCCGATGGGATTGATCCGCAGATACTCCTCGGACCGGGCCGAACCGCCGGGCGGCAACTCCTGCTCGTAGGCGATCCCCTTGTGATGCAGCGCCGTGCGCACGCGCGACACGAAGGGCGAAAAAGACGGCCCGTAGATCTTCATGAAGTCCCCCGTTCGAAGTCTCGGACATAGTTCTAAAGGGGTTTGCGGCGGTCGGAAAGGGCTGTGCCGCTTCGCGGCCACCCTCACCCTAACCCTCTCCCCCGCGGGGCGAGGGGACGCCGGCATCGATGGCCAATCCCTTCTCCCCGCCGGGGAGAAGGTGGCCGCGCAGCGGCCGGATGAGGGGGCGCCGCGCAGCGGCCTGCTTCCCAACGCCGCAGAACCCCAACCCGACGCGCTCAGCGCGTCAGGCGGCGGCCTCCAAAGGGGCGAGGTTCTCCACGAACTGCCTGGTGCATGCCTCCCAGCTGAAGGTCTCGGCGAAGGCGAGGCAGGCCTTCGGGTCGAGCCTGAGCGCGCCGGCGATGGCCGTGCCCAGATCGTCCGACAGACAACCGACCGCGCCGCGCGCCGTGTGATCGTCGCGGCAGGCGTGCTCGCCCAGCACGTCGAGCGGGCCGGACACCGGATAGGCGGCCACCGGCACGCCGCAGGCCAATGCCTCCAGGATGACGAGGCCGAAGGTGTCGGTCCGGCTCGGGAACACGAACACGTCGCTCTGGGCGTAGTACTCCGCCAGCTCGGCGCCCTGCTTGACGCCGGTGAACACCACGTCCGGATAGGCGGCGCGCAGCTCGTCGAGCTGCGGCCCGTCGCCGACGACGACCTTGGTGCCCGGCAGATCCAGGCTGACGAACGCCTCCAGGTTCTTCTCGACCGCGACCCGCCCCACATAGGTGTAGACCGGCCGCAGCATGTCCAGGTTGGTCTTCTCGCGCGGGTGAAACACGGTCATGTCGACGCCGCGCGAGAACAGCGCCGTGCGGCCGAAGCCCCGCTGCTCCAGCTCCTTGCGCAGGGATTCGGTGGCCGCCATCACCCGGTCGGACGGCTTGTGGAACCGGCGCAGCATGGCGTAGCCCCACGACAGCGGAATATGAAACCGCGCCGCGATGTACTCGGCGAACCTTGTGTGGAACGCCGTGGTGAAGGACAGGTCGGCCTTCAGGCAAATGCGCCGCGCCGCCCAGCCCAGTGGACCTTCGGTGGCGATGTGGATGGCATCGGGCTGGAACGCGGCGATCATGGCGCGGAGCCGCCGGCGCGGCAGCACCGCCAGCCTGATTTCCGGGTAGGTCGGCATCGGCATGGTGCGGAACAGCTCCGGGGTGATCATCAACACCTCGTGGCCCAGCTTCAGCAGCTCGGTCCGGGTGGTGTCCAGCGTGCGCACGACGCCGTTGACCTGGGGGAACCAGGCATCGCTGACGATGGCGATTTTCATGAACCGTCCTCGTGTGGAGCGTATCGGGGAAAGGGAGCTCGCGGCATCAGGCTGTGACGGGCTCGACTGTCGCCGGCACGGTCTTGCCGACCAGCTCGTAGCGCTCGGTCAGGTCCTGCCAGCGGATGATCTCCAGCCGGCCGTCGGCGTGCTCGGCCAGCGCCGTGCAGCTTTCCACCCAGTCGCCGTCGTTGCAGTAGAGGATGCCGTTGATGCGGCGCATCTCGGCGTGGTGGATGTGGCCGCAAATGACGCCGTCGAGGCCGCGCTCGGCGCATTCGTGGGCCACCGCGTCCTCGAACCGGCTGATGAACTCGACCGCGTTCTTGACCTTGTGCTTCAGATACGCCGACAGCGACCAGTAGGAATAGCCCAGGCGGCGGCGGGCGGCATTGACCAGCCGGTTCACCGTCAGCGCGGCGGTGTACGCATGGTCGCCCAGGAAGGCGAGCCAGCGGGCATGCTTGACCACCGCGTCGAACGCATCGCCGTGCAGCACTAGGAACCGGCGGCCGTCGGCCATCTGATGGACCGTCTCGTTGGTGACCAGCACGCCGCCGAAGAAATGGCCGGCGAAGTCGCGCAGCCCCTCGTCGTGGTTGCCGGTGATGTAAATCACCTCGGTGCCCTTGCGCGCCTTGCGCAGCACCTTCTGGACCACGTCGTTGTGCGCCTGCGGCCAGTACCAGCTTTTCTTCAGCCGCCAGCCGTCGACGATGTCGCCGACCAGGTACAGCGTGTCGCATTCGGTATATTTCAGGAAATCGAGCAGCGCCTCGGCCTGCGAGCCCTTGGTGCCGAGATGTATGTCGGAGATCCAGATACTGCGGTAGCGGAGATCGCCCTCCTCCAGCGGCGGCTTGGGCAGCGCCGCGACGGTGCCGCGCGCCTTGCCTCGGAACGAACCCGCGGGCGCGCGGGCGTCCCAGCCTTCGGACGAGATGTCGCGCCTCGATGTTTCTGCCTGGCGGATCATAAAACCGTAATCTTTCTTGCTATGATCCCGATGGTCGCTTAATTCAGCGTCTTCACAGTACCTCCTGCCAGTTACAATTTTATGTCGAACGCAGAACAAACCGGTCGGCGGCGCCGATTTCTTGTGATTCTAAACCCGATCGCCGGGCGGCGTCGGCAGGTATTCTTGCGCAAGACCATCGAGACTTTGGAGCGCGCCGGATTCATCGTGACCTTCGCGGCGACGGCGCGGCGCGGCGATGCGGAAGCCATCGCCCGGAGCGCGGCGACGAGCGACGACCGGCCCGACGCCGTCGTCGCGGCGGGTGGCGACGGCACCATCAACGAGGTGGCGAACGGCCTCGTCGGCACCGGCATGGCCATGGGCATCATTCCGATGGGCACGGCCAACGTGCTGGCCAGCGAGCTGGGCATCGGCGCCTGGTCCGGCCCGGTGTCGCGGACGCTGATCGCGGGCGTTGCAAAGCCGATCCACATGGGCGACATCGACGGCCGCCGCTTCGTGATGATGGCGGGCGTCGGCTATGACGCGCGGGTGACGGCGCGGATCGACCCGGCCACCAAGTATCGCTGGGGCAAGGCCGCCTATGGTATCGCCGGCCTGATGGAGTGGCTGGAACCGCCGGCGGCGCCGTTCGAGGTGATCGTCGATGGCCGGTCCTACGAGACAGCCTGGATGATCGCCGCCAACGGCCGGCGCTACGCGGGCCGCTACATCGTCGCGCCCATGGCCCGGCTCGACGCGCCGTCGCTGACCGTGTGCCTGATGCCCGGCGCGGGCCGCGGCGACATGTTCCGTTACCTGGCCGCCATCGGCCGCGACCGGCTGGACCGGGAGAAGGACGTGCGGTTCATCGAGGCACGCGAGGTGCTGGTGCCGGCGGCCCCGCAGGCGCAGATCGAGATCGACGGCGACTTCCACGGTCCGGGTCCAGCGCGGATTTCGCTCGCGCCGGAGACACTGAACCTGATCCAGCCGGCCAGCGCGCGATAAGCCGATAGAGAACCGCTTCGCGGTCCCCCTCACCTGACCGCTGCGCGGCCATCCTTTCCCCGTTGGGGCGAGGGGATTTGGCCGGAGCGGCTGCCAGGAAAAGCCCTTCTCCCCGCCGGGGAGAAGGTGCCGCGAAGCGGCGGATGAGGGTCAGCCTTCCGGCGTGGTCAGCGGGACGCCGAGCAGGGCGCGGCGCTTCAGCCAGGCGCTGGCGCGGTAGCGCGGGTCGCCGTAGAACGCGTACATGGCGTCGAGGATTCCCAGCACGGTGCTGGCGCCCAGCGCGTCGCCAAACTCCAGCGGGCCTTTCGGATAGCCCAGGCCCAGGCGCACGGCGGCGTTGATGTCGTCGGGCGTGGCGATACGCTGCTGGGCGATCTCGCAGCCCACATTGACGATGCAGGCGATGACCCGCTGGGCGATGAAACCGGGGCTGTCGTGGATCACCGTCACCGCCTCGGCGGCTTTCGCCAGCAGCGCATGGGCGCCGTCGCGGATTTCCGGCCTGGTCACCGGCGTGGTCATCAGCGTGCGGTGGGTGGCGAGGCCGAACAGCGGGTCGATGGCGACGGTGTTCGCCGGGTCGATGCCCAGCTCCAGCGCCGTGGTGGTCGCATCCTTGCCGATCGGCGAAATGATATTCACAACGCCGTCACCCGGCTCGGACGCGACCGCGACCCCGTTGGCCTTGGCCAGCGCAGTGACGATGTCCTGCACCTCGGAGGTGGCGTTGGCGACCCAGACCGCCTTGGGCAGCGCGGTCGGCACGGGATCGCGCGGGAAGGTGCTGCGCTTGCCGTCGGCATATTCATAGAAGCCGCGGCCGGTCTTGCGGCCATAGAGGCCGGCGGCGACGCGCTGCGGCGCCAGCGGGTTCGGCACGTAGCGCGGCTCGTTGAAGAACTGCTGCCAGATGCTGACCATCACCGGGAACGACACGTCGAGGCCGGTCAGGTCGAGGAGTTCGAAGCAGCCCATGCGGAAACCGCAGGCGTCGCGCAGCACGTCGTCAATCACCGGATATTCGGCGATGCCCTCGGAGAGAATGCGGAAGCCTTCGGTGTAGTAGGCGCGGCCGGCGTGGTTCACCAGGAAGCCGGGCGTGTCCTTGGCGCCGACCGGGCGGTGGCCCATGGCGTCGGACAGCGCGTTGAGGCGGTCGACGACCCAGTCCTCGGTCATCAGCGCCTTCACCACCTCGACCACCTTCATCAGCGGCACGGGATTGAAGAAGTGGAAGCCGGCGACGCGGCCCGGCTTCTTGCAGGCGGCGGCGATGGCGGTGACGCTGAGCGAGGAGGTGTTGGTGGTCAGGATACAGTCGTTCGAAACGATGGCTTCGAGGTCGGAGAACACCTGCTTCTTCACGTCGAGATTTTCCAGGATCGCCTCGACCACCACGGTGCAGTCGGCGAAGCCGTCGAGGCTGTCGGCCAGTTTCAGGTTGGCCTTGGCGGCGGCAGCGGCGGCCTGGTCCAGCTGGCCCTTCTCGGCGGCGCGGTCCAGCATCTTGCAGATGAAGCCGGCGGCCTCTTCCATGGCGGCGCGGTTCATATCGAACAGGCGCACCGGACAGCCGGCCTGCAGAGCGATCTGGACGATGCCGCGGCCCATGGCGCCGGCGCCGAGGACGCCGACGATTTCGTTGTGCTTGCTCACGAGTTCCCCCGTTCCTTACTGCTCGCCAAGGTCGCGCGGTTCATAGCACAGGCCGTTCGGCGGCACCAAGCGCCGAGGCTGGGCTTCCGGCCCGGATGTCCGTTATGCTGGGAACGGGAAACGGGAGAACGACCATGACATTCGCCGCTGGCGGCCTGGTGGAAGCCGATTGGCTCGCCGCCCATCTCGACGATCCGGACCTTCGCATCTACGACTGCACCGTGTTCCTGACGCCCAATGGCGACGGCACGGTGAAGATCGAGAGCGGCCGGGCGCACTGGGAGGGCGGCCACATTCCGGGCGCCGGCTTCCTCGACCTGATCTCGGACCTGTCCGACACCGGGCAGAAGTTGCGCTTCATGATGCCCTCGGCCGAAAAATTCGCGGCGTCTGTCGGCAAGGCCGGGCTGGGCGACGGCAGCCGCGTTGTGCTCTATTGCGCCGGGCCGCCCATGTGGGCGACGCGGGTCTGGTGGATGCTGCGCGCCTTCGGCTTCGACGATGCCGCGGTGCTGAACGGCGGCTGGAGCACGTGGAAGCGCGACGGGCGCGAGATCTCGGTCGAGCCGCCGCGCTATCCGCCCGCGACGTTCACCGCGAAGCCGCGACCCGGCCTGTTCGTCGGCAAGGACGACGTGGCCGCCGCCATCGCCGACGGCCAGACCTGCGTGCTGAACAGCCTGTCGCGCGAGATGCATGCCGGCAAGGTGGCGACCGGGCCGCGACCGGGCCGCATCACCGGCAGCGTCAACCTGCCGGCCATGGAGCTGCTGGGCGAGGATCTGCGCCTGCTCGATGACGCCGTGCTGCGCGAACGGCTGGGCGGTGTGGGTGCCGACAGGGACCACAGGATCATCACCTATTGCGGCGGCGGCATCGCCGCCACGCTGACCGCATTCGCGCTGGCCCGTCTGGGCCACCGCGACGTGGCGGTCTATGACGGCTCCATGTCCGAATGGGCCGCCGATCCGAGCGCGCCGATGGAGGTGGGTTAGGATTGCCGTCGCACCACTACCTCTACCGTCATCCCGGCGCATGCCGGGACCCAGTTGGGGCCTTCACGTGGCCTCTCAACCACTCAGTCACGAAGAAACCATTTTTTGTGGTACGAGGCCCGGCCGCAGTCAGCAAGCCCTACGATCGTCTGGGTCCCGGCATGCGCCGGGATGACGGCTGAAGAGGTTGCAAAAAGCGGCGCACAAACCCAACAACATTATTCCCCTTCACCGTAACGCGCTTTGTCCTTGTTCCGTAATAATTTCGCCCAGCCCTTTCCCACGATGTTACCATTCCCGGTAAGCTGAGGACCGCCGACCGATGGAGTGGATCGACCACGTCATACTGCTCTCCTCCGGCCTGATCGTGCTGAGCATCCTGGTCGGGCTCGTCTCGACGCGCTTCGGCGCTCCGCTGCTGCTTGTCTTCCTGATCCTCGGCATGCTGGCGGGCGAGGACGGCCCGGGCGGCATCCAGTTCGACAACTTCCACATGGCCTACACGGTCGGCAGCATCGCGCTCGCCATCATCCTGTTCGACGGCGGCCTGCGCACCGAGCGCAGGGACTTCCGTGAGGTGCTGGGACCCGCCGCCGCCCTGTCCACCGTCGGCGTTGTGCTCACCGCCGCCATCACCGGGCTGGCGGCCAAGTGGTTCATGGGCATCGGCTGGATCGAGGGCCTGCTGGTCGGCGCCATCGTCGCCTCGACCGACGCCGCGGCGGTGTTCTTCCTGCTCAGCGTCCGCGGCGTGCGGCTCAAGGGCAGGCTGCGATCGACGCTGGAAGTCGAGGCCGGCCTCAACGACCCCATGGCCGTGTTCCTCACCATCACCTTCATGACCATCCTGCAGGCCGGCGCCGCGAGCCCGCTAGCGACGGCACAGACGCTGATGACCCATGCCATCGTCCAGTTGCTGGGCGGCGTCGTGTTCGGCGTGCTGGGCGGCAGCCTGCTGCTCGCCGTCGTCAACCGGGTGACGCTGTCGGCGGGCCTCTATCCGGTGCTGGCGGTGGCGGGCGGGCTGTTCGTATTCGCCGCCGCGCACACGGTCGGAGCCAGCGGCTTCCTCGCGGTCTACCTGGCCGGCTACGTGTTCGGCCGGCGGCGTCACAAGGCGACGCAGATCATCGAACGCTTCACCGACGGCATGGCGTGGCTGGCGCAGATCGCCATGTTCCTGATCCTGGGCCTGCTAATCACGCCGTCGGAGCTGCTGCCCATGCTGGCGGCGTCCATCGGCATCGCCGCCGTGCTGATCTTCGTCGCCCGCCCGGTCGCGGCCTTCCTCTGCCTGTGGCCCTTCAAGTACAGCCCGCGCGAGATCGCGTTCGTATCGTGGGTTGGCCTGCGCGGCGCGGTGCCGATCTATCTCGGCACCATTCCGATCCTGGCCGGCATCCCCGGCTCGCAGGAGTGGTTCAGCGTGGTCTACATGGTGGTGATCACCTCGCTGGTGGTGCAGGGCTGGACCATCGGTCTGTCCGGCCGCTGGCTGAACGTGGTGCTGCCGCCGCGGCCGGCCGCGCCGATCAGGGTCGACATCGACCTGCCGCACGACATCGGCAAGGGCATGCTGGCCTATACCGTGCAGCCGGGCAGCCTGGCGATGCGGCGCTCGATGGCGCGCCTGCCGTTGCCCGACGAGGTGACGCTGGTCTCGATCATCCGCGACGGCAGGATCAGGAGCGCCGGCGAACTGGAGCACCTGGCGCCGGGCGACGACGTGCTGCTGCTTACCCCGCCCGAGCATGTGGCGCTGCTCGACCGCGTGTTCGGCACCAAGGACGGCGCCCGCGACACGGCTGTGGAGCTGCTGGGCGAGTTCACCTTCGCCGCCGACACGCCGGTGGGCGCGGTGACCGAGCTTTATGCCGCCAGCGTGCCCGCCAACCAGCGCGACCTGCCGCTGGGCCAGTTCATGGAAACCCACCTGCTGACGCGCCCCAGCGCCGGCAAGCGGCTGCGGCTGGGCGCCATCGAGCTGATCGTCGCCGAGACCCGCAAGGGCCGCATCACCCGCGTCGCCATCGAGCTCGAGCCCATGGAAGGCTCGATCAGGCGCTTCGATCCGTGGTTGATCTGGATGCGCTCGGTGCTGTGGCTGCCACTGGAGAAACGGCTCGGCCGCCTGCTGCCGAAGGTGCCCAAGCCGGCCTGGTGGCGGCGGTAACGACCTCAGTTGCGCCGAGGCACCTTGCAGGACAGGTCGCCTTCTTCGCAGTCCGACAGCGCCTCCAGTTGTTTGATCCGCCGGTGGGTGAGCTCAGCGAGGCATCCAGACACCATCATCGGATGGACGGAGCCGCCAACACTATCGGCGCTGCGAAAACGGCACTCATCGTCGCGGAACTTGATCCACGACCGCTGGGCCTGCCGCAGCAGGTCCTGATTCTCGGGATCAAGATTCTTGAGGAGGCTTCCATAGGTTTCGTTCAATTTCTTGTCCTCGTCCGCGTAGGACCTGGATGCTTCCTCATTCATATCGGCTTGGGTTTGTGCCACGAGCGGAGACGAGCCGAAAAGGAGCGTCAGTGCTGCAAGGCTCGCTGCGCACCATCGACGGATCGCCATCAAAGCTTCGCGACCCCGTCGATCTCGACCATCAGGTCGCGATTGGCGAGTTCGCGCACCCCGATGGCGGTCCAGGTGGGATAGGGATCCCTGATATAGCGGTCCTTCACTTCGGCAAAGATGGCGATGCTGTGCTGCAATTCGATATGGTAGGTCTTCAGGTCGACGAGGTTGTCGAACGTGGCGCCGACTTCCTCGAGCACCGCCTGCATGTTCTCGAAGCACAGTTCATACTGCGCCTCCGCGCTGCGCGGGATCACGCCGTCCGCCCTGATGCCGATGGCGCCGGAAATGTAGAGCGTGTCGCCGACCAGTACACCGGGCGAGTAATGCCAGTTGTCGTGCAGACTCTTCAGCCTGTCGGGGACGATCATCCGCTTCTGCATCGCTCGCTCCTGCTGTTAGAGACCTCCGGTGACCGGCCAGATCTGGCCGGTGATCCATGCCGACGCGGGCGCGCTGAGGTAGACGACCGCCGCGCCGATATCCATGGGCGTGCCGAACCGGCCCGCCGGAATCTTCGCCTTCTCCAGCAGGTCCGGCAGGCCGGACTCGTCGATGCCCAGCGCGTTCATCACCACCTCGGTCGGAATCCACGCCGGCTCGATGGCGTTGACGCGGATGCGCGGCGCCAGCTCGCGGGCGAAGGTCTCGGTCAGGCTGTTCACGGCGGCCTTGGCCGCGCCGTAATGGCCGCTCCCCGGCACCGGCCCGCGCGCCGCGCGCGACGAGATGTTGATGACCGCGCCGCCGTCGGCCATGCGCTTGACCGCCGCGACCGTACCCGCCCAGACGGCGGTAAGATTGGTGTCCATGCAGTGCTGCCAGGCGCCGGGCGACGCGCCGGTCAGCGGGCCCATATAGGTCGAGCCGCCGGCGTTGTTGACCCAGATGCTGAGCTTGCCGAACGTATCGACGGCGGCCTGGGCCAGCGCGTCCAGCGCCTGGGAATTGGTGACGTCGGTGGGCATGGCCAGCGCCTTGCCGCCCTTGGCGACGATGTCGGCGGCGACCTTGTCCACGTCGTCCTTGCGCCGGGCCGCGAGCACCACCGAAGCCCCTGCTTCCGACAACGCATGGGCGATGCCTTCGCCGATGCCGCGACCGCCACCGGTGACCACCGCCACCTGCCCGTCGAGCCGGTACTGGTCGAGGATGCCCATCAGTGCCCTCCGGTGACCGGAAGCATCTGGCCGGTCACCCAGCCGGACGCGGGGGAGCACAGATAGACCACCGCGGCGCCAATATCCTGCGGCTTGCCAAAGGTGCCCATGGGAATGGCGAGCTGCCTGGCCAGCGCCGGCAGGCCGCTTTCGTCGGTGACGCCCAGCGCGGCCATCATCACCTCGGTCGGGATGTAGCCGGGCATGATGGCGTTGACCCGGATGCTGGGCGCCAGTTCGCGGGCGAAAGTCTCGGTCAGGCTGTTCACGGCGGCCTTGGCCGCGCCGTAGTGGCCGCTGCCGGGGATGGGGCCGCGCGCCACCAGCGACGAGATATTGACGATCGAGCCGCCCCCGGTCATCCGCTTCACCGCCGCGACCGTCGCGGCCCAGACGGCGGTGATGTTGAGATCGAGGCAGTCCTGCCAGTCTTTCGGCGACAGCTCGGTCAGCGGTCCCATGGCGCGCGAGCCGCCGGCGTTGTTCACCAGGATGGTCAGCGTGCCGACAGTGTCGACGGCGGCCTGCGCCAGCGCCTCGAGCGCCTGGGAGTTGGTGACGTCGGTCGGCACCGCCAACGCCCGGCCGCCCTTGGCGACGATGTCGGCCGCCACCTTCTCGACTTCCGCGCCGCGACGCGCGGCCACGACAACCGCCGCGCCGGCGTCCGACAGCGCGTGGGCGATGCCCTCGCCCAAGCCGCGCCCGCCACCGGTGACGACCGCAACCTGGCCGTCCAGCCGATACTGGTCCAGAATTCCCATGCAACTCTCCCTGTGTTTTCCCGTTCAGAGATTAGCACAACCCGCCCCGTGCACAGCCGGAAACGCGGCCCGATTGGGAAACCGGCGGTGCACATCACATATCCTGTTGCTGGGGAAATGAACCGGAGGAACAAATGGCAACGCTATCGATCCTGCTGCTGCCCGCCGCCCTGACCTTGGGCCTGTCCCTGTCCGCCGCCGCCGCAGCCGCCGAACCGGAGGGCGATCCGTCGCAACGCGCGCCCGTGGCCGAGGCCAGAACGGTCCCGGCCACCGCCACGATCGGCTTCACCCCGTCGATGAGGGACACGATTCGCGCCTACTACAAGGGCAAGGGTTGCGCCCGCGACATGGACGAGCCGGTCGCCGGCTGCATCCCTCGCCGCGACCCGGCGACGGCGCCGCGCTACCGCGTCGGCAAGCCGCTGCCCGCGGGCATCGAGGCCGCGCCGCTGCCCAAGGCGCTGGCGGACGCCATGATGGCGCCGGAGGGTTACGGTTTCGGGCTGGTGGACGGCGACGTGCTGCTGCTCGACAAGGACAACAAGCGGGTGGCCGACACCTTTGCCGCCATCGATCCCGCCGCGCCCTGACGCTGTCCGGCCAGGCTACCTGCCCGGGGCGGCCCTGGGCCTGCGCGCCGCATCGTCGCCGCTTCCCGCGGCGGGCGGCGCCGCCTTCTTCAGGTGCCTGTCGAAGGTCGCCTTGAGCGTGCCCTCGGCCTCGGCCTTGTCGAGCCAGGCGTCCACCGCCTTCAGCAGCGCGTCGTCCTGCGGCATGACATAGGCCTTCTCCGTCAGGTTGAACGCGCCGTTCATGGCGGCGCAGAGCTTGGGGTTGCGCGCCGCCTGCCACTGCACCTCGATCTTGTCGGTGACCATGACGTCGGCGCGGCCGGCGGCGATCTCGTCGAAGATTTTCGTGTTGTCGGGGAACACCGTCACGTCGGCATTGGGCAGCCTGGCCTGGGCGAAGCGCTCGTTGGTGCCACCCGGATTGACGATGGCCTTCACGCCCTTGCGGTTGATCTCATCCAGGGTGTCGTATTTCTGCTCGTCGCCGCAGCGAACGATGGGCGCCTTGCCGTCATTGAGGTAGCTGCGGGTCTGGAACGCTTCGCGCTGGCGCTCCTGGGTCTTGCTGATGCCGCCCATGCCGATGTCGAACTTGCTGGACTTGAGATCCTGCATCAGGGTCGGCCAGGTCGTCGGCACGAACACCAGCTCGACGCCCAGGCTGTCGGCGAGGTCGCGCGCCAGATCGACATCGATGCCCGACCACACCTCGCCGGTCCTGACGGTAAAGGGCGCGTAGTCGCCGGTGGTGCCGACGCGGAGCTGCTTGCGCGCGATGATCCGGTCGAGCAGCGAGCCCTGCGCGGCGTAGGCCACCTTGCCCGCCGACCGGGCAATCTCGGACAGCGCCTCGGGCGCCAGGCCGCGCTGCCGGGCGGCGGTACCCAGGATCGACAGCAGGTGGTCGCGCTGGTCCGGCACGTCGAGCAGCGGGCGCACCAGCACGAGCTGTGACAGGATCGCGTCGCCGGCCCGGGCGATCGACGGGCGCAGCACGTTGTTCAGGTCCAGGTCGGGCTGGGTGGCGGGCAGGCCTTTGGCCTTCCAGGCCGCGAACCAACTGCGCTGGACCGCCTTGGAGGCTTCCATCTGGGCGGCGAGGAACGGCCGGGCCGACGGGAAATCCAGGCCCGAGGCCTCGGCCTGGGCGGCCGCGGCGTCGAGCACGCGCGCCTCCTGCTCCAGGTCCTCGATGGGCCGGTTGTGGCGCCATTTCCAGGCGGCGACGTGCTCGCCCAGGTCGAGCCGGTAGAGGATCAGTTCGGCGAAGCGCTCGATCTCCGGCGCCGGCGGCTGGTCGGCCACGGCAGCGCGCGTCCCCGTCACCAGGGTCAGCACGATCAGGACGATGCCGAACATCGGCCGCATGAGTTCTCCCAAGGTGTGCCACGGGACGCGCACAATCATATATGGGATCGCCACGGGAGCGCCACAATGTCCCACGTCGCGGTCACGATCCAGGGAGGTACGCTCCCAGCGCGGCGCGGAACGGTCCGGACAGCCGCTCGCCCTTGCGGCTTTCGCGGCCGATATGGACCATGGTCAGCAGCGCCGACGCCATGCAAGCGTCGCCGAGGAAGATGCCCTGGCCCATGGCGAACGAGCTGTTGCCGATGCGCTCGACCCGCGTGCCGACGGTGAGCTCGCCGGTCTCGCGGATTTCCCTCAGGTAGCGGATGGTCTGTTCGGCGACGACGAAGCCGCCGACCGCGTCGGGGGGAAGCTGCCGCCGGACGGTGAAGTTCAGCAGCCGGTAGCGGCCTTCCTCCAGATAGGCGGCGACGACGCTGTTGTTGACGTGCGCCTGCTGGTCCAGGTCGCGGATGCGCACCCGGATCGGGGTGAACACGGTGTAGCTGTCCCGGCGGGCCAGCGCGTCCCAGTCGGTGCTGCTCATCGCCCTCTCAATAGATCGTGTAGCCGCCGTCGATCACCAGCGTGTCGCCGGTGTGGAAGCGCGACGCCGGGCTGGCCAGGTAGACGGCGATGGCCGAGAAATCCTCGCCGTCGGCCCAGCCGCCCATGGGCACGCGGCTGATGACCTTCTCGTTGAACTTGTCCCACGCCTGGGAGCCGGCGGTCATCTCCGAGCGTACCCAGCCGGGGCAGATGCTGTTGACGGTGATCTTGTGCCGCGCCAGCTCGACCGCCATGGCGCGGCACATGGTGACGACCGCGCCCTTGGTCGCCGCGTAGTGCTCGTTGCGCGCCGCGCCGTGGACCGCGGCGGTCGAGGCGATGCCCACCAGCGAGCCGCCGCCGTCACCGCTCCCGGCGCGCTCGATCATATGGCGGGCCGCCTCGCGCAGGGTGAACAGCACGCCGTGCAGGTTGACGCCTTCCATCTTCCTGAAGTCCTCGATGGAGATGTCGAACAGGTCCTTGCGGCGGATCGAGATGCCGGCGTTGGCGATAGCCTGGTCCAGCCTGCCGAACTCCTCGAGGATGGCGCCGACACCCGCCTTCACCGCGTCCTCGTCGGACACGTCGACTTTCGCCGCGCGCACTTGGCCACCGTGCTGCTTCAGGCGCTCGACCGCCCTGGCGTTCTTGTCCTCGTTGGTGCCCCAGATCACCACCGATGCGCCGTGCATGGCGAGGCCCTCGGCCATGCCGATGCCGATGCCGCCATTGCCGCCGGTGACCAGCGCCACCTTCCCGGTCAGATCGAACAGATTTTTCAACGGTGCCTCCCGCACTGAGCTTCGGGCGCGACGCTAGACCGGATCGACGGCGCGGAAAAGCCCGGATGGCCGGCGCTCAGGAATGAATGGCGGGCGGCGCGGCCTTCAGGTCCAGCCGGAAGGTCAGGAACTCGCCGGGCCGGATCAGCGCGAAGCCGACCACCATGTTGATCTGGCCCTGCCTGATGTCGGCGTCGGTCGTCGTCTGGCGACCGCACTGGACGAACCAGGCGTCGCGCGGCGCGGCGCCCATCAACGCGCCGGCGCGCCACAGCTCCTCGAGGAAACCGTCGGCGCTGGCGCGCATGCCATCCCACAGCGGCTCGTCATTGGGCTCGCGCATCGTCCAGTCGAGGCCCCGGCGCAGCGAGCGTTCGAGGAACAGCACTGTGCGGCGCACCGCCAGATGGCGCCATTCGGGCTCGATGGAAAGGGTGCGCGAGCCCCACACCAGCGGCCCGGCCGAGCCCATGGCGCGGATCACGTTGATGCCCTGCGGGTTGAGCACCTCCTGCCGCTGAGCGGTGACGGTCCTGTCGAGCCCGGCGCCCGAGATGGTGGCGCCCGGCCCGGCCGGCGCCTTCCACACGCCCCGCTCGCGGCCGAAGCGCGCGATGATGCCCGCGACACTGCCGCTGGGGCCGGCCTCGGCGCCGTTGTCGAGCCTGAGCCGCGGATAGTAGAGCGCCGCGTCCGGCGACCGCAGCGGCACCGCCTGCCGCAGCCACGCCGCCATGTCCGCGTCACCCGCCAGGCCGGGCGGCGGATCCACTAGCAGCGTAGCCCGGTGCAGCGTGCAGACGGCGAGCGCCTTCTCGTAAAGGGCGACGGCACGGTCCGCCACATGCACGGCGTCGGGCAGGCACAACAGGTCGAACCCGTCGGCGCGGGAAGCGGCCAGCACGTTGAGGCCTTCCTCCAGCGACGCCTGGGAATTGCTCGGGGTACGCACCAGCAGCGCCTCGCCGCCGCCATTGAGGAAAAACTGGGTAACGGCTCGAGGCGCTTCGCCCAATCCTTGCGCGCCGCCGAAATCGCGCTCGAACTCGAACAGGCTGGAAACCGCGGCGGCCTTGCCGGACGGACCATGCGAGAACGCGCCGACGACGGCGCACACGCCGGTCGCCGCGCCCGCGATGGGCCGGGGAGGAACCGTAGCGAGCGCGTCCACGTCGATGCCGGCCGCACCGGGCAGGGGCCGGGTCATGGAGCGCATCCAGCGGACGACCTGCTTCAGAGCCATGCGCGACAGTCGCGCGGCAACATGGCGAATTTATGAGTCGTTTGCCCGCAAAACGCCTCATGTCGGCGAGCCACGCCACGTCTCAGGACATGACCTAAGGTCGACCGCTAGATCACGAATTTTTTCAATGAGTTGACATTTTAATTGACAGCCTAACTGTCATTCGTCTATATTGACAGGATAACTGTCATGGTGGAAACCTTGCCTTTCGACAATGTCGCCTTGGAACTCTGGGCGCGCGCCAATGCCGAGGCGCTCACCTATGCCGTTTTCCTCGGGCTGTTCGCGCTCATGGGCTTCGCTGAACTGGTCCTAGCCCGATCGCGCGCGCCGGCGCACAGGCCGCGCCGTTGGAGCACGAACGCGCTTCTCACCGTACTCTGGGTGTTCACCGCCCCGATCTTTCCTCTGTCCCTGCTCGGCGCTTCAGAGATCGCCCAAGCGCGCGGTTGGGGGATGATGAATTGGTTCAGGCTAGACCCGCTCCCTGCTTTCGCGCTCGGAATTCTCGCGCGCAGCCTCATTTCCTATGGAATCCACGTGGCGATGCACAAGGTGCCGTTGCTATGGCGCATACACCGCGTGCATCACCTTGATCCTCATCTAGACGTTAGTACGACGACGCGCTTCCATCCGTTCGAAGCTTTGGCGTCTGCGCCACTCGTCATTGCTGGAATCATGATTTTGGGTGTTTCGCCTTTGGCGGTGCTGCTCTACGAGGTGTTCGACGCGGCCATGGTGGTCATGGCTCACGCCAATATGCGCCTGCCGCGCTGGCTCGACCGAGGACTGAGCCTCGTGTTTGTAACGCCAGACATGCACCGCGTTCACCACAGCGCCGATCAGCCCGAAACCGACAGCAATTATGGCGCAACACTATCGATTTGGGACCGCCTGTTTGGAACCTATCGGCGCAAGAGCCAGGTGGAATTGGCTGAACTGAGATTGGGCCTTGAAGAGGTGCGCGACGAGCGCGTGCAGCGCACCCTATGGCTGCTGGCTTCGCCGTTCCTATCGCTTCGCCGCTCGATGCAACGTCAGGGCGCCCATGCCGGATAAGGCGAAAGACCTCGCGCGCGTCATCGCTGGCGTCCGCCGCTGCTTTTGGCTCCTAGGCGTAGTCAGCGACGAGATGATCGCCGACCTCGGACTTACCGCCTCACTGCGCGCCGTGCTTGAGCATCTCAGCGAATTCGGCCCACAGACGGTGCCACAGATTGCCCGCGAAAAGGCCGTCCGGCGTCAGTCTATCCAGGCGTTGGTTAATCGGTTGTACGAACTAGGCTTCGTGTCCGTGCGCGACAACCCCATCCACCATCGCTCGGTGCTTGTTGCAATGACGCCCGAAGGCAAGGCGGTATTTCGCAAGATTCAGGCGCGTGAAAATCCCCTGCTCGCCGAGCTGGCCGAGGCGCTCGACGCGAGAGACGTCAAGACGACGGCCGAGACCCTGGCTTCCCTGCGCACCACGCTTCAATCACGCATCCACGGAGGCGAACATGACGACGACTGACCGGCACCAGATTGGACCTCATGAACGCGGGCGCTGGCGCGCCGGTTTTCACCGCGCCGGCGTGATCACGCTGGCGACACTCGGCGCGTCTGTTGCGCTGCATTGGACATGGACCAAGGTCCAGGTGCAAATGCCTGGATTGCCGGACCTGCGCTTTGTTGACGCTGTGGCCGCGCTGCTCGCGCTGACGCTTATCGTCGTCATGCTTGGCCTTGCCTGGCGCGCTGGCGCCGGACCGCGAGATCGCACATGAGTATTCGCACGGGTCTCGTGGCGCAATTCCGCAAGCCGCACGGTGTTGTTGGTGCTCTCGCCGGCTGGGTGATGGCGAACCGTCCCTCCAATGTCGAGCGCAATCGATGGACCGTCGGCTTGCTGGATGTACAGCCCGACGATCATGTGCTCGAAATCGGCTGCGGACCTGGGCTGTCCTTGGCCGCGTGCGTCGCCAAGCTTGGTGGCGGGCGCGTGGTCGGAATCGATCATTCCGAGCTGATGATCGTGCAGGCCGCGAAGCGCAATGCGACCGCGCTCAACGAAGGAACGCTTGCGCTCCACACTGGCGGGCTCGACATCCTGCCGAAGCTGAGTCTCGAATTCACAAAGGCGTTCAGCGTGAACGTGGCGCAGTTTTTCCCGGACAAGGTGGCGGCGTTTCGGGCCATGGCCGAGGCAATAGCGCCGGGCGGGCTGATGGCAACGACCTACCAACCGCGCACGCCCAAGCCGACCAAGGCTGACGCGCTCGACATGGCGCAGACCTTCACCGCAGCCCTTGAAGCCGCCGGGTTTATCGAGCTGCGCACCGAATATTTGGCCATGCGTCCGGCGCCGGTCGTGTGCGTGTTGGCGCGCAAAGCGCAAGCGACCGTGCCACTCCAGGGCCAGACCCATTAAACGACACCAGGGCTGACCGCGCTGATCGCGAATGGTGCGGCGATGCGCGAATCGGCTCAAGAGGAGGCGGATCACGGCGCCCAATTCGTCATGATGAATGCCACCAATACGCCTATCCTTCCGGCGGGCCGCCCTGATGCGGCGTGCCGACGCCCGTCTCGCACAGTTGCTTGATGCTTCGAAGGAAGTGCGCCCACGGATCGTTTGGCTCGATGTAGTGCGAGAGCGATTCCTCCAGTCCGAAGTGGTGAAACCGCACCTTCGTCCTCGTGGTCCCAATGGAATCGAACTCGAATCGAATGCGCGTGCCTACCCACTCGCGCCTGTCGCGGTAACCCTTGTCTGAAGGGTGAGAAGCGTCCGTGCAAACCCACTCCACCGCTTGATCATCGTTTTCTGTAACCCTCACGTCTGCGTGAAAACCCGCCGAGGGAAACCGAAACCGGCAAACTCCGCCTACCCCTGAATCGATGAACGCGTTGGTCGTCCACCACTCATCGCCGCGCTCGGCGATCGCCGCACGCACCGCACCCACTGGCGCGTCTATGTCGATCGCGTTCTCGTACACACCCATCGCCGACCTCCAATCTGGCTCCATGTGAGCGGGCGGGCTGCCGTCCCCGGCACTAGCTGTCGTTGCTAAGAAGGCGTGGTGCTTACGCCGACGCAAGAGGAACCTTTAAAAAAGTGCGCACGTTGTCGGGCTCTGACATCCGTCCGGCCTTGAGTGCGGCTGTACAGACAGGTACACCGCGAGGTTTGCCGGGCCTAGCGCGGCGGATCGGCCGCGTCGGGCACGAAATCGTCAGAAATACTGACAGTGGTCCGCCTTGACGGCCTTCTCGGTCAGGAACCATCCCGGATCGACGATGCCCTCCGCTTCGGCAATGAGACCCGCGGGTTCGACCTCGAAGGTTTCGGCCGCATATCGGCAGCCATAGAGGGTAACGTTCCCGGTTCCGACGAGTAGCTTCAGGAAGTCCTCGATCTCGGTCGGCTCGCCGGCCGCAGCCATCCGGGCGCGCAACCAGTCCGCGTCATCCTTGTGCCGACCGTCCATCGATAGCGAGGCGGCGCCCTTGCTGGTCAGCGCCCGCACGGCCCAGAGCAGAAAGAGCATGTCGACCTTCACGCCCTTTTGGGCCTGCGTGTATGCGAATGTCAGCGGCGTGAGGATCTTGTCGTAGGCGTCGTCGCGCACGACGATTGCAAGATGCTTCATGGTGAAATCTCCAATGGTTGCGAGCGTTCGTCCCGCCCGGGATCGCGTCCCGCCGCCGAATGCAGGAGAGCGGCGGGACGCATGGCAAAATCAAACCTGCTGCTGGCCCAGCGATGCGCCTGCTCCTGCTCGCGTCAGGAACGCCCGGTTCACGAGACTGTGGGGCTTGAGCGCCAGACGTTCATTGGCGAGAGCCTCGGCGAGACGGGTCAGGCCGCCGCGCACAGCCGCCTCACAGAGCGTCCAGTCGATAATGTCGCGCTGCGCGTGGCTGCCGCCGAAGCTGTTGGCGATGAAGCGCGCGCCGTGCAGGCGGTCGGCGGCGGTCTGGTAGTCCCCGCGCCAGAATGCGGCGAACCCTTCAACCAGAGGCACGGCGGTCCGCTTCCCCCAATCGGCAACTTCGGAAATATCCGCGCTCTCGCGGTAAGCGCCGATAATCCGGTCGACGTCGCCGTCCCGGCCCGCGCCGAGATAGGCCATCACCGCATGCCAGTCATTGAACGGATAGAGGCGGCCGTCGGCATGGCTGTCCCAGGTCGCCGCCAGCTCGTTCCAGCGGTCACCGGCATCATGGCCGGAGAGATGCAGCCGCCAGAGGAGCGCCGAGGCGTCGATCATATCGACAGCAACCGTGCTGCGGTCCTGCCGGATCGGCCCGTCATAGAGCGCGAAAACCTCGTCGACCTGGCCGAGGTCGAGATGATAGAGCGCACGATGCCACCAGTTGTGGACCTTGAAGAAATTGTCGTCGCCGGACCAATGCGGCTCGCGGGCGATCATCCAGCCAATGCCGTCCTCGGCGCGGCCCTGCATTTCCATGACATGGGCGACGGCATGGTGCGCCCAGCAATCCAGCGGCTGCAGGTCGAGCGCGCGCCGGCCGGCGTCTTCGGCCTGCGCATAGTCGCCGTTTTCCTCGAGGCCGAACGCGCGCATTCCGAGCAGGATCGAACAGCCCGGTATGTCTGCCGACCATTTCGGCAGGACCCGCGCGATGCGGTCGCGCAGGCTCCGCGCATTGCCGCGGAAGAAATCCGTCAGGTGGCCCGACTGAAGCGCGACGATGTCATGCGGATAATCCGCATTGTGGCGATCGAGAGCCTCGGCGGCGGCGGTCCATTGTCTGGCAAGAAGCAGATCGAGCGCGGCGACATGCGAGGCCTCGCGTTCCGAGAGCCGCAGCATCCTCACTTTGCCGAGGATCGCTTTTGCCTCCCTGGCCGCTTCCGGCTCGGTCGCCACGCCAAGCAGATGTGCCTTCAGGATGTGCGCCATGGCGAATTCGGGCGCGGCCTCGACGGCCTGGTCGAGCAGGCCGACCGGGTCGCCGCGATAGATGTTGAAGGCCTCGACGGCCTGGTCGAACAGCTCTGTTGCCTCGACCGTCGCGCCCGAAAGCGCATTGCCCTGTGCATCGCTCGTCATGATCGGTTTCTCCTGTTGAGCAACGATACTGTCATCGCGTCGATCGCCAGCCCATGAAGCGTGACCATCAACTGCCGGTTCTGTAATCTCGATGCCAAGATAAACCGGCGCCGCGAAACTGATAATGAGCGACACGCCGGAACTCTTGACCGATCCGCCGAATTTGGGGTGTTGCCTGGTGGATGTCGTACTGGACATGATGCGGGCGATGCGCCTCACGGGCGGCATCTTTCTCGACGCCGAATTCACGGCGCCCTGGTGTGTTGCTGCCAAGGTGGGGCCGGAAGATTGCATCCCGTTCACGCCCGAGCCGCGCCACATCATCGCCTATCACTACGTCACCGCCGGCCGCTGCCTCGTGAAAGTGGGCAAGCAGCCCCCGGTGTCCGTCGAACGCGGCGAACTCGTCGTTCTGCCGCGCAATGACGATCACGTCATCGGCAGCGCGATGAACCTGCGGGCGGTCGGTGCCGAACATCTCATTCAGCCGGCGACCGGCGGCGGGCTGGCCAAGATCGTTTACGGCGGCGGCGGAGAGCAGACAAGGATCCTTTGCGGGTTTCTCAGCAACGATCTCCCCTACAACGCCTTCGTAGCGTTGCTGCCGAGCGTCCTGAAGCTCGACGTGACCGATGGGGCGTCGGGGAAGTGGATAGAGAGCACTTTCCGCTTTGCCGGGATGGAGCTGGCCGAGGGACATGCCAACTCGTCGACAATTCTTGCCAAGCTCGCGGAACTCCTGTTCATGGAGGCGGTCCGCCGCTACTTCGTGTCCCAGCCGCCGGCCGCGAACGCCTGGGCGGCGGGAATGCGCGATCCGGTGGTTGGCCGCGCACTCGCGCTCCTCCACGGCGAGATCGCACGGCGCTGGACGACCGAGGATCTGGCGCGAGAGTTGGCGCTGTCCCGCTCGGCCTTCGCCGAACGCTTCACGCGCGTCATCGGCGAACCTCCGATGCGCTACCTCGCGCGGCAGCGATTGCAGCAGGCTTTGGTGCAATTGCGGGATTCCACCGATCCGATCGCCCGGATCGCCTATGATGTGGGCTACGAATCCGAGGCGGCTTTCAACCGGGCATTCCGGCGCGAGCATGACGTTCCGCCAGCAAGCTGGCGCCGCGATCAGACGGCTCGCAGATCTGGATCCTGACCCATCGCTCTGGGCTGGTACAGCGCGACGGTACGCCGCTACCGCAGCCTTTCCGCCGCCGTGCGCAGCCAGAGCTTCAACGGCCGAGGGACATGCGACCGCAGCCGCGGCGCGAAGCCTGGCGCCATGGTCCACCGGGCCATGTCCTCGGCCGGCGCGACCGGCGGACGCGCGCCGTCGAGCCGGCGGATCAGATCGGCATAGGTGGCCATCTGGCGCTCGTGGGTGAACCGCGTCGTGGCCGTCTCCACGCCGGCCGCCGACAGGCGCCGCAGCAGCGCGCGGTCACCGGCCAGGCGGCGCAGGGCCGAGGTCGCCGCCGCCTTGTGTCCGATCGGAAACAGCAGGCCGTCCCTGCCGTCGGTGACGGACGTGTCGGTGACGCCCTTGATCAGCGATGCGACCGGCACGCAGCCGCTCGCCATGGCTTCCAGCAACACCAGCGCGAATCCCTCGGTGCGGCTGGGGAGCAGCAGCACGTCGCTGCCACGGTAGAGCTCGGCGAGCACCGGCGGGGCGACGGCGCCGGTGAACGTCACCTTGAACGGCGCCGAGGCGAGCCGCCGCTCCAGTGCCGCGCGGTCGCCGCCGTCGCCGGCCACGGTCAGCTCGATCGGCACGCCGGCCAGCGGCGCCAGGATGTCCGGAATCCACAGAGAGCCCTTGTCGGCGTCCGATACCCGGCCGGCGAACAGGATGCGCAGCGGTCCGCCGTCGGGATCTACCCGGCCCGCCGCGTCAAACGGCGCGCCGACGCCGTGCGGAATGAACGTCATGCGCGCGGTGTCGAAGCCCCAGTGCGCGGCAAGGTCGGACGCGATGCGCGGCGCGATGGCGACCGTATGGTGCAGCCAGTCGCGGATCGACCGCGCCCAGGTGTAGGTGCCGCTGGTGATGCCATGCAGGACCAGTATCTTGGTCATGCTGTCGGGCAGGTAGCGCGCCAGGTTGGCGGTGTACGGGTCGACGAAGATGTTGAAGAACACGCCGTCATAGCCGCCGTCCATGGTTGCCCGGTACAGCGCTTCGGAGAGCTGTCTGTCGGTCAGGCCGGCGCGGCTGATCAGGGTTCCTTCGGCACCGACATCGACCGGCTTGTGGTCATGGACACCGATGCGATGCAGCTCGATGCCGTGAGGGGCGAGGCCGCGGGCGAGCGTGGCGTAGAACGTGGTGATGCCGCTGAGAAAGGTCGGCCCAAAGAAGACGAATTTCCTGTTCAAGCGCCGCGCACCGGATGTATCGGATGGGCAACAATGACCGGTCGTGCCGCGACGGTCACCAACTATCCGGCAAAATGCGGGAAATCAGGGTTTGATGGCGGCCGCCCTCCATCCGTGCTCATGAACGCGGCGAGGGACCCAGCCGATCAGACGCTCCGCCGTTCCTGGAGAACCCAAAAAAAGCGCTTCAGCGGCACTTGATGTCGCCCCGGTCGATCTCGCGGCCCGATTCCCCGCTTGACCGGCGCCGGCGTGCCTGAACTACTGGATGGACCATCAGTCCAGCGGCTGGCAGGGACTCCGCGCCTCGCGTCCGCCCGCGGATTCTCCAGACCGGCCAACGGCATGATACCCCGGATCGACATCGAGATGAGCGACGCTGTCCGCGGCGCGCTCGACGACATCGGCAGGACCGAGGACGTCCGCTTTTCCCCGGACAACCGGCTGTTGGCCATCGCCGGCTTTCACAGCCGCCGTTGCCTGATCCTGGAGATCGAGGTCGAACCGGATGCCGAGGCGCCGCGTGTCCGCGTCGGCGATTTCATGACCCTTTCTTCGGCCGGGATGAGAGGCGTTCACGGCATCGACTTCATCGACGACCGGACCATCGCCGTGGCCAACCGCATGGGGCCGGTGTCGATCCTCGAGCTTCCCGCGGGAGACCCGGCGGGCCGGCACGTCCACCTCGAACCGGTCGCCGAGGTGACGCGCCGCGGTCGGTTCCGCCGGTTGCAGGCGCCGGGCTCGGTGGCCGTCAGGCACGAGCCGGACGGCACCGCCAGCCTGCTGGTGTGCAACAACTATCAGGACCGCGTCACCCGGCATGTGCTCGACCCGCGCCGCGGCCACCGCGTGGAGCGCAACGGCGTCATGCTGGCGCGCGGGCTGCACGTACCGGACGGCATCGCGATCAGCGCTGATCATGACTGGATCGCGGTCAGCAACCACGCGACCCACGACGTCGCCCTTTATTCGACAACCCGGCCGCTCGACCACAGGACGCCGCCGGCCTGCCTGCTGCGCGGCCTCGACCATCCGCACGGCCTGCGCTTCACCGCCGATGGAAGGCACCTGCTGGTCGCCAGCGCGGGCGCGCCGCTGGTCCACGTTTTCGAACGCGGCGACGGCTGGGTCGGGCAACGGGACGCCGTGCGCGACATGGTGGTCGTCGACGACGAGACGTTCCGGCGCGGCCGCCACAACCCGGAGGAAGGCGGGCCGAAAGGCCTCGACATCGACCGCACCGACAAGGTGGTGGCCCTGACCTGCGACGAGATGCCGCTGGCGTTCTTCAGGCTGGATGCGTTCGTGGGGTGACCTGGCTTTACCAGATGTCGTGATCGCCCACCCAGCCGTTCAGCCCTTGGACCTGGCTCTCGGCTTCGCGGGCCGGCCCTCGGCACCTAAAGGCACCATCGTGGCGCGGACCCGGTCCAGTTCGACGGCGCTCAGATTGGCGAACAAGCCGACCTTTGGCTTCGTGACCTCGGCCGTCACATGCGGCCTGGCATCCCGAACCACCGTTGTGTGTTCGTCTTCCGGCGCGGACGTGTAACCTCCGGCGCGCGCAAGACGCCGCGTGCCCAGACCAACGGTCGCCACGTATCCAGATCGGCTGGTTTTGCTTTTGGGGGCCATGCTCACACCTTCCTCTCACAGTATATCGAGCCATTCCTCGGAGTGACAACCGTGAACCGCATCGCCTGGTAATGCGGTAGCAGGGCAGGCTCCGGGTCGATCAGCCGGAGCAGCGCGGCGCCGGCTGCTTCCGCGAAGGCCTGGGCTGCCTCCATGATGCAGAAGCGCACGGCAGCCTTGAGCGGGTGCGCTGGGTCCGGGCAACCCTCCATCTCTTCCAGGTCGACATGATTGCCGCGCATCCGGCCCAGCCCCAAGCCACAGAGCGTGCCGCCATACCAGACAGCGACATGGAAAGGCGCCGAGTCGTGCTGCCTGATGCCGAGATCGCGGCGCCAGTCGAAGCCGCCGCGCGCAAAGGTCGGTATCCGGTTCCACTCCTGGTCCCAGGCATCCAGCGCCGTGCCATCGATCACAGAGAGCCTAATCGGCCTGGGGTTGATGGCGATGCCGAGCAGGGCGAGCGTGTCCGGAACGCGCGCCTCGGCCGCCCGCAGCGATTGCGAGAGGATGGCGTCGAAGCGGGCTCTCTTCTTCCGGTCGAAGCTCATCGAGGGGCTGGTGGAGTGACCTAGCCGGCGCGAACCGACGGGGCTGTGCTGGAAATGGCAGTCGAACGATTTAGGCGAAGCGGATATGTGCCTCTACTGAAC
>LNFM01002105.1_pt1 | contig 42774 bp, 33 predicted proteins | sample 596031 | NCBI WGS metagenome assembly LNFM01 (sample SAMN04254537, study PRJNA301005) | activated carbon metagenome | isolation source: dual media filters at the Ann Arbor, Michigan drinking water treatment plant | place: USA: Ann Arbor
TGTCCCTCGCTCGCACTCGCGCAGAGCGCCGCTCCGTCCACACCGCGCCCGGCAACCACGCAGCGCGCTGCTCCCGTCGAAGCGGGACACGGATGGTCGACGTCGCACCCCGTCGCCATCGGCAACCGACTCACGGGCCGCGCCGGGCAGTACCTCCTCGGCGGCGTGGGCGGTCACATCCGCCTGCGCCTTCACCGATTGGTGGCGGTCGAGCTCTTCACCGATCACATGGCCGGGCCCGTCGACGGCGCGATCCGCCACGACCACGAGATCGGCGGAATGCTCCAGATCCCCTTCCTCGGCAACCGCTGGTGGAACCTCTATCCCATGATCGGAGCCTGCGCGAACTTCGTCTTCCTCCACTCGCCCCAGCAAGGCGGAGCGAGCGTGCAGGACGTTCACTTCGGCGTTCACCTCGGGGCCGGCGCAGAGATCTACCTCAGCGATCACTGGGCGCTCCAGTCGCACATCGAGGCGATCGGATACCTGGGCCACGACCTGCGCGCGTACAATTTCACCGCGCAGCTCTCGCCCGACGTGCGCTTCTCCGCCGTCGCGCAGGGCGTGCTCTCGGTGAACTACTACTTCTGATCCCAACCTGACCCCGCGTGAGAGTCCCATAGGCGCCAAAAACCCGACGGTTGAAATGGAGCGTATGGCTTGAAAATCGAGCGACAGAACGACGCTTGGCATCGAGCCGCGAGGCGGCCCCCAAGCGAGGAGAACGACGTTTTGCGCAGTGCTAAAGCCCCCACCCGCGCTGCGCAAAACATCGTTCTCCTCACTGGGGGCCGCCTCGCGGCCCTGTACAACACGGCGCTTCGTCGCTCGATTCGCAACACCAACTCGCTGTTTCAACGGTGCAGTTTTCGGCGACAACCCATGAGAGTCCTCGCTCTCTTGTTTTTGTGTGCTCTCTTCGCCGCGGCGTGCGCGCCCACCGCGCCCATCCAAGACGCCGCGTCGAGCGCCGCCGCGTGCGCGAGCTGCCACCCCGATCACACCCGTGACCACGCGCGATCCCGGCACGCCAACGCAGCGAACGGCGAGCTCTATCGCGCCCTTCGCGACACGACGCCCAACAACACGCGCGCCTTTTGTGACAGCTGCCATCGGCCCGAGGTCGGCACCAGCGACGGGCTCTCTTGCGATAGCTGTCACCGCGCCGTCGCGAATTTTGGGACCTCCAACGCAAGGCTGCGCTGGGATCGCACGGGCCCTCTCTCGAGCGCCCGCGCAGAGAGCGTCGGGACGCCCGCTCACGGCACACGTTTTCATGGCTTTCTGCCCTCGTCCGAGCTCTGCGGAACCTGCCACGAGGTCGAAGGCCCAGGGGCCTTTCGCGAGACGCCCTACACCGAGTGGCAGCGATCGCCCGCCGCCCGCGTCGGCGACACCTGCGTGTCGTGCCACGGAAGCCCCACGCCCGGTCGCCCGACGCCGCGCCCGATGGCTCGAGCCGCGCTCGACCCGATGGCTCCGTCCCCCGATCGACCAAGAACCGATCACCGCTTCGTCGGCCCCGACGACGACCCCGAGAGCGCCGCGCGATTGCTGGTCGGAAGCGCCACGCTCACCATCCGCCGCGAGGGCACGGACGCCGTCGTCACCGTCACCAGCGCGGTCTCGGGACACTCGCTCCCGACGGGGGTGCGCGCGGTGCGAGAGCTTTGGCTCGAGGTCTCGACGGTCGATCGCCTGGGTCGAGTCACCGTGGTCTCCGGCGCGCTCGACGGCGATCAAGAGCTCGCGCCGCCGCCGTCGGGGGCTCCCTGGATCGCGCTTCACGACGAGCTGTCCCCAGGCCTTCCCACAGAAGCCACGATCGTCCGCGTGCGCGCGCTCGAGCCCGCGCAGTCGGTCTCCGCGCGCTTCCCCATCGCTGCAGAAACAGCGACCGTTCGCGCGCGGCTGCGCTATCGATCCCAGTCGCAGTCGCTGCGTCGCGCCCTCGGGCTGCGAGGCCCCGCGCCCGAACCCATCGACGTCGCGACCGCAGAGTTGTTGTGACCGCGACGCCCGGTTGGAAGAAGACACGCCACGAGCTCAATCGGGCGCGTGTCGCCAACCGAAGGCGGAGCGATGTATCAGCGACGCCCGGTTGGAAGAAGACACGCCACGAGCTCAATCGGGCGCGTGTCGCCAACCGAAGGCGGAGCGGCTGTGAATGTACCTGTTGTAGTGTCCGGCGCGACCGTGCTCGAAAAGATACCGGACAAAAACATCCGAATCATTTACGCGTCGATCTTCTTGCTGGGCGTCGCGTACGGAGTGCCCATCGCGCTCTCGTCGCTCTTGCTCTCGCGACGCGGGTTCACCAAGGGCGACATCGGCACGCTCGCCGCTTTTTTCGCAGGTGGAATCGTCGCGCTCTCGCTCCCGATGGGCGCGATCATCAAGCGCTTCTCCGCGCGCCGGACGCTCGCTCTGTCGCTGCTCGGCTACGCGCTCACGGTCGGGTCTTTTCCCTTCGTGCGCTCGTATCCGCAGTTCGCGGCGGTGCGCGTGTTCGACGGGATGTGCTCAGTGGGCATCTGGGTCGCGTGCGAGACGATCCTCTTGTCCCGCGCCGACAAGCGCTACAAGGCCTTTGTCGTCAGCCTGTACGCGATCGCGATGGGCCTCGGGTACGTCGTGGGGCCGATCATGGCCCACGTGATCGCGCACTTCACGGAGATGGAGTACGCGTTCGTCGCAGCGGGGATCGTCTCGGTGTGCGCTGGCCTGCTCGTGATGGCGCGGCTCGACGCGGACGTGCCCGACACGCACCACGCGCACGTCGTCGCCTCGAGCGAAGGGCCCTCGGCCGAGCAGGACGCGAGCGAGTCGAAGGCGCCCTATCGAGCGGCGAGCTTCGCTCCTCAGCCCGCGACGTCGGGGCTGGCCTTGCTCTCGAGGATCCGCACCTCGTGCTTCGCCACGTTTGCGTACGGGTACTTTCAGGCGAGCGTGGTGCTCTTTCTGCCGCTGTACCTCATCGAAGCCAAGGGGATCGCCGAGTCTCGGACGATCCTCGTGCCCGCCTTCTTCGCCGCAGGAATGCTCGCGCTCTCGAATTTTACCGCGCGCTTCGGCGACCGCCACGGTCACCTCTTGCTCATGCGCGTGCTCGGCGCCGTCGGAACGCTGATGGTCCTCGGCTTCGTGTGGATCGACTCGTTTTACGCGATGTGCGCGGCGGTGTTCGTCGCGGGCTCGACCCTCGCGTCCATCTCGCCCGTCAGCCTCGCGCTGCAGGGCGCGGTCGTCGCCCCGCCCGACTACTCGCGAGCCAACGCGATCTACAACACGTTCTACGCGGCCGGGATGCTCCTCGGGCCCATCATCTCGGGGGCGATCTTCAGCCGCACCGGCGGCGTCCCGATGCTGCTGCACCTCGCCTTGCTGTGGGCTGCGTTCGTGCTGTTCGCGACGATCTTTCGCGCCGACGACCCCACGTGGCGCACCCCGTCGCAGCGCCCCGCCACTGCGTAGTCCCTCGGCCCCCCCAACCAGGGCAGCTCAGTCCCTGGCGCGGATCACGTCGAGCTCGCGCTGATAGCGCTGCAGCAGCATTCGGTGCAGCCCCTGAAGGCCCACCACGGTCGTGAGCGTCACTTCGAAGCGGCCGTTTGCGCGCACAGAAGCGCCCGTCTTGCGCACGTGCTTCTCTGCTCGCGACAGCACATCCTCGAACTCTTCGAGCCGTGACTTCAGCACGTCGCCCGAGGTCGTGCGGGAGATGCCCCAGAACGCGCAGGCGTCATCGAGCGTGATCATCCCGCCTCGCGCGAACTTCTGGCTCGCGATGCTCGTGGCGATGCGCGCCAACATCGCGGACTGATCGAACGGAACCGGCTCTCCAGCGCTCGCAGCGCGCCCCGACGGAAGGGCGCTCGCAGCGGTGCGCTCTTTCGCGTGGGAGTCTGCTTTTTCTGCGGCGCGCGCCACAGGCTCGAGCGGCGGATGCGCCGCGGCCACGCTCTTGACGGGCGCGCTGCTCGGGGCCGCAACCGCCGCCTTCGCCGCCGCGAGCGCCGGCGCCAGGATCGCCGCAGGGGTGGCGACAGGCGCGGGCGCCTTGATCTTCACCACATCGCCGTAGCTCGCCGCTCCCGGAACGAACCCGAGCGACCGCGCCATCTTTCGCCCCGCCGGCGTGAGCCGATAGGTCTTGGTGTTGGTCTGCTCGAGCCAACCGCGCCCGCACAGGCCGAGCGAGCCCATGAGCTTGGCGAGCACGCGGTTGGAGTCCGGGTGCTCTTCGCGATAGCCGCTCAGGCCGAAGCTCTCGGGAAAAGCCCTCCACGCGCGGACGATCACATCCTCGGCGGAAAACGTCTGCTGGTCTCCGTCCAGCATCGCCGCGGCGATCAGGACCTTCTTCAGCGTGGTCAGCTCGTCGTTCATGGGGTCGAACGCATCGTGCGTCGACATCGCGATTCGCCGCCAAAAACCCGCGAGTTTTCTGATTCGGTTAACTGCTCTTGCGCCGTCGACGCGCGGGATTCGGTGAACTCTCAGCGCTCGCAGGAGGCTCATCTGCGACCTCATCGACGGGCTCTGCGACCGGCGGCTTCGCGGGCTTTTTCGGGGCTTTTTTCGGGCTCTTGGCGGCGCGCGCGGCGGCCGCGAGGGACGCGCCGGCGGGCACGACGGCGACCTCTTGGCACCGCGCGAGCACTTCTTTCACGGGGATCACGTCCTTGAAGAAGACCACCGCGCCGGGCATGGACTCGAGCGTGTCCTCGCTGGCGCGCAGCCGCTGCGACACCGCGAGCACCAGGTTCTTCGGCCCGTGCTGGGCGAGCAGCTCGCCGCGGGACTCGAGGTAGCTCTTGCGCCAGAAGCCCACGATTTCAAAGAGCGCCTCGCGGCCGTCCTCTGCGCGGATGACGTAGTCCGGGACGAGCACGCCGCGGCCGTCGAGGTCGATGATCTCGGGGCGCTTGTCGAGGGCCCAGCCCTTGGCGGTCTCCGAGAAGCGCTTGACGAAATGCGCCTCCTCGTCGGTGATGTACACTCCCCGGTCGGCGTAGTGCGTTCGCAGCCCCGAGCCCGCCTCCAGCGAGAACCCGAGGCGCTTTCGCTCTTTGCCCCAGAGGAGCTCGGCGCGCAGCTTCCACCCGTCACACAACAGTAGCGCCGGGAGAAACTCAGCCATCTGCAGGCCGTACTTGGCCCCGAGCTGAAACAAGCTCGTCGGCCCATCGAGGGTGATCGTGTAGCCGAGCGCGCCGCTGCCGCGCGCCGCGTACAGGAGCCGAAAGAACTTGATGAACCGAAAGAGCTGCCGATAGCGCTGAGGATCGCCGGGCGAGAGCTCGATCTCGAGCGAGCTCGCCCGCAGGAGCACCGCCTGCGCGAGCGACAGGTTGTACCGGTGCAACAGCGCCGAGGGCGCGATCGGGTCGAATTTCTGAAAGAGCTGCTCGCGGGCGAGGTCCGCGTAGAGCGCGCGCTCGCACTGCTCGAGCGTGAGCCCGAGCTCGCTCCCCACCTCCGCGAGCACCTGCGCGCGGGTGACGGGGTGGAGCGGATTGCCCGCTTCGCGAGAGACCGGGTGCTGCGTGGCCGTCCGCTCGAAGACCTTCTGCCGAAGCGCGACGGGGTCGATAGGGGCGTCGGTGCCGAACTCGCTGCGGTCCTCCAGGAGCTTGGCCAGCCCGCGGTGCAACAGAAAGTCCGTATCCTCGCCGATCAGCTCGGACAAGGCGTCGTCGAGCGCGCCCCGCGGCTTGTTCACGTGCGCCGCGAAGAGCTTGACGAGGGTCTCGGCGAGGTCGATCAGCGCAGGATCAGCCGCGTCGATGAACGACGGCCGCACCTCGCCCTTCACCACGCGAGCGCGCACGAGGTCCGTGGTGAGCATCGCGGGGCGGACCATAGCCCAACCGCAGCGCGACCGCTGCGCATCGGCTGCGCTTGACACGCCGCGGCGGAGCCCCCTACACCACCGGGCTCGTATCGCACTGAACCGTCATTCATTCTCGAAGCGGCCCGCAGTGCACACAGTCCTCACCCCACTCCTCCTACAGAGGGAGCGTTCGCAGTGAAGATCCTCGTACCGCTCAAGCGCACGGCCGACCCGGACAACGCGAACAAGATCAAGATCGCGCCCGGCGGCGCCAAGGTCGTGACCGACGGCCTCGAGCCCAAGCCGAACCCCTTCGACGAGTACGCGGTCGAAGCCGCGCTCCGGCTCACCGAGAACGGGACCAACCCCAAGGCGCGCCTCGCCGGCGACTCGGTCGTCGTCGCGACGTTCGGCCCCAAAGAAGCGTCGCAGACGCTTCGCCAGGCGCTGGCGATGGGCGCCGACTCGGGCCTGCTCTTCGAGAGCACGGACGACAACCTCGACGGAGACCTCGTCGCCCGCGCGCTCGCGAAGGTCGTCGAGAAAGAGAAGCCCGACCTGGTCGTGATGGGCAAGCAGGCGGTCGACGGAGACTCCAACCAGGTGGGGCAGATCCTCGCCGAGCGCCTCGGCTGGCCGAGCGCGACCTTCGCGATGAGCATCGAGCTGTCGCAGGACAAGAAGTCCGTGATCGTCGGCCGCGAGGTCGACGGCGGAGTGATCAAGCTCAAGCTCACGCTGCCCGCGGTGATCACCGTCGACCTGCGCATCGTGTCGCCCAAGTCGATCACCAACCACGTCACGCCCGCGACGCACAACTACCAAGAGGGCGCGCGGTACGCGCCGCTCCCGATGATCATGGCGGCCAAGAAGAAGCCGCTCGCCGAGGCGCCCTTCGCGTCGCTCGGCGCGGACGGGCTGAAGACCTCGTACGTGAAGTTCGAGGCGCCGCCGGCGCGCAAGGCGGGCATCAAGGTCAAGGACGTTCCCGAGTTGGTCCAGCGGCTGCGAGCCGAGGCCAAGGTGCTCTGAGAGACTGAAGGAGGATTCATCCATGGCGAAGATCCTGGTTGTGGCCGAGCTCGGCAGCGGAGCGCTCAAGAAGACGACGCACTCCGCCATCACCTTCGCGCGCACCGCCGCGCAAGGCACGGGCGGTTCGTTCGACATCCTCGCGATCGGCAGAGGCGCAGAGGTCGCCGCGTCGGTGCTCGGCACCTTCGGCGCGGGCTCGGTGCTGATCGCCGAAGACCCCTACGTCGCCGACTACGTCGGCGAGCGGTACTCGCCCACCGTCGCGTCCGTCGCCAAGAGCGGCGGCTACGACGTCGTGGTCATCACCGCGAGCGCGTTCGGCAAAGACCTCGGGCCCCGCGTCGCAGCGCGGCTCGAGGCCGGCGTCGCGAGCGACATCGCCCGCGTCGAGACCGACGGAGGCAAGCTCTCCTACAAGCGCCCGATGTACGCGGGCAACGCGACCGCGACGATGACTGTCAACACCAGTATTCAAGTGGTGACCGTTCGTCAGGCCGAGTTCGAGGCCGCCGCCCCGAGCGGCGGGTCGAGCGCGCAGAGCAAGGTCGGCGTCGAGCGCCAGCCCTCTGGGGACAAGGTCGAGTTCGTGGCCTTCGAAGAGAGCGTCAAGAGCGCCCGCCCCGAGCTGACCGAAGCCAGCACCGTCGTGTCCGGCGGCCGCGCGCTCAAGAGCGCCGACGGCTTCAAGACCGTCCTCGAGCCGCTCGTCGACGCGTTTGGCGCCGCCATGGGCGCGTCGCGCGCCGCGTGCGACGCGGGCTACGTTCCCAATGACCTGCAGGTTGGCCAGACCGGCAAGGTCGTGGCGCCCAAGCTGTACGTCGCCGTCGGAATCTCGGGGGCCATCCAGCACCTCGCCGGCATGAAGAACAGCAAGGTCATCGTCGCGATCAACAAGGACCCCGAAGCGCCGATCTTCCAGGCGGCTGACTACGGGCTCGTGGCGGACCTGTTCAAGGCCGTTCCCGAGTTCGCCGACGCGGTGAAGAAGGCCAAGGCCGAAGGCTGAGCAGGCCGGTCGCCTGCGCCCGTCGCGCGCGGGGGACAAAAGCGCCACTGAGATCCATCTCGATCGCAATCGATTGCGATCGTGACGAGACGCTCGTGGTACCGTCTGCATCGATGTCGCAGCGGCGCAGGGTTGCTCCCGCCAGAGTCAATCGCGCCAGGCCGGGCGTCGTGGCGAGTGCCGCCGCGACAATCATGGGCCTGTATTCAAAGGTCTTGTTCGCGCAAGACTTCGCGGGCAACTATCGCATCACCTCCGACGTCACCAACGCCGAGGTGGCCGAGTGGGGATCAGACTGCGGCCAGCGCCCCGAGAGCCACCGCGGCAACACAGGGCGCCAGGTGCGCGTCTCGATGGACGGAGCGCAGCTCGTCGTCGAGGACCGCCCCCGGATGCGCTCGGACAGCTGTTGGAGTCAAAACCCTCGAACGCGCAGGGTCTCGAGCTCGGGCTCGAACGGGCGATGGACCACGCAGTGCACCTCGCCCGCGGAGGACTACCAGCACGAAGACGGGACGTACGCGACGGCGATCGAAGGCAACCGCCTCACGCTTCGCGATCGCACCGTGTACCGCTGGAGTCTTCAGGGCAGCGCGTGCCGCGCGACGATCGTTCGCACGATGGTGTACGAGCGCCTCGACGCGCCGACGCCCGTGACCGACTCGGGCGTCGCAGAGACGCCGCGACCCCCGGCAGATTCGGGCGTACGTCAGGCCCGTTGCGCGCTGCCGGGACCGGCGTCGCGCATCTCGATCATCGCAGGCCGACGCAGCACGACCCCCGGAACGCGCGTGTGCTTTCGCGCGCAGCTCGTCGACGCCGACGGATGCCTCGCCATCAACAGCACAGGGTCGGTGATCACCTGGGCCGTCGCTCGACGCAACGGAGGCGAGGCGCCGCCGGGCGAAGGCGGCTGCGTCACCGTCGCGCCCGCGATCCCCGCGGGAACCGAGTTCACCATCACCGCCAGCGCGAACAACGGCTTCGAAGAGCGCGTCGTCTTGCGGGTGGTCACCCCCGAAGAGTCGAGCTCGCTCGTCGCGCAGATCATCGAAGAGGGCGACGCGTCGACGAGCGAAGACGCAGCGATCGCGCCCCGGATCAGCGACGGCCTCGGATCGGTCTCGGGCGTCGTCGCGCCCACAAGCTCCGCGCAGACAGGCAGCCGCAACGCGTTGGTCGCGATCCTCACGGCGGTCGCGGTGCTCCTCGTGGGCGTGGCGTTCATCATGGTGCGTCGAAAGCGCAGCGCGACGACGCCCGATCCGAGTGAAGCCCCGCGACCGTCGGCGCCGACCGCGCAACAAGCAGCCGCGATGGTTCAACCAGCGCCAGCGCCCGCCGCGGCGAAACAAACGCCCGCAGGGGGAGTCGGCCGGATCCGCAAGGACGAAGCCCCGTTTCCCGCGAGCGCACCGCAGTCCGGCCCGACCAACCTCGCGCAGACGATGATCGGCGCGATGCCTGCCGGGACGAGCGGCGTCATCGTGGCGGCCATCGAAAACGTCCACGAGAAGCGCGCGTCGTCGTCGTCCATGGCTGCGGTCTCACCGCCACCGTCCCCTCCGCAAGCGCCCGAGCCCCCCAAGCAGACCAAGCGCTGCCCGGTGTGCAACCAGCGTTTTGGCGTCGAAAACGCGTTCTGCCCCGATCACGGGGTGGCGCTCGTCGACCTCGAGGGAGCCCAGCCAAAGGTGCTGGTCGCCGCCAACGTCGCGAGCCAATCGGTGCCTGCCCCGCCGCCCACGGCGCCCGCTCCGACCGCGCCGACGAGGCCCCGGGTGCCCGACGACCTCGCGCGGACCCAGATTGCGGGGAGCGCCCACGAGCCCGCCGCGGCAACGCCTACGCTCCGGTGCCCCACCTGCGGAAAGTCCTTTGGTCCTGGCAACATATTTTGCGGCGAAGACGGCTCGAGGCTGGTCGATGGCTGAACGCGCGGTGACAAAACACAGCCAATATGAGCAACCTACATGGTTGCCAGCGCCCTGCCAGCCGCGCCGAAAGCCCGAGACAGGGACGGACTCGCACGCAGTGCTTGACCGTGTGAAGCGCACTTTTCTATTTTCATTGCGAACGATAGCGCGTGTTACCCACTCACTGAGCAGATCGGGTCGCATGCCGAGCGGCGCAGGTCCCATTGGACCTTCGTCGCAGGCACGTGAGAAGCGACCCCTGCGCTGAGCCACAACGGATGTGGTTTGTTGCGCAGCAGCCCGAACGCACGCCGAGGACGACGGAAAGCCAGCCATGAAGATCGCATGCCAGAGCTGCGGAGCGAAGTACTCGATCGCGGACGACAAGGTCCAAGGCAAGAAGGTCTTCAAGATCAAGTGCAAGAAGTGCAGCGCGGACATCATTGTCCGCGGCGACCAGGCGGCGCCTGGAGACACTCCGAGCGCGGATGTGAGCGCGGGAGTCAACGCCGTCGGCGCTGATCAATTTCCCGAGGACGAGGCCACGCGCGTCGTCAGCGGCGGAGAGAACGACGCTGTCTGGCACGCTGCGATCGACGACAACAACACCGGCCCCTTCTCGGTGACGCAGCTCAAGCAGTATGCGGCCTCGGGTCAGGTCAACGGCGAGACCTCCGTGTGGAAGGACGGCTTCGCGGACTGGAAGCCCCTCAAGGACGTCCCCGAGCTCGCCGTGCAAGTGCTCAGCGCTGGCGGCATGGCTGCGGCCCCTGCGGCGAGCGGTGGAGGCGACGCGCTCTTCGGCGGCGGCGGAGCTCCGAGCACGCCTGCGCCATCCGCGGGCGGCGGCGGCGGTCTCTTTGGCGGCGAGAGCAAGCCCGCAGCGAAGGCAGCGGCGCGCACGGCAGCGAAGGCCTCGTCGGGCAACGACCTTTTCGGCGGCGGCAAGTCGTCGATGTTCGGAGACGAAGCGGTCGAGACGAGCGCAGCAGCGTCCGCGCCAGCGCCAGCGATGTCTTCGGCTTCGAGCAGCAGCTCCGATGCCGCGAGCCCCAAGCTCGACGCCGCGTCGATGACCGGCCAGCGCAACGAAAACTCTGTGCTCTTCTCGCTGGCCACGCTGCAGCAAGTGGCGGGCTCGGCGCCTGCGAAGACCGAGACCAAGAAGGACGCAGACGCGAGCGGCCTGATCGACATCAAGTCGATGGCGGGCACGATGGGTCCAGGCGGCGGCGCCAACAAGAGCGCCGTCGACGAGATCTTGTCCGTCGGCGCTGGCGGCGGTCTCGCCTCGCCGTTGGCGGCGCCGGTGTTGGCGCCGGTTCCCGCGCCGACGGTCGCAGCGGCGCCCGAGGCTCGGCAAAAGGGCAGCAACACGACGGTCATCGCGAGCGTGCTCGGCGCGTCGGTCATCTTGGTGGGCGGTGGTCTCGGTGCGGTGTTCTTGCTGAAGTCCGGCCAGCAGCAAACGCAGGTCGGCAGCGAGAACAACAACCAGGGCAACAACAACCAGGGCAACAACAACCAGGGCAACAACAACCAGGGCAACAACAACCAGGGCGGCGCGAACAACGCTGGTGTTGCCGGCGGCGCGAACAACGGGACCGCGGGCGGACAACCCGCCGGCACGGGCGCGCCTCCCACGGGCACGGGCGCGCCTCCGACGGGCACCGGCGTGCCGTCGACGGGCCCTGCGGGGACCGCGCCGAGCACCGGACGCGGCGAGCGTCCTTCGCGCACGCCCCGCAATCCTTCGGGAACCTCGGCCAATACCCCTGCCCCAACGGGCGCGAACACCCCGCCCCCGGCAGGAACCTCGAGCCCTGCTCCCTCCGGAGGCACGACCTGCGCGTCGCGCTGCCGCGGCGACATCGCTTGCCTCTTGAGCTGCGGGACGGCCCGCCCCTCGGGTCCGTCCGGCCCAAGCGGCTCGAGCCCTGCGCCGTCGAGCGGCGGAAACGTCCCCGAAGCTCCCCAGCGCTCGGACGTCGGAAGCGCGATGCGCGGCGTTCAACCGGCGGTGCGCGCGTGCGCCTCCGGTCAGCCAGGCCCCGCGATGATCACCGTGGTGTTCGCGTCGTCTGGGCGCGTGACCACGGCGACGGTGGCCGCTCCCTTCGCAGGGACGCCGGCGGGATCGTGCATGGCCCGCGCGGTGCGCGCCGCGAGCGTGCCGCCGTTCTCGCGGCCGACCTTTCAAGTGCAGTACCCCTTCGCGCTCTGAGCGGAAGAGAGCGCAGGCGCCCGTTGCTCTCTCGCGCGACCGAGCTGACGCAACAAGCGCTGTGGTTGGTGCTGTCGCTCTCGCTGCCCGCGCTGCTCGCAGCGGCGGCGGTGGGCGTCGTGATGGGGCTGTTCTCTGCGACCACGCAGATCAACGACGGGGCGCTCTCGCACACGCCGAAGCTCGCAGCCGTGGCGCTCGCGCTCGTGCTGCTCGGCGGCGCCGGAGCCACTACGCTCGTGCGCTACACGCGCGGGCTATGGATGGCCATCCCGCAGCTCGTGCGATGACCCTCTGCGCGAGAGGGCGGCAGGACGGCGTGCGGGCTCGATCTCACCCATGTTTTCAAGTTGCTAGCGCGCGAGCGGGTCGCCGACCGCTCGCGGAGGCGCGGCGCCCATGAACGAGTCTGCCGCGTTCTTCGCCGCGATCGTGGCGATGCTCGTGCCCATCGCGCTCGCGACGGTGCGGCTCGTCCCTGCGACGATGATGCTCCCGCTGTTTGGCGGACGGGCGCTGCCCGCCTCTGCGCGCACCCCCATCCTCGCGGTGCTCGTCGTGGGAGCGTCGCCGGCGCTGCTCGACCTTCGCGCGCCCGCGGCGCTCGGCACAGGGCTCGTGCTCGCGGCGCTGCGAGAGCTCTTCTTGGGGATTCTGCTCGCGATCGTGTTGTCGACGCCGTTCGTCGCCGCGGAGCACGCCGGGCGCATCCTCGATCAAGCCCGTGGCGCTTCGTCGAGCGAGGTCAACGCGATGGACGGCTCGGGCCGCGCAACGCCGCTGTCCGAGCTCTTTCGCTGGACCTTCGGCGCGGCGTTCGTCGCGGCCGGAGGGCTTCGCGCGGTCATTCAGGCGCTGGCCGCTTCGTTCGCGCGATTTCCTGTGGACCCGTCGCCCACGACGATCCCGCCAGCGACGACGCTGCTCGATCTGGCCGTCCGGTACTCGGCCGAGTCGCTCGCGTCGGGCCTCACCCTCGCGAGCGCGGGGCTCCTGGCGTTGGTCGCCGCGGAGACCGCCGTGGCGATCGCGTCGCGCGTGGCGGCGCCGTGGGCGCAGTCCAACGTCGCCGCGCCGGTCCGAGCGCTCGCGGTGCTCGTGGCGGTCGCCCTCTCGCTGCGGACCCTCGAAGAGAGCGCCCTTTCTCTCGCGCGAAGGGCGCTCGACGCGACGCAGAGGTAGCGGCGATCGCGACGCGAAAAGGCTGGAAGAAGACAACGCCGCGAGCCAACTCCCGAAAACAATCCCGAGGACCTCGACGCGTGTCGCCAACCGAAGGCAGAGCGGCGGTGACTTGTAGTACGCTCGCGGCGCGATGATTCCCAAGCCAAACGTCTTGTTGAGCACCGAGCAGATCGCGACGCGCGTTCGCGAGCTCGGAGCGAAGATCACCGAGGACTACAAGGGGCGGCACCTCGTGCTCGTCCCGATCTTGAAGGGCAGCTTCCTGTTCGCCGCCGACCTGGCGCGAGCGATCGACCTCGAGGACGTACGCGTAGACTTTCTCGGACTGCGCTCGTACGGCTCGGGCACCGAGAGCTCGGGCGTCGTGCAGATCACGCACGATCTCACCTTCTCGGTCGAGAACAAGGACGTGCTCATCGTCGAGGACATCGTCGACACAGGGCTGTCGATGAAGTACCTGCTCGACAACCTGGCGACGCGAAAGCCGAGCTCGGTCAAGCTCTGCTCGCTCTTGCACAAGCCCTCTCGAACGCGCGTCAAGATGGACATCGACTACCTGGGCTTCACGATCGAAGACCACTTCGTCGTGGGCTACGGGCTCGACTACGCAGAGAAGTTTCGCAACCTCCCGTACATCGGCGTCATCCAGAGCTGACCCAACGATGGCAACCAACGCAAAGCGCCTCGCCGCCCTCGAGAAGATGGTCGCCGCAGGGGCCAAGGATCCGTTCGTTCACTACGGGCTCGCGCTCGAGTACCGCAGCGCCGATCGCAAAGAGGACGCGCTCGCCGTGTTCTCGACGATGCGCGAGCAGTTCGCGAGCTACGTGCCGCAGTACCTGATGGCGGGACAGATGCTGATCGACCTCGGCCGCAAAGACGAGGCGAAGCAAGTGCTGCAGGCGGGCATCGACGCCGCGCGCGCCGCGCGCGACTCGCACGCGACAGGCGAGCTCGAGTCGGCGCTCGCGGGGATCTCGTGACGATCTCCTTCGACTTCGCCGGACCTGCGGTGACGCCGAGGGACGCGGCCACCGTGGTGCTCCTGCGAGACCGAGAAGGGGGCGGCGTCGAGCTGTTCTTCGTCAAGCGCCGCGCGGACATCCGGTTCATGGGCGGCGCCTACGTCTTTCCGGGAGGAAAGCTCGATCCCGAGGACAGCGCAGCGTCCCTCGCCGGAGACCTCGACGCCGACGCGTGCCGCGAGCGCCTGCAAGAGCCGAACAACCCCGGCGCGCGCGGGCTCTTCGTCGCGGCCGCGCGCGAGTGCCTCGAAGAGTCGGGCGTCTTGCTCTCGACGAGCCCCGTCGACGAGGGCACCGTGGCCGCGCTGCGCCACGCGCTCGACGTCGAGAAGAAGCCGCTCGGCCCGCTGCTCGAGGCACACGATATCAAGCTCGCGCTCTCTGCGCTGCGCCCGCTCTCACGGTGGGTCACGCCCAAGGCCGAGACGCGCCGCTTCGACGCGCGGTTCTTTCTCGCGCGCGCCCCTCGGGGAACAGTGGCCACCCACGACACGCGCGAGACCGTCGCGTCGCTGTGGCTCGACCCCGCCGAAGCGCTCGCCCGCGCCGAGCGCCGCGAGATCGTGCTCGTCCCGCCCACGTACCGCACGGTCGAAGAGCTCTCTCGCGCCCGCACCGTCGACGAGGCGATGGCGCTCGTGCCCGAGCGCATCGCGCCGCTCGAACCCGTCGTCACCACGAGCGACAAGGGCGTCGTCATCGTGCTCCCCGACGACGCCGCGCATCCAGACCGCGCATCGTCCTCGACGAGCGCGCGTCACGCGACCGGCGCGCCGTTCGTCACGCGGTTCGTGTACGACGACGGTCTGTGGACCGCGGTTCGCTGAATCGAGCGTTGGATTTCCGAGCCCGCCCTCGCGGCGCACAGAGACCCGCAGGCTGATGGTCGGGCTCGAAAAGACCTGTGTTCGTCGGTGGGTTGACACGCCCACATGTCGCCAAACCGACGCGAAGTTACCGTAAGTTACCTTACAGGGAGTGAATTCTGGGGATCGTTTTCGGTCTGCGGAGTTATCGTCGCGCGGGATGAAAAAGTCCAAGAGCGCCGCACCTTCGGAGAGCTCTCCACCGCGCGCGAGCGTGGCGCCAGGAGCAGCTCGAGAGCCCATTTTTCTGGCTTCGCAGCTCGCCTCGATCTGCGACGTCGACCTCAAGACCATCCACAACTGGTGTGATCGCAACGAAGATCCAGAGGCGCCAGCAGAGCTCGAGAGCTTTCGGACTCCCGGCGGACATCTTCGCTTTCGACACAGCGCGGTGGTGAAATTTCTCTCGCGGTGGGGCTACCCCATCCCCGACGAGCTGCTCACGGATCGACCGCACGCGATGGTGGTCGAGCCAGACGCCGAGCGACGCGCGCAGCTCGTCGAAGAGCTGGGCTTGCTCAGGCCCGGACGCGAGCCCGGCGAGCGCATCAAGGGCGTCCCCAGCGCTGAAGACCTGGCGCACCTCGGGCTCTATGCGTCGCCGCGCTGGTACGTGCACCTCTGGGGCGACGCCTACGGAGCGCTGATTTCCGCAGGCGAACGCGCGGGCGCAGGCGCGCCGATGGACCTCGCCATCACGCGACTGCCGATGGACGGGATCGACGCCACGACCTGGCGCGAGGCGCTCTTGTCGCGGCCCGAGACGGCCTCGCTGCGCTTCGTGTTGATCGACCCGCCCAAGACCGCGCTCGAGCGCAACGTGGTCGGCGCCCTCGAGAGCGGGCAGTTCGAAGCGCTGCGCACGCTGCTCGACGAGCTCGCGACGAAGCTCAGCGCAGACATCGAGCCGACCCCGACGCCCGCGCGGCGCTTCGAGGGCAGCATCGCCCGACGCGAGCGCATCAAGATCCCCCCGCGCGAGCCGATCTACGTCGCCTCTCAAGTCGCCCACATCTGGAACGTCGACCTCAAGACCGTCCACAACTGGGTCGAGAAGGGCGACATCGAAGCGTTTTCGACGCCAGGGCGGCACCTGCGTTTTCGTCGTCGCTCGCTGCTCCACTTCTTGCGGCGGTACAACATGGCGATCCCTCCAGAGATCGCTCCGGTGCGCCCGCGCGTGTCGATCGTCGACTCGCGCGTCGACGACGCGCGCAAGCTCGCGGGGCTGCTCTCGACGAGCTTCGAGGTCCAGGTGATCACCGACCCGACCGCGGCCCTCGTGGACATCGGCGCGCAGTGCGCCGGGACGAACCTGATCGACGCCGTCATCGTGACGCTGCCGTCATCGGGCGTCGACGGAGAGCGTTGGATCCGCGCGATGACGCGGCACCAGGAGACGCGCTTTACGAGCGTGGTCGCGTTTTCGCGGGGCGCGACCGACACCGACGCGCGCCGCTGGCAAGAGGCCGGCGCGCTCGCCACGGTGTTCGACGGCGACCCATCGCAGATCGCGATGGTCCTCGAGCGCTCGCTCGGCGTCGGCACCACCTGAGCGCGTCCTCGCGTTCACTCGGGCGTGTCGCCAACGGAAGCCGACGGATGATTGATCACCGGCGCGGACTATTCACCGTCCGGGCATCGATCGAGGTATCGTCGAGATTACTGCGATCGACGCAGGGAGGTGTGAGTTGAGCTCGAGGGCTGTGCGAACGAAGAGTGCCGCGTCCACGCTCGCGATCGGCGCGATCGGCGTGCTCGTGGCTTCGCTGTGGATCGCGGCGTGCTCGATCGACGGGACGCGGCAGCGCAACGAGTCCTGCCTGCAGAACCGCGAGTGCTCACAGGGGCTCGTGTGCGCGCCGGACACGTCGAGCGGCGACAATCGACTGCGGTGCACCGACCCGGTCAGCGGGACCGTTCCCATCGTCGATGGCGGTCGCACAGACAGCGGTGTGGCTCCGGCAGACACCGGCGCGAGCGAGTAGCAACGGACGACGGGCCGAGGCCGCGAGCGACAGCGCGCCGCGCGCCTCCCCTCGTCGATCATTGCCCCCGTGAGGTTCGCCCCGCTCAGCGCGAGCAGTTGCCGTCGAACGTACGATCGTTGTTGGTCGCCACGCAGTAGCCCGACGGCGCGCCGCGGGGCCTGAGGGGGTTGAGCGTGCACGTCGAGGGCGTGTCCATCACGACGTCGACGACGCGCCACAACGAGCCCGTCGAGTTCGAGCCAGACGTGTTGAAGCCGGTGACGGGCTCTGCGCCGTAGCGCATTCCGCCGACGTCCGCGCCGCCGTAGGTCGCTCGCAGCGCGCCGCCGCAGTAGATGTTGACCATCGGTCGAACCGCGCCGGTTCCGCCGAAGTAGTTGACCGCCACGCGGAAGTCGTCGCCCGCGCGCGGGTTGTCGACGTTGATGTTCTCGGGGACGCCGACGGTCGAGATGTTGTCGATGTCGAGGCGCGGGTTGTTGCAGCCACCGCCGGCGAGCGGCTCGCGGCAGTCCATTCCAGGCGTCGCCGCGTAGCCCCAATTGATCGAACGGATGATGCTGTTGCGGCAGTTGTTGTACGCGCAGTTGTCACCGGTGTTGGTCCCGCCGCTGACCCACGGGGCCGTGTTGCGGGGACGGTGCACCCAGAAGTCGATGTCCGTCATTCCCGTGCGGTCCCAGCAGAGCTCGGCGCGAAAGCCGGTCGCGCGGATCGGGATGATGAAGACGCACTCGAGCGTGGTTCCGTCGGCGCGCGTGATCGTGAGCGTCACCTGGTAGTCGCCCGAGAGCGTGGGGCGAAACTGCAGGTTCTCGCCCTCCGCCGTCGTGGTGTTCATCATGCCGTTGAGCGTGTACGTCGTCGCTCCGCGGCTGGTGGCCGAGAGCAATTGATCACACGGCCCGCCGAGCACGCGCCAGCGATAGCGCGTCGCGCCCATCACGAACTGCGATCCGCGAACGGTGTACGTGCGAAATGGTCCGCCCGTCGGGATGCGCATGTCGCCAGGCGCTGGGCAGGTGCCGGTCGAGTTGCAGCAGAGGTCCTCGTCCGCGCGTCCGTCGCAGTTGTTGTCGAGGCGATCGCACACTTCAGCGCGCGGAGAGATGCCTCCCATGCACGCGCCCCAAGTGCCGAACTCGCCCGAGCCCTGGCAGGTCTGCATTCCGTCGACGCAGGCGCCGACGCCGCGACGGCCGGGCGGGCCGAGGAAGCAGCGCTGCACCGAGCCAGGAATGCACGAGGAGCCCTCGTCCGCGGTTCCATTGCAGTTGTCATCGAGGCCGTTGTTCATGATCTCGGCGCCGAGACACCCCGTGGGGCGCGGAGCGCCAGCATCGGTGCCACATCCGGTCGCCACGTCGCTGCGGCCAACGTCGTCGTAGATGCCGCCGCCGTCGACGACGGCCGGGACGCCCGTATCCACGATGCCCGTGCCGCTGTCGAAACCCGACGTCCCGCTGTCGCCGAGGGGATCGACGATGTCCGGACCCCCGGTGTTGATCCCGGTGTCCTCGACCGTCGCGGGGCCGTCCTGCCCTCCGATGCCGGTGTCCGAGCTGCCGAGCGGTCGATCCTCGCTGCAGGCCGCGAGCACACCCACCGTCATGATCGTCGCGCACCAACGAAGCAATCGCATGGAGAAACCTCGAATGCAGGGAATGAAAGTGAGCGCACCCGCAACGGGCGCATGAGGTCCTATGTACCATTGCCGTGTGTCTGTAGCGACGTCGATTCTCTGAAAACCTACCTAATCTTCGCTTCGATGCGTTTCGCTGCGTCGCCCGCGATCGCCTGCCCGTCAGCGGCAGGGCGGGCTCGACCACGACCTGCGATCGAGTAAGGTCCGCGCTCGAAACCAATGCGCGTCGTCACGATCGACCAGGGATTCGGACTCGAAAACCTCAAGCTGAGCGAGCGCGAGCTCCCCGCGCCTCGACCAGGCGAAGCGCTGGTGAAGATCAGCGCAGCATCGCTCAACTATCGCGACTTGTTGACGGTGCGGGGCCTGTACAACCCCAAGCTGAAGCTGCCGCTGATTCCATGCTCCGACGGCGCTGGCGTGGTGACCGCGGTCGGCGAGGGCGTCACGCGGGTTCGTGTCGGCGACCGGGTGATGCCCACGTTTGCGCAAGGGTGGCTCAGCGGCGAGCCCTCTCGCGAGAAGCTCGGGTCCTCGACGCTCGGCGGGCCGCTCGATGGAATGCTCGCTGAACACCGAGTGCTGCACGAGAGCGGGCTCGTGGCGGTCCCCGAGCACCTCACGCTCGAGCAAGCCTCGACGCTCCCGTGCGCGGGGCTCACGGCGTGGCGCGCGATCTTCGACCACGGAGGCATCTTGCCGGGGCAGTGGGTGCTCGTGCAGGGCAGCGGCGGCGTGAGCGTGTTCGCGCTGCAGTTCGCCAGGCAAGCGGGGGCGCGGGTGATCGCCACCACGAGCTCCGACGAGAAGGCAGAGCGCCTGCGAGCGATGGGCGCGGAGGTCGTGATCAATTATCGAGCGACGCCCAACTGGTCCAAGCCAGCCCGCGACGCGACCGGCGGACGCGGAGTGGACGTGGTCGTCGAGGTGGGAGGCGCAGGGACGCTCGAGCAGAGCCTGCGGGCCGTGAAGATGGGCGGTCGCGTGAGCGTGATCGGCGTGCTCGCCGGCGGCGCCGGTGAGGTCAATTTGATTCCCGTGCTCATGCAGGACGTGCGGCTGCAGGGCGTGATCGTCGGATCGCGCGAGCACTTCGAGCACATGTGCCGGGCGATCGAGGCGTCGAAGATGGTCCCCGTGGTCGACCGTGTTTTCCCGCTCGAACAGACGGTCGAGGCGATGCAGCACATGGCCGCGGGAGCGCACTTCGGCAAAGTGGTCATCCAGGTTCAATGATGGAGCCCCCCGTCTCTTTGATCCCGCGCGACGAGGGCGGCGCGGTGAGCCTCGTCGCGAAGAGGGCTGCGCCGAGAGAGCGGCTGCAGGGCATGACGCCCGAGCGCCTGGTCGAGCGCATGAACGCCATCGAGTCGTTGAGCGCCGCCCAGCGGCCCACGCTCGACGAGGCGCGACGGATCATCGCGCACGTCGTGCAGCGCGCGAGCGACGTGGCCCTGGGCGTGCGCAACGTGCGCGCGACCGCGCGAGACGCGGCCTTCTCGAATATTGGTGTCGGAAAGCTCACCCTCGTCGAGCGCCACGCTTCGACGGTGGACCCGTTCGTGAAGTACCTCTTCGAGTGCGAAGACGGCGCGAGGATCGAGACCGTTCGCATCCCGCTGCACAAAGCGGGGCGCTTCTCGGTGTGCGTCAGCTCGCAGGTGGGCTGCGCGCTCGGCTGCCGCTTCTGCGCGACGGGCACGATGGGGCTCGTGCGGCACCTGGCCGCGTGGGAGATCGTCGAGCAGGTGCGGCACGTCTCGCGCGAGCTCAGAGAAGAGGGCCTCGGGCGCGTGCACGGCGTGGTGTTTCAGGGCATGGGCGAGCCGCTGCACAACGTGGACAACGTGCTCGACGCGCTCGACGTGATCACCAACCCGTGCGGCGTCGCGGTGGACGGGCGCGCGGTGACGGTGTGCACGGCGGGGATCGTTCCTGGGATTCGCGCGATGGCGCAGAGAGGGACGAGGGCGCGGCTCGCGATCAGCGTGACCACGGCGCGGCCCGAGGTGCGTCGGTCGCTGATGCCCATCGAGAAGAAGTACCCGCTCGCGGAGGTGCTCGACGCTGCGCGCGAGTTCTTTCTGCAAAACAACAGGCTGGTGATGTTGTCGTTCGCGTTGATGGCCGGCGTCAACACGACGGACGAAGACGCCGCGGCGCTCGCCGAAGCGATCGGCGTCGGCACAGACCGCGCGCTGCCGGTGCGGCTGTCGCTGGTCGAGCACAACGCCTTCGAAGGGACGCCCTTTGTGCGTCCGAGCGCCGAGGAGTTCGGCCGCTTCGTCGACGCGCTCGGGCGGCTCGGGGTCCCCGTGGTTCGCCGCTATTCAGGCGGCGGTGACATCGGAGCAGCCTGCGGGCAGCTCGTCGTCGAGCGCGATCAGTAGCCCATCAACCCGCAGCAGCGGGCGCACACGGGCATGAGGCCATCCTTGCGGATGCTCTGGCGAAACTCGACGTACTTCGGCGAGTTCCACAGCTCGACGAGCGACTGCTCCTTGATGTTTCCGACGACGTAGTCGTGGTAGTCGCGGCACGGCGAGAGGTTGCCGTTCGAGTCGAGCTCGGGGTTCTGGAAGATCGAGATGCACTGATCGAAGCCGAACGTCTCGTCGTGATCCGAGAAGAAGCTCTTCAGCGCCTCGGGCTCCGTGATGTTGGGCTGGATGTACACGGCCTTGCCGCCGGGCAACTTCGAGCGACGGTCGAGCTCCTTGAGCTGCTCGCTGAGCGCCTTCACGTCGAGGTCGTGCCAGTCGCCCATGAACCCGCGGTGCAGGCTGGGCTTGAACCCGAAGCGCTTGTTGAACTCCTCATCGTGCGCGTCCGCGCTCTTCTCGTCGATCCACCACGCGAGCGTGAAGATGAACAAGTCGACCTTGGACTTGAAGCGCTCGTAGATGTCGATGAGCCGGTGCTGGTTGAACGCCGACACCGTCGTGTAGGTGCCGATGATCGGGAGCTTCTTGCCCTGCTTCTCGCGCTCTTCGTAGAGCGAGTCGATGCTGTCGACGACGTCTTGAAAGTTGTCGTGCTCCCGCGCGGTGCCGGGGCGAGCTCCGTTGTGGATCTCTTTCGTCGGGCCGTCGAGCGAGAGCTGGATGAACGCGAGGGGCGCGCCAACCATCCGCGAGGCCATCTTGGGGATGTTGAGCCCGTTGGTGACCAGCGTGGGCGCCATGCCGAGGCGAGCGCCCTCTTCGATCACGTCGCACAATCCCTTGTACATCGTGGGCTCGCCGCCCCAGAAGTACAGCAGCGGCGTGTGGCCGGCGGCCTTCACTTCGCGGAGCATCTCGATGTAGCGCGCCGTCGGGACCTCTTGCTTGTACAGGTCCGCGAGCTTGCGATCGAGCAGGTAGCCGTTGTCGCCCCACTGGCAGCAGGTGTGGCAGCGGAGGTTGCACACGTCCGTGATGCGGAAGCTGAGCTGACGCATCTTGTTGGCGTAGCCCGCGCGCTGGTTGCGGTAGAGCACGTTGAAGAGCTCTTTTTCCGCCTGGAACTCGACGAAGCACCGGATGAACTCGGGCTTCTGGAGGAGCCTCCAGCCGATTTTGAGCGCGACAGTGACCGGCGGCGGGCTGCTGCGGCGGTGCTCGCCGCGCTGCTTCACGGCGACAGTGGGCACGCCCGCTGCGCGCTTGACCAGACGCTTGATGGGGACCTGAAACTCCATGGCCGCGGGTGATACTCCAATTGCAACGACCCTTCAAGCGAGGCGCCGCCGTTGCGCCACTGCGAATGCGGCGACGCAGGGACGCTCGACGAATGGCGTTCGCACCCTACGAACTGTGGTAATCCCGCAGCGCACTCGGAGGAGTAGATGAGCACGAAGGTTTACGACGCGATCGTGATCGGTGGTGGTCCAGGCGGTTATGTGGCGGCGATCCGCCTCGGCCAGCTCAAGCAAAAGACGCTGGTCATCGAGAAAGAGTCGATGGGGGGCGTCTGCTTGAACTGGGGTTGCATCCCCTCGAAGGCCCTTATCGCCGCGGCGAACTTTGTGGAAAAAGCGAAGCACGCCGACGCGATGGGCATCACGATCACGGGCATCAGCGTAGACGCAGGTAAGCTGATGGGCTGGAAGGACGGCATCGTCAAGAAGCTCACCGGCGGGGTCCGCACGCTCTGCAAGGGCAACGGCGCGGACATCATGATGGGCGAGGCGAAGTTCGTCAGCGCCGACACGCTCGAGGTCAAGACCGCCGACGGCGTCGAGCGCGTGCAGGCCACCAAGGGCATCATCGTCGCCACCGGGTCGCGTCCGATCGCGATTCCGGGGTTCGAGTTCGACGGAAAGCAAGTGATCACGGCGAAGGAAGCGGTGAGCCTCAACCCGTTGCCCAAGCGCATGGTGATCATCGGCGGCGGCATCATCGGGATGGAGCTCGGCGGCGTGTACTCGAAGCTCGGCGTCGAGATCACGGTGGTCGAGTTTCTTCCGAGCGTCCTGGCGAGCATGGACGCCGACCTCGTCACGCCGGTCACCAAGGCGATGGGCAAGGCGGGCGTGAAGTTCTTGACCGGGACCAAGGCCAAGAGCGCCGTGAAGCAGCCAGACGGCTCGCTGAAGGTGACGGTCGAAGCGCCGGACGGCATCAAAGAGATCGCCTGCGACGTGTGCCTCGTCGCCGTCGGAATGAAGCCCAACAGCGACGGCGTCGCCATCGAGAAGTCCGGCGCGGCCCTCGACAAGAAGGGTCACATCATCATCGACGAAGAGTGCCGCACCAACGTGAAGGGCGTGTACGCGATCGGCGATGTGTCGGGCGTTCCGTACCTCGCGCACAAGGCCTCGAAGGAGGGCGAGATCGTCGCCGAGGTGATCGCGGGACACAAAGCGGCGCGCGACTGGCGAGCGATGCCCGCGGCGACCTTCACGCACCCCGAGATCGCCAACGTCGGCCTCAGCGAGCGAGAGGCTCGCGAGAAGGGCCTCGACATCACGGTGGGCAAGTTTCCCTTCGCGGCGAGCGGCCGCGCGATGGCCGTCAGCGAGACCGACGGCTTCGTGAAGGTCATCGCCGAGCGCGTCGGCAAGGACAAGAAGGATCACAAGATCATCGGCGTCCACATCGTGGGCCCCGAGGCGAGCGACCTGATCTCCGAGGCCGCGCTCGCGCTCGAGATGGACGCGTACGTCGAGGACATCGGCCTCACGGTGCACCCGCACCCGACGCTCGGCGAAGCCGTGATGGAAGCTGCGAAGCACGCCATCGGCGAGGCCGTCCACATCATGAACAAGTAGGCTTCGGCCGTGGGCCGCTCCCCCTCGCTCACCGAGGAGTGAGCCGCACGCGCTCGAGGACGAGCCGCGATCGGTTGGACGGGGCGTTGAATCGACGCACAAAGATTCGAAACTCCGCGCGGTTCGTGCACTCGTCCGTCAGCATGAACTCCATGGGAAACGGCGGTCGCACCAGCAGCCGTGTGAGCGGCCCCACCGTCAGCGCCGGGACGTTGATCACGCGCGCGAGGCGGCTGGTGCCCGCGAAGAACTCGTACGTCAAATCGACGGACACTGTGTCGTCGACCATTCCGAGGTTCTGCACGGCGAGATCGAACTCGAGCCGATAGCCGCCAGCGGGCAACGCGTAGAACGGCCCGCCGAGCAGCGCGCAGTTCGTCACGGGCGACGACGCGATTCGCTCGGTTGTGCCACCGACGATCGCCGTACACGCAGAGGTGAACGCAGACGACGACCCGTTCCACACGAGCTCGGCGAAGAGCGGCGCGGGCGGCGCGTACTCACACGCCGCGCTGCTCGTCATCGCGTTGCAACGAAAGGCTCCAGGGGAAGAACACAACCCCCCGAGGTGAGTCGTCGGAGGGTACGGGTTGCACGATCCCGTGAGGTTGACACAGCGGGTCCCGCACACCGCTTGGGGTGAAGGACAAACGGTCCCACACAGTCCTGCGGTGCACACCGCGCGTCCTCCTGTCGGGACCGGACACGCGTTGCCGCAGCGGTCGCAGTGCGCCGGGTCGCTGCGGGTGTCGACCTCGCATCCGTCCTCGGGTCGACCATTGCAGTCGGCGAACCCTCGCTCGCAGGTAAATCCGCAGGCCCCCATCACGCACGTTGACAGGGCGTGATCGCGCGCAGGGCACTGCACCGCGGCTCCATTGTCGATCGCGCGCGCAGGATCGCAGTCGTCGTCGAGACCGTTGCACACTTCGACCGAGGGCTCGCGCGCAGAGCAGCGCCCCGCTCCTCCTTCGCCGCAGCGCAGCGTCCCCGCTCCGCACGCGGTCGAGCACGGAACGTCGATCCCATCGACCGCTCCATCACAGTCGTCGTCGAGGCTGTTGCATGTCTCTGCCGCGCCGGGAAACCGCGTTCCTCCGCCGCTCGCGGGATCGTCGGCGCAGTCGGTGCCGCGCACGAGCGTGTCGGTCACTCGCACCCGAGCGACCCGCGATCCCGCGTCCATCCCCGCGTCCGGCGGCGATTCGCTCGAACACACCGGCGTCGATCCCGGCTCGATGTTGTTGAAGCAATTGTGATCGACGAAGCCGTCCTCGTCTCGATCACCGTCGCCGCCGCGTCCGCTCAGCGTGCTGTTGGCCACCGTGCAGGGGTTGCAGTCTTCGTCGATCCCACGGCTGTCGCACACCTCGCGCGCGCTGGGATTGCGCCGAGCATTGCGGTCATCGCAGTCGTCACCGCCGCACACCGCCGAAGGGTGTCCATCGTTGTCTTCATCGACGCAAACGCTGCCGTCGAACAACGCCACGTCGCGAACGCTCGGTCGATCAGCGACGACGACGACGTCCGTGCCGACGTCTTCCGTCATGGGCACCGGGCCGCAGCGAGCCGCGCCCACGAGGAGCAACGGGAGCAACATCCGAGCGAAGCGCGTCTGCATGTCTCGACCGTTGTAGCTGGCGTCCGCCCGAGCGAGACATGACACAACCAATCCTGCGGGGACGCGCCCTCGGACTATCCAGCTTCGCTCAATGTCCTCGCGCCCCAGCTCGCCGTTCGAGGCATGTGGTGTGGTGCGGGAGGGCGCCGAATCGCTCAGGGACGGTCCTCAATAACTCAACTATTCGCTGCAAAGCGCTCAGGGAAAAGCGTTCGGGGACGGTCCTCAATAACTCAACTATTCGCTGCAAAGCGCTCGGGGAGCGTTCGGGGAGCGCTTTGCCCGTTGTCGCTGGCGGGAGCGTCACGCGCGGGTGATCGAGAGGGCCTCGATCAAGTGAAAGACGCCCTCGTCCAGCGGCCAGAGCAGCTGCGCGCGCGGAACGTCTGGCGCGAGCGCGCTCGTTCGGTGATCGTTGAGCGTGACGCGGTCATCGCTGGGCTCGGCGTAGAGCTCCACCACGAGCTCCGCGGATGAACGCCACGGCGCGAGGTCCAGCGAGACCGCGGCGGCGGGGCGGACGTTGCCCGACAAGCGATCATGAAAAGACGCCCACGAATGTCCGGCGAGCGTCGCGCAGAGCGCAGAGAGCCACTGCTCGTACGAGCCGTCGGGAGGCTCGTCGGGCATGGGCTCGGGCGGGTCGGGGCCGAGGAGCGGGAGCTGTCCGAGGATGTTGCAAAAGAGCACCGCGGCTGACGGATGCTCGGCGAGCAGCGCGCGAAGCGGCTCGACGGAGAAGCGCCCGTCCCGCGGCGAGAAGTGATCGCGACGGTCGAACTCGAGGACGGGACGAGCGCCGTCGCCCGCGCGGAGAAACGCCTGCTTCGCCCGACGCGCGAAGATCCAGCGCGCGAGCGGGTCGATCTCGACCGCGGTCACTCGTTCGAAGCGCTGTAGCCACACAAAATCAAGACAGTAGCCGCCGCTCGGACCGATGAGCAGAAGCTCGCGCTCGGGGGGAGTCCATGTCTCGAGCCATCGAGAGAGCGCTCGGATGAAGGGCGCCCACAAGGTCGCGCGATAGCGCCGCGCGCGTAGATGGTATCGGAGCCCACCGGTCGGATCGAGCCCGCCGATCATCGCGCGTCGCTCGCTGGTGCAGACGCGCGGCGCGCGTCGAGCAGCGCCGTGGCGAGCGCCGTCAACTGCGCCTCGAGCGGCGCGAGAGCGTCGTCGCCGTCTGGGGCTCCGTAGCGCTGTCGAGCAAACGCCCGCAGCGCAGCAGCGGTGTCCTTCGCGAGCTCCTCGGGCAACGCGCTCTGCTCGACGCGCGAAGAGAAGCGCTCGATCGACTCGCCTCGCTCGCGCACGATCGACCACCGCGCGAGCGCCGCGTCGAGCGCGAGCAACGACGCTGGCGGCGCGTCGCGCTCGTCCGCTCCAGCGCGGCCGAACCACGCCCTCGCGTTGCGGCGCAGCACCGACACGAGCAGCCCGAGCGCGAGCGCGAGCGCGGCGAGGACGAACGCGCCGCGCGAGCGCCCGCCGCTCCAGAAGTCAGCCCAACGCCAGCGCAAGGACTCGATGAAGGTCCTCCACGCAGGGACCGCGCTGCCCGCGCCGCGCTCATCGGCGCTGGGCGGCGTCGCGTCGAAGCGCACCCACCCGCGGGACGGCTCGTACGCCTCGACCCACGAGTGCGCGTCGCGCTCGCGCACGACGTAGTAGTCGCCCCACTCCGAGCGCTCGTGCACGCGATAGCCAGCGACCACGCGCGTCGGGACGTTCGCGGTCCGCGACAACAGCGCGAGGGCCGAGGCGAAATACTCGCAGTGCCCCTGCTTGTGCGAGCGCAAAAACGCCACGAGCGGCTCGGTGTCTGGCGTCTCGGGGACCGTCAGCGAGTAGCGATACTCTCTGCGCAACCGACGCTCGAAGCAGCGCACGCGCTCGAGCGCGGGCCCCTCGAGGCACCGCCACTCGCGGCCGATGTTGAGCAGCATCGGCGCCAGCACGCGGGGATACTCGGTGTCGTACGGGCCCGGCGGATCGACGGTGATCGAGCGAGGTCCCGAGCGAGCAAACCAGAGGAGCTTGACGTCCGCGGCGCTTCGCAGCGCTCCGGTCGGCAGCGCCTCGAGCTCGCCGTCGGGCGACGCGAGCGCCCCTGCCTCGAGCGGCGCGAGCACCCACTGAGCCGGGCCGCTGACGCGAAGGAGCTCGATTTCACCTGGGAGTATTCCGCTCGTTCGCTGCGTGACCGCGACGCGACGTCGGGCCGCGGGGCGGCTGTAGCTCCAGGTGTTGAGCCGATAGCGATCGAAGGCGACGCCGCGGAGGTAGTCCGTCGAGCCGCCGCGGACGCGCAGGACGATCGCGTCGGACTGAAGGATCCCGTCCATCGCCTGCAGGGACATACGGTCGCCGAGGCCCGAGATGTTCTGCGCGCGCGAGTACGCGCTGACCATGCGACGCACGGACCATCGGTGGGCGATCGGCAATCCCCAGGCCCCGAGCGAGGTCAACGCCGAGGTGATGGCGACGATCGCGGCGAGCGGCCACAGCGCGCGCGGGGTGAATTGCGAGCGAGAGAGCGACAGCGAGGGGTCGCGCTCGATCGCGCGCGAGACGAGCGAGAGCGTCGAGGCCAGCGCGGCGAGCAGGGCGTACGACGCGCCGAGCCGGGACTGACCGACGCTCGCGAGCGCGACGAAGAGCAGCGCAGAGTTGACGAGGCCAGCCCGTGAATTGGCCAGCGAAAACACAGTACGAACGCTCGCGGCGCACAGCGTCGCGATCGCGATCGAGCCCGACGTCGGGTCGAGCACGCCGAGGGGAACCTCGCGATCGATGACGTTGATCGCCAGGTAGCCCGGCAACGCGCCGGCGACGAGGGAGGTCGCGGTCTGCGCGAAGGCGTCTGCGCGCGCTCCCTGGCGCACAGCGAGACCGCCGAGCGCGAGGAGCGTCGGGATCGCCGCGAGCGCGGGCTGTCGCGAGGCGAGCGCGAAGAGCGCCGAAGCGACGATGAGCGCGAGGGCGTCGATGATCCTCGCGCGGCTCACAGCAACAACCCTTCGCCCGAGAGCACGCGCTCGGGAGAGAGCACGCGAGACGCGTCGGTCTGCGACTCGGGCGTACGGTCTGAGACGACGAAGGTAGCGCAGGGAATTCCCTCGCGGACGAGCGCGCGAGCGACGGAGCTCTGCCACGGTCCGAGCTCGCCGGCCACGATGAGCGCGCGCGTCCAGGGCGTCTCGCGGCGGGCGACCCGGGCGGCGAGCGCCTCCGGAGCCTGCGCGGTCGCGGTCTCGACGCAGCCCAACAGTTCGAGCGCCTGCTCGATGGCCGCGAACCTCGGGCCGATCACGAGGTCGCGCCCGGCGTCGCTCGCGACGATGAGCTCGGGGACCGCTCCCGAGGCGCGAAGAAACGAGAGCATCCCCGCGACGAGCGACAGCCTCGCGTCGAAGGCCTCGTCGTCGACGCCCGACGGATCGAGCAGCACGCCGACGGCGGGGGTGGCCTCTTGCGCGTACTCGCGAACGACCGGCGTCCTCGTGCGCGCCCAGCTCCGGGCGTGGAGGTCTCGCGCGCGGTCGCCCGGGCGATACGGCCGCGTGCCGAGCAGGTCCATCGAGTCGCCGGCGCGGTTGAAAAGTGGTGTTCCTCCCGTGCGCACGACGCGCGGCTGCGGCATGCGCAGCGAGAGCACCGTCGCGATCTTGGGAACCACGACGAAGCGCGGCGCTCGCGAGTCGATCGTGGGCCCGAGGGACAGCCCCAGCGGAACGATCCGCGCGACGCGAAAGGGCTCGAGGTGATGCACGCCGCGCTGACGAAAGCGCGCTCGCGCTTCGCAGCGGACAGAGCTCTTGGGCGCGACGCGCACGGGGCCTGGACGCTGCTCGCTCCACTCGCCGTCCCAAGGGAGAAACGGCCCGACGACCTGGGCCCGACCGAGGTCCTGCTCACTGTCGTTGTCGATCGCGATCGCGAAGCGAAGCTCTTCTCCCAGCGTCACGCGCGGCGGACACGCGACGGAGATCCGCGCAGCGCCCATGCGCAAGCGCTGAGACACCACGAGCGACGCGACGAGCAGCGCCGTGGCGAGCGAAAACAAGAGGTGCGCGTCGGTGCTCGAGACGTCGAGCCCGGTCAGCCCCGAGAAGAGCGCGGCGGCGGCCACGAGCTGCCCTTCGCGGGTCGCTCGGTAATAGAGCCCCGCGACGCGGCTCGCGAATCGCCCGACGCGCGAGCGGCGAAAGCGCTCTCGCTCGGCCTCGGTCGAGGGGATCAAGATGTGATTGAGCCGCGCGAACCGACGATTCATCGCTGTCGTTCACAATGGCACGTCGACGGAGCGAAGCACTTCCGTGATGATCGCCTCGGCGCTCGCTCCGCCGTAGCGCGCCTGCGGAGAGAGCTGAACCCGGTGGGCGAGGACCGAGAGCGCGAGGGTCTGCACGTCGTCGGGGCTCACGTAGTCGCGGCCACGGACGAAGGCGAGCGCCTGCGACGCGCGAAAGAGCGCGATCATCCCGCGGGGCGACACGCCGAGAGAGAGGTCCTTGTGCGCTCGCGTCGCGGTCACGATGCGCAGCATGTAGCGCGCGACGGGCTCCTTCACGAGGACGTCCCGCGCCAGCGACTGGATCGCCAGGACCTCGTCTTTGTCCGTGATGGGCTCGAGCAGGTCGAGCGGATCGGCGCGGCGACGGGCGAGCACCAGGGCGAGCTCGTCTTCGGGGCTCGGATACCCCAGGCCGACGCGCAACAAGAAGCGGTCGAGCTGCGCCTCGGGCAGAGGAAACGTCCCCTGATGCTCGCCTGGGTTCTGCGTGGCCAGCACGATGAACGGTCGCGGCAGGGGATAGCTCTGCCCGTCGACGGTGACCTGGCCTTCGTTCATCGCTTCGAGCAGCGCCGACTGCGTGCGCGGCGAAGCGCGGTTGAGCTCGTCCGCGAGCAGGACCTGCGAAAAGATGGGGCCCTTGCGAAAGGAGAACGTCCCGTCGCGCGGGTCGAGCACGGACGAGCCGACGATGTCCGAAGGCAGCAGGTCTGGCGTGAGCTGAACGCGGACGCACTGAACGTCGCAGCAGCGGGCGAGCGCCTTGGCCAGGGTCGTCTTTCCCACGCCCGGAACGTCTTCGATGAGCACGTGTCCTCCGGCCACCAGGCCCACCAACACGCTCTCGATCACCGCGGATTTTCCGCGGATCACCGACTCGAGCGCCGCCCGGATGCGCTCGATCGTCTCGTGAGCTCTCGCCGTCACCGCCGTTTGGTACCACGAAACCCAAGGGCGTCCCCTTCGCGCCAGCGGGCCTCTCGAGCGACGAACAGCACCCGCTCGCCCTCCCCTGGCGAGGGCGACGAAGCTCCACGTAGACCCCAAGGTGAACGACCGCTCGTCAGCGAAACCGGCCCGCGTCAGCCATCGCGCTCGCAACCTCGGACGATTCAGCGAGATTCGAAGCGTGAACGATGATTATGCCAAAACGGCATACAATTCGAGCACGAACATACCGGCAATCACACACGTTCGGGCCGCGACTCGCGTGCTCTGCTCGAAGGCGCAGTGAGAGCAACTCGCGAACTTCAGCGTAGCTTCAGTTGGCGCGGAAACGATCGCTACACGCCCACAGCCCTCCTCGGTCACGGAGGCAACGGCGACGTCTTTCGCGCCCTCGATCGACACACCTGCGACGAGGTCGCCATCAAGGTCCTGCGCAAGCAGAGCGCCGAGAACCTCCGGCGCTTTCACGCAGAGTTCGACGCGCTCGCCTCGATCCTTCACCGAAACCTCGTCACGCTCTACGAGCTCGACGCGCGTCGCGACCCCTGGTTCATCGTCATGGAGGCGATCGACGGAGAGCCGCTCTTGCCCCGACGCCGCGCGCAGCCGTCGAGATCGCAGAACAAGCTCGGCGACCGCACCATCGACGACCCATCGACGCTCGATGACGGCCCGAACAACGAAGATTCGTCGCAGGGCGCCTCGCGACCCGCGCTCTCGCTCGACGCGATCGCGACGCGCTTCATCGAGCTGTGCGACGGCGTCGACGCCCTGCACGCCGAGGGCGTGATCCACCTCGATCTCAAGCCAGCCAACGTCCTGTTCGACCGCAACACACAGCGCGTCGTCATCGTCGACCTCGGCCTCGCGCACAGCAACGAAGACTCGTCCTTCGCCCTCGCCGGCACGCCCGCCTACCTGAGCCCCGAGATCATCGAGCGCGATCGCCCCACCACGGCTGCAGACCGATACGCCATCGGCGTGATGCTCTTCGAAGCGCTCGCGGGCTGTTGGCCCTTCGGCGGCTCGATCGCGCAGATCCTCGCCAGCAAGCGCGCGAGGCGCGCGCCGTCACTGCGAGAGGTGGCCCCGTCGCTCGAGCTTCCCGTCGCGCTGCGGCAGCTGTCCGAGGCGCTGCTCGAGCGCGCTCCCAGCGCGCGGCCGTCGCTCGACGAGGTCCGCTCGACGCTGCGCTCGCTCTCGCTCGACCCGAGCGCACAACGAGACGCTGCATCGCCATCGTTCACCGTTCGCGCCCCAGCTGCGAGCGACGACTCGAGCGATAACGACACGTTCGCGCTCCTCGAGCGAGAGCTCGTCTCGAGCCCATGTGCAGAGGGTCGCGACGGCGTCGTCACGCGCAAAGGCCCCACGATGCGCGCGACGCTCGTCATCGGCGCAGACCGCGACGAGCGTCGGCGCTTGTGTCGAGCGCTCACTCGCTCGGTCGAGACCGCGGTGAGCCGCGACGGACGGCCCGCCCGCGTGCTCCGCGTCCGCTGCGACGCCGCTGCGCGCGTTCGGTTCGCCACCATCGACAGGCTGCTCCGAGCGTGCACGCGCTACGGGGCCGACTGCGCGCTCGCGCGCGAGGCGAGCCGCGCCGTCGACCAGCTCATCGCGACTCCGGGACGCTCACCGACCGTCGTGCACGAGGCGGTCCTCTCGCTCGCGCGGCTCATCGACGAGCTCTCGTCGCAGAGCTCGCTCGTGTTCGTCGTCGACGAAGCGCAGGACGCCGACCACGAGAGCGTCGCGCTCCTGGCAGCCCTCGCCCTGCGCGTGAAGGGCGCGACCCGATGGCTGTTGGTCGCCCGTGACGACCGTGACGCCCTCGATGTGCTGCGCGCCGCCCTCGCCTCGGCGCCAGCGATCGCGTTCGACGAGCGCGCGCTGAAGAGCCGCCCGCGCGAGAGGCTCGACGAGGCGCAGCGCAGCGCGCAGGAGAGAGAGATCATCGCCCTCTTGCGCGTGGCGCGCGGGCCCTTGTCGGCGGCGACCCTCTGCGAGGCGTGCTCGCAGCGCCTTGGATTTCGCCAGGCGATTCGCGCGCTCGAGCTCGACGGCGTGCTCGCTTGCTCGGGCCCTTCGGCCGGCGACGACGGAGCGCTGTCTCTCGCTCCTTCGTGGGCCGAGCGGCAGCCGACGCTGACGACCCGCCAACACGAGAACCGCCTCGTGCGAGCGCTCGCGAAGACCGACGCGGATCGCGCGGCCCTCGCGCGGATCCTCGAGTCGCGCGGACTGCGCAGTCGGGCGCGCGAGCTGTGGGAGCAGCAAGCCTCCGCAGCGCAGCGACAGCTCCGTTGGGACGAAGCTCGACGCTGCGCGCTCTCGGCGCTCGCCCTGGCCACGACCCGCGAAGACCGCGCGAGGCTCGAGGAGCTGTGCGGCGAGCTGTATGTTCGTTGCGCGCGGCGCTCGGACGCGGGCGACGCGCTGGCTCGCGCGGCCGAGCTGGTCGATCTGCCCTCGAAGCGACGATCGCTCTTGCTGCGCGCGGCAGAGCAGTGGCTCCACTCGGGTCGGTACAACGACGGCGCCGCCGCGCTCGAGTCGGTCTCGGGGACGAGGTATAACGCCATTCGGTCAGCGTTTTCGCTCGCATCGAACGTCGGGCGATCGACGGGTCCGAGAGAGGACGCGCGCGCGACGCTCCAGGCGCGGCTCGACGCAGGGCTCGTCTTCGTCGCAGGCTTCGGGCTCATCGATCCCCAGCGGGTGCTCGCGACGCACCTCGAAAACCGCGCCCTCGCCGCGAGCTCGCGCTGCGAGGCGTCGAAGCTCCGCCTCGACACCGCGCAGCTGTTGATCGACGGCGCGCTCGGCGCACCGCGAGACCGCTCTGCGAGCGCGGCGCTCGTGCGCGTCGAGCAGCGCGCGAGCGCGATGATCGCCGGCTCGAAGAGCGTCGAGGAGCGGGCGGGGCTCGACGCGACGCGGTTCGGCGCGCGGGGCGTCTACGCGGTGCAGCGCGGACGCTTCGCCGAAGGGGTCCGCTGGATCGACAAGAGCGAGTCCGCGTGGACCGCGCAAGCCGCGGACTCTTGGGACCGCTCGGTGGCCGAGCATTTTCGGCTCTGGGCGCTCTACTATCTCGGCCGTTTCTCAGCGATTTCGTTGGCGGCGCCCGCTCGTTCGTGGCGCGCGCACAAGAGCGACGATCGCTTCGCGGCGCTGGATCTTCGGACGCAACACTCGGTGTGCGCGTGGCTCCTGGCCGATGACGCCGAGCGAGCAGAGGTGGCGCTCGACGCGGCGCTCGCGCAGCTCGCGGGTTCTGTTGGACACCACGGCGCCGGATCCCTGGTGCGACGCGACGCGACGGTGGCGCGGGTCGAGATCGCGCTCTACCGCGGTGACGGAGCGAAGGCGTTCGACGAGTACACGTCGAACCTGGGCCTCTCGCCGATCGGAGACTATGCGTTGCCCGAGGGATTGCGAATCGACTCGCTCGTCTTGCGTGCGCGTGTGGCTCTCGCGGCGCTGGCCTCGGGGCACGCGGCCTTGTCCGCGCGCGCAGCGCTGGCCGGGTCGCTGATCGCGCTCGAGCGAGAGACCGCGCCGTGGGCCCGCGCCCTCGCGCTGTACCTGCGCGGCCTGAACGACGCGCGCGCGGGGCGCAGGTCGTCCGCGATCGCCGCGCTCTCGGCCGCAGAACGATCGTTGAACGCGCTCGAGATGCGCGCGTTCGCCGAGTGCGCGGCCAGCGCGAGGCGCAGGCTCACCAGAGACGTCGACGCGGACCGCGACAGCCTCGCGTACTTCGCCGCCGAAGGCGCTCGCGATCCGCGGGCGTTTCAGCGGATCTTCTTGCCAGCGTGGACGGAGGGATCATGGTGACCCACAGCGCAGCGTCTCGAACGCTCGGCGAGACGATGGAGGACGCCCCGAGCGACGAGCGACGAGCGGAAGCGCCATCACCAGGCATTTTGCTGGTGTTTTGCGATCGGTCCCCGACGTTTCTCCCGTCCAAGCTCGGAGCCGACGGCGCGAGGCTCGGCCGCGACGAGCTCGTGCGCGTCGGGTTGAGGGACGAGCGGATGTCGCGCTCGCACGCGCAGGTCTGGGCGAGCGGGGGATCGGTGTTCGTCCGCGACCTCGGGAGCCGCAACGGAACGTGGGTCGACGGAGAACACCTGCGAGAGGGCGAGGGTCCGCGCGAGATCGACCGCGTGCTTCGCTGCGGTCGGAGCCTGTGGGTGCGGGTCGACGATGTTCGCCCGTTTCTGCGATCGGCTGTCGAAGAGCGCGGGGGCTTTGTCATCGGTCCGACGCTCCGCGGGACGCTGGCCGAAGTGTCGTCGCTCGCCGCTCGATCGCCGACGATCTTCGTCCGCGGCGAGAGCGGCGCAGGAAAAGAGCTCGCCGCGAGGACCTTTCACGACACGAGCCCCGGGCACGCGGGGCCCTTCGTCGCGGTCAACTGCGCGACCATCCCAGCGGCGCTCGCCGAGCGGCTGTTCTTCGGCGCGCGGCGCGGCGTCTACTCGGGCGCGCACGAAGACACCGTCGGCTACTTTCAAGCCGCCGATCAGGGAACGCTCTTTCTCGACGAAATCGCAGAGCTCGACAGCGCCACGCAGGCCAAGCTCCTTCGCGCCATCGAGACGCGCGAGATCACGCCGCTCGGTCACACCAAGCCGCGGCCGGTGGACCTGCGCATCGTCGCGGCGACCCTCGCGCCCCTCGAGCAAGCGGTCGAGCAGGGGCGATTTCGCGCGGATCTCTACCACCGAATCGCGTCGCCGAGCGTGGTCGTTCCGCCGCTGCGCGAGAGGGCCGAGGAGGTTCCGTTTCTCGTGCGTCGCGCGCTGTGTGCGGCGAGCGCAGAGAGCGCGCTCGACGCTGAGCTCATCGAGCAGTGCCTGCTCCGCGAGTGGCCGGGCAACGTCCGTCAGCTCTCGCACGAGCTCTCGCAGTGCGCCGCGCGATGGGCGAGCGATCCATCACGCCCCCTTCGATTGCCCGAGATCGAATCGCACCGCGACACGCGCGGTTCAGAACCGCCCGACGAGACCGCCGCGCCTTCGCAGCGACCGCCGCCGCGCCGCGCCGCTTCGATCACCGAACAAGACGCGCGCGCCGCCGTCGCCCGCTGCGGCGGAAACATCTCGGCCGCCGCTCGCTCGCTCGGCCTTCACCGAACGCAGCTCCGCCGCGTGCTCGCCAGCTCCGAGCCCGGCGACGCCTGAGCTCTCCATCACGCCGCTCGCCAGACAGACTACGGCCCCTCGGTCTGCACGACGAACGGGTAGTTCACGTGGATACGCCCACGGTTTCCTGCGGGAAACCGTAACGGCAACACGGCGTCCGCCACGCACGCGCCGAACGCTTCGTCGCCTCCCTCCTGGCTCGTGACGTCCGAGCACGCGACGCTCCCGTCGGGCTCGATGGCAAAGCGCACCACCACGCGCGCGTTCTCGACGCGGTCTCGCGCGAGCATTCCGTCGTAGCAGCCCCGCACCTGCGGCCTCGCCCTTCGAATCACCGCCGCGATCGGCTCGCGCGCGATGCATTTCGCCTTTGTTTCTCCAGCAGATTCGCCCTCTGGTGTCGCGGGCGGGCAGCGCCCCGCGCGCAGCGGACGCTCGGTCGAGACACGAGCGACTCCCTGCGAGCCGCCCGACGTCGCCTGGCCTACGGGCGCGCTCGTCGACTCGGCGTTTGTCCCAGGCGCGCTCGGGCCGCTCGCTGCCTCGACGCAGCCGCTCGATACCACCAACGCCAGCGAGACAAGCCATCCTCCGTCGCGGATCATGGGCGGGTCCGACACCAGCGCACAGAAAAGGTTCTCGCGGTAAAATCCTCTTCGATGCTGCCCAGCACGCGCGTGCTCTCGGTCACGCGCGAGAGACGCACGGTCGCTTCGCTCACACGGTGCGCTTGACGTACTCGAACTCGACCGGGCGGCCCTTGATGCCCTGCTTGGGAGCAGAGATCCAGTTGGCCATCTTGCCGGGCTCGTAGATGGGCGCGGTCATCAAGCTCTTGATGTACGTCTTGTCCGCGTCGTTCGGGAGCCACTGGTGCTTGCGCGTCTCCCACTCTTCTTTGCTGAGGAGCTTTCCGTCGGTGTCGAAGGACATTCCCGCGTAGAGACCGCCCTGACGGTTGAAGCGCGAGGAGGGGAGCGTGAGCGTAAAATCGATGCCCTTCTCTTTGATGAGCCTGTTCCACTTGTCCAGGCCGCGCTGGCTGTCCTCGATGTACTCGCCGCGCAAGACCTCGTTCATCGCGTTGCGCAGCGGGACGTCCTCGTTGACGAGCCGCCCGTCTTTGACCATCGGGATCGCCATCGTCGTCTCGAGCGCGATGTGATCCTCGTAGCGGTCTTCTTTGGCGCGCCCCTTGAGGCCGCCCGCGAAGAAGCTCGCCGCGTTGGAGCTGACCTCGCCGCCGAACAGGTCGAGCGACACCGAGAACCAGCGGTTGATGTACTTCTGGATCGTCGGCAGATCGACGCCGCCCTGCGCGCGAACGTCCTCGTTTTTGTCCTGCTTCATCAGGTCGCACGCGCGGTCGATCACGCGCAAGACGCCCGTCTCGCCGACGAACATGTGGTGCGCTTCTTCGGTGAGCATGAAGCGCGTCGTGCGCGCGAGCGGATCGAACGAGCTCTCGCTCAGCGCCAGCAGCTGGTACTTGCCGTCGCGGTCGGTGAAGTACGTAAACATGAAGAAAGACAGCCAGTCCTCGCACGGCTCGTTGAAGGCCCCGAGGATCCGCGGCTTGTCTTCGGTGCCCGAGCGTCGCTCGAGCAGGGCGTCTGCCTCTTCGCGTCCGTCGCGGCCGAAATACGTGTGCAGCAGGTACACCATCGCCCAGAGGTGCCTGCCCTCTTCGACGTTGACCTGAAAGAGGTTGCGCAGGTCGTAGAGCGACGGGCACGTCTGCCCCAAGAGCCGCTGCTGCTCGACCGACGCAGGCTCGGTGTCGCCTTGCGTGACGACGAGGCGCCGGAGGGCGTTGCGGTGCTCGCCCGGGATCTGCTGCCAGACGGGCTTTCCGAAATGGTCGCCGAACCCGATCGCGCGGTCTTTGACCGGGTCCGTGAGAAAGATGCCCCAGCGGTAGTCGGGCATCTTCACGTAGTCGAAGTGCGCCCACCCGTCGGCGTCCACGCTGATGGCGGTGCGCAGGTAGATCTGGTCCTCTTGAAAGCCCTCGGGCCCCATCTCCTTCCACCAGTCGATGAAGCGGGGCTGCCACTCTTCGAGGGCGCGCTGCAAGCGCTTGTCGCTCGCGAGGTCGACGTTGTTCGGGATCTTCTCGTTGTTGGCGATGGAGGTCATGGTCGTGTTGGCTCCGATGCGCGGCGGGGATCGTCGGTTTCGCGGGCGAGCGAATTGTATGGGTTTAAAATCAAGTACTCACGTCCGACGCCAGTCGAACTCGGGCCGCTCGGGGCGGCCGTACATCGTGAGCGCGCCGCGCGGTCCGGTCGCGTTGGGTCGCGTGAAGATCCAGTTTTGCCAGGCCGACAGCCGCGCGAAGATCTTGCTCTCGAGCGTCTCGGGGCCGGCGAAGCGCAGCGATGCCTCCATGCCCGTGAGCGCGTCGGGAGAGAGCGACGCGCGCTCTTCGATGGCGAGGCGCACCTCGTCGTCCCAGTCGATCGCGTCGGGCGCGACCGTGACGAGGCCGGCCTTCACGGCGTCCGAAGGCTCGAAGCGCTCGTCGCTCTCGCTGAGCTTCTTGGCCTTCTCGGGGTCGTGGAGAAACCTCGTCTCCATCCGCGACAGGCCGTTGCTCATGGGAAAGGTCCCGCGGTTCATCGCAGAGAGCTGCACGAAGGGCGGCTTCGAAGCGTCTGGATCGTCGCGCATGTACGTGCGATCGGACGCGAGCGACAGCTCGAAGAGCGTCCCTGCGAAGCAGGATCCCTCGCGCACGAGCGAGAAGAGCGAGCGCGCCCCGAGGTCGAGGCGCTTGAGCACGCGGCGCTGATACAAGAGCACCTCGCGCACGAACCCGTCTTCGCGGTTCTTGTCGAGGGCGCGGTCGGACGAGAGCACCTTGTCGGCCTCTCCCTCGGTCTCGAGCAAGACGAGCCCGACGGTCTCGAAGTTGAATCGCAGGTTGAGCAGCGCGTCGTCGAGCTCGCGAAAGCACTTGAGCGCCCAGAGCTCGTTGCCGAGCTCGCGCAGCGCGCTGGCGTTGTCGGGCGTGTCGGTCTTCGGCGCGCGCACGACGATCTTCGCGACGCGCGCGGCGGCGTCCACCGTGAGCGTGACGTGCTCGTACTCAGCGCCGGTTTCGCTGTACTTCGCGCCGAGCGGGGAGAGCGCGAGGCCCTGCCACCTGGTGTTGCGCGACGAGCTCGACGCGAGGTCCTTGGCGCGGGTCTCGACAGCGTCCTTGAACTTCGAGCGCGCGACGACCTTGTCGACGAGGTTGTACTGCTGCGCTCTCGGTCCGCGAATCCCCTCGGCGAGCGTGCAAAACACGTCCGCGATGTCCCTGCGCACCTTGCGCTTGTCCACCAGCCGCGTGAGCCCGCCGGTCCCCGGCAGCACCGCGAGCAGCGGAACCTCGGGAAGAGACACCGCGCTCGAGCCGTCGTCGCTCAAGAACACCTCGTCGCACGCGAGCGCGAGCTCGTAGCCGCCGCCGGCGCACGGCCCGTTGACCGCGCACAAGAACTTCACGCCGGACTCGCGCGAGATCTCTTCGATCCCGAGCCGCGTCTCGTTGGTAAACTTGCAGAAATTCACCTTGAACGCGTGCGACGACATCCCGAGCATGTAGATGTTGGCGCCCGAGCAGAACACGCGGTCCTTCGCGCTCGACACCACGCAGCACGTCACCTCGGGGTGCTCGAAGCGCAGCCGCTGGATCGCGTCGGCGAGCTCGATGTCCACGCCGAGGTCGTACGAGTTGAGCTTGAGCGGATAGCCGGGTCGCAGCCCGCCGTCCTCTTGAACGTCCATCGCCAGCCGAGCGATCGGCCCGTCGAAGGTCAGCTTCCAGTGCTTGTACTGGCTCGGGTGGGTCTCGAATCGAACCGGCGGTTGCGCGCTGTGAGTCTCGGCCATGAACCAAGGAGCTACCAGCGCCCGCCCCCGAGCGCAAGCAGTATACTGCTTGTCCTACGCCACAGACATGCAGTATAGTGCATGTACTCATGGAGCTATCCCGCGACCGCGAGACCGAGCACGAGGGTCTCTTGCTCGACCTCGGCCGCTCGGTGCGCGCGCGGCGCGAGGCCCTGTCGCTGACGCGCAAAGCGCTCAGCGAGCGAGCGGCGGTGAGCGAGCGCTTTCTGGCCGAGCTGGAGAGCGGCCGGGGCAACATCAGCGTGACTCGACTGCAAGACATCGCCCTGGCGCTGGGGACCACCGCCGCCGGGCTGCTCAGCGCCGACGCCGTCAGCGACGCAGGCATCGATCGCCCGCGGGTGCTGGCGCTGCTCGGCTTGCGCGGCGCGGGCAAGAGCGCCATCGGGCAGCGCGCGGCGGACACGCTGGGAGTGGCCTTCGTCGAGCTCGACCTGCTCATCGAGCGCGCAGCGGGCATGAGCCTCGCGGGCTTGTTCGAGCTGCACGGCGCGGCGTACTACCGTCGCATCGAGCGGCAGGCGCTCGTGGATTTTCTCAGCGAGCGGCGCGCGGCCGTGCTCGCCACCGGCGGCGGGATCGTCACGGACGAAGAGACCTTCGCGATCTTGCGACGCGAGACGCGCACGGTGTGGCTCAAGGCGAAGCCCGAAGACCACCTCGCCCGCGTCAGGGCACAGGGGGACCTTCGGCCCATGGGTACACTGCCCGACGCGCTCAGCGACCTGCGCAAGATCCTCGCCGCGAGAGAGCCGCTCTACGCGCGCGCCGACGTGACGGTGGACACGAGCGCCCTCGGCCTCGCGCGCAGCGCCAAGGCCGTCGCGAAGGCCGCGCAGTGAGCGAGCCGATCGACGTTGCGCGCCGTGACACTTTCCCGCGACACTGAGCCACTGTCATGAAGCACCTCGAGCGACTCGCGCTCTCGCTGGCCCTCTCGCTCGTCGCGCACATCGCACACGCGGACATCGCGCCGCCTCCGGACACCTCGGGCTGCGCCACGCGCAACGCTGGAGCCGCGTGCATCATGCCCAACGGAGCCCCAGGCCGCTGCGTCTCGACCCCCGACGCGCGGCGCCCCGGTCGACCGTGGACGCGGTGCAGTCCGATCCCCGAGTGCGACGTCGTTCCCGTCGGAGGCGTGTGTCACTCGTACCCAGGCCGCCCCGCGCACTGCCGAGAGATCATCGACGATCGAACACGGCAGCGCCATCGCATGTGCGTGCTCGACCCGGAGTCGTACGAGTCGCTCGAGGACGCCAGCGCCGCAGCACAACCCACACAAACACCGGACACCGGCGTCGCTGCGCCCGCGCCCGCGAACACACCCACACAATCAACGGCGTCTGCCCCGTCCGGCGCTCTGCCCCCGAGCGCTCCCCGCACTTCGCGCGGCTGCTCGGTCGGCCTCGAGCGCAGCACGGCCCGCTTCGGTTGGATCGCGCTCGCCGTCAGCGCGTCGCTCGGCGCGGTGCTTCGTCGGCGCAGCGCGCGCCGCGCTTCGTAGCTCTCTCGCGGGGCGTCAGCGGCACCCGAGCCTGGCGACGCGCAGCTCCGCGCGCCCGCCGCGCGCGGAAGAGAGCTCTTGCCACACGGCGTACAGGTGCGCTCCGTCCGTGGCGATTTCGCTGTCGCCTGCCTCGATGCCCGGCTGCGAGAGCTGCGCCGCCGTGCTCGCGTCGAGCGCGCCGTTGCACACGCGCCCCGCGCGCGCGACCGTCGTCCGCCCTGTCCCCTCGGTCCACGAGAGCGCCACGCACCCGTTGGTCGAAGGCGCGAGCGACGGAGCCATCGCAGGCTGCCCGCCCGTGGTGATGTCCGCGTGCGTCACCGCTCCGCCCGCGCGATAGGTCGCGAAGTGAATCTTCCAAGGGTCTCGCCCGCGCCGCTGCGCAAACGCCACCAGCACCGACTCCCCCAGCGAGAGCGCGAAGGGCGCGCCGACTTGATTTCGTGGGCTCGACAGGACGACCGGCCGCCCTCGGGCGTTGCCGCGCGCGTCGAAGAGCCTCGCCTCGATCGCGCCGCCGGCGCGCCGCACGTACAGCGCCTGATCGCTGCCCACCGCGGCCATCGTCGGAGCGTCGATCTCCCCTGACAACGCCACGTCCTGCAGCCCGCCCACCGCCGTGCCGTACATTCGCACCCCATCTACGTCAGGAAAGGGCGACGCCACGAGCAAGTTCGCGCCCACGCCCGTCGCCGCGAGCGGCCCATGAGGACACACGCTCGACTGCCGCGTCCGCGGTCGTAGGTCGCCGAACGCGGGCGTCCCCACGAGCGTCGTCGCCTCGCACTGCGTGTTCGCCGAGCCGCCGACGCACGTGCACACGACGCTCGCGATACGCCCGTCCGAGCTCTGCGCGAGCGCCGGGCCCATCCCTGCCACATACGGCGCTGTCTGATCGAACAAGAGCGAGGCCGCGCCGCGAGGAGCCGCCGTCTGTCTCTCGACGACTCGCCCATAGAAGAAGCTCGCCATGCCGCTCGCGCCGCGAAAATCACGGTTGGCGTAGGGACGCTGCTCGACCCACGTCACGGCGATTCCCTGCGGCGACGCCGAGAGTCGCGCTCCCATGCCCCCGCGCCCTTCGGTCACGACCACGCCCCCTGCGACGTGCGGCGCGCACGTCTGCGCCGAGGTCAACCGAGGAGCCGACGCCAGCAACACCCCCAACACCCACGAGAACGCTCGCATCATCCACGAGCAGCATCGCGCAACGCGACACAGCGACGCAAGGGTCGTCCGGCGAGCGACGGGCAGCGGGCAACGAACGACGGGCAACGAACGACGGGCAACGAACGACGGGCAACGGGCGACGGGCAACGGGCGACGGGCAACGGGCGACGAGCGACGGGCGAC